>Ga0194063_10002225_pt1 | contig 12159 bp, 10 predicted proteins | sample SepL3720m_MetaG_FD_155459 | JGI IMG/M metagenome (GOLD analysis project Ga0194063, IMG submission 155459) | Anoxic zone freshwater microbial communities from boreal shield lake in IISD Experimental Lakes Area, Ontario, Canada - Sep2016-L373-20m | ecosystem: Environmental > Aquatic > Freshwater... | reverse complement strand
GTTTATAGCCGGCGTGGTGAAGATAGCACCGATGCCTCCGGCTAATTCACAGATGGCTATGGCGCCGAGCATTTTTAAAAGATTTTTTATTTTCATACTTTATTTTTTACTTTTTGCCTAAATTCTTCGACAACCTCTTTAGAAACTTTTTCTATCATTTCCTTAAAAAAGACCACTTTATTATCTAGAAATCCTGTATCCTCTTCATTTTCTATTTTCTTTTTTTCCTCTTCTGATAGACTTTTTTCCACCTCTCCGACTGCCCTATTTAGAATTATATTTTCTAAACGAATAGCAATTTCCTTCTGATTTTCAATAGGTAAACTATCTATATTTAAACTTAATGCAATGTCCTTTATTTCTTTGTCAGAAAATTTATTCATTTTTTGGTTTTATGCCCGAACCGGCTGTATCAGTACTTCCTTTTTGCTCTCCACATCCAGTTACGAGGAATGAAGTTAGACCGACTACAGATAAGGCAAAGTATCGTTTTAATGTATTCATTATTTTCTCGCTCTTTCCTTTTTCTGGCTGATACAGAGACTCCATCGCTTGGAGGATACTATCTGTGTGTTCTTTTAGTCCTAATTCTGGATTTATTGATTGTTCGAAATTCATAAGAATATTATAACATAACAAAAAAGCGGGGCGTGGGCCTCGCTTTGGGGTAGAGATTTCCCGATAAGATATTTTATTTTATTTTCTTAGAATACTCTTTTAAGAGCTCTGATGAACTTCTTACCTTCCCGCCAGCACCCACATTAAAAACCATTTCTATTTCCATCTCTTTGCATAATTTAAATTCGGGAATATTATCAGCAAATCTGTCCCCGCCTTTTGCAAAAATATGTGGCTTTATCTTTTTAATTTCCTCACATACGCTTATATCCGTAGAATCCTTTGTGTGTCCTGTAATAATTACTTCATCGACGCATTCTAACGCTTCGATTATTTCTTTTCTTTCATCGTGCGTCATAAAGAAAGGCCTGCCTTTAATACGGTACCAGTGGTCATTGTTAAGAACTACTATCAGTTTATCACCGAGCTTCTTCGCCTCCTGCATATACCGCACATGGCCTATATGAATAGGGTCAAAGCCTCCACTGACCATCACTACTTTAATATTCTTTTTTTTCTTTTTTAGGGGCTTTTTCATGGGTAAATTATATCATGGGTGCGAGCGCACCTGAATAGGATTTTCAGCCCACATTTCAAACATACCACCCAATGGTCTAAAATATACCATATGGTGGTATGTTTCAAATGTTTGGTAGTGATGCCTAAAAATGAGCGGGGAAATTTGCAAAAAAGGCGCCCGAGAGGACGCCTACCTAAAAAATGTCTTTCAATTTTTGTTTTTCCACTCTAATCTATGCAGTACGTAGACCAGGATTCCGCACATAATCGTCGAGCGGAGTGCATAGACCAGGGCGAGCACATCGTTCTTTTTCCATGCGGTGTAGATCGCTATAGCACTCGCTATGAATACACACCACCATGTGAACAATGACTCCGTATTCTTCTCCGCTTTCCAAAACTTAATGATAAGCATGGAGTAGGAGATGATGAGCAAAAGCTGAGTTAGAAGATTCGGTATGAAACCGGTTCCCTTCATGACCCAGACGATGAATATCCAGAGTACAGTGATTAAGCTCGACGCCACGAGACACTTCTTCTGGAATGAATTAAATACGACGCCTTCGCCGTCACGGCTCGCACGAAAAGATACAGCGACTAGCGTACCGAATACGGCGAGTAAACTTGCTAGGTTTAATGAACCGCCGATCAAGTTTGCATTTGGACTGGATACATAAGTTACGAGTGACAGTGTAAGTGCCACGGTACTGACTAGCCAGCTCGCCACCACTGTTATGTTATAGCTATGTCAAGAGCCATTGGTAATATGCACACACATTACCCTCAACTATTGACTTCTGGGGTGAAAGACACTATCCTCCTAGCAGGAGTATGCAATAATAACTTTTTAGGTGCTTGGGTGTTCCCTCGGAGGATCTGGGGTATAAATGAGAAATCATTTGTGTAGCTCAAGAATTTCACCTGATTAGACGCTACTTCTAACAAAGCAAGTCTGCCTACGCAGGCTTTTTTTGTTTGTATTACGATGTTTTTTATAAAGGAGATTCGCCTTCGCCTCTCGTCCTCGCCGACGCTCGGACTCGGGCTAGGCACCGCCTCGCGCCCGCGCCGTGCTCGGCGCGGACTTCGGGCTCGCTACCGCTCGCCCTCCGTGCACTCCGGCGTTCGAATCTCCTCGGGTCCAAAAAACCGCCTTCGGCGGTTTGTTTGTGGACCCGAGGAGATTCGAACTCCTGACCTCCGCTTTGCAAAAGCGGCGCTCTACCAACTAAGCTACGGGCCCATTATATTAAAAACTACAAAAAGGACAAACCGCTGACAACGGACACATACTAACCTTTTTTTGATTTTAGAGCAAGGTCTAATAAATGTTCGATAAAACTGGAAAGGGATGCTCCAACTACGGCTAAAGACTTCGGCAAAAGCGATTCATTCGTCAAACCGGGTAATGTATTAGTCTCTAAAACGTAAATTCCGCGCCTAGGGTGAATCATAAAATCAGTGCGGGAATAGTGGCTGAGGTTAAGGGCCTCATGCGCCTCGCGCGCGAGGCGCATGATTTCCCCCCTCTCTTCCTCCGTAAAATTCCCTGGGCAAATCTCATCTGACTTCCCTTCATACTTTGCAGAATAATCGAAAAGCGCGCCATTATGTGGACGAATCTCTATAGGCGGTAATGCATATAAAGACTCATTTCTAAAACCTTCGACGACGGCGCATGTAGCCTCTTTGCCTTTAATATATTCCTCTATCATTATGTCGTCGGAAATTTTAAAAGCCTCATCAATAGCCTTAATAAAAGACTGAAAATCTAGCGCAAGAAATACGCCAACCGATGAACCGGAGGAAACTGGTTTAACTACTGCTGGCATAGGAAAACTTCTAAAGATATGAAAAGCCCTTTCTTCGACACTCCTCGCGTCTCCGTCTTTTTCTATTAAAATATGATATGGCGTTTTAATTCCATTTTTTTTATAAGCCTTTTTAGACAATGCTTTATTCATGCCGACCGCCGAAGAATGTGAACCAGATCCTGTAAAAGGAATTCCGTGGGCCTCTAAAAATCTTTGCACTTTTCCGTCTTCGCCATACTGACCGTGAAGAGCATTAAAGACTACATCCAGCCTCTTAAGCGCGAGGTCCGGAGAAATCGGCAAACCAGCCACGTGCCACTCGCCATTTTTATCCAGAAAAATGTCCACGACATCAAAGCGCTCCTTCGGAATGTTTTTTATAACCGCCGCGCCTGTTTTTATGGAGACGTCATACTCGTGGCTAGGTCCGCCTCTTAGTACACCGACTTGAATTTTCATGAATACATTATACAAAAGAAAAGAGGACCCTGCGAACTTTTTTGTTAATATGCCTTTTTATTTAAGCCTTATTCTTCTCAGCTTTTTCTGATAGGACAAAGAGAAGCGGTGGGCTTCGGCATTAGCTAGTAGTACTTCAGATTCGCGCTTTTGCTCTTTTATCATTTGCAAAGTGGCCTCTTCCCCTCGGATTTCGCGGGGTTTATGTTTTTCATCCTTAATTACATTCACTATTTTAGTCTGGGGGCAAAGAGAAAAGGCATTGATTGCCATATTGCGCATTGGGTCTCCACCATCCATAACTATGAGATCAGGCATCGGCCATTCAGTATGTTTAAGACGCCTTTCTAGAACTTCTTTAGTATTATTTATATCATCATTCCCTTTTCCGCTTTTTATTTTAAACATTCTATAATCAGACTTTTTGGCCATACCATCTTCGACGACGACCATAACACCCACAGTTTCACTTCCGCCGAAATGCGAAATATCATAAGCCTCTATTCTAAAAGGCTTGGCCACAGCGGAAAGACCATCCGAACCTCCTCCGTTTTCTAGACTTCCCGGCCTCTCTTTTTTAATTAAAGCGATGTCCTGAATATGTGTAAGCGCCTGAATCTGCCTCTTCGCTATGCCCGCTAATTCAAATTCATTCTTCTTTGCATGATCCATCATCTCCCTATGCAAAGCTTTCAGAATCCCCATTTTTTTGCCCTCAAAAAGCAAAGTTATATACTTAATAGTTTTTGCATATTCCTTTTTAGCCTCAGCTGTAGCCGTATTTGGTGAAAGCCCTAGGGTCTCATAGAAAAGATCGTGGCGACCCTTTTTATCCTTTCCAGACTTCTCATCACGAAAAGGAAAAATCTTTCTAATAATTTTCAAGGCTTCTTTAATAAGCCCGCCCTGCGGATATGGACCGAAAGTTTTTTTAATTTTAAAAGGCAAATTTTCTCCCGGCGCACCTTCTAGTCCCTTTTCTAAATTTCGCCCACGAATTAAAATCACGCGTGGAAATTCTTCTTTCGTAATGATTACGTAATTATAGCTTTTATCATCTTTTTCTTTGGTATTGTAGTACGGCTGGAACTTTTTTATGAGATTACTTTCTAAAATGATCGCTTCGAGCACTGAGTCAGACTCCTGCCATTCTAAAGTGTCAGCCTTAGTGACCATATCCACGAGAAGGGGCCCACGCGCTTCTATAAGATCATTTTTAAAATAGCTTTTTACTCGGTCGCGAAGGGCTGTAGCACGGCCGATATACAAAATCTCCGAGCTAGCGCTTCCGCCAGCCGGCAGGCTTTTTCGGAAAAAGTAAACACCGGGCGAATCTGGAATATTTAATTTTTCGAGATCCTTAATTTGCATAATTCGTGCTTTTTTCCTGTTATTTTGCCTTTATTTTCCCGCCATTTTTCCTTTATTTTAAGGCCTTTTTTAGATATTTACCAGTATATGACTTCACATTATTCGCCACCTCCTCAGGTGTACCCTTCGCCACTATCTGCCCGCCATGAGTTCCACCTTCTGGGCCGACGTCTATGACATAGTCAGCGCTTTTGATAAAGTCCATATTGTGCTCTATGACCATCACAGAATTTCCTTTATCCACGAGTTTCTGAAGAATTTCTATTAACTTCTTCACGTCTTCATAGTGCAAACCGATAGTCGGCTCGTCTAAAAGGTAAATCGTTTTCTGCAAATGAGCACGGTAAAGTTCTGAGGAAATTTTCACACGCTGGGCTTCTCCGCCAGAGAGCGTAGTAGCAGACTGGCCGAGTTCCAAATATCCGAGTCCTACATCCATCAATGATTTCATGCGATCCTCGACAGCTGGAATGTCTTCAAAGAATTTAAGAGCTCCCTCCACCGTCATTTTAAGAATTTCGTAAATATTTTTCTTCTTATACTTCACCTCGAGCGTCTCTTTAGTGAATCTTTTACCTTCACAGACTTCACACGGTACGTAAACCGTAGGCAAAAAGTGCATCTCGACCGCTATCTCTCCATTACCCTGACAGGCTTCACATCGGCCTCCTTTAACGTTAAATGAGAATCTATTTGCCTTCCATCCACGGGCGCGAGCCTCCACCGAAGCGGCGAAAAGGTCACGAATATGAGTCCATGCACCAGTGTAAGTGACTGGATTAGAGCGAGGAGTTCGGCCTATCGGCGACTGATCTATGAGAATTACACGGCTCACATTTTCAGAACCTGTGAAAGATGAACAGTTAATATTTTCGTCGGAGCGATGTCTGCGCTCTAGCCTAGCTGAAAGATTCTTATGAATAATTTCATACATTAAAGAAGACTTTCCTGAACCAGAAACTCCGGTAATGGCTATAAATCTTCCGAGTGGCACATCTACATTTATATCCTTCAAATTAAAAATCTTTCCTGCACGAATGCCGAGTTTTCCTAAATCTTTTTTCCTTCTCTCATCTGGGATCTCAATTTTCTTATCACCTCGTAAATAGTCGAGCGTTAGAGAACCTGAATCATTTTTCTTTGCCGTTAAAAGTTCATCTAAAAATCCAGAGACGACTACCTCCCCGCCGTGAACACCAGCTCCGGGACCTATATCAACTATATAATCAGAAGAGAAAATAGTATCCTCATCGTGCTCCACGACTAAAATGGTATTTCCTGTATCACGAAGATCTAGAAGTGTTTTTATGAGTCGATCATTATCTCTGGAATGGAGGCCGATAGTCGGCTCATCTAGTACGTAAAGTGCGCCGACGAGGCCGGACCCTAACTGTGAGGCTAAACGAATTCTCTGAGCTTCTCCACCGGAGAGCGTGTATGCACGTCTAGAAAGTTCTAAGTATTCTATTCCCACATTTATCATAAATTCTAGGCGACTTTCGATTTCCTTTAAAACTACTTTTGAAATATTTCTCTCGGTCTCAGATAATTTTAATTTTATAAAATATTCCTGCGCAGATGAAATAGCCAGGTCAGTTACCTCCACTATATTCTTCCCGCCGATTAGTACATGTAATGCCTCTGGTCTTAATCTTTTGCCATTACAGATTTTACATTCTTTTTCAGTGAAAAAAGATTCTGTGCCGAGGCCGTGACATTCAGGACATGCTCCATATGGCGAATTAAAAGAGAAAAGTCGAGGCTCTATCTCAGGATATGAATATCCATCATTCGGACAGGCGAATTTAGAAGACATGAGGAATTCACTATCCTGTTTTAATTCTTTCGGATCTACAGCCACACTTCTCACCTTTTCACCCAGTCCCTCTTTGCCAGTTTTAGTTACTGATATTTCAGCTTTTTTTCGGCCTTCTTCGGTCAATGAAGAGAAAAGTATTTTAACTAGGCCATCAGACTCTTCTAATGACTTTTCTAGAGATTCGCTTAGTCGTTCGAATGAAGATTTCGCATCTTCCTTAAAATCCGAAAGGGTTATTCTGTCTACCAGAACGTCTATATCGTGCTTTTTATTCTTTTGCAAAATTATTTGCTCTCTTAATTTATGGCGGGTGCCATCTACTATAACTTCGCTATACCCTTTTCCAAGTAAATCATAAAGAAGCTGGTAATATTCGCCTTTTCGGCCACGAACTAAAGGCGAGAAGATTTCCACGAAATTACTACCGGAGCCTAAGCTATCAGTCTCGGTCCCGCGTGCGCCCTTTGAGGCCGTTGTCACTTTTTCTATCACAAAGTTATTTATTTCATCTAGTGATAGCTTATTAATCGGAGAGTCACATATTAAACAGTGCGGTCTTCCGATACGAGCAAAGAGCACGCGAAGATAGTCATATATTTCGGTTATAGTCGCTACAGTAGAGCGCGGATTATTCGAACGGGATTTCTGGTCTATGGAAATAGCAGGAGAAAGTCCGGTGATTTCATCTACATCAGGCTTTTGCATTTGCCTTAAAAACTGACGAGCATATGAGGAAAGTGACTCTACATACCTTCTCTGACCTTCGGCAAAGATAGTATCGAAAGCTAGTGAGGACTTACCGGAGCCTGAGAGGCCGGTAATAGCTATCATCTTATTCCTCGGCATTTCTACATCAATATCCTTTAGATTATGCGTTCTAGCACCTTTTACGACGATTTTTTCCTCGCCAAGTCTAGATTCTTCGCCTTCATTTTTTCTTTTTATTGGAGTCATTTTTTAGATATTAGGGGGATATATTAACATGAAATTAGGTAAAGAGAAAGCCCCGGCGCGCGAAGCGCGCCGGGGCTTTCCTTAGAACCTAACCTCTCTTTTGTAAAATAATCCGTATTTCCTCCACTATTTCATCCAGAGTAACGGTCGCTTTGACTAAGTATTTCTCTGCTCCTAGTGCGAAGCAGTGCTTAATGTCATTTTCCTGACTAAAGTTCGAAAGCATAATCACAGGAATATTTTTAACTTTGGGATTTGCCTTTATTTTCTCTAACACTTCTATTCCCGTCATTCCTGGAAGTAAAATGTCGAGAAGAATGATGTCAGGCATGGATTTTTCTACCATAAGCATCGCCTCCTCTCCTGTCTCTGCATAGTCGACATTGCATCCTAATAAAAATAACTTTCGGGAAATAAGATCAGAAAGGAAACGATCATCCTCAACCCACATGATTTTTTTCTTTTGCAAAAATGCTGTGGTCTGACTTTTCGAAACAGTATTTGTAGAATCAGCTAATGTCGTAGACTGGCTCATCATAGTAACTGGGGCATTAGAATCTTTCGCGGGAACTGCGAATTTCTTTCGCACAGGATCTCTTAGAACCTCGTTAACATGCGTAACGATTTCTCCTGGATCAAATCTAGCCTTTACTAAAAACTCTCTAACGCCTAGCTCTACAAATCTAGAAATTTCAGCCTGATCTCCTGAATTAGTGACGACTATTACTGGAATGTCAGCTATTTCAGGATTATTTTGCTTATTTCTTAAAATATCGAAACCGTTCATAGTCGGTAAAAGAATGTCTAGAAGTACCAGATCAGGCTTCCATGTAAGCATTTTTTCTAGTCCCGCTTTACCGTCTATTTCTATAGTAGCATCGTAACCGACGCTCGTGCATTTCTGCACCAGGACTTCCGCTAAGAAAGTATCATCCTCAATAATTAATATTTTTTGTGCCATGTTATTTTAAATCTTTTGGTATATCAAAATAAAAAACTGTTCCTTTGCCTAATTCACTCTTAAAGCCGATGCTTCCATGATGTGATTCGACAATGCTCTTCGCTATAAATAATCCGAGGCCAGAGCCATCTGTCTGAACTCTAAGAGCATTACTTCCTCTAAAGAATCTAGAGAATATACTACCCTGTTCTGCTGGTGGAATTCCGATTCCACTATCTTCGATTTCTATGTGAATTGTATCATTTTTATCTATCGCACGCACGAGCACTGTTCCACCCTCCTTAGTATATTTTATAGCATTTTCTATGAGATTCTGCACTACGGCACGTATTTTCTCAGGATCCATATTTATCTTCGGCAAAGAGATAGGGCGGTCTTTAAAGGATATTGTGACATTTCTCTTATGGGCTGTGGGGTTTAATTCATACATTACGCTGTCTACTATATCGAGAATCTGAGAGCTTATATAGAAGAACTGCATATGGCCTGAAACTATTCTATCGACAGATAGCATATCGTTTATAAGATCTATCATGCGGTCATTACTATCATAAGCTTTGCCTATAAAATTCTTTTGATCATCAGTTAGTGGTCCTAGATCACCTGAGGTAAGCATATGAAGTGTCCACTTAATTCCCGAAAGTGGAGTACGAAGCTGATGTGCTACCACGGAGACGAATTCACTCTTTTTTCGCTCGAGGATTTTCGACTCAGTAATATCTTCTATCCAGATCAGCGAGCGATTTCTATTTGAATCCTTTTCATTTTGCAAAAAGGTAAATGTGATTTTATATACCCTTTCATCTACATCTATTTCGGGGATAGTATAAGGTTCACTAGGAGTAACTTTATCGAATGATACTTTTATATTAATGCCCATAAACTTCTTCGTAAAAGCATCGGCTATAAACTCCAGGGAATTATTACTTCCGATTTGATCCACACTAAGTAGCTTCCAAGCCCTAGTATTTACGTACATGACACGGCGATCCTCATCAAAAAGAATCGTACCCTCATTCATGTTTTCTGTAATGATGGCTAGTTTTGACCTTTCATCTTCTAATTCATGTGTCCTTTCGCGAACTTTTTGATCAACCCTTTCTTTTTCCTGTTTTAATAAAAATGTCCTTTCGCGAACCTTTGCCTCTAATTCATCTCTTGAAAGGAATGTTAATCTCTCAGTTTCCAAATCATTTTCTGGTACTACATTTAGGAAAACAGAGATAATATCGTAATCATAAGCAGATTTTACAGTATCGAAAACCTTTTTTACGAGAGCGCTCGCCACTGTGTCGCTAAAAAGAACTGAGATTTCTGTCAGGAGCAGATTATAGAAAAAGGAAAATGTATTATCTATATCTTTTTTCTGTACTTCCCCTTTAGTAAATAGAAAATTATCTAATTTACTAAAATCTATTCCGCGGTCATTTAGAGAAATTCCTCGAAGAGCAGGAAAAGCCCTCTGGCTTTGGATAATTCTTTCGACCCTAGTCACTCCTAAATTCGTGGCTAAATATTCTATGAAGGGCAAAGAGAACTGCTCATAAAGGAGGAGGGCCTGTTCTGGTTCACCTAGAAATATAAGCCTTAATTTAGGATTTAAGGATTCAATGCTTATCTTTGACCTAACATTTTCTCTAAAAGAGATTTTATCCTTAATGTGTGATTCGCAAGCATAATATGCTCTAACGAGAGCGAAAATCTGATCCTCATTTTGCTTTTGTCTAGCTTCTAAATAAACTCCAAAGCTATTTTCTGCAGAACTTTTGTCTTCTATTTGATCTACGACATATAAAAAGAGTTTCTCGACAGCCGCGAGTGGCGGATCGATCGTTTTCTTAACTTTAAATATATTTGTAGAAAGTAAACTCTGAAGCGACATACTAATAATAAACCATTATGCGATATCTTTTATCTTCCAAACTCCCACTGCTAATAAAAGATAGCTGATTATCTCAAGGGCGTAATAGAAATAATCCTGGATTCCGTGATTAATCATAGGAACTATCTCTAAAACGAGCGCACATACACCCACGAAAATTCCAAGACCAAATGACTGTAAAATATTACCTACTACCGAACCTTTAATTTTAAATGAATAAGACACCGCGATGATGGCTGTTATGAAGCCGATCGCCACTGGAATCCAAGGAAGAAATTGTGACATATTCATAGCATAAGTATAACATCTTATGCAAAGAAAATGCATGTGATTATCTGGATTTCTTTTTTATAGTGTTTTTAGCAGTTTTTGAAGTAGGACGACTGCCTGATTTCATCTTTAAAATAGCGATTTCATCACGTAAAAGGGCGGCTGTTTCGAAGTCGAGGATTTTTACTGCTTCATCCATTTCTTTGCCCTTCTCGGAGATAAGGGCTCTCATTTTGCCTTTATATGCTTTAGAGTCGAGGTTTGTAATATTCTCTACTGCCTTTTCATGATCTGACTGCATTCTGTCAGTGATAGAGTGAATTTCTTTTATGATAGTTTTCGGTGTGATTCCGTGTTTCGTATTATAGTCAGTCTGAATTTTTCGACGGCGATTCGTTTCGTCCATCGCCCTTTGCATAGAATTAGTTATAGAGTCGGCATAAAGTATGACTTTTCCATCTACATTTCTAGCAGCGCGGCCGATTATTTGAACTAAAGAAGTTTCTGAACGAAGGAAACCTTCTTTATCAGCATCGAGCACGCCGATAAATGATACTTCTGGGAGGTCCAGTCCTTCTCTAAGAAGATTTACGCCGACTATACAGTCAAAGCCACCTTTTCTAGCACCGCGGCGAAATTCATTTAGAATTCGTATTCTATCCAGCGTTTCCACATCACTATGTAAATATTCTGCTTTAATTCCCTTTTCTTTTAGATAAGTACTGAGGTCCTCAGCCATCTTTTTGGTCAAAGTAGTTGCTATGGCCCTCTGATCTTTTGCTATAACTTTTTCGGCTTCAGCCACGAAGTCTATTATTTGGCCAGGAAAGGCGGATGCGCCGCGTGCGCCAGACGTATTGGAGCCCTCTCCGTCTTCCGCTTTTTTCTCTGTAACTGGGCGGACCTGAATTTCTGGGTCTATAAGGCCCGTCGGGCGAATGATTTGCTCGACTATCTGCTCACTCTTTTCTTTTTCATATTTTCCAGGAGTGGCTGTAGTGTAAATGATAGGTCCGACTCTTTTATTAAATTCATCGAATTTTAGGGGGCGATTATCCTTTGCCGACGGAAGACGAAAACCGAAGTCGATGAGCGTCTTTTTTCTGGAAGCATCACCGGCGTACATTCCGTTTAATTGAGGAATGGTAACGTGAGATTCGTCTATTATAGTGAGGAAATCAGGCGTGCCGTCTGCTTTATGGGGAAAATATGAAAGCAGTGAATCTGGCGGTTCACCTGCAGATTTTCCAGAAAAATGCCTAGAGTAATTCTCTATTCCGTTACAGTAGCCGACCTCTCGAATTAAAGCTAAATCATATCTGACTCGGCGTCTTAAGCGTTCTGATTCTAGAGTTTTTCCTTCAGCTTCTAATTCTTTTACTCTGTCTTCTAGTTCTTTTTTTATAGTTTCAAAAGCGCGCTTATTCTGCGCATCAGTAGAGATAAAATGCTTTGCTGGAAAAACAAAGTAACTTTTTAATGTATTTATAAT
>Ga0194063_10002224_pt1 | contig 12165 bp, 2 predicted proteins | sample SepL3720m_MetaG_FD_155459 | JGI IMG/M metagenome (GOLD analysis project Ga0194063, IMG submission 155459) | Anoxic zone freshwater microbial communities from boreal shield lake in IISD Experimental Lakes Area, Ontario, Canada - Sep2016-L373-20m | ecosystem: Environmental > Aquatic > Freshwater >... | reverse complement strand
GGGTGATTGTGGTGTTGTAGTCGGCGGTTTCCGTTTGCGGAGAGGCTTCGGTGGTGCCGGTGTTTTTGTCGAAGGTGACGGTGTAGGTGTTGATAGCGAAGTTAGCGGAAACTGTAAGGTTAGCTTGTATATTTTGGTCGGTTCTGGCTGCGGTGAGAATACCGTCAGACCAACTTGTAAAATGATATCCCGTGTTAGGAGTGGCAATGACTTCTAATCCATCAGATCCATGATTAATAGTTTGAGGGGTGCTTCCATCAATCGTTCCATTGACATCGTGGTTGTAGGTGAGGGTGTACTTTGTAATGTCTATGGTGAGGTAGAGGTTACCATCGGAAGTGCCATCATTGTCCTTGGTGATATTTATTGTATTTAGCTTGGCAGTGGCAAGATCTGTGCCGGGAATTAGTGGATCATAGGTTGTGGTGTAGATTCCGTCTTGATTGGAGTCGGTTAAGGTTTTAGTTTGATCGATGGAACCATTACTACTAATGTCGATATCAGTTGTGACTGTTTCGGTTCCGGTTGTGACATTGTTTTCGTATTGGTCTTGGACTAGAACTGAAATAGTAATGGTCGTTTCATTGGCAATGTTAATTGGATTAGGAGTAGCGGAAAGGATAGCTTTATCAATATCACTGGTGGTAGCAGTTAGGGATATATCTAGACCATGAATTGGCATATCAGTAGAAGTGAGATTGTCTCCACCTTGTTCTGTGGCGTCGATATGAGAATTTTCTGCTTTGTAAAGAGTGAGTTGGCAAGTGGCAATGCCATTTGTGAAATCTAAGTCCATATCTTCCGTTAGTTGTTTGGGATTGTTGTTTTTGTCTAGACAGTATGGGATTTCTCCGGTGGTGGCAGTGTTGGCTCCTGAGAGTTTTATGGTTTTTTGCCCGATATAGTTTGGCATGGTGAATTCAGATTGGTCTTTGGCGGAAATGGTGATGATTTGGTTAGTACCGGCTTCTTGGGTATTGCTGCCTGTGATTTGATAGTGATCAACTCCCCCGTCAGTTGAGAGTAAGTGGTAGATGCCATCACTCGTTTCGCTGGGAAGATAGAGATAATCTGTGTCGTGTATGATGGTGGTAGAATCGATGGTGCCGGAGATTAAATCTAGACTGGATACGGTTGGAGTAAAGGTGGATGAGTATGTTCCATTGTTGTTATCGGTAATGAGGTAATCAGGCGTCGGCGTAGTTTGCGTGGAAAAAGTTTTGGGGCCATTGTTGCCGGTTAAGTTAAGATCGATTTGTTGTCCGCCTGTTGTGAGTTGATTGTCCCAGGTGTCGTAGGTGGCGATGTTGATGTTGGCTGCGCTCGATATTGATGTGTCGAAGGGGTTAGGGATAACATCAAGGAGGGTTTTTGTTTTTTGAATTATTCCGGAGTTAACAGTGACGTCAAGGTCCCAGGTGGGGTCTCCTATTGTTGCAAAAGTTCCGTCGGTGGTTTCAATTTCGGCTACGGCTGGAGCGGTGGCATCATAGAGAATCATATTACTGTTGGCTTGACCACTGGCAAAATTGATATCGACTACTTGATTAAAATCAATGTTACTTGTGAGGTTATTGCTACAGGTGGGTTTGGTTCCGTCAGGGGAAAGATTAGCGCCAGAGAAAGTGAGATTTCTCACTCCATCATAGATGTAGTTATTGTTGTTTTGGTCTTTGAGAAAGATGGCGATGGGGTTTGTTGTTCCGGCTTGCTGGGTGGTGTTACCAGTAATGGTGTAGTGGTCAGCGCTGGCCATATAGAAAGTGCCAACTGCTCCGGCTTGGTTGCCTCCGGTGCCGCCCTCATAGTTAGCGGTGTTTAGGGGAGTAGTTCCACTATAGTCGGTTTTGTTTTCATAGTAGAGGGCGATGCGTCCGCCGGAACCCGAGCCTCCGGTGCCAGTGGTGTTGCCACCTTTGGCGTAGATGTTGCCGTTGCCATTTAAGTCTTTGGCGGAAATGAGGATACTACCACCAGATCCTCCTCCGGTGTTGATGGTACCGTTCGTAGCGTTAGCATTGATGTCGCCATTATTGGTGAGACTATTGTCGACGATGATTCTGGCCGCTCCGCCGCCTGATCCTCCAGCGAAACCTCTCGAGCCTGGGAAAGAAGGATTAAGTCCCGAGTCATAGGCTGCTCCGCCAGTACCGGTGGTGGATTGACCACCAATGCCGCCGTGACCGGCGCCGGAATTCAAGGTGCCAGAATATGTTCCATTAGTGTTCCAGCCACGGCCTGCAATATTGATTGCTCCGCCGGATTGAACGTCTAGGTTGTTGACTTTGAGATAGATGGCATTGGTCGGCGGATTGGTTTCGGTGGTGTTTTGAGTGTGGGTGAAAGTTCCGCCATTAGCGATGGTGAGATTATTGAAAAGGAGTGGACTGTCGGTGCCGTAGTAATAGTTGGATTGTTCGAATGTTCCTCCTGTGCCTATAGTGAGATTGGTAGCTGTAAGTGAGGCACCGGAGTTTTCCATGAAAGTGAAGCCGGTGATTGTGGCGTCATTGTTGAAGATGACGTTGCCGGCTTCGTGATAGAGATATGATCCGGTGGGGGTGAAGTCGTTGATAATGTTATTGGTGGCAGAGAAATTGAGTGTTGCTCCACTTTTAACAACGACTTTGGCGTAGTTAGTGAAGTGGAGCTTGGAAACGGGAATGGTTTCGGTGATGTTGTAGCCGAGCCAGGTTTGTCCGCCGTTTATCCCATTATTATCAATGGTCAATTTATTATTGCTAGGTGCACCTTTATCAACAAGATAAATAGTACCAGGGCCGGCATAGCTACTGCCATAACCGATTCCACCAAAGGCCTGATATGTTATCGAAGAAGTATCAGTCGCATAATATACAGCGATTCTTCCTCCTCCGCCAGCACCACTATAGGATAAATTGCCATTACCACCATTGACAGAAATAGTACTTCCAGCGCCTGCTAATATACCAGTTGTCAACCAGACACTACCACCGGAAGCGCCACTTCCAGTATTCATAGTATAAGATCGTCCTTTGGCAGTAATGATACCTAATAGAGTTGTTGTTCCAGAGACAACTAATTTGATACTTCCACCACCCGACACTGTTTTATCGCCGCCATTATATGAATCATAACCGCCTCCGCTGCCCAAATCAATCGGTTCCGTAACGCTTCCATAGGTCAAACCCGCGGCGACTAGCTTGCCTATCCCGCCCGTTCCACCATAAGCAGCTCCACCCGCCCCCATATAAGCATCACTTCCAGCGCCAGGGCCTTCTGAATATTGAAAGCCCCTATAATTAACATCAATTACTCCACCTGAAGCTACAGTGCAATCGCCATTAATAGTATAATTTATCTTATACTGTTGAGTCGTGGAATTACTAGAATGAGTCAGCGCACCATTAACTGTCAACCCAGTAAAAGTTCTGGCTGTATTTCCCATCAGTCTCGCGGTAGTGGGAATCATTAAGTTTCCACCTCCGCTAATCAGATTAAAAGTACCACCATTATCTGCAATAACTCCCTTGGTTGACCAATTAAGATTTGAATAGATAAGATTGGTAGCAGGCGTGATATTGAGATATCCGTAATTTTGGATAGCAACAGTATTAAAAGTAGAAGTTCCTTCTATATATGTTTTTCCAAAATATCGATCATCTGTTAAATCTTGATTATTATTATCAATAATCAAGTCTCCATAAGTTGAGCTATTGTCTTTTTTATAGATGGTGCCGGCTCCAGCGAAGTTATAGCCTGTGCCTCCATATGCTTGATATGTGATTGACGAAGTATCAGTCGTATAATACATGGCGATGCGTCCACCACCGCCACCACCGCCCCAAGACACTTGACCATTTCCACCATTAGCTGAAATCACTCCGCTAGCACCAGTCAGGGTTCCAGTTGTTAGCCAAATGCTACCACCCGATCCACCTCCGCCATTACTAATATAATCTTTTCCCTTAGCAGTCACGTTTCCTGAAATAGTAGTTGTTCCGCTCACAACTAATTTCATACCCCCACCACCATCCCCACTGGGAATAGAAGAGGATTGATTCCCTCCACCACTGCCAATATTGATTGGTTCCATAAGACTATCATAGGCCGAAACTGCGACAGCTGCGACCCCTACTCCGCCAGTTCCTCCATGAGAAGCGCCGCTAGCACCGACAGCATCATTTCCAGCACCAGGTCCTTCGGAAAGTTGATAACCTCTGTAATTGACATCGATCGCTCCTCCAATATTTACAGCACAATCCCCATTGACAGTATAATTTAATTTGTATTGTTCTGTTGTAAAATTATTGGAATGAGTCAACGTTCCATTAACTGCAAGTCCCGTAAAAGTTCTGGCTGTATTTCCTATCAGTCGCGAAGTAGCCGGAATAGTTAAATTACCTCCTCCACTCACCAGAGGAAACACCCCACCATTATCAGCAATAATTCCCTTGGTCGACCAATTAATAGAGGAATAATTAACGTTGGCCGCTGAAGTAATATTTAAATAACCATAATTTTGCACCGTGATAGAATTAAAATCGATTGTTTCACTGATGGACGTTTTCCCAATAAACCGATCGTCTGTTGCAGAATCTTGATTATTATTATCCACGATTAAATCGCCATAAGTATTGGCCGAAGCTTTTTTATAGATAGTGCCGGCTCCACCATAAGCATAGCCCGTTCCACCATAATTCTGATAATTAATTGAAGATGTGTCGGTAGTATAATAGATAGCGATGCGTCCACCACCACCTCCACCACCACCTGATCCATAACCATTTCCTCCGATAGAAGAAATCGTACCCGTACCAGCCAAGGTTCCGGTAGTCAACCAAATGCTACCGCCAGATCCACCGCCAGGCTGACCAGTGCTAGCTTGGTAATTCTGACCGTTTATATTGATACTTCCGCTAATCGTAGTTGTTCCAGAAACATTCAATTTAACTGCTCCTCCGCCCTTTCCAGCATAATTAGCAACATCGAGCGTTTGCCCCCCACTACTGCCCAAATCAATTGGCTGAGTAAGAGAACCATATACTGTTCCGCTACTACGGCTTGAACCATTACCACCCAGCCCACCATAACTCCCTCCACTACTGTAAACCCCCAGAGCTCCCTTGCCTGGACCGTTTCTAGGAGCATAACCTAAATAATTAACATTCATCTCCCCCTTCTCATCCGCATCAACAATTCCAGATGCATCCAAATCACTCGCCTGCATCGTCATATCCCCTCCTGCAGATATATTCACAATATGTGTTTGCGCTGTAGTATTGGCTGTATGAGTAATCAGTCCTTTTTCATAGATGATTAAATCATCATTAACTTTAAGATAATTAGTCAGTGAGCCATAGGAAAGAGTTAAGTTAGTATCGCCATCCGCATCAACATTATGGTAAGTATGGGGAGTGGTATTGATATCAAAAGGTGCAACGGCGAATGGATCAAAACTTTTTCCTAAATAAATTCCTTGGACTTCTTTTGTTCCTGTAGAAAGATTAATAGTTGGTTGGCAGACTGCTCCAGTACAGTTAGTACCGACATAGTTCGATCTGGCAATGATGACGTAACTGCAATAAAGTGGGGCTGTGCCTTCTAACCAGTTGCCGGCGGTATTCCAATCCGTACTGACTGCGCCGGTCCAGGTACGTTTGTTGTAGCCGGAAGTGATTTCTTGCAAGTAAGTTCCATCACTGCCGAGGTCTCCGGTGATTGGAATGGAAGGATAGCTGTCAGAAACAATTGGATTACCACTAATTGTGCCTGTGACCTTGTCTAGTCCAGAGAGAGCAACGTAGGAATACTGATACCTGCCGTCTGTCATATCAGTGAGTGCTCCGGTGGTTACTCCGGCGTTATTAGTTGAAGTAGGATCGAAAGTTAGATTGATAGTGAAGGCATTGCTATGCTCTCCTTCCAGTTGATTGCCGTATTGGTCGCGAGCAATAACAAGAAGATTCATGTTGCCGCAGGTACCATTTGGGTTAGCAATAGATGTGATTTCACTGTTGGTGTAATTTATTGTTCCAGTACTACTGATATTCATACTAAGATCGATATTGGAGAAATTAACTGATCCATTGGATGAAGTCCAGGAATCATAGTCATTATCACTTACATCGATATCGACTGTTTTTTTGTCATAAAGCAACATCGGGGTGGAAGCAGTTTCACCACTCGTGAAATTGAGCGTCGTTCCGGTGCCATTTGGGGTGGCTGTTGTGAAAGCGTTAGTGTCACCATTGACAGTGGGAATTGTTCCGCTTGTGCCGGATTTTCCGTAGGAATTAGTTGGTCCGGAAAAAGCAATATTGTGACTGCCGGTGTAGGTGGGATCGATGTTGCCGAATTGATCTCTGGCGGAGACGATAATGCTTGAAGTCTCCGCGGCGTCTTTGTTGATGACATCGCTGTGGTAGGCGGTTTGGCTAGTTTCTCTTAGGTTAAGATGATCAGCTGTTGTTGGGATGATGTTGAGGTCGAGGTCGTAGGCGGGGTTGGCGGTGGAAGTCCTACTATCCGTTGTCGCTTCAACTGATGTGCCGTTTTGAGCACCTTTAATGACAATATCTTTTGTAATGACGCCAGCTGTAAAACCCTTAGAAAGTCCAGCACCAAAGTCTAGACCACCAGCAGTCGCTTTGAAACCATATGGCGAATCAGTGGCACCAGAAAACACAAGACCGCTACCACCACCGTAATTCAAATTTATCAGCGTCTCCCTTAAGCTGTTTTTTCCGGTAATTTGCACTGTGTAAGTCTGACCAACTACACCATTAAGAATACTGGAGCCAGCTGCTGTCACCTCCAAATGGTCAAAACCTAATATATTTCTAATCCCATTTGAGCCGTCATAAGGACTAGTAGCGGCGGGATCAGTATCCCTACTCACACTAACAGAATTGATTGTGGCAGTAATCCGATCGTGTCCGGCGATGGTACCTACATAATTAGCTTGAAAAGATCCACTAACATACGCTGGATTATTGAAAGTTCCTGGATTACTGCCAGTCACGACCATATTCACAACCGGCGATCCTTCATTACCCAGGGCTCCCATCGGATTTTGATACATATCATAAGGAAGAAGCATGACGTAAATAGTAGCCCCAACCGAGAAGCTATCGCTATAAGAATCAACGCTACTCTCCCCCACACTAATCACCCCCGGATTCACAATCGGACTCAAATCATAATTTGTACTAGCTAGTGTATCAATATTAGTCCCCCCCGTCTCATCCGCATCAAAACTCTGAGTACTATTAGCTTTTGTAGCCAGGAGACTGCAGCTAGCGGTGCCATTGGTGAAAGTTAATGTAATACTGCTGCCAAAGTTGACGGCATTGCAAGTAGCTATTGCTCCATTTGGTCCAGCTACGGCACCACTCATGATGAAGGTGTGATCTCCATTGTAATTAAGTAAGTTTTCATTGAGAATATCTTTGGCTTCGAAAGTTAAAGTTTCTGCGATACCGGCGCGGATAGTGGGGGTGGGATTACCAGAGATACTGAGTTGGATGTGATGGGGAGTTTGAGTGATGATTAGATCACTATCCAGTTTTGAGATGAAGATATCACGTTTCCCCATGTTAGTTTCTTGATAGGCGCCGATGGTAGTGGGAAAATTAGTCGAGTCAGTGATGCCGGAAGCCAGAATCTTTCCGTCAGTTGTGATGTCGAGTCCAAAGACTTTGTCAATGTTGCTGGTGCCGCCAATCAGGGTGGAAGCAGTTAGTTGTGTGAGGGTGGAATTGAATTTGGTGATTAGTCCATCCCCGGCTCCTTTGATGGCATTGTTGGCTGGGTAGTTGGTAGAGGTGGTATAACCGGAAACATAAATATTGCTTGATGAGTCTGTGATGACATCATACAACTCATCACTGCCATTGCCTCCGATGTAGGTGGAAGCAGTGAGGGTTGCGAGATTTGAGGTGAAGATAGAGACAAATCCATCATACTGGCCAACTGAGTTGTGCGTGGTGTCATAGACTCCGGCGGTGGTTGTAAAACTATCTTGGGTGCTACCGGTAATGATTACTCTTCCGGTCGAATCGATATCGATTGCCATGGCGTAATCGAGGGATGTGCCTCCGAGATAAGTGGATTGATTTACTGTGGTGAGGGTGGTGTTAATGCTCGCGACAAAGGCATCGGAGGTGCCTCCACCGTAAGTGCTGCTGTAAGCTGTGCCGGAAGCTAAGTTAGTGGTGGAGTTAGTATAGCCGGTAATGTAGAGATTACCATTGTAGATGTCGATGTCTTTGATGTAGTCATCACTGTTGCCGCCGAAGAAAGTTGAGGTGGTGAGAGTTGAAAGATTGAGATTTAGTTCTGAGATGAAACCATCGACTGTGCCTTCCTTGGTTGTTTTAATGGTACCGGCTGTGGTGGGAAAATTAGCAGAGTTAGTATCTCCGGCGACGTAGAGACTGGTGCCACTGATGAGCATGGTGATGGAATGATCTTCTCCATTGCCTCCAAGGTAGGTTGAGTTAGTTAGACTGGTGAGATCATTAGACATTTTGGCAATGAAAATATCATAGGTGCCACCTTGGAACGCGCCTTGGTATGGGGTACCGGCCATCGGGAAATTACTGGATTTGGTGTAGCCGGAAACGTAGATATTATTGGAACTGTCGAGGTTGATAGCAAAGGCATTGTCTTCGTCTGTTCCTCCCAGATAAGTGGAAGCGATTAGAGTGGTGAGAGTTGAGTCAAATTTGGAGATGACGATGTCATTGCCGAAGTTCGGATCGGCGTCATTGAAAGATGTATCGTAGACTCCGAGTGTTGTGGGATAGTCAGCACTTCTGGTGTGACCAACGATGTAGACATTACCGGTATTATCTTGGACCATGTTTGGTCGGCCGGTGTAAGCGGAAAAAGAAGAATTAAATTCAAAGCGTTCTTCCTCCCCTCCTCCGATCAAAGTGGAAGAGATCATTGGATCGATAACTAGCATTTTAGTATTGTCGTAGTTTTCTACTTTGAAACCATAAGTATTGTCTTCTCTCAATTCATAGGTAACGGCGATGTAATCTTTTTTTTCGTCTTTGTATTGATACGCCTGGGGAGCAGTGAGAATGAGAGCTTGATCTTTACTTTCTAGCTTCAATTCTCCATGTTCAGTTACTTCAATTTTGTCGATACCATCAAAACCAAGCTTGATATCATTCGGGTTTCCATTGGCATCCACGATGAACAGTTTTTCGATGTTTTTTTGAGTGGCTCTCACTTTAAATTCAATCCTAGGGTAGACTTCTTGAAAATTGATGAAGGCGTAGTTTTCTAGGTTGTTTTTCCAAGCTTCGGGGTTATTACCGAGAAAGTAGTTGATGTCTGTTTCGGAGGGTTTTTCGCCTTCGGGGGAGAGTTGGATAGGAGCTCTATCGAGGCCAATTAGTTTTTCTCTGATGGCGAGACTTTTTTCGTTAGTTTTTTGGGTGTCATAGGTAATACCAGATTCATTGATGTAGACTGTACCATTTTCAATCGGAGCGTAAAATTTAACTTGCTCGTCTTTTTGACCGGAGTTCTTGATGAAAGGCAGAGTGAGTGATTCGGTTTTTTCGAGGAGTTTTTCATAGACCAGTTGTTTTTCGGTTTTGGGCGGTTCGGGTGTTGAAGTATTTTTGGCTTTGTAGGAGCGGAAGAAAAAGGTAGCAGAGGCAATGAGCGCAACGAAAAGCAAGATAATGGCTGTTATCTTTTTTGTTGAATTTGGTGATTTTTGCGGTTGGTTTAGATTAATCAGATAGTCAGTCGTTTCACTTTTTTTATTGGTGTTTTTTCTATCGAACACAATGCTTGTTTTATAGTTTTTCCCCTCGTTGGTATGTTTGTATTTTAGCATGGAAATGGGGAAAGCGAAAATCCAAAACAGCCTCAACGATAACTTTATATTTGATTAAATTTGTTGCCCCCTTTCATACTTCTGTCTGACATTGACAAAACGCAAATAATGCGCTATAATGTAAGGTTAGTAAAATAAAACACCATTGTTCTTAAAGTGCTCTATCCGCTACAAAATCCGGCGGAAAAGAAAAAGGATGAGGAAAATTATGAGTATAACAAAAAAAGAATGGCAGGCAGTCGCTGATCAACTCCAGATGACAGAAGATGCACTGAGGAAAAAGTGCACTTCAGTCATCTCCGCTGCTGGTGGCCGCGGATTTATCAAAAAAAGATCCTTCATACTCTCTATAAAAGATGGGAAGATCATATTCCCTTCTTTGATGAGTAGCAGTTTCTGGTCAGTTGACTTGGTGACATGGACCGCTACATGCCACAGCTACCCAGCAGGCACACCAGCAGGTTCAAAAGCAGGCACCAATGCCTGCGGGCATCGACTGCCACCGTCTTCGACTGGTAATCGTCGATGACAACAAGGACTCTTGAGAGGTGAATTTTTCCCTCTCACGAGTCCTTTTTTTTAAGTTCCACCGATTATCAACTATCATTTTGGCATATTTTCTTACAATGAACTTCACTATAAAACAAAAAAACTATCTCCAAATAGCTAGTCTTTTTTTATTTTATATACAAAAAAGTTGAAAAAAAATCATGGAACCTGGGAGAGACTAGTTTATAGTCTCTCGCAGTTGTCCAAGTCGATTACCAACAATGAAACGGCCCTGAAAAATTATATGAGAATGACCATGAAAGATGCAGATCCGCCGCCGGGATTATTTTGGGCGATCGCCATCGGGACGTCACAGATACCATGCACAATTTCGGGAGCCACCAGCATAGTCCTCCCCAGTTCTTTAGCTTTTTCGGCGCCTGATAAATTTCCCAGTTCACGAGAATTCAGGCCAAGATTTGCGTCGCCAGCGTATGTCATTGCCGCAGTCACCAGCGCTGTATTTTCCTGTTTCGCAGTCACCATTACCACATATATTATCGTGAGATCACTGAATTTGACTAATCCTCAATCATCGTCTATAGTAGTGAAACAATCTAGAAAGCCCCGAAGTTCTCTCGCCTGGCCAATCGGCTAGGATAAGAGCACAAAAATTCCGCACAGGGGCGATTCTGGGGCGGTTTTTAATTTGTTAATCACTAAAGTTGAGAGAGTTGGAGATTTCTATTTCCCACTTTTCCAATTACACAATATGCGTTACGAACTATTCTATCTCGTCGGCGTTTCCAAAGAACTCGACTTGGATAAGATCAAAACCGATGTGGACGAAATTGTCACTAGCCACTCGGGAGTTTTTGAAGAAAAAGCCACTCAGGAGAAAAGGAAGATGGCTTATAAGATCAAAAAGGACACTCATGGTATCTATATCGCCAAACGCTTTTCCATGGAAGAGCCAGCAAATGTTCCGGAAATTATCACAAAACTCAACATCCATCCTGGGGTTTTAAGATTCATCATCAGCGACGCTTCAGGACTCCCTGAACTAAAGACAAAAGAGGAGCGAATTGAGCAAGAAGAAAAAAGAGGTGAGGTGGAAAAAATGCGCCAAGAGAAAAAGGACGCAGAAGAGCTCGAAAAAAATCCACCAAAAAAAGAGGCGGTTGCAGTAGCACCAAAAACTGAAGCTGAGAAAACTCAAAAAGCTGAAGATGCTCAGGCGTTGGATAAAAAATTAGAAGAGATCTTGAATATCTAGGTTAATTTTAATCTTCAATAATTATTAGCCGCTCTGCTATGTCCGCTAATTTAATTAGCGAGCAGGCGGTAAAAATAAAATTATGAATATCAACAAGGTAATTCTCGTCGGAAGACTCACGAGAGATCCTGAGGTCAGAACCACCACTTCAGGACAAACTGTCACCTCTGTCTCAATTGCTACAAATCGATTTTGGAAAGACAAAAACGGACAAAAGCAAGACCAAACAGAATTTCACAATGTTGTGCTCTGGGGAAAGCTTGGTGAAATTGCCGGTCAATATCTAGCCAAGGGACAAGAGGCTTACTTTGAAGGAAGATTAACTACACGAAAATATACTGGAAAAGACGGCATTGAAAGACGAACCACTGAAATTGTTGCAGAAAATATGCAACTTGGATCACGCGCTGGTCAAGGCGGGTCACCTGCAACCGGAAGCTATGACAAGCCCGCTGCCGCACCTGCTCAAAACCAAGCCCCACAAACATCTCCAGCCGATGAAATTCCAACAATCAATCTTGATGAAGAAGAGGATGAAGTTAGAATTGAAGACGTTCCA
>Ga0194063_10002223_pt1 | contig 12166 bp, 10 predicted proteins | sample SepL3720m_MetaG_FD_155459 | JGI IMG/M metagenome (GOLD analysis project Ga0194063, IMG submission 155459) | Anoxic zone freshwater microbial communities from boreal shield lake in IISD Experimental Lakes Area, Ontario, Canada - Sep2016-L373-20m | ecosystem: Environmental > Aquatic > Freshwater... | reverse complement strand
TGAGCCCGATCCCGCGGCAAAGCTCGAAGTCCTCCTGGTAGCGGTTCCAAAAATCCGTGGCAGCCCCGGTGCGCGCGAATTTCCCCGCCATTTCGTGCGCCGCCCAGTTGTTCCTCGGTTGCCCGGGCCCGTTAAATCCTCCTTCACACTGGTAGCCGGATGTGGCAACCCCGATCAGGAAGCCTGATGCAAGCTGACGTTCTTTTGCGGTTTCAAAATCGCCCGTGGTGGTCATGCCGATAGGTTTTCAGTGTTCAGTTTTCAGTGGTTCAGTTTGCGCGAGTCATCTCTTTCTGAAAACTGAGCACTGAAAACTGAAAACTACTCTACGATGCCGCGATGCGTTTCCGCAGGGCCTTTTCGCGGAGCTTGGATATTTTCACGGGCGGACGGGCTGGCGCATCGAGGACAATGCCCGCGATGTCGCGGGCGGCGGACGGCCGCCCGAGCGCGCGGGCATTTTCGGACATCGCCCGGATGCGGGCCGGATTTTCGAGGAGCTTTTTGAGCTTGTGCGCGATCACGGTCACCTCGGTGCATTTGATCGCGGCTCCCGCTTCGAGGAGGACGTCGGAATTGCGTTCCTCCTGTCCCCCGATCGGATCCAGAATCACCATCGGCAGACCTCGCGCGAGCGCCTCCGCAGTCGTCATCCCGCCGGGCTTGCTCAGCAGGATCGTCGCTGCCCCCATGAAATCCGGCATCTCGTTAGTAAAACCAAAAACCCGGAAATCGTCCGGACGGTCGCGGACCAGGTGGGCGACCTCGTCTTTAAGTTCTGCGTTTTTCCCGCAGACGACGATGGCTTGAAAATTGAGATCGAGCTGGAGGAGCCGCCGCACCACGGCGGTGGCCGGGCTCAGCCCGAGGGTCCCGCCCGCGACGAGCAGGGTCGGGCGGTCCGGGCGCAAACCGTGGCGCAGCAGCACGGCCGCTGCGTCAACCGGCTTCTCGAACTCCGGCTCGACCGGGATGCCAGTCACCTCGATGTGGTCGCCCGGCAGTCCAAGCGCCTCCATGTGGATTTTGTCCTCCTCCTGCGCCACGAAATACCAGTCGAACGCCCGCGTGATCCAGAACGCGTGAAAATGGAAATCCGTCACAACGATCCCGAGCCGCGCATCGAGCTTCCCGTTGAAGATCAGCCAGGACACGACGCCGGCCGGCATGAAATGCGTGCAGAGGATGATGTCCGGCCGGAACTCCTTGATCAGGTTTATCAGCGGTAGCGCCTGCGGGAGGTCAAGCGCCAGCCGGCCCTTGTCCGAAACCCACGGATCGTCGCTCGACTCATACCACCAACCCAGAAACTCCGGCAGCATCGAGGATAGCTTGGAGTAAAGGGTCGAGTAAAGCTGCTTGTGGAGGACGTTCGTATGGTCGAGCGAGTCATCCGAAAGGACCTCCTCCACGTCCGGGCGGTTCCGCATGGCGCGCGCCAGGGCGTCCGCCGCCTTCACATGACCGGAGCCCACCGACGCCGAGAGAATAAGGACACGCTTGCCCATGGATTTGCCGAGCCTGCAGCATGGCCGCTGTTTTCTCAAGCGCCATCGGAGCAAACGCACCAAAACGCTTGAAAACGATCCCGGAACCGCCTTGTCTTAGGGCCATCACACTGAGGCCGCCTCCGGCGCAAAGGTTCGCTCAAAAAATCAAATGATGAAACCCATTATCGGCATCACCTCCGGCGATCCGGCCGGGATCGGCCCGGAGGTCATCCGGGCGGCACTGGCATCCCGCGATCTTCCGGGGGATTTTGAGTTCGAGGTCGTCGGAAAGATGTCCGGCCACCAGCCCGGATCGCCCACTGCGGAGTCGGCCCGCGCGGCTGTCGAGGCCCTGGAAACCGCTGCGGAAAACCTTCTGTCCGGCAAGTGGCGGGGGGTGGTCACCGGGCCGGTTTCGAAAAAGGGCCTGCACGATGTCGGCTGCCATTTCCCGGGGCAGACGGAATTTTTTGCGGCGCGGGCGGGCGTAAAAAATTTCGCGATGTGCCTGACCGGCGGAGGGCTCACAGTCGCGCTGGTCACCGCCCATGTGCCGCTGGCGCGGGTCGCGGGGCTTTTGGACAAATCGGAAATCGTACGAATCGGAAACCTGCTGACTTCGTTCCTTCACCAGTGCGGGTGTAAGGAGCCGAGAATCGCGGTCGCGGGGCTGAATCCTCACGCAGGCGAAGGCGGCGACATCGGAACCGAGGAAATCGAGATAATCGCCCCCGCCGTGAGCGAACTGGGAAAATCAACCGGCGCGGTTTTCACGGGCCCCCTCCCTCCCGACGCGATCTTCCAGCGCGCGGTCGCGGGGGAGTTCGACGGCGTGCTGTGCATGTATCACGACCAGGGGCTGATCCCGCTGAAACTTCACGCCTTCGACCAGGGCGTCAACGTGACCTTGGGCCTGCCCTTCGTACGGACCAGCCCCGACCACGGCACGGCATTCGGCATCGCGGGGAAAGGCGTCGCGCGTTCCGACAGCATGCAGGCCGCGATCCATATGGCCGCGACCATGCTGCGAAGCAGGCGCTAGCCTCAATACTGTTCAGTTGAAATCCGCTGATCCGGGCTTGCGCGAAAAAACCTGTCCGCCACGATCGCGGGATTCCGCGTGACGGCAGAGAACCTGAAGGTGACCTCGACCTACGCGAAGTTTCTCCTCAAAGATCTCTCCGAGCGGCCCATCCGGCTGATCTGAGGCGGCGGAAAACTTCCCTCGCTGCCCAGCCAGCAGGAGATTCTCCAATCCCGCCAGCCGATCCCGGACCGGTAGCGCTCACGGAATATCGATGCCCCCCGCATCGAGAGGCAGGATGTCGTCGAGTCCGGTGATGGAAAACTCCTCGACGAACGAGCCGTTGCCCTGAAGCAATCGCAGCGAGTCGGGCTTGTCCCCACGGCGGATGGCCGTGCGGCGAATGTCATTCCGGGAGCTGATATCCACCAGGGGAAGCCCGTCCGGCGAGACGAGCCGGGAGCCGGATGCATCGGATTCCGCGTGAACGGTGAGGAAGTCGCGCTTTCCGGTGAGCGGGTTTTCTTTCAGCCGGAAGCGAAGGTTTTTCTCCTGCTCCGCGCTGCCTGCATCCGCTGCCGACTTGCCGTTCACGAAGCCGAAGTTTGAGCAATCGCGGATCGTCCGCTCCCATTCGATCGTCCACTCCCCGCTCTCCGCGCGCGCCATCACCCGCAGCCGCTGGAGAGCGGGAAGCGACTCGATCAACGCAAATTTTTCCGCCGTCCGCGAAGCCCGGATTTTATCCGGCTTTGGGTCATCGGCCGCCAGGCGGAGGGCGCGGAGGATCTCGCCTGCAAACGAGGCCTGGCCGACGAATGGAGCGCCGTTCTCCTCACCCACAAACCAAAACGTGCCGGGCATCCCGAGCGTCACGCTTTTTGCAGCGGTCGGCAGCGTGATCGGCTGGAACGATTCCCGCCGGATCCAAACGCCATCCTGCGACGCCCCGATGAGCGTTGAAGCATCAGCATCCATCGAGGTGAATGCGGCCGGTGGGTGAGTCACTCTCTCTTTCAGTAACCCGGAATCCGCGTCCTGCCCGTTCAAGGGTTCGCCCACAGGCGGAACGCCCATGCCTCCTGGTTTTTGCGCAGGAAGACAGATCGTCGTTAGCCCGCCGGGCGAACTGACAAAAACCTCCGACTCATCTGCCGCGAGTGATAACGGGGCAACGCCTCCGCCGGATCCCGTCGAAAAGGTTTCCTTTCCGTCCCCAAGTGCGTAGATGCCACTTCCTGCGGCCGTGATCACAAAAGTATTTGCAGAATTTGACGTGAGGAGAGGGGAAATGCCGGGCGGTGGGGCCGGTGAAGAAATGAGAATCACCGAGCCTCCAAGCGGGTGGCCTGCCGAGTCAGTTTTCCTGAAGCTGGTGAACCCCTTGCCTCCAAAAAACTTCACATTCCATTTCAGATGGGCCGACCAAAGAAATCCTTTCTCCAAAGAGAATCTTGTCAGCACATAGTCAGGAGAGTTGCTCCCCGCGAGCAGGACGACATCCCCGTTTTCGAGCAGGGAAAAATCGTGAATTTTATTGAAGCCGGGAAAGCCGCTGTCCGCCGCCCAGTCGTTGAAGAGAAAATCTTCGCCCGACACGCGGACGTCCTCGCCGACCAGGTAGCCCCGGACATGATAGTGCCCCGACGGCACGCGTTCTCCGGTACCGTTTTTTCCGTCCCACGAGGTGATGAGCCCGTTGAGGCCGACCTGAAAATCTCCTTCTTTGGCGAGCTTGTGCAGGAGACGCACGAGTTTACCTGAGCCGTCAAAAACTCCGAGGGTGATCCGCCCTTCGTCGGGCACCGCAAATTCCAGTTCATCCACCGCCCTCAGGAAGGGCATGGCAAAAAGCGCCACGACAAAAATGATGCAGGCAAGCCATGTGGAGCAGGCGTCCCGCCTGCTGTTCCAAAAAGGCAGCGGGGACGGCTGCCTCGCGCCCCAGCAGAGTGGGGCTACATCGAATGCACAGCGTGACAGGGGCGCCGTCTTGTAGCCACGGCACTCTGTTGCCGTGTTCGGTCTCCTCCGCGCGAAGCGCGCTCGCTGAATCTGTCTAAATGCTGCGGTGGCACCAGATAAGCACATCCAGAAAAGAACACCGCGATGCCATGCCGTCCTCACGCCCGTTCAGATGTAATACTTCCAGTTGATGTCGGGGAAGAGGTTGTCGCGGGCTTCGCAAGCGTGCAGGAACGACTCGTCTTTTGCATCCGCCGCGAGCATGTCGTGGAGCCTTGTGAAGCGCAGCAGGTGGTCTTTCGTGCGCTGCGTTGCATATTCCGGAGCCGTCCCGGTTTTCATGAGGAACGCCCAGTCGCTCGACTGCGCCAGCAGGAGCTCGCGAGCCATTTGCTTGAGCGTGCGATCAACGGGCTTCGAGCGGGTCTTGGCATGCTTCCGGGCATCGGCTGTCATGCGGGCGGCGGCGGCGTGGAGGTGTGGGTAGATCCAAGAGTTGCAGCGGTCGAGCCAGACCTCCCAGTATCCCTTGTTTCCCCAGCTCGATGGCGAGGGGGCGACCATCTGGAGAGTCGGGTTCTCGGACAGGTAAACGCTCGGCGTCGTGAGGCGGAAGACGCTCTGGTCGAACGCGGCCTTCCGCAGGAGAAGATCGAGAAACTCCGGCCCCTCGAACCACCAGTGACCGAACAGCTCGGCATCGAACGGGCTGAGGACCAGCGGTTCGACCGGGAGGATCGAGCGGAGGTGTTCGATCTGGCGCTCGCGGTTGCGCACGAAATCCCCGGCGTGCGAATCCGCCGCGCCCATCGCCCACCCGCGGTTGTAGATCCCCTTGTTTTCGGACCCGGTGATCCGGTGATACTTGATGCCGGTGTTCCTGCGGTGGCCGATATTCGGGAACACCTGGTGCAGGTAGTCCTCGGGGAGCTCATTCCCGATGTCGCGGTAGAAATCCCGGTAGGCGGGATCTCCGGGATACCCGTCCCTCGCGCTCCAGACCTGTTTGCTCGACTCGCGGTCGCGCGCGATGACCGCCGGCCCGGCGGGCGTGAAGCAGGGCGAATAGATCGCGAACCTCGGGCGCGGCTCGCCATACATGAGCCCGTGGGCATCGACGACAAACCACCGCAGGTTCGCCTCCTGCAGGATCCGGTCAATTCCCGGCACATACCCGCACTCTGGCAGCCAGATCCCGGCCGGGTCGCGCCCGAAGCATTCGCGGTGGTAATCTCTGCCGATAAATATCTGGGCGCGCATCGCCTCCGGAAACGCCTCCATGAGCGGGAGAAACCCGTGCGTGGCGGCGCACGTGATCACCTCGATCATCCCCTCCTCCTGCAACTGCGCGAAGGCCCCGACCACATCGCGAGAGATATCCTTCGTGTAAAAGTCCCGGGCTTCGGTGAGCGACTTGTGGTAGAACCGGGCGAGCTCGTTGAGCGCGCCGTCCCCCTTCGTGCGCTCGATCTCCCGTCGCGATAGCTCGACGCCACGATCCAGATACCGCTCCGCCCGGTCCTGCAGCAGCCCGTCCCGGAGCATCGCGCACAGCGTCGGGGTCATCGTGAACGTGACTTTCACCCCCACTTTTTCAAAGGCCAGCCGGCGGAGGATTTTCAGCAGCGGGATGTAGGTCTCGGTGATCGCCTCGTAGAGCCAGTCCTCCTCAAAAAACTCGTCGTGCTCCGGGTGCCGGACCCACGGCAGGTGGGCGTGAAGAAGGAGAGCGAGGGAGCCTTTGTGCATCGAGATGCGATGTTTACCCTCAGCGGTATCCTGCGACAAGAACGGAAGCGGCCATGCGAAGGGGGGACAAATCTTCACGAAGGAATCCCCAACGGGGATAAATCCACCAGCCCAGGGTTGCGAGGAACGAGCGACCCTGGGGTTTTTGAGAAACAAAGCATCAACCCTGAGGGGGTGGATATTTCCACCCGCCAGTGAAGTGTTTCCCTATCGGGCAGACCGGCGTATCGTCATTGAATGATCCATTTATTGAAGCGTCGACAGGTGGTTGCCGCCGGCATCGCGGAGTGCTGGAAGTTTTTTTCCGATCCCCGCAATCTCGCGAAGATCACCCCGCCGGATTTGGGTTTCGAGGTTCTGAGCGATCTCCCCGATGAAATCCACGAGGGGATGATGGTCGAATACCGCGTGCGGCCGCTGCTGGGAATTCCGATGACATGGCTGACCGAGATTACCCAGTTGCGCGGGCCGAATTACTTTGTGGACGAGCAGAGGGTCGGCCCCTACGCGCTCTGGCACCATGAACACGAGTTTGTCGAAATAGATGGCCGCCGGACGGCGCTGATCGACCGCGTCCACTACGTCCTGCCGCTCTCCCCGTTTTCGGAAGTGATCCACCCGCTCGTCGTCGCCCCGCAGCTCAAAGCGATATTCGAGTATCGCGTCGAGGCGGTGGAGGAAATCTTCGGGGCGGCAACGCCGTCGGAGTCGCGGTGAGTCAAGCGCGACAACGCGGATCTATTGTCCGCCAGCAAGAAGCAGACGCTCCACATCCCGCGGAGCCGTGAACATGGCAAGCGAACCGTCAGCCTTGCGCGGCCACTCTTCTTTCGGCTTGTCCCAATAAAGCTCCACGCCGTTGCCGTCAGGGTCTTTCGACGATGTTATTTGCCGATGCGGCTTGCGATGAGCCCGTCCAGCGAGGCTTTGCCCGCGCCCTGGATCATCACGGCCAGCGCAAGGCCGATGGCGAGAAGGTGGTATTCGAAGCCCTCGCCTTTTTGGTTGCCGAACCAGTTCATGAAAAAGCCGTTCGACGCGTGAGCCGTGAGGATCGCGACAACCATCACCGACGCGACGCCGAACGCGGCCACCCGGCTGAGTAGACCGACGATCAGCCCGAGCGCCCCTGCAAACTCGGCGGCGACCGCCAGGAACGCGAAGAGCGCAGGGATGTGCATCGTTCCGGTGAAGAACTGCATCGTTCCCGCGAAGCCGTGCCCGCCGAACCAGCCGAGGGCCTTCTGAGCGCCATGCGGAAACATGACAGCACCGAGGAAAAGCCTCGCGATGAGCGGGCCGAAGCTGGAGCTGGTGTTTAAGAGGAGTTGGAGTGTTTTCATTGTGTGTGTTGGTTTTAGTTGAGATCGAAAAGGAGCACCTGTGATGGTTTGGAGGCCGTGACATGGATGGGAACGGCCTCATCCACGATTCCCGCGTCGCCGGCTTCGAGGATTTTTCCGTCCAGCGTCACGCCGCCCTCCGCGACATGGATCCAGGCGTGGCGGCCGGCTGCGAGCTGGTGTGTGACGCTGTCGCCCGCTCCAAGTTTTGCCAGCCAGAGATCCGCGTCCTGGCGGATGGCGACGGAGCCGTCGCGGCCGGTTTTGCTTGTGACGAGGTGGAACGCGCCGGCGGGCACATTGGAAAATGATTTCTCGGCATAGCGTGGAGTGAGACCCTTGCTGTCCGGTTGGATCCAGATTTGCAGCAGGTGCACAGCCTCGTCTTTCGACGGGTTGAACTCGCTGTGCTGCACGCCGGATCCGGCGGACATGTATTGAACTTCACCGGTCCGGATAATCCGGCCGTTGCCCATGGAATCCTTGTGCTCCAGCGAGCCGCTCAGGATGCAGGTGATGATTTCCATGTCCCGGTGCGGGTGCGTCCCGAACCCCATGCCCGGCATCACGAGGTCGTCGTTGATAACGCGCAGGCTGCGAAAGCCCATCCAGCGCGGATCGTGGTAGTCCGCGAAGCTGAAGCTGTGCCAGGTGTCGAGCCACCCGTGGCTGGCATGCCCGCGTTCCGATGCTCTTCGTATCTTCATCATGCCCAGACAGTGGCACACGAACCGACGCGTGGGAAAGACCATGTTTCTTGTCTCAGCATAACCATTGGGGATGCTCGAAAAGTGACCATTTGGATTTACGGACTATTCGAGGGCGATGTTTGCCGATATGTGGGCCAAACGCGGCAACCGAAAGACCGCGTCCACGGACATAGAGCCAAATACCCGCACTTGCAGTTCATGCTGATTACTTCCTGCGATTGGATTGACCGCAATTCGGTCGAACGCGAGTTCATACGGTATTTTCGGTCTTGCGGCCAATGCGGCCTGAACAAAGACATCGGCCCACGGCCAGAGTTGTGCGGCCCTAAAGCATCATCGCATAGACGGCGACCACAAAGGCCGGTTGGCGGGGCACGCTTTTGGCATTGCGCACCTGGGCATCGCCCACGCCAAACTGGCTTTTTTCCTCACGGTGGTTGACCTCGATCTGCCAGCGGTCCAGATAACACTGAATGATCTGGCAAGCCGAGCGCTTGAGATCGGTGGTGAGGATGTAGGCGGGTTGGCGGTAGTTCGTGCGCCCATTGGGGGAGTTGCGATACGGGGTGGGAGCCAGAATGATAAGACGCAGCGGCCGCCGCCGTGCTCCGTGGGGCCAAAAGACCCCGGTGACTTCCTTGTAGCGGATCTGCCGCCAGTCTCCCCCGTGGAAAAAGCAACCGCTCGTGTAGGGTCGTCCCTCGTCGGTGCGCACTGACTCAGGAGCGAAAGAGTCCTTGGAATAAAAGCGTCTGTCTCCGGGTTGAGCACCCGAATGCAGCTTGGCGTCCTTGCGGCAGCGCACCACCAGTTCCACGCGCTGGGGAACTCCGCCAAAAAACACCCGGTTACAAAACCCGCCATCCAAAGCCACCAGCAAGTCTTTGTCCGCTGCGCCTGCGGCGTCAAAGTCCTCGCGGAGCTGGCGCAACCGATCCAAGGCCATCCGGCTTGAGGGACGCTTGCGGCTTTCGGCCTTGTAGCGTGCAATCTCCTGCGCATCAGCCTTGCGTCCCGGCTTCTTGAGCACGGGAACCTCCTCGAAGCAGACCGGCACCGATCTGGGGGGAGGCGCCTGCTCTGGATCCCCTCCCGGCTCTTTGGCCTTCGTAAAGAGGCAGGAGCATCGTGTGTTGCACGAAACGCAAGCCGTAGATGAGGTTCACATGAAAGGCGGGCGACATCGGGTCGCGCATGCAATGCACGTTGGGGATGTATCTTCCGGTCTTGGGCAGGTGGGTGAAGTCTCCGGCGAGCGTGATATGGTCGCGCCCGGAAAAATAATCCACGCCCTCTTCAATGAGAGGACTAAAGAGGTGGCGCTGGTGCCAGGGGCTGCGGGAAAACACGCGGTAATCGGCACTCCCGCCCTGCTGGTCGAGCCCGCAGGCGGCGATCACTCGGCTGATGGTGCGCCCCGGGAGCAAGCACCTGGGCAAGGGCCAGCCGCACGGCGCGGGCAAACGTGCGTTGTTGGGGAAAGCTCTCGTCCCACCGGAGCAGAAGTTCCAACAAGGCGTCCAGCAGGGGCGTCATGGCTCTTTGCCCGCCAAGAGGGCGAAGACGTTTTTGCCGGCCCGGCGAAAGCGGTCTCCGCGCGCGATGCGCTTGGAGAGAGCGGAAACCAGCGACTCGCGGTCCACCTCGACCCGAAAGCGCTTCTTGATGGCCCCCAGGATCTCTTTGATGTGCAGGGGCTGGCCCGAAGAAAGTATGTCAAACGCCATGTCAACCTGAGACATACCCGATTTATCCGGACGCGCCACCCCAAGGGACTTTCGGGAGGGGGCCGGGGATGTTCGGAGGCGGCGAACCGCTCTCAGTTGAGCGTCCAGCGTGCTTTCGATGACTTCCAGAAGGGTGTCGCGCAGGGTGTGATCTTCCATGCGCGTAAGAAAACGGAAAACGGTAGGTCTGTCAATATTAATTTACATAACATACTTTAGAAATGGCCAACCCCTAGGGCCGACAGAGTCGGCGGCTGTTCAAGGCCAATTTCAGCATTGTCAGGCATCCGAATTATAGACGACTCTTATTGGTTCTAAATCACACAATGAATCCTATCGAGCAAACACTTGAGAGGGGCGGGTTGCCGACGTTTAATATCCAGACGCCATGGAGCACGGCCGAGGTGATGTCGCATGGCGCACACGTCACCAGCTTTCAAAAGCACGGCGAGGAGCCGCTGCTCTTTCTGAGCGCAAAGAGCTTGTTCAGCGCTGGGAATCCGATTCGCGGTGGCGTGCCGATCTGCTACCCATGGTTCGGCGCGCGCGAAGGCGACTCGTCCCACGGGTTTGCGCGCACCACCGAATGGCAGCTCGCCGAATCTGCCGCCGGCAGCGATGGAGCGGTCAGGCTCCGCTTTAAGTTACCGATCCCCCCGGACCGCCCCGCATGGAGCGACCTCCGCACGGAATTTGTCGTGACCGTCTCTGATTCCCTGACGATGGAGTTGCACTCGGCCAATGAGTCCGGTGCGCCGATGGAAATCGAAAATTGCCTGCACACGTATTTTCGGGTCGGGCACATCCGGGATGTTTCGCTGACCGGGTTGCAGGGCGCGCCGTTTTTGGATTTTGCCTCCGGGGCTGCTGGAGACCAGAAGGTCGATCGCGACGAGGTCCTGCAGATCACGAAGGAGACAAACCGCACTTATCCGGACACCACGGCCACGGTGGAAATCCTTGACAGGAATCTCATGCGTATGATCCGCGTCGAGAAGTTCCATTCCCGCTCGACCGTCGTTTGGAACCCCTGGACGACGCAGAAGCTGCCGGACGACTTCGATCCCGCTGAGCACCAGCACATGGTTTGCGTGGAATCCGGCAATGTGAAGCAAAACAAGCTCACGCTCGCCCCAGGGGAGCAGACGACACTGAAAGCCGTTCTGTCCACCGCTCCGCTGGATCCGACAGAGTAAGATTTTACGGCCACCCGGGTCAGTGGGTCAGGGTCAGCGCGGAGGTCAGGACCGCCCTCATTGGCTGCGACATTCAGTCTCCAAACAGGCGATCGTTCCGACAGGCTCAAGACCCTGGGCTTGTCGAAGGGGACTCCTTTTTTCCCTGGTTCGCTGGCTTTTGATCACACGCATGCAACCAGGGCCAATGCCTAGCAATTCAAAATCCACTGAAAAAGAGCGAGATAGATGAGGTGTCTGAACATATGGCCGGAAAGTTTTTACCTCTTGGCGATGAAAGCCGCCGCCAAGACTTCGCCGAATCCTCCGATCAACCTCCACCAAGTGGAGGTGCGCCCGCTGGTGGGCGAGGAGGAAAAGCTCAAGTCCCGCGCGCTGTTCGACGCCCATCATTATCTCAAAGACGTTCGCGCAGTGGGAGAGCGCATCCGCTACGGGGTTTTTGACGCGGCAGGGCAATGGCTTGGGGTGCTGGTCTTTTGCGCTGCCTCGCGACGCCTGCGGGCGCGAGACCAGTGGATTGGCTGGAGTGATGAGCAGCGCCACCGGAGGCTTCCGCTTGTCGTCAACAGCTGCCGCTTCCTGCTTCTGCCCGAAATCCGTTCCATCATTTGGCACTTCAAAGCGATGCCCGACTACCGCGCCCGCATCGGCATCTACCCGCTCTGGAGCCTGCTGGCCATTGTCTTTCTGGCCCACCTCTGCGGAGCACCCCGCGGGCAGAAGGATCTGGAAAAGTTCGCGGCCGGATTGAGTGATGGTCAGCGTGGTGCCTTGGGCATCGAAAGCGGGCTCCATCAGCGCCTCGACGTCAGCCGTCTCGATGATTTGAGCCGCGCGCGCAAGTCTTCCTCCATGCTCTTCATGGGGATGTTCCGTCGCCGCAGCAACAGCCTCTGCATTCACTGGATATCAAAACAAAAGAACCCACACCACAAAACCACTGCCGATTTTTTCAACGC
>Ga0194063_10002222_pt1 | contig 12181 bp, 7 predicted proteins | sample SepL3720m_MetaG_FD_155459 | JGI IMG/M metagenome (GOLD analysis project Ga0194063, IMG submission 155459) | Anoxic zone freshwater microbial communities from boreal shield lake in IISD Experimental Lakes Area, Ontario, Canada - Sep2016-L373-20m | ecosystem: Environmental > Aquatic > Freshwater >... | reverse complement strand
ATGATTGCTTTATTACAGCTCTCCCGTTGTTTCATGCTTTTGCGGCGCTGATCTGTGTTGTATTACCCATCGAAGTCGGTGCGAGTATGTATATTGTTGAGCGTTTCCTTCCCTCCAGTATGTTGCAAACATTGCGTGATGCGAAAGCCACTATATTCATCGGTGTGCCCTCGATGTTTACCCTGATGTTGCAACTGGCGAATGCGAACATGGAAGCGCTGGCCTCATTGAAGCTCTGTGTCAGTGGTGGATCGCCGCTATCACCAGATGTATGGGTGGCCTTTGAGGAGTCATTCAATACCACTCTGGTTGAGGGATATGGACTTACCGAGGCTTCACCGGTGGTGGCAGTAAATCCACCGTATGGCGTCCGCAAACCCGGCAGCATCGGCCTGCCTCTCCCCGGCATCCAGGCACGCATCGTTGATGAGAACAACAAGGAGTTGAAGCCTGGCACTATCGGCGAACTGATCGTCCGGGGTGACAATGTGATGCAAGGATACCTGAACAAGCCGGAGGAAACCAGGCAGGCAATCAAGCGCGGTTGGCTGTATACAGGTGACCTGGCGCGGATGGATGACGATGGTTACCTCTATATCGAGGGACGAAAAAAGGAACTGATCATCGTCGGCGGGTTGAATGTCTATCCGGGAGAAGTGGAGCGTGTGCTATTGGAGAATCCTGCCGTATTGGAAGCTGTAGCCTATGGCATTCCAGACCATGCACGCGGTGAAGCGGTATGGGCGGCGATAGTATTACGCCCGGAGGCGACGGTAGATGTAAAAGTGTTATTGGCCAGTTGTCGCGAAAAACTCGCCAGTTACAAAGTACCACGTGGCATCGACATACTGCCGGAACTACCCAAGAACGCGCTGGGGAAAGTGATGCGGCATATGCTGCAACGCAAGAATTAGTTTGAAAACGACACTCATCGAATTCAATATCTACGGTATAATGACCTTGCACAGCAAGGATTTAGAAGGAGTCGGTTTAACACATGTCAGAGAATCAAGGTAAATGGGCATTAATTCTGGGAGCCTCCAGCGGTTTTGGCGCAGCCACCGCACGTGAATTTGCACGCGCCGGTTGGAATATCATCGGCGTTCACCTGGATCGCCGTGGTACTATGGCGCTAGTCGAGGAAGTGATCAATGACATCCGCGCGGCGGGTGTCGAGGTGGTATTCCACAATGTTAATGCTGCAGACGAGGGCAAGCGCAAGCAGATCATCGCAGAAACTGTTGGGCTACTGCGTGAACGTGGCGAAGAAGGGCGCGTGGTCGCCATGCTCCACTCCCTCGCCTTTGGCGCGATACGAGCATATGTCGATGATGGTGACGGTGCAATCACCCCGGCGAACTTCCAGATGACCATGGAAGTAATGGCCAACAGTCTGGTGTACTGGACGCAGGACTTGATCTCCAGTGGTTTGATGACCACTGGCGGGCGTATCTACGCCATGACTAGCTCCGGCACTCACCGTGTTATTCGGAAATACGGCGCTATCTCCATGGCTAAAGCAGCATTGGAAGCGAATATCCGCCAGCTTGCCGTGGAACTGGCTACGCATGGAATCACTGCAAACGCAATTCAGGCAGGTGTGACAGATACGCCAGCACTGCGAAAAATACCTGATCACCCGAATATGATCGGCCGTATCCTGGCCAGTAACCCGCATGGGCGACTCACCGTCCCGGATGATGTCGCAAAAGTTATTGTTACATTAGCCGTACCTGCCACAGCCTGGCTCACCGGTGATGTTATTCGCGTTGATGGTGGCGAGGATATTGTGGGATAATCAGATGGCAAAATCTAGAGGTGATTGCAAAACTATGGCTGAGTGGATCGCTTAGAGATTTTTTCGTCTGGTCGTCAACTTGATATAGCAATTCTGCTAGAAGTAGACGGCTATATCAAGTTGGCGAGCAGGCGGAAAAAGATCAAGCGAGCCGCCAGCAAGAGTTTTGCAATTGCCTCTCAAATTAGAACTTTTAGATCGAGGATGCAATTATGGACACTACTGCTTCACTTACATTTGAAGGACCGATCTCCTGGGATGTGGCCAGCGAGCGTGAATGGATACTTACCAATGGATTGGGAGGGTATGCCTCATCTACAGTATGCGGTATGAATACCCGGCGCTACCACGGATTGCTGGTGGCGGCGTTGCAACCACCGGGTAACCGTACCTTACTCGTCGCCAAACTGGAAGAAGAAGTAACTATCGGCAAGAGTCTATACTTGCTCTCAACCAACCAGTATCCAGATACTATATATCCCCGAGGGTATTTCCTCCTCAAGCGCTTTACGCTGGAGAAGAATGCCGTGACCACACTTTTCGTTGCCGGGAGCGCACAACTGGAGAAACGGATTACCCTGATATATGGTGAAAATACCACGCTGGTCAGCTATCGCAATGTCGGCGATACGCCGTATGAATTAGCGTTGATTCCCCTGGTAAACGGGCGCGATTTTCATGGTGAGACGAGTGTGGCGTGCATCGATTTCGCCGTCAATATCCAGAAACGCAATGATCATCCGCGCGTAAATATTCGTCCACATTGGATGCAGGATCCATTCTGGATATCGGCAGATAAGGGAAACTGGGAGGAGTACTACACCTGGTATCGTAATATGACCTACCAGTGGGAAATCCGACGAGGCTTGCCCGCCCATGACAACCATCTGTCGCCTGGTCGTATCACGGTCATGCTGGCCCCCGGTGAAATGATCAATGTCCGCCTGGGGACTACCCAACCGCTACCTAAAAACGCGATTGAGCCATTAGATGCGCCACGATATTCCATCCCTGAAAGAGCTCCGGCTGAAGTTAAAATGCTCTATGATGCTGCAGATAGCTTCCTCGTGAAAAGAGGCAAGTCCGGGCGCACGGTGATAGCTGGGTATCATTGGTTTGGCGACTGGGGACGCGATACCATGATTGCCCTACCGGGTCTATGTATCACCACCGGACGCTATGCAGAGGCGGCTGAGATTCTGCGCACCTTCGCCGCAGCAAGACGGAATGGATTGCTGCCTAATTTGTTCACAGAGGATGGTGGCGAGTGCTACAACACTGTGGATGCTGCGCTATGGTATTTCTTCGCGCTCGATAAATATATGCGCGCTACCGGAGATAGAACATTACTCCAGGAGCTTAAGCCCGCGCTGGAGGAGATAATTAATAGCTACCGTGCCGGAACAGATTACGGTATTTATATGGACTCTGACAGCTTAATAGTCGCAGGCAGTACTGGCTGGCAACTAACCTGGATGGACGCCAAAGTGGGAGAAAAAGTCATCACTCCACGCTATGGCAAACCGGTGGAGATTAACGCATTATGGTATAACGCTCTCTGCTGTATGGCAGAATGGGCAAAAGAAGAGAATTGGGAAGGTAATTACGCTGAACTGGCCACCCGAGTAAAGGATAGTTTCGCGAAATTCTGGTATGCTGATGGTGATTTCCTCTATGATGTCGTGGGTACCCCCTCTGATGCAAAGTTGCGTCCTAACCAGATTTTCGCCGTCAGCCTCCCCTACTCTCCTCTCAACGAAGAGTGCGCACGGGCAGTACTGAAGGTGGTAGAGCGCGATTTATTGACTCCTCATGGCCTGCGCACATTGTCCCCACATGACCCGGAATATCGTGGTAATTACGGTGGCAACTCTGGCCAACGGGACAGTGCCTACCATCAGGGAACGGTGTGGGCATGGTTGATTGGGCATTACCTCGATGCTTACCTACGGGTGAATGGCAATACTCCTGAGGCAAAATGCGCCGCGCGCACCATGTTACAGCCGCTCCTCGCTCATGTACGCGAAGCAGGATTGGGTACTATCAGTGAAATTTTCACCGGCGATGCCCCACACTCCCCCTGCGGTGCCATCAGTCAGGCCTGGAGCGTGGCCGAGGTGCTGCGCGCCTGGGTGGAAAGTGGTGGATTGACGGAAGAATGTAAGGATAGTGGTGACCAGTTGGTACTTGTTGAATAGTCTTCCATGTTGAATGGAACAATGATAGCTAAATCGTGGTCAAACAAGTATCGTCGGAATAATCCGCCGATATTAATCCACTTTAAGGAGGAGTTACCATGAGTCATCCATGCATTAAGCGCGTGGCAGTAGTCGGGCTTTTATTGCTCTGTTCGCAGGCAATATGGGCACAAACAAGCGGGACAATAACCAAAGTCATTGCTTTCCGTGGCCAGGCGTTGGTCACACGCCAGGTGGACGTAAACGCAAAGGCAGGATCGCAAGAGTTCGTAGTGACAAACCTACCTGCCAATGTTGTTAGCGGTTCATTATATGCGGAGGGAGATGATAACCTCAACATTCGTGCAGTACGCTACCGAATAACGGCTACACAAGACGAGCCAGATCCTGCTGTGAGTACAATCGATACACAGATTGAAACACTGAAGAAACAGATAGCCAGTATCGGTTCACAACTCACCGTGCAGCAACAGAAGACCACTTTCCTCGACAAATTAGAGGGATTCACTTCGGCAAGTCTTACTGCTGACACCACGAAAGGCACCTTTGATCCAAAATCACTTATTGAGACGAGTAACTTTCTCTTCCAGAACCGCTCTGATGTCGCGACACGGATACTTGCTCTCAATACTGAGAAGGATACTGCTACGAAAGCCCTGGAACTGCAATTCAGAAAACGCGCAGAATTGACACAAAGTACAAGTAAAACATCACATGAAGCCGTAGTGTTTGTTGATGCTAATGACAACAAACCCTCGAAATTCTACCTGAACTACTATGTGAGTGGTGTCAGTTGGAGCCCAAGCTATAATGTCCGTCTAAGCGGAAGACGCGAACAGATGACACTGGATTACCAGGCACAGATTTATCAGATGAGCGGCGAAGACTGGAACGGTGTTAATCTGATTCTCTCTACTACTCAACCCAACATGCTTGCTTCTATGCCATTACTCTCTCCACTCTATATCCAACTTACAGCAAATGCTGGGAAGGTTGATCTGGACAGCAAAGCCTACTCCACCCAGCGTGGTTCTGCTGAAAAGCGCCTGAAGGACAACAATGATAATTTTTTAAACGTAGGGCCAAAAGGTCCACAAGGCCAGCAGGGGATAGTGAAAGGAGACGCCAATGGACTGTTCGATTCACGTTTCCAGGCTAATTCTATAGCTGCTGAGATGCAGCGTCTCGAGCTGGCCGCCTCTGATGATGCAGTAAAAAAACTTCAACGAGTAGCTAATCCCAGCATCGGCGGCCTGGCAGTCACTTATGCCATAGCGGGCAAGGTTAGTCTCCCGAGCCGCAATGATCAACAGCTCTTCCGCATCGCACAGATTGATTTAAAGTCGGACTTCTACTACACCTCTGTCCCGCTTCTCACCGATTTCATTTATCAGGGTGTTGACGTAGTAAACACCAGTGATTATGCGCTGCTTCCGGGGCCCTTCAGTTCCTATCTGGATGGCACATTTACCGGTTCGGGAGTATTGCCAATGATTGCTCGTGGGCAGAACTTCACCGTCGGTTTCGGTACCGAGACGCAATTGCGTGCTGAGCGAGTGCTGGTGGATAAGAGCACAGTTCTCAATGGCGGCAATAAGATCATGAAATATCAGTACAAACTGAATATCCAGAATTTCATGGATAAACCGGCTCGCTTACGGGTATTCGATCGGATCCCAAACACCGATAATAACCAGGTGACAATCACCACACCAGAGATTAAACCAGACTTGAGCAAGGATGCCAGCTATCTGGCAGATGAAAAAGAGCATGGATTACTCCGCTGGGATGTTGAAATACCTGCTAAATCCACCGGAATTAAGGTATTCCCAATAAGCTATAAGCTCGAAGTTCAATTCGATAAATCCTATAGCATCGGCGAAATACCCGCAGAGGCAATGGATCGTATGCGCTCTGACTTGCAAGCGATGATGAGCGCACAGAACATGTACTAAAACAAGGATGTGACAGTATATCAGCAATCAGCGCAAGGAGTAATCCTTGCGCTGGTTCGCTTTTGCAGGAGTTGCTGATACTTACAGAGAATAGAATATCTAATCAGCGCTAAGGGAGCGGATGTGGGTCACGAATTATCCTCGGCACGCGGGCAATTAGCAGCAGCACGCCGAATAGTTATTAAAATTGGCAGTAATCTGGTGGCGACGCCGGATGGGTTGTTTAATGAGGATTTACTCTCGGGCATAGTGGCCGAGATCGCCAAACTGGTGCGCGAGGGACGCGAAGTGTTGCTGGTCACCAGTGGCGCAGTGCGTCTGGGCCTCACGGTGATGGGATTGAATGATGGCCCACGCCCTGATCTCTCTACCCGCCAGTCTATGGCGGCTGTTGGACAGGTGGAACTGATCGCGCATTATAGCCACCTCTTCCGGCAACATGGCTGCATTGTCGGGCAATTGCTCCTCACCGGTGATGATATCTCTGACCGTCGGCGCTACCTGCATGTGCGCAACACTTTGCTGCCTATGCTGCATCGCTACCGTGTAGTTCCAGTAATCAATGAGAATGACTCTGTTTCAGTTGAAGGGGTACAGATCGGTGAGAATGACCGGCTGGCAGCATTAATCGCCGGCAAGGTACAATGTGACCTGCTGATCATCTTGAGCGACGTGGACGGACTCTATTCCGCAGACCCGCGGCTGCATGATGATGCGATGAATATCCCTGAAGTCAACGAAATTACTACGGCACTGGAAAATATGGCGGGAGGGAGCACCAGTGGTGTTGGACGTGGTGGTATGCGCTCCAAGTTCACCGCTGCCAAAATCGCAACGCGCATGGGTGCGCATGTCGTGATAGCTTTAGGTAGACGTCCGGGAGTGATAAATGCAATTCTCCAGGGTGAGCAGATCGGGACATTATTCTCCGCACGGGGAAGCGGTCGTCTGGCAGCGCGCAAGCAATGGCTGGGATTTGCCGCGGCTCCACGGGGTATCATTACGGTAGATGCTGGTGCAGCGAAGGCCTTGTTACAGTGTGGCTCCAGTCTGTTGCCGGTGGGGGTACGGGAAGTAGCTGGTGATTTCCGCGCTGGTGATGTGGTATCCGTTATTACCCCCGAAGGTAGAGAGATCGCTCACGGACTCGTGAATTACAACACTGATGAAATGACGATCATTGCTGGAAAAAAAACGGCACAAATAGAAGAGCTACTGGGGTATCACCCTTATGACGAGGCGATACATCGCGATAATTTGATAATATTGTAAATGAGGTAGGCTATGTTCCGAAATCTCTGTTGGATTCTGCTTTTATCATTAACAGCATCTGTCTGGGCACAGAATCTGCCCAATCCCTTCCCGGAGAAATCAGTGAGTGTCACCTCTCTGCCTAATGGTCTGCGCCTGGTGCTGCTTGAAGACCATTCGCTCCCGATTGTGGCAGTTAACGTAGTAGTACGCGGCGGTTCAGGTTCTGAAGCAAAAGTTCCCGGATTGGCACACTATGTCGAACATATGGTTTTTCAGGGGACAAAGAACTATCCCAAGCCACTGGAGCCACAATATGTGCTGGAGCAAGTCGGTGCTATCAGTAATGCAACAACATCATATGACATCACACGTTTTGAGGCTGCTGCCTCCAGCGATCAGGCTGATCTGATGGTACGTGTGCTGGCAGATATCACTTTAAACCCATTATTAAAGGAAGAAGCTTTCAATCGTGAACATCAGTTGATCCCCAAGGAGATCGCACAGGATACTGGAAATCAACAGGCGACCGCGGTGAATGAAGTCATCAAACTTAGTTACAAGCAGCATCCTTACCGGGATCTGGTCACCGGCGAATTGCAGGATGTATTGACGATGAAACTCCGCGATGTCCGCGACTTTCACGACCGCTGGTATGTTCCTAATAATATGAGTCTGGTGCTGGTAGGCGACATTAACCTGAAGAGCGCTACCGATCTGGCCAACAAATATTTCGGTACAGCAAAACCTGGCATTCTACCCGACCCTCCTGAAATTGAGATTATCGGACCTGGTGCTCCAATATCTAGGGAATTCGCATCCACGTTGCCCACCACCTATCTCGCAATTGCCTTTAGCGCACCACCCAGCAGCAATTTCAATGCAACGGTGGCGACGGATCTGCTAGTAACTATGTTGACGGATGGTGAGGATGCGTTATTGCCGCAATGGTGGGCGAAAGACGGTTTACGCGCGATAAACTATGGTGGAGAGTATATTAGCACCCACGCGCCAGGGCGAATTATCCTCTGGATCCAATGCGATCCGACGATTGTCGACAAAATGCAGGAATCCACACTGAAACTGCTGGAGCAGATTGGCCTGGGGAATCTTCCGCAACCCACTCTGACACTGGCGAAACAACGATTAGCAGCACAATTCCTGCGTTCCAATGAAACATATAGTGCTCAGGCTGCTACCATCTCTTATTACGAGGGACTAGGCGGAGCGCAATGGACATGCCGATACATCCAACAACTGCAGGAGTGCAATATGGATCGTCTCCGCGCTGCAGTTCCGATCTTCCCTATTGCACAGGTAACAGTTGGAAAAACAATTAAAGGAGCAGGACTATGAAACTGAACAGATTTCTACCGTTGTTACTCCTGCTGATCCTTAGTGCAGTTATGACTTATGGCCAAACAGTCGAACGTCTGGACAATGGATTGCGCCTGATAACAGCATCTACCACTGCATCGCAGATGGTCTCAATCACGGTACTGATAGATTATTCCGCATTAGACGAACAGCCATCCCTGCAGGGGTTACGTGCGGTGTTGCTTGATTCCATGATGCAAGGAACAGAACTGGAAAATGGAACCGCTCTTCGCCGCACATTGACTGCAGCAGGTGGAATCCTGCAGAGCCAGGTACATCAGGATATGCTGGAGATCACCATCTCGATACCGGCAGATGGCTTTCCCACTGCATTGAATGTTATCTCCGAGTTTGTGACGCACCCGCTTCTGTCAAGAAGTGCCGTGGATGCCACTGTTCAGCAGCAGTTAACAATCTCACAACAAGAACCACAGGGAGCACTACCAATTTCGGACGATATCGCTCACAGCAGCCTCTTCGCCCATCACCCATATTCGGGATCAATTCATGGCAAACCCGAGACGCTGATAAAAATCAATGCTGCCACAGTCCTCTGGGCATATCAGCATTATGTTACTCCGGCCCGCACCATCATCAGTGTCGCCGGGCGCTGTAACCCGGAAGATGTTAAAATACTGATGCAGGGGTCACTCGGTAATTGGCTAGCCCCTACTGTCGCCCTGCCTCCGGCACGATTTACCGATGAACCCATTGAGCTGACTACCACAAAAACGATTATCAAGGAACGTGAGGTAAAGAATACCTGCGTTATGCTTGCCTTCCCGGTGTGTGGTGCCGCAAATCCGGACTCGATCCCATTGCGTGTACTGGAAAGCCTGCTCTCCGGTGGCACCGGTTCGCGCTTGTTTCGCAATGTCCGTGAAGAAAAGCGTCTGGCATATGATGTTGCAACAAACTATCCGGTGCAGGCAAACAGCAGTGAATTCTCCGTATTTGCACTGACAGATGCTGTAGCTATGGAGGCTGCAAAATCTGCACTGGTGGCAGAACTGGCTAAAGTGCAAACAGAAAAGGTTACGAATGAAGAACTACAACGCGCAAAGGCTTATTTAAAGACACACTATCTGCTCTCGCATCAATATAGCAGTCAATACTCCTTCGATTTGGCCTGGCAGGAACTAATTGGAGTCGGTGTTAAAGCTGACATGCTGCTTCCAACGAAAATTGATGCTGTAACTGCTGATGATTTACAGCGTGTTGCACGGGCATACTTCACACATTACTATCTCATTGTTACGATGCCGCAAGTATTACCGGCACCAGGAATCAAATAGTTGCCAGCAAATGCAACTAAATCTTCGGAACGGGGTCATATTAATTAGCCCTCGTCGGGTACCAGTGCGGAATCTGGGGCGAAACCGCTTTGGGGTAAGATAGACCGTTACTCATGATGACGCTCGGAATATCCTGTCTGACGAGGGTTAACTCCTTACTGGTCTGCCGGGTCTATTTCCCCAGGATTTCCAGTTGGCGGAAACCTGCAAGTCCACGTTCCACCATGAAGCCAGCACCGCCATATGTCAGTAGATCATCTTCTGCAACCAATAACTCTACCTTGTCCATTATAACGCATAATTGGCTATCCTGCACGATTACCGTGATATTCCTTGTTTCGTCGAAACCCCACTCACAGGCAGTTTCCGCCAATACCGTGTATTCATCATCATAGCAGCGCACCAGTTGCAGTGCCGTGCGCGTCTTCACCACGCCCAGCCAACGACGTAACCCCTGGTATCGCACAATAATACCTGCTTTGTCAGCACAATGAACATTGAAGTCACATGTGATCGCCAGGTTCGTCCACTCATCTGTTCCGGTGACGATCAACCCGGTGCTATTATTCTTACCGAAGTAGGTGTAATCCTCTTTCTGCTCACTGAAGCGGCTCTTCACGATATCGGCATCTACTACCCAGCCCAACAAGGCAGATTTCTCATTGCGCGGCAGATTATCCTGGTATTTAATGTGCGGTAAGCCGGAGTAGCGCACAGAATCTATTGAAACGCTTCCATACGAACCAGCAGCACCGTTTACCTCAATACCGAAATCCTTCACGGGGAAACCGGCTGTGTCGGGGATATCGATTGAGAGAGTAAACGGCCCGGTAATGGTCACGGCATCACTGTAGATCAGTTCCGTCGTTTTACTCACATTGCTGTTAGCTTCGGGGACGAAACGGCGCAGGAACAGACGTACCGAAGCACCAGCGCATGCTGGTTGGAAATCGCCAGCCAGGGTGACGGTGTAACCGCTATACAGACGGGGTGTACCCATGATAGCGTAGCCGCTGGTATTTGGTTCCAATAGCACTGGTGTAGATATACGCGCCGGGCGCTCTGGTGCCACTTCAAGATAGTCCATGACCAGCATACCGTCAGCATTGCGGACAGTTGCTGGGCCATTTGTGCCGTGGGCAGTCTTTTCCGCCATATATCCGTGCTGGCTGCCGGGCAAGGTGAAATCATGCCAGGCCCCATCTTTTGCTGCCGGTAGCACATCCCATCCCATTACTTTTCTGCCAATATTCGCGATATACCGTGCTTCACGGGCGCAGTCGCTGATATGACGTGAGCCATCTGCTGTCGGCAGGATCAATCGGTCAGCCATCGGCCCCTGGAAATCATAATCCTTATTGATACCTTCCAGACCGCAGACGATGCCCATCACCGTTCCTACATTGGCGGCGTTGCAGTCAGTATCCCACCCCGCGGTGTTTACGATTGCCTGCGACAGACGGAAGTTGTCCGGGGCATAGCTCCATGCCATCACCATAATGGCGTGGTTGGGGATCATGTGGCAGCCACCGCCGTAGCTGTCGTATCCGTATTTCTCCGCAATGCGCTGGTAAGTGACGTGCCAGTTGCCGTCCTCTTTGCACCACCCGCGTACATCACGATGCACCTGGGCGATCAGGCTATCATCCGGGATATAAGTAACGGCCAAATCCAACAGCTTCTCCATATCTTTCTCATTAAAAGCTGCCGAAACCATGGCCGCCACCACCAGCGCCCCATTTACCGCCTCACCATCATGGGAGACACGGGCGCTGCTCCGTGCTATCTCGACTGCCAACGCTGGATTCCCCGGTGCCACCATGCCGAAGGCGTCGATGAAAATTTGCGCCCCGATCTGCTCCGCCACCACTTTACCATTCATCTCGATAGAACCGCTTTGCGGTGCAGGGGTTCCATTTTTCAGTTGCAGGTATGCGGTATGTTCTGTGGAGACGCCCAGGCCGCCCCACCAGAGGATACTCTTATTCTCGATGATATAGTTCAGCCACATCTTCCCGAAAAATTCTTCGGGCGTGTCCGCATATCTCCCCGAATCCTCCAGTGCCCGAATGAAGGTGAAGGTACCGGTAATATCGTCGTCCGCTACCACCAGTGGAACTTTCTGATCATCTGCGACATAGCGATCTATTAACCCCCATTTTTCCACCAGCTTGTGTTTCCACCAGCCCTCAAATGGACGGCCCATATAGACGCCGATAACCTTACCGAGGACACCAGCATAGACTTGTTCTTCATAATAACTTATAACAGACATTCCAGACTCCTATTCAATATATTGCTATACAC
>Ga0194063_10002221_pt1 | contig 12187 bp, 8 predicted proteins | sample SepL3720m_MetaG_FD_155459 | JGI IMG/M metagenome (GOLD analysis project Ga0194063, IMG submission 155459) | Anoxic zone freshwater microbial communities from boreal shield lake in IISD Experimental Lakes Area, Ontario, Canada - Sep2016-L373-20m | ecosystem: Environmental > Aquatic > Freshwater >... | reverse complement strand
GATTTCACCGTCCGCATCGACCAACGGACCGGGGCCATCACCAGCCTCTTCAGCCGCTTGCTAAACCAAGAGCTGGCCGACCCCAAAGCCGCCACTGCGCTCAACGATTACTTCTACCTCCCCGGCTCGGACATCAAAAACGTCCAGCGCAGCGGCACGTCGCGTATCAGCATAAAAGAGAATGGCCCGTTGATCGCCTCTCTTCTCGTCGTATCCGACGCCCCGGGCTGCAAACGGCTATCGCGCGAAGTCCGCGTCGTGGACAGCCTCGATTTCGTGGACATCATCAACACCGTCGATAAGCTTCCGATTCGAGCCAAGGAAGGTCTGCACTTCGGCTTCGGCTTCAACGTCCCCGACGGAGCGGTCCGCATGGACGTTGGCTGGGCTGTCGTCCAGCCGGAGATGGACCAGATACCGGCCGCCTGCAAGAACTGGTTTAGCGTCCAGCGTTGGGTGGACATTTCCAACGACAAGTTCGGCGTCACGTGGTCGCCTGTGGACGCGCCGCTCGTCGAGCTCGGCGGCATCACTGCCAACCTGATCGGCTCCCAGACCGACCCGCGCGTCTGGATTCAGCACCTCGGTCCGTCCCAGACGATTTACTCCTGGATCATGAACAACCACTGGCACACGAACTACCGCGCCGAACAGGAAGGCCCCACCGTGTTCCGCTTCGCCATCCGACCGCACAAAGCCTTCACACCGGACACTGCAGCGAGGTTTGGCGTCGCCTGCTCGCAGCCGCTCATCGTGACCAAAGCCTCCGGCAGCGCGCCCTCCAAGCCGCCCTTCAATGTGTCTTCCGAAAAGGTGCTCGTCACCGCGTTCAAACCCAGCAACGACGGCAAAGCCTGGATCGTCCGCCTGTTCGGCGCTTCCGGAAAGAATGAGAAAGTGAAGCTCGCCTGGACCAGCCCCGCTCCACATCAAGTATGGCTCAGCGACACCAGCGAAAAACCGCGGGAGAAGGCCGCCTCTTCTGTCGAAGTCCCCGGTTGGGGCATTGTCACCCTGCGCGCGGAGTAGGGACGAAACCAGCGCTCCCAGTTATCGAAACGCCCCAGCCCGGGTGGAGGAGCCGCTATCGGATTTGGCCCTGGAGTTGCGTTCGCAGACGACGATGCCACGGGCCTGGGTTGCTGAGCGTCTCGGCGCAACAAGAAAGGCGCAGCTTGTGCAGCCAATTGGTTGCAGGAGGGCTGGCGATCTCCGCCACCATAAAATACCCGCACGGGTTAACACTTGAAACCTGCATGGATGCCTGGATGCCAATCACGCGATGAAGAGCTTTCGCCTCCAGAAGATGAATTTGGCGTCGCGGGTCCAGAGACGGCACTTGATTGCCCTGCTCATTCTGGGAGGCTTGGTCACCTGGGGGACGAGTGCGTTTCTGCGTCACACCCACACAAACTTCGTCTTTCACCACGGACCATTGCCCGCAGCGACGCGTGTTTGCTCGTTCTGGACTGAGCGCCGGTCGTTTGAGAATCTGACTGAAGACTCAACAACTTCGGCTCTCGAATTGCACCTCCAGTTGTTTAAGCACTTTTACATCCTCGGCATACAAACCCGTTCGCAGTGGTAAACACATCCATGATTTACTTAAGACAGACAACTTGAATGCGGTTGATCTTGGCATTGAGCCAGGCGCGCCAATTCATCCCCCTGCGATTCGACGACGTCCCCCGAAAATGTCTTGAGACTTGTCGGCGGCCACGAATTCGCAGACAATCGCGCACATGAAAATCGGTTGGATATACAAAGACAGCGAGGTGATCGAACTCCCGTCCCTGACTGCGGTCATCCAAAAGGAGGCTGGCTGGTATGTCTCCACCTGTCCAGAACTGGGCGTCGGCAGCCAGGGCAAGACCCGCAAGGAAGCGTACGCGATGCTGGCGGAGGCGGTGGAGCTATGGCTGGAAGCCGCCAGCGCGAAAGAGGTCATGCGTCGGCTGAAGGTGGGCGGCAGCGTCCAGCCTCTCGAATTGACTCATGCCTAAGCTTCGGCCACTGTCCGCCACCGAAGTGGGCCGGCTCCTGCGCGAGCACGGCTTCACGCTCATGCACCAACGAGGCAGCCATCTCATCTACCGGCGGCAGTTGCCGGCCGGGGACAGCGCCACGGTTCCCGTTCCCAACCGGCGCGAGATTCCGGTGGGCACACTCAAATCCATCATCGCCCTGAGCGGACTGGATGAAGCGCTGTTTCGGAAGTGACCACCCAAAAGGGGTTCTTTCGCTGGTCGTGGCGGTGAGGCCCATTGCGGATGCTGGGAAAATCGCGGCGTGCTTGAAAGGGTCGGTTCGACAAATGACAAAACATTGGTCACATTGAGATTTGAATATGCCGGAGCGGTTGACCACGACACGGCTCGCGGGAAAATGAGAAAGAAACTGTTGGAGAGTGGTTTATGATCTCTAATCGAATGGCTCACTTTAAGTGAACGCAGGTGGTCTGATTCTCGTGAGCGCCATCGGACCGACCTTTTCACGGGCTAGCCACCGAGCGGAAGAACGAATGCGGTGTGCTGCGAATGTCGAAAGAGACAGACAAAGGCCCACCCGTGCCGGTTTGCAGAGAATCGTAATCCTCCCAGACTTTAAGGTCTTCGGACCGTTTCATTTGATAATGCAACCCTGGAATGGTGGGCCACGACACGCTCAGCGTCGAACCGTGCAGAGCGATGGTTGATAGGGGTTGGACACCCATCGCCAGCGAATAGTCCTGACCGGTTTGATTGGTGGAAAGACCCGAATAGGACCGATTAGCCGGCACAAAACTCGCTCCGACGAGTTGAGGAAATATCGTGCCGGTCCATCCCGGTGCGACCACCAGCGAGTAGTTGCCGTTTGTGTCAGTGGTGGCGGTAACCAAGCCGTCCAGGCTGCGAACGGTGAGTCCGCGAACAGGCCAGCCATTCGTGGTTCTCACCGTGCCCTGTATGGCTGGCTGCTGTATGGAAAACGTGCCGAGAAAAGCGCTGCCCATTGGCTGGCCATACAGGTTAGTAATATTCGGCCCGACCTGAACCTGGTATTGCCCCAGGTTTGTCTGCAACGGAAACACAATAGTGAAGAGCGGTCCGCCGGCAGCATTGATGGCGATCTGGTTCTGAGGAATCTGGCCGGACGGCGTGTTGATGACCACATCATCCGCAGTAAAGCTCCCTGGCGCGACGGCGGAGTTGAAGGCAAGGCCGATGGTCCCAACCAGCCGTGTAACCGCCCCCGTCGGGCTGGAACCTGACACCTGAAGCGCAGGAATGACCGACCCGATCGACACTGTTCCGTTCTGACCATTGCGGCTGGCGTCGCCGCCAGTCCCACCCTCGGCACGAATGGCGCCGCTGCCGGAAACGGTTGCCGCGGTGAGATAAATACTTCCCCCCGAACCACCTCCGCCGTACTTGAAGTCGCTTGGGCAACCAACGCCATTGGCGGCAAGCAATCCATCCATGCGCAAAGTTCCGCCGACCGTGAGCCAAATGGTCCCTCCGCCGCTGCCACCACTGGACATATACCCTGGGCCACCTCCGCTGCCCAGATCAGCCGGCGCGGTAATTGAGCCGTAAGCCAGACCGCCTGCGCCGCCCGAGCCGCTGCCGCCAACCCCGCCATAGCCGCCGCCAGCACCGCTGTTGGTGGCTCCTCCCGAGCCGCTGGAAGTTCCAAATCCACTCCCCGATACATCGATGGCGCTGGTGGCGTCCACATAAACATCCTGTGAAATCGTCAAATTCAACCGATTATTCGTATTCCCTCCTGCGTGCGTGACCACACCCCCGCCCACCGCCCGCAGACTGTTAAATGCGTGATCTCCGTTGACGGTTAAAACACAGAAACTTACTACAATATCCTGACCGTCGTAGCTCATGTCGCCGACAGCGATCAGAGTATTGGTCGTAAACGTTGCGGCAGCCGCTGGGGTTCCGCCAAAGACCAGCGCGCAAAGCACCAAAGGGAGGGTAAGAAAAGGTTTCATCGGCATAATTCTTTCAGACCACAACATTACCTTGCCGTACGAAGCCAAAGCTGTCAATTCGATGTCCGTTGCCTCCCATCAACTCGGGCCGCAACTAAGAAAGTGTGCCAATAATGCCGAAACTAGGATCTAAAAAAAGACCGGTAATCGTTCGAGTTCATACAGATGAGAAAGCAAAGTATGTTGCCGAAACATGTGCAAAGAATGGATGGCATTTTATCATTGGGTTTGAACCTGACAAACCTGAGGATATTTCGGATTTGGAAAGGTTGTTAAATCCGCCGCAGTTGGTCAGCTCAGACAAAATTGGTCGCAATGATCCTTGCCCATGTGGTAGCGGGAAAAAGTACAAGAAATGTTGTGGGACCAGCGAATCCAAGTAGAATTCCGCGTAAGCTAGGAACTCCTGCGACGTGGATAGCCACAGCTTGGGCAATGAGAACTTTTCGTTCCACGCCTTCATCAAGTCGCACTCGATGACTGTGAGCGGGGAGTTGTCCGTGTGCTAGCCAGAGAATTGCACGCTGATTGATTCAATGGCCGCCTTGGCCGGTTCGCTCGGCGCCTGGGCGGGGACGCTGTTTAATCTTACTGGCCCATTTCCACGGAGCAAAACCCGAGTCGCTCGCGCCTGCGCGAACCAGCGCGGCGGCGCATGTCAAATAGCAGCCGGCTCAGGAAGTTCGGCCTGACCGTCTGATCGCGCTTTACATCCTTCCAGTTTGAACTTAAATGCCAGCCTATGCGGCGCGAAACTTTCTATATGCAAAGAACAAGATTGGTTCGGACGGTATTTTCAGCGGCAATGTTGCTCGCTTTCGGCGGAGTGTTGGGCCAGGCGGCACGGGCCGAGGTGTGGCTGCCGAAAGTATTTGGCAGCCAGATGGTCCTGCAGCAAGACAAGCCGATGGTCATCTGGGGCTGGGGGCAGCCCTACGAGACGGTCACCGTGCAGATCGCCACCGAGAGCCAGAAGGCCGCGGCCAATGAACGCGGCGAATGGAAAGCTGCCTTGCCTGCGATGAAAGCCGGGGGCCCTTACAGCCTGACGGTCACCGGCTCCAGCACCGTGCGCTTCGAGGGTGTCATGGTGGGCGAGGTCTGGCTGTGCTCCGGCCAGTCGAATATGGAGATGGGAATCGGCGCCGCGCGCGATGGCCAGCAGGAAATCGCCGCGGCCGATCATCCCGGCATTCGTCTGCTGAAAGTGCCGAAGCTTTGGACGGCCGAACCGCAGAACGACATGGAGGGCACCTGGAAGGTGTGCTCGCCCAAAACGGTGGCTGAGGGCGGCTGGGGCGGGTTTACGGCGGTCGGCTATTACTTTGGCCGGGAGATCCACAAGAAGCTGGGCGTGACGGTAGGGCTCATTGATGCCTCCTGGGGCGGCACGCGCATCGAGCCCTGGACACCGCCCGAGGGCTTCGCTGCCGTGCCCGCATTGAAACAGGAATACGAACTGTTGCAGCTCGGCGACCCGCACGCTCCGGCACATCAACAGCGGCTGAAGCAGATTTTGAACGATGTCGAAGGGTGGCTGGCTGCAGCGCAGCAGGCTCTGGTGGCATGCTCCAACGTGCCGACGATGCCGACTTATCCCGCCGAACTGCTGCCGCCGCGCGAGCTGCAGCAACGAACCGTTTTGTATAACGGCATGATACATCCGCTGCAGCCCTTTGCGTTGCGCGGAGCCTTATGGTACCAGGGCGAGTCCAACGGCAACGAGGGGATGTTGTATGCCGAGCGGATGAAGGCGTTGATCGGCGGCTGGCGTCAAGTTTGGGGCGAGGGCGACTTTCCGTTCTACTTTGTGCAGATCGCGCCTTTCATCTACGGCCACAAGCCGGAGGTGATCGGGGAGTTTTGGGAAGCGCAGGCTGCGGCGCAGGCCGTCCCCAACAGCGGCATGGTGGTCATCACCGACATCGGGAACCTCAAGGATATTCATCCTGCCAACAAACAGGAAGTGGGCCGCCGCCTGGCGCTGTGGGCTCTGGCCAACACTTACGGTCAAAAAGAGCTGGTTTATTCCGGGCCGACCTTCAATGCGATGAGCGTCGAGGGCGACAAGCTTAAGCTCACCTTCGATCATGTCGGCGGTGGACTGGCCAGCCGCGATGGCAAACCGTTGGACTGGTTCGAGATCATCGATGCCGACGAAGGCGGCTTCGTCAAAGCGGAAGCGAAGATTGACGGCTCGACCGTCCTGCTGTCCGCTCCCGACGTCAAGCACCCCGTGGCCATGCGCTTTGCCTGGAGCATGCTGGCAGAACCCAATTTCATGAATGCCGACGGGCTGCCCGCCGGCGCCTTCCGCACGGGAACGGTTCCCAAACGCGACCTGCTGGCCCTCAACGTGCCCGAGGCCAAAGGCTACCAATTGGTCTATGACATCGACCTCGCCAAGCTGGGCCAAACCATCGCCTACGACACCGACAACCACGCCAAGCTCCAGCAACCTTTTGACCGCGTGGCCTACTTCCTGGAACTGCAAGGCACGGACTCGAACACAGAGTATGTGTACGTCTCGATGGACGCATTCACCGACTCTCTGGAGAAGATCGGCGTGCCGACCGCCACTTCCAGCGCCCGTTTCCAGCAGAACGTTTCAAACATGAACGTCTATTCAAACGCAAAAGGAATCGTCACCGGCACGAGCCTGGCCGGGGGCAACATCGAATTCTGGCCAAACAACTATGGGCCGGCCAACAGCGCGAAAGTGCCCAACGCCTCGGCACAGGCTTACGACTTCGGCGACGAGTCGGCTGACCCCGTCAACGGTTACGGCTCGATGCAGGTTCATAATCATGACGCCAAGCAAACGCTCTTTGCGGTGAATCATTGGATCGAGGGCAGCCGCGCGGATATTGGCATCGGGAACCAGCCGAAAGGGAGCCCTGACTGGACCTTCGCCGCCAATGCGGGTTCCTATCAAGCCAAGCGGCTGCGCGTGCTGGTGCGGTGCAAACAATAGTATTCGAGTGGTTCCAAGATTATGAAGCGCAAGATTCTGGTCATTCTGTCGAACCGGTGGAATCGCAGCCAAAAGCCAAAGTTCGTGGAGTTGGATAGCGACGAGAAGGGCAACATACTCAAAGAGCGCCAGTTGCGCAGCCAGCCGCGCAAACCGGTCTATCACGAGGTGTGGGAAAGCGACGAAGGCAAGACGTCGCTATCCTCCGCCTACCGGCTCAAGCGCAAATACAGGCACGCGCTGGAGAAGCCAAAGGCCTGACATCACCGCTGACCAGCCTGAGCACGGCGCAAGTGTTCAGAATCATCGCGCCGCCTCCGGCCATTCATCGGTGGCGAGCGGATTCATGCTGGTGATGGATGCACCTAAACGCGGTGTTCCGCGCCACCGAAACTGTCGTAAACGTGCTGATAGACTGCCTCGCACTTGGCCCGGTAAAGCTCCGGGGTGTACACTGGCGGCAGCTTATCCAAAAACTCATCGATACACAGCCGCACCATCGCCCGTGACTGCTGGCGCTTGCGCCAGTCCAACACCAGCTTCTCGGCTTTGAGGCTCTGGAGCATGGCCTTGGCGACCTTCTTCACCTCGCGCACTTCCTTGGCCGTGATTTCCACCTGTGGCTTGGTCAGGATGTCGAACATCGCTAACTCTTCCTCGGTCAAATTCTCCTTGATGTGGCGCTGATCTTCTTCGTTGAGCTTCTGGGCGAACTTCACCAGTTGCTCGTAGATCGCCTCCACGTTGGCCGACCCGGCGTTGTACTCGTCGATTAGCTCCTGAAACTTCTCCAGAAAATCGGCCCGCGTCCGGTTCACCGCCACCATCGCTTGGAGCTTGGCCGTGATCGCGGCACGGAGCCGTTCAAGCTCCGCCCGCTTGTGTTCCTTCTTGAAGAACTTCCGCAGCGCGTCGAAATCAATCTTGCTCAGGTCCAGCGGCTTGCTTTCCTCTTTGATGATGTAGCCGCTGGTGGCGATGGACCTGTCCAGCACGCCCTCGATTGTCAGCATCACCCCGGAGATGTCCACCGGGGGCATTAACGACCGAATCATGTCCGCCAGCGTTATGAACAGGGCACACGGCCCGGCAAACTGGCTGGCGCTGGTATCGGGCAGGATGGCCCTGTAAACAAGCAGGGTGCGCCCGACCAGCGCGAGGAACTTCTTCTTGGCGTCGTCGTTGACCAGAATGGCGTCACGCGCATCCTTGAGCGCCTTGACCCGCTCCAGCGACTTGGTTTGCAGGAGCGCGTCAACGCTCACGCCCAGTTCCTTGCAAAACTCCGTGGCCTCGCCGATGGCCTTCTTCAGCATCTCGATGAGCGCCTTCTTTTCTTCGACCGGTGTCCTGCCGCCACCACCCGCGCCGCCGCCAGCGTAGATGGCCAGAGCCTTCTGCAAATTCCCGAAGACGCCCACGTAGTCAACAATCAGCCCGTTGACCTTGTCCTTGAACACCCGGTTGGCGCGGGCGATGGTTTGCATCAGCGTGTGGTTCCTCAGGGGCTTGTCGAGGTAGATGGTCGAGCACGAGGGGACGTCGAAGCCGGTCATCCACATGGCGCAGACGAACACCAGCCGGAACGGGTCGTCCGGGTCTTTGAACTTCGTCTCCATGTCTTCCTTGACCATGCGCAGCCGATGCTGCGCGATGTCCAAGCCCTTTGCCTTAAACTCCGCCACTTCGTTCTGAGCCTGTGATATTACCACCGCCATGTCGGTGGTCTTCATCCAGCTTAGCGTGTCGAGGATGGTGTCCTGTTCTTCCGGGGTGGCCTTCCCGAGCGACTTCTTGAGTTGGTCCTCGTGCTTTACCCACTGGACCTTCACCTTGTCGTACATCCGCACCGCTGTCAGCTTGTCGATGCAGACCACCATGCCTTTGCCCCGGAAGCCGCGCCCGACAAAGTGGCGCACGATGTCCGCCGCGACCTTGTCCAGCCGGTCGTCCCGCGTAATCAAGTGATACTGCCGCCCCAGCACGCGCTCCAGCTTGCGCTCCTGCTCTTCATCCAGAACGGCGTCCTCGATGACCCGGTAAATGTCATCATTCAACTGATCGTTGGTCAGTTGTAGTTCGGGTATCCGGTTCTCGTAGAACAGCGGCACCGTGGCCCCGTCGTCCACCGACTGCTTGAAGTCGTAGATGCTGACGTAATCGCCAAAGACCTCCTTGGTCTTTTCCTCGCCCGCCATCAGTGGCGTGCCGGTGAACCCGATGAACGCAGCGTTGGGCAAGCCGTCGCGCATGTTCATGGCGAAGATGTCGTATTGGCTGCGGTGCGCCTCGTCGGTCATGACGATGATGTCCGCCCGGTTCGACAGCTTCGGGAACTTCTGGCCGCGCTCGGTCCTGAACTTCTGGATGAGCGTGAAGACGTAGCGGTGGTCCTCGGTCAGCAACTGCTTCAGGCCGTCCGCGCTGTCGGCCCGCACCCGTTCCTCCGGCTCCGTGACCGCGCCCACGTTGGCGAAGCTCTTGTAAAGCTGATCGTCTAGTTCCTTCCGGTCGGTCACGCCGACGAAGGTCCAGTTGCCGGGGATTTTGCGCAGTACCTTCTGCGCGAAGAATACCATCGAGTAGGTCTTGCCCGCGCCCTGTGTTTGCCAGTACACGCCCAGCCGCCCTTGGTTCTCTTTCAGGCCGTATAGAGCGGCGATGGCGTTGTTCACGCCGAGATACTGGTGGTTCTTGGCGACCACCTTCCTGATGCGCCCGGCCTTTTCCTCGAACACCGTGAAGTTCTCAACCAAGTCCAACAGCCGCGTGTGTTGGCATGTGCCCTTCAGGATGGTTTCCAGTGATACGCTGCCCGGCTCGGCCTCGCTGCTGATTTTCTTCCAGTCGCAGTAGTGCTCCCACTCGGCGGTCACACTGCCCAACCGACCCTCGATACCGTTGGACACAAGGATAAAGGCATTGTACCAGAAAAGCGCCGGGATGGTGGTCCTGTAATCGGTGATGTTGTCCTTGAACGCCGCCTCCACGCGCTCCGTGACGGCCTTAAACTCGCAGATCACCAGCGGCAGGCCATTGATGAAGCCCACCAAGTCAGGGCGGCGCTTGTAAACCTCGCCGGTCACCCACAACTGGTTGACCAGCAGGAAATGATTGTTGGCCGGGGTGTCCCAGTCGATGACCCGGATGCGCTCCGGCATCAACTCGCCCTCCGGGTTGCGGACCTCCACCTTCACGCCGTTCTTGAGCAGGGAATAGACCTCCCGGTTGGCGGCGGCCAGCGACATGACGCTGCGGTCGCGGGTCAATTCAGTGACCGCCTCGTCGATGGCCTCAGCCGGTGCCTTGGGATTTAGCTTCTTGAGCGCAGGTAGGAGATGCCGCAGGAGGACGACATCGCCAGCGTTCTCCCGGCCCAGCGTGCCGCCCTCGCCGAAGACCTCATCGAACGCGCCGATAGTCTGCCAGCCCAGCCCGGCCAGAAGCTCGATGGCGGGCTGCTCGACCAGTGTATCTTCGGAGTAGCCTTTGCTCATCTGCTTTTCGTCAAATACCCGTCAAACACGCCATTGCCCCGATTTACTGGGCTTTCTCCACTGTGCATGGCCACGGCGTCCCTCACTTCCGCCCCGCCCATCAAATACCCGGCAAACACCCTGGCGGTCGGATTGCCCCGAGTTCGGTTCGGCGTTGACATGCCAGCGCGGCGTGTTACGGTTGCTTTGGATACGGCCTCGGCCCGAACTGTCACCGTATGGTGAGCGTTCCGAAAGGATAGGGCTGGGGCCATTTTCATTTGGGCCAGAATTGCACATAGATTTCCCGGTGCGCAATCAAGCGGCGGTAGCGTTGCGCGTCGGCCTTCTGAGTGTAGCTCCGTGCCACCGCGCCGCAAACCACGTCCGCCAGTTGCAGCAGGTTGTTCTTCACGGAATCCTGAACCTTCACCTTGTCTATGAACCGGCTGCCGGATGTCTGGTTCACGCGCTTGCGGAGGTAGCTCCCAAGCTGCCGTCGGAACTCCCGGCTGCCGCTCCCGTCAATCACCACCGTTGCTCGATCCAGATGCGGCTTGGCGTTCTCGAACACCAGCCCGCAGGTGTACTTGTAGAACGCCTCCTTGAAACTGAATCCCGGTCCGGTCAGCTTCCGCTTGTTGATGACGATGCTGAGATAGAACCAAGTGAACCCGGCCACGGCGGACAGAAACGACTCACGGAACGCGCCCTTCAACTTGTTAAACTTGAACTCGAACTCGGGCCGAAAACCCAGTTCCTTCTTCAGTCGCTCAATCCGGTGGTCGGCGGCCAGCGCCTCGTCGTTGTCCTCGAACACCACCAGCGTCACGATGAAATAGTCCGACGACCCGGAGCCAGGCTTCAAACCGGGGTCGCCTGATTCATCAATGAATACGAGCATAAGTGATTCAGACTCGTTACTTCCCGGTTTCAAGGTCCAGCTTCGATACGTCCAAACCACCGGAAATCAACTTGGGCAGCAGCAGGTCGCGGGTGCGGCGGAGGTTGGCGTTTTTGCACAGCAGGTTTTCCTTGAGCAGCATCATCGGCTCGGCTTGTTCGTGGAAGTGCCGCAGCAACGGTTCATCCGGCACCAGCAACTTGGCTGCCTCAAAGTCTTTGGCAGTGACTGCGGGATAAGCTGCGCCGGTCGCGTGGTTGGTGAGGTAACCCACGAAGTCGTCGGTGGTCACGGCTTGATGCAGGAAGCTGAACGGGACGTTCGCTGGCGTGATTACCGCGAAGCCGGTGGACACAATCAGGTCAGCGGGCGGCTTCAGAATAAGGCTGAACGATTTCCGGTTGGGTCGCACGCACGACCAGATGGTGTCGCCGTGCCGCACGATGCGGCGAGCGCGACCGGGGGCATTCGCGAAAGTCAATTCCTCAATCTTTTCGATACGACCTGTCGCAACGGAGGCGATGTCAACGTAGAGGATACCGTCGGGTTCCTGACCGCGCCGGATACTCAGGGCGTTGACTGCGGCAACCTCATCCAATCGACACCCCAACCACCCATGCGGAATCTTGCCCAGCGGGGACTCGACGAGCTTGGCCTTGGCGTGGCCGGGGAAGCGGAAGTCAACGAACCACTCCCGGTAAAATGCCTGCGCCATCTGCTCCAGAATCTGGATGCGCCGCGTGTTGTTCTCAATCAGGTCGTCGTAGGCGGAGAGGCTGGCGGCTGCTCGCCGTTGCACCGGAAGCCGGGGAACGTTTACCTCAATCTCCGAAAACGCCGTCTTATTG
>Ga0194063_10002220_pt1 | contig 12199 bp, 10 predicted proteins | sample SepL3720m_MetaG_FD_155459 | JGI IMG/M metagenome (GOLD analysis project Ga0194063, IMG submission 155459) | Anoxic zone freshwater microbial communities from boreal shield lake in IISD Experimental Lakes Area, Ontario, Canada - Sep2016-L373-20m | ecosystem: Environmental > Aquatic > Freshwater... | reverse complement strand
ATTATATATTATTCATTTTTTATTTGCTGTATCGCTATTTTTATTTTCTTCATGGGTATGTGTTTTGTTTCTTACAATCAATATATACAACAATATCCGTAACAAAATCAAGATTCATCAATGTATAGCTTCATAGTAATTCAACCCATAATAGAATACATCTGTAATGTTTTGTCATTTCATGATTAATCAAAATATTGGTATGCTCATAAACATGTTTATCATAGCTAGATTTAACCATGCTAGTATGTTGTTTTTGCCGAAATATACCTTGAATCAAGCAATAAAGAATCAAATTATACTTGCTAGTAAAATCACTGAAACAACAACGGAATATCATGACTCTTTATCCAAAAAAGCTGAGAAATTTTTTATACAAAGGATAGAAAAATATATAATTATTAACAACATTATTGTTATAATATATAGAACGTAGTTTGGTTTTTTGAGATTTGTGTTTTCCATAATCATATCATAAAATAATAAATATTTTTAAAGTATTACTACACAATGATTGGCGTTATTGGTATATATTCTTTTTTACAGATATTTCTATCGTAAATGAGATCAAGTTTGGGTGACTTTTAAAAGAGCTTGTAAAATATATACATAAAATTAAAGACTGACAGGTTGTTTTACCTATAACCAAACTCTCATGAAATTTAATAATGCACTTTACGAACAAGAAGAGCTTACTTATGAAGATGTGTTTCTGTTTCAAAATTATTTTGATGGAAAATCTAGACTTGATGCTGATGTAAGGCCTATAAAAGACTTCTGAATTACTATTCCTATTGTGACTGCAAATATGAATGCCGTTAGTGGAAAAAGAATGGCGGAAACTATGGCACGTTATGGATGACTTTCTGTTTTGCCTCAAGATATGGATATAGAGACGTTGACTGCTATCATTACTCATATAAAAAATGCTGATATTCATTATGATACTCCCATTACGGTCAAAGCTCACCATACTATCAGGGATGCTTTGGGCATTATTCATAAAAGAGCTCACAATTCTGTTGTTCTTATAGACGATATAGGCAAGGCAATAAGTATCTTTAAGCCACAAGATTTCGAACATCTAGATCAATTTACTTTGCTTGGTAATATTTCTAGACCGGGATTGATTACCGGAAAAATTTGAATATCTGATGAGGATGCGTTCAACTTAATGGACGAAAAAGCTATCTCCTCTTTGCCTATCGTTGACGATCACTGAATATTGAAATGAATCCTTACCAAAAAAAACACACTCAGAAATAGTCTTTATACACCATCATTGGACCCAAATGGCAAACTTAATGTAGCGGTTGCTATTGGTATCAATGGATTTGATGATAAGGTATCGGTTTTATATGATTTGGGAATCAGACTTTTTGTTCTCGATACCGCTCATGGGTATCAAAAATCTATGATAGAAAATATCAAAAAATTGAGATCGATGTATGGCAATACTATTACTATTGTTGCAGGAAATGTTATCACAGAAGATGCGACTCGTGATTTGATATTAGCATGAGCAGATGTAGTAAAAGTGGGTATAGGAGCATGAGCGATGTGTACGACACGTATGAAAACAGCAGTTGGTAGACCGCAATTTACCTCTGTATATAAATGCGCACAAGAAGCTAAAAAACACGGTTGAGTCATATGGGCTGATGCCTGAGTCAGATCTCCTAGAGATTTTATCCTTGCGCTTGCTGCATGAGCAAGTCATGTGATGCGAGGCACACGATGGGCATGAACGTATGAATCTGTTGGTGATATTAAATATGATGAACAATGATTGATGTACAAGGAAAGTTATGGTATGGCATCCAAAAAAGCTGTGTCCAATAGAAGTCAGAATTTAAGCAAGTTTCAACAAGCACAAAAACAGATGTTTCGTGAGGGAATTTCAACATCAAAAATCTATATCAAACCTGGTATGGAATCTGTGGGAGATATTGTGGATGAATGTATGACAGGACTTCGTAGTAGTATGACGTATCTCGGTGCAAAAAACCTGAAAGAATTTTGTGACAAAGCAATTGTGGGAGTCCAGACGGGCGCTGGATTTGTAGAAGGTAAGCCGTATGATAAACGAAAAAAATAAATTTTTTATATGTGAAAATGGTTTGAAATTCCAATTGATTTGATAAAAAAAACCCACAGAATACAGTGAGTTGTTATGCTATACATATGCTTTTCAAAAGAAACCGACTCCTGGAATGTATATAATTCCATTATCGTCATTTTGTCTTTGATTTTCAAGAAGTTTTGGATTTTGTATTGCTATTACAATTGTAACGATAAATGCCATAAACATAACTATCATTACCGTCATACCAACTACGCCAAGTCGTTTAAATTCATCTATAAATATTTTACATTGTCTGTTCATGATATTTTTTGTTTTTTATTATTTTTTATTATTATATTCATTTTATTCCATATGTCAATACTTATTTTAACAATAGAAATATTATTTTATAAGCTTCTTCCCATAATGTTTCGTGTGGTTCCATTGGGATAATTAATTTCTCAGATTTTTTCGAATCCAACTTTTTGGTGTACTATCATAGAATTTGTATTTTCTCTAGGTTCTTTCATGATTTCTGCTATGGTGTAGGTATATCATTGTCTGACAGATTCCACATATGTTTTCATTTCAAGCGTTTTACTGATTCCATTATTTCGATGATCTGGATGTGTGGCAACCTGGTGTCCGTAGAGTATTTTTTCGTTTTTTAGTTTTTCTCTCATATCTGGCACTACCTGTATATCGTCTATTCGTGTAGGATTTTTTTGCATTCGCAGTTTGAGGTCATAGGTTAATACATATCATAGTACCTTATTTCATTTTTTTGCACATATAAAAATATTGTTTGGATTATCCAAACATTCCATAAATTCTCATGATGGTATATGGTAAAATAATCGTCCCTGTTTATCGTTATCCATAATATCTACAAGATTTGCTTGCATGCAGGCTATCACTCCTGGTATATCAGATGCTTCAGCTTCTTTTACTACTACTTCATGTGTTTCTACCATTAATGACTGAGGTATTGAATAAACATATTGTTTTTGTCTACAAGAATCACCTTTGCTTGCACTGGTGTATATGACAGTTCAAATCCCATGATAATGATTTCATCTTCTTTATGTGTCATATGTGCTGCTGCTCAGTTCATACAGATTTCTCTCTCTATACCTGATATACCATAGGTTCCTAGTCTTGCTCCATGGGTATTGTCAGAGACGAGAACTTTTTGGCCTTCGTGCAGTCAAACTATGTCCATCAACTTTTTGTCTATGGTGATGGATCAGATATGGTCTATATTTGCCTGTGTAACTATGGCTTTGTGAATTTTTGCGTGGAGATATTCTCTCATATTGTTTGATTCATCTAAATAAAAATTGAATTGATTATAATCAGAGGAAGTTAGTTTTCAAATGTAAAATATTTATAAATATTGTTTGTTTAATAAAAAAAACCCGGTATAAAACTACCGAGCTTTTGAAAGTAATGAAATAATTGTTATCCTTCTGATTTGTAAAGAATCAGTCTTTTGATAAATCTGGTCAACCCTATCAAGACGTCATAGATTACGTGGATAATGATTGCTACCCAAAGTCCATAGAACATCATTGTGTAGAGTAGTATATATCCTATGATCCAGGCGTTGACGTACCCAAAGAGTCCTTGATACTTATGTCCGTCTCTGAATTTGATATTTGCGCTCATGGCACCAACAATAAACAGAAAGGAAAAGTCTTTGTTATACAGGATAGGATCCAATAAACCGAAAGATACAAAGTGCCATATAGGAAACATGATTTTTTTGTAGATCCAATATACGGGATCCCCCACAAGATCTGCTTTGATAACGGTTACCATCAGCGCTACTCCAAGTATGATAAAAACAATTCTTATCAGGTTTGCTTTACGTACTTTGAATATTAGCACCAAGATCAAAATTCCTAGAATTAATACGATAACGTACTTGAAGAAAAGGTTTGATAAGAAAATTGTAATCATAGATGTGAAAATGAACAATCCTCTGAAACCTATTTCTTCCCATACTCCAGCTAATGTGCTTTTAATCATATCAAGACCAAAGATTTTTGATGTTGTGGATAATCGCCCATTTGTAATTGGAATTATGATTGTGACCACTACGCCCCAGGCAAAAACATACCAGTATTTCATTACGGATCCCCAGATATCATCTGTTCTGTTCCACAATAACGGGAAGTTGAAATCTGTAAAGAAACGTCCAAAGATTAGGTAGCTTATATAGGTTATGAATAATAGGCCTATTGCCATTAATTGGAGTCGTAATATGAGTTTTGATGTCATGACTTCCATATCAAGACGATTCTGTTTGAAAAGAGATTTCCATTTGGAACTCTTTAATTCTGAAAGATCTTTTTTCATATGATTTGTTTTAGTTTATTTTGTTTCTATTTTTACTTATTTTAGTTATATTCTAATAAAAGTCAATGTTTTCTTTGTATTTCATCTGCAAAATAATTCTGCTGGAATGACAAATAAAAAAAGGTTCACGGAATACCCGAGAACCAATTATTAATGCTTTCTATCCATGATGATATGTGATACATATCCATTTGGATTGCGAGCCATACAAGGATATAAGCATAGAATATCATCATCCCTGTGAATAGAATGAAGAAGATCCTGTTCGATCCTTTTATGATAAGTTTATTTGTCTGGATCATTCTGCCAAGCCATATCGACAAAGGTACGACTATGATATCAAACGCGTGAATTATTATCAACATACTCAACAATAGGCTTATTATGATAATATGAGCGCACAATTTGAAGATCCAATGATTCTTCTTTTCTGTTTGTGGATTGTTTTGTTTGTCGGGACTATCCAACATTCCTTCTGGATTGTCAAATGAGAAACTAGTCATATTTTTTTTGTTTTATATTTTATATTTATTTTACTATATATGTCAATCTTATTGTAAAATCTTTTTTATGATTTCTATTGCTCTTTTCTGATCTATAAAGTATGGTGAGGTGGCTATCGTTACTAATTTTGCTTGTTTGATTAATGTTCTGATAATTTGAATATCTTCTTGGGTAACTTCTTTATCTACTCGAAAATCTACATCGATATCGACTATATTAGCTCAAAGCTCAAAGCTTGAAGCTCAAAGCTGTTGTAAAGCGTAGTCAGTTCTGATTTGAATTACTTCGTTGATAATTCATGAATTTATTGCTGCTGTGATGAAATTTCCGACATTGGTTTTTGTGTTGACGAAGTTTTCTATTTCATTTCATTCTCAATTCTTCATTCTCCATTCTTCATTATTTGGTTTAGTGTCTGCGTGCTGATCAATGTGAATAACGACTATACGTTCAAACGATCAAACGGCTAAACGATATTCGTTCCAGAAGCTTAAGGCGTGATTGTGGTTATCGACTATGTATACGGGTATTCATGAATCACCCTCACCCTCTTTAGCAAAGAGGGACGTTGTAATAAAATGTTTGAGTCATGTACATGATATCAACTTATTATCTACTACTTCTTCAAAAACTATTTCTGACCCTTCTTTTAGATCGTCTAGATTTCCTTGTATTAGACTTGGAACAAAGATTTTTCCCAGTGAAGCTGGACTTTCGCCTATAGATCACAGAGCGATTCTTTCTTGATAAGAAAATTCGTTGTTTCAGATAGGATCAGTGATATATATTCAGAAAGTGTACATTATTAATTATTGATAAAAGTTCACTTCGTTCACGATAAAAGCTCGTTTCACTCACGATAAAGGCTTGTTTCATTAGCGATAAAAACTCGCCTTTGGCTCGTGATAAAAATTAACCAATATTTCAATAGTATTCTTCTATAGTAATCTTTTCTCTATTTTTGAGCAATTGTTTGTCTATTTTTCGTCTATTGTTTATTTAGTTATCGAGAAGTCAGTAGAGGAGTAAGTTATCTATACTTACGTTGGTTTTCATAAGCTTTTTGGTGGCTAGCCGTCTTTGTCCTTTGGCCTCCATATTGTTGTTGATGCAATACCCAATTCGTCCATCAATAAATGCTTCGAGGATTCCATATTTGTACAATCTTTTGAGTGCATCATGGATGAAGAAGCGTTTTTTCCCTGTAGAAAGATTGTGAATCAGATCAATAAATGTCGTTTCTAATTCTGGTTCGTTTTTGATAAGATCATGTATGCGTTGTGCAATACCTGGCTTTCCCATTGCCATATTTATTACGAGCTGTTTGAGCTCATTATTGCTGCTACAAATGTTTTCACGTTCCATTCGTTGGGATAATTCTTTGTCTGATAATTCATTACATTTAATGATAAGCGCTCTTGAAAGAATTGTGTCCAGTAGTTGTGTCGCATTGGATGTTGTCGTGATAATCAGTCTTTTGGATAATGGTTCTTCGCATGTTTTGAGAAAGGCATTTGCTGGTGATGCCGCCATTCTTTCTATGTTTTCTATAAAGACTATTTTGTACTTTCCTATAGCTGATTGTTGGAGTCGTTTATTTACTTCTCTGATTCCAATATCTGCATAGGTATAGTCTTTAGCTAATGTTTTTGTTGTTTCCGCTGTTGGGCTAAGTTCTATTCTTAGATTGTGTTTCTTTTCCAATTGTTCAGAGAAGTCTTTGATTTCTAGCACATCACTTACAAAGTAGTTTCCCATTCTTTCTTTGAGTAGTTCTCTTATGATACTTGATTTGCCTATATGTTGTGGTCCCGAAACAATCAAAAAATGCGGAGCTTTTGGGTCTCCTGCAAAAAACATATCGATATATTTGGTTAGTGTCTGTATGCTTTCTTGGTTTCCTATAAACATGTTTGTGGGCAAACTAAAGATTGTATGTAATCATAAAAATCTGATATTTAAAAACAATATTTAATTTCTTTTGTGTCTTTTGTTCTATTTTGTCATGTGAGCGTATTCTCACTTAATTCACTCTAATGTATTGACTTGTCTTTTTAAATCAATATACCCTATCAAAACAAAAATCACTAAAGACAAAATTTTATGAAAACCTCAGTAATTTTTTATCATGGAATGGATGATGTCCATTCTATCGGCGCTCATCGCGCCGTATTGGAATCCAAAGGGATCACTACGGAAGTGTTTTTCTCCGCAGAGAAACTTCTCAAACGGTTTGCTGCACCTCAGTCCATCGGCCTTCTTACAATCGAATTGGTTGTTAAAGGAGAGGGCAATGACTTTGGCGGACAAAGAGATGATAGAGAACATTCCAATTCGGCATTGTTGTTACTGCATGAATTGGATGTTTTGGCTCGTACCAAGCCTGCGATCACAAAGATCCCTAAAATTATCCTGACATCTCATTCTATGGGAGGTCATGGCAAGATTTGGCGGGAAACTCATTTGGATCCAAGAATCCACAAGGCCCTTATCAAAAAAGATACATCACCAGATGTGTTTTTGGAGATTATTGAAAAGATTCTGAAATAATGATATCCTATTTGATTTATCGCTTCCGGTTTTGCCGGAAGTTTTTTTGATGCGAAAAAAATATGTTTTTTATTCTTGTAAGGCTTTGATTATCTCTGATACAAACTCTTGCAACGGGATAGCGAGATATTTTTCACAATTGAGTACTTCTTGTCTATCTACGCCTGCGGCAAATTTTTTATCTTTCAATTTCTTTTTGACGGAGCTGTAGTCCATTCATTGGAGTCATGTCGGTCTCATCAATCCTACTGCGTATACGAATCCTGTCAATTCATCTACAGAGACTAGATATCTTCTCAATAAAGAGCTTACAGAAATAGATGTTTTTGCTGTATAATGAGATTTTATATCATCTGCTAAGCATTTTGGTAGATGTATTTCTCCTACGATTTTTTCAAATTCTTCTCCCAAATGTTTACTTGGGTCTTTGCCAATATGGTCTCGATCGATATCGTGAAGCAGTCCCGCAATATATCGAAGTTCTTCGTTTTGATTGAGCTTTTTGGCAAAATATTTCATCACCATAGCTACATCTAAGCAGTGTCTGTACGTTTCTTTGAGATATTTTTTTGCTAAATTTTCTACATCTTCTAATGCTGGTAACTTTCCGTAATTTGCCTCTACATCATCTATAGTTACTTCGCATATTTCCATATCTTTTTGTTTTGTTTGTGGTTTCATGAGTGGAAACATTACTACATCTCTCAAATTGTCTTGTTGGGTAAGTATTGCTAATATTCTTTCCAATCCCATACCAAATCATGATTGTGGTGGCATACCATATTCCATAGCAGTAACGAAATCATCATCACTAGCCGTTGCCTCTTCATCTCCTTCAGCTGCTGCTTTTGCTTGCTTATCAAAATTTTCTTGTTGAAGTAATGGATCTACTAGTTCAGAATATGCTTTACACATTTCTCGTCCGTTTACTATCAGTTGGAATTGTTCTACAATATTTGGGTTGGTATCAGATATTCTTGCCAAAGGCTGCATGATCACTGGAAAATTATATAAGAATGTAGGTGATATTATTTTTGGTCTCAATACTTTTTTGTAAAGATAATCGATCAATGTGGTTGTTCACATGTTTTCCATTCAATCAAATTCTATGCCTTTTGTTTTGATGTCTCTTCTGAGTTTTTCTCCATCGTCTGTATTATATAGTGTAATATCCAATCAGCTTGCTTCATTCACTCATTTAACATAATCTAACCTTTCCCGAGGCGTAGTGAAGTCTATTTCTTTTATGTTTCATTCTTTATCTTTTACGTTGAGTTTTCTGGAAATGTTCATCTTATCGAAAATATAATCTATGAGTTTTTCCATAAACACCATATTGTCTTCATAATTTCGATATGCCGCATAGTGTTCTACTTGTGTAAACTCTTGCAAATGAGATGGATCTGATCCTTCATTTCTAAAATCCTGACCTATTTCGAAAACCTTCTCGAATCTTCCCGCAGTTGCCTTTTTCAACGACGTTTCGAATGCTATTCTCAGATATAAATCTGTGTCAAAATCATTGTGATGGGTGATAAATGGTTTTGCGGCTGCTCAAGAAGCTGAATTTCATAGGATTGATGTCTGTATCTCCGTAAATCATTCCTTAAAATAAAATTCTCTCAGATTTTTGTAAAAGTCTGATTTAAATAAAAATCTTTTGTATGATTCTGGATTCATCGTCATATCGAGATATCTTTTTCTGTATATATCTTCCTGATCTTTCAATCCATGAAATTTTTCTGGTAATCAACGAACAGATTTGGAAAGAAACGTATATGCTGAAACAAAGATCGTTAATTCTCATTTGTGTGTTTTGAAAACTTCTCAGGTTACGCCTATGAAATCTCATAGATCTACCATCTTTTCAAAAAACTTGAATGCTGATATATCTTCTCCTTCTGGTGTGGTAATGTTCGATACATATGCATGTGTTCCCTCTTTGAATTGTTCTACTTTACAATTGTCTTTATGAAACATCAGTTGTATTTCGTCTGTGGAGTCTAAGAGTTTTGCAAAAATAAGCTTTCCATGAGAACGATGTAACTTTAGTCTTCATGCTGTTTGTACTTGATCGATTGGGGATGATATAATATCTATGACGTCGCGATGGTCTTTTGTCTCGTAGTTGTGTATGATATCTCAGATCATATGTTTTTTGTCAAAAGATTGAGCATAAGGAATAATTCCCATAGCTTTCATTCTCTGTACTTTAGCTATACGCACTTCGCGTTCTCCTTGATGATCTGTTGCGCTATTTTCTTCACCCATACTCGTAATTAATAGATTAAAAGCGTTTGTCTAGTCTACGTATTCTTTATTTGCTTTCAAGATTAATAGACTTATTTTGTGTAGAAGTTCTTTGTGTTGAATGTTGTTTGTACGTTTATCTGGAAAGTATCTATGTTTTGTATGCCGAGTCTTTTTTGTCGTATTTGACCGTACAGTTTGCTTGTGAGATTGATGGTGAAATAGGGATTTATTTGGACATTGTTTTCTGCAAGTGCATATTGTGGATTTTTTGTTGGATAGATAAGAAGGTTTCGATCACTGATAGTGATGTTTTTTTGGAAAAGATTGACCCACCCGTCGTCTTGGTCAGCAGGAAGTTTATATTTGTCGTATAGTGTAGATATTCAGCTTCCGTTACATATAAAACCTTGTGCATAATCACAGGCTCGCGTATCAATTTTCCCATCATACACTCCTGAAGAAGTAGTTACGTCAAGATTGTGTTTGGTTCCTGCATCGAATCCTCTGAGTTTCAATATTTGCAAAGTATATTGTTTTTCACTATCGCCACTTATGATTCCATCACGGTTTCGATCTCCACTTCCTATCAAAGCTCTTCTGATAAAAATCCTGGATTTGCCATCCTGAGAAATGAGATAGAGTTCTTGTGTGTGATTCGCATCATCTATGGCGCTAGGTCACTTCATCACATTTTCATCGTCATCGTCGTTCCGTGGTCCTGGGATAGAATCTACATTGTTTTTTACATCTCGAAATTGTCGGCTATATTGTCCAAATGATTGTTGTCCTGTATTGTGACATCATGATCCATTTTGCACCTCAGGGTTGTAGATTATTGTTTGTGGGGTATTTTCCTCAATACTATAGGTTGAACTACAAAAGTACATTTTATGCTCGCCTGTTAGTGTCCCAGATACATTGCTTTTGTTTCCGTATGCAGTGAAAATTTTACAATATCCTCCTGTTCCTACATCTCGAGTAAAATTGCTATCATCACTATTACATCCAACATTTTTTCTGTTGAAGTATTCTTCATAATCAATGGTATAATCTTTGAGGAGTAGATTGATTTTTTCTATGGTGAAATATGAGTCTTGAATTACGTTAGTTCTTGCTTGGATATTATATTTGAGTCTGATCATCCTCGTATAAATATTCGTGATAATCGTCAATAACAAGAAAAAGCTTGTCATGGCTACAATAACTTCCAAGAGCGTAAATCAATATCGTTTAGTCTTATTTGTTTTCATTCTTTAATCTTCGAGTAAATACCAATGATATATGTATGTATTTGCTTGAAGCTTTCAAATAAAAAACAGTATTTATACTGTTTTGTTTCTTATTATTTCAAATCCACTGCGTTAGGCATTAAACGCTCCGCTGGGGTTACTTTTTACTTAACCAAAAAAGTAATCAAAAAACTCAAGACCGACCAAACGCACGAGGTCGGTCATTATGTACGTTTTGCTATGAGTTTACTTTTTGCAGATAAGAAAAAAAGTGGACATCATTGCCCACTCTTGTTAACTATTATTATACATTATCTGATACTTATGGTGTATCTATACCAATCCAAAAATGCTGTATAGAAGTCATCGAAGTTATCGTATGTTTTGTTGTTTTCGTCGTCTATAATTTCTTGCATAGCGACTTTGAGGTCATCAGACATGTTTTGTCGTCTTGTGTTATTTCTTAGTTTAGAATAATCATTTTCTAATGTGTTAATCATATCATCTCGAGAGTTATAGATACTTTCTACTGTAGTAAGTTCACTTGAGGTGAATCCATCTATATTTGAATTGTTATTGTTACTAGAACCAACATTGAAGGTAATCTCATTGTAGATGGACGTATCATTTTCATCATATACTCTTACTTTGTAATCATAATTATTTTTATTGAACTTGATGAAGTTGGTAAATGTCTTCTGTCCATTGTTAGATGAAGAGAAGTCATATCCGTTGCTATAACTAGAACTCATAGTGTAGTAGGTAGAAGAGGTGGTTTGAGTCCAAGAAGAAGAGCTAGAAGATCTGTAATATACTTTGAAATTAACGCTATCCGTATAATCAGTAAGTGTATAGTTATCACTATCTCTTGCTTTAACGGTAAGATCAATATATTGCGAAGTGGAAGGTGTAGTATCATCAGCAGTGACATAGAAGTTATCAAGATCACCATTTGAATTGTTATTGTTACTAGAACCAACATTGAAGGTAATCTCATTGTAGATGGACGTATCATTGTCATCATATACTCTTACTTTGTAATCATAATTATTTTTATTGAACTTGATGAAGTTAGTAAATGTCTTCTGTCCATTGTTAGATGAAGTAAAATCATATCCGTTGCTATAACTAGAACTCATAGTGTAGTAGGTAGAAGAGGTGGTTTGAGTCCAAGAAGAAGAGCTAGAAGATCTGTAATATACTTTGAAATTAACGCTATCCGTATAATCAGTAAGTG
>Ga0194063_10002219_pt1 | contig 12200 bp, 12 predicted proteins | sample SepL3720m_MetaG_FD_155459 | JGI IMG/M metagenome (GOLD analysis project Ga0194063, IMG submission 155459) | Anoxic zone freshwater microbial communities from boreal shield lake in IISD Experimental Lakes Area, Ontario, Canada - Sep2016-L373-20m | ecosystem: Environmental > Aquatic > Freshwater... | reverse complement strand
TGCCGATCGCTGGCCGAATCTTGACCACGACGCCGTGATGGCGGCTAATCGCAAACAGGCAATGGTTCCCGCCGGTGCGACGGTCCTCAATCCTGTTGGCACGGCACCGGGACTTATTGTCCCGCCAAGTGAAGGGTCTGATGGACCAACAATCGTTGTGTTGCCCGGTCCGCCACGTGAACTAAAGCCAATGTGGGCCGATGCAATTGAGACTCCGGCCTTCAAGGCGGCTGTTGTCGGCGCTGGGAGCTATCGGCGGTCGATGATGAGACTGTTTGGAATGCCTGAATCGGAACTCGCACTGACGCTCAGAAACATTGAGGAGCAGGGGATCGATCTAGATGGTCTTGAGATCACAACCTGCCTCCGGCGAGGCGAGATCGAGATCGCGACCACATATTCTCCCGATTTGGAGGCCAATTACCAGAAGTTTGCAGTGGCTATTGAGGCTGCTCATGGAGATCTTCTCTTCTCTCGCGATGAAACAACTATTGACCAGATCGTCGCCCAACTCCTGCAGGGTCATTCGATCGCACTGGCGGAGTCTTGTACTGCTGGAATGCTCACTTCAAGACTGGCTGATGTTCCGGGCTCCTCTGACTATCTCGTTGGAGGGATGATCGTTTACTCGAATGACGCAAAGGTCGAGCTCGCCGGGGTTTCACCTGCGACGCTCGCAGACCACGGGGCCGTTTCAGCCGAAGTTGCCTCTGAGCTCGCTGTCGGGGCCGCTACGCGACTAGGGGCTAGCGTTGGAGTCGCAATAACTGGTGTTGCCGGGCCGGCCGGTGGAAGCGAGGAAAAGCCAGTAGGACTTGTTTGGTTTGCCGTTGCTGTCGATGGACAGGCCGTCTTCTGCCGGAGTGTTCAGCTTCCAGGTGGACGAGCAGACATTCGTGACCGTTCAACAACGGTTGCGATGCACATGATCCGCAAAGCTCTGCAGTCCTGACGCGATTTGACCCTTACTGTCGTTGGCGTTCCGTCCGCACCCAGTCCTAACTTTGGGTTGCCCGGCTAAGACCGGGAGTGACAGTCACGCGGGCAAACCGCGTCGAGAGGAGCATCAAGATGGCAGCAAAGAACGAAGATAAGGCAGCAAAGGCACGCGACACGGCCCTCAAGGGAGCTATTGCGCAGATTGAACGCGAGTTCGGCCAGGGCAGCGTAATGCGGATGGGAGATGAAGGAGCACGAGTCAGAATCGATGCGATTCCGACCGGAGCGCTTTCACTTGACCTCGCACTCGGTATTGGCGGAGTTCCTCGCGGCCGCGTTATTGAGATCTTCGGTCCTGAGTCCTCGGGAAAGACAACTTTGGTCTACCACATCATCGCTGAGGCCCAAAAGCTCGGCGGTATCTGCGCCTTCATTGACGCTGAGCACGCCATGGACCCACTTTACGCTCAGGAGATCGGCGTAAATATCGATGAGCTGCTCGTATCGCAGCCTGATTACGGCGAGCAGGCACTTGAGATTGCCGACATGCTGGTGCGCTCAGGCGCAGTTGACCTTGTTGCCCTTGACTCAGTTGCTGCGTTGACACCTCGCGCAGAGCTTGAGGGACAGATGGGAGACCAGACTGTCGGACTGCAGGCACGAATGATGTCGCAGGCGATGCGCAAGCTGACCGCCAATCTGAATCGCACACAGACGCTCTGTGTATTCACTAACCAGATACGCGAGAAGATCGGCGTTATGTTCGGATCCCCCGAGACTCAGCCGGGCGGTCGAGCGCTGAAGTTCTATTCGTCTCAGCGCCTCGACATCAGAAGGATTGAGACCCTCAAGGACGGTACTGAGGCTGTTGGCAACCGCGTAAGAGTCAAGGTCGTTAAGAACAAGGTTGCGCCTCCATTTAAGATCGCTGAATTCGATATTGATTTTGGCAAGGGGATTTCAGCGTCAGGGTCGCTAATCGACCTCGGAGTTGAGCACGAGGTGATCCAGAAGAGTGGAGCCTTCCTCTCATACGGTGAGACCCGGCTAGGCCAAGGTCGCGCGAATGCGAAGACCTTCCTCGATCAGAACCCAGAGATGGCCGCTGAGATTCGTGAGAAGATCTTTGACGCTGTGGGACTTGACCGCGGACTGATCAAGGAGATTGTCCGTGAGGAATCAGACCTACCGGTCGAGGTTGCGCAGGAAACAGCCGATAAAGCTGCGTGAACTCGGACGCCGATGAACAGCTGCTAGACCAGGCCGTGGCTCGGGGACTAAGGTTCCTGAGTCGTCGGGCCCGGACTGTTGCAGAGGTGCGGTCAAAGCTGGAACAGAGCTCTACTCGTGAAGAAATTGCTGAGGCTGCAATCTTGCGGATCTGTGAAATGGGATATCTCGATGATCAATCCTATGCGGTGCGATTTGCTGAGGACCGTCGCCACCTCGATGGATGGGGTAACGAGCGAATCGCGCGGCGGCTTAGCGAGCTCGGAGTAGAGCGGAGTTTTATCGAGTGCGCACTTGACGACTCTGATCGTCAGTCGGAGCTCGCACGCGCGATCGCAATACTTGAAAAGCGGCTCTCGGAACCGGCAGTTACGACTCCTGATTTCAGGAAGGCAATGGGTCTATTGGTGCGTCGAGGCTACGACTCGGAGATAGCGGCCGACGCGGTCCGGGTCCATGCCAACCAATACGGCTAAGCCAAGGAAAGCGCCGGCTAGCGCTTATCGCGCTGGCGATCAGCCATGTGCGACGAGAGACTACGACCACCGGCTTTCTTTGTCGCGGCCTGCGCAAGCTGGGGGGCAAGCTGTGCAAAGCCAGCACTGAGCCGAAGCGCTAGCGGAGCAACATCAATCTCAGCCCGGTTGTTCTCAATTGCACTTACAGTCGCATCTGCGACATCGCTTGGAGTCACGGTCGAAAGCCCCCGGGGGAGCTTCGCTTCTGTGTCAGCAAACATTCCGGCATCACTGACGAATCCGGGACAAATAACGGACACACCAACGCCGGTCTCCTCAAGATCAGCTCGCAGTGAAAGCGACAGCCCGCGGAGGCCAAACTTAGTAGCTGAGTAGAGCGCTGTACCAGCTGCTGCTGCCTTACCCGAAAGCGATGAGATGAAGACAATGTGGCCGCGACGCCGCTCAACCATTCCTTCGGCAAACTGCCGGGCTAGAACCGTGGGAGCCCGCAGGTTTACCTCCAACGCCCGATCGATCTGATCAACGTCATATTCCAGCAGCGGCCCGGAAGCGGGCAGGGCTGCGTTCAACACGAGAATGTCAACAGGGCCGGCAGCATCAACTAGTGCCGTGACTTGAGCACGATCTTCAAGATCACAGGCGATGACCTCGGCAGCTAGATCCGCTGCTAGACCGTCAAGCTGTTCGGCCCTCCGAGCAGAAAGGATTAGCGGGCTTGCCTGTCCAGCAAGCGCGTGAGATATCGCGCCGCCCAAACCACCGGCAGCACCCGTAACTAAAATCCGACCTCGAAGTGAACTCATACGTAAAGACTGACAGGCTGGCAAAAAGCACGCCGACTGGCTGAACATGACAACCGCGATTCTGAGTCGGTCGAATAATCTCTAGGACCGTGGATCTCCCAGTCATCTCTATCTACGGGCCGACATCGGTCGGAAAGACTGAAGTGTCGCTGTGCCTCGCAAAGCTACTTCGCCAACGTGGGGAGGACCCGGTCGCAATTAGCGCTGATGCGTTTGCCGTCTACCGGGAGATGCCAATCATCAGCGCCGCACCAGATGAGACTGCAAGAGGGGAACTTGACTACCGAATGGTCGGCGATCTTTCCGTAGCTCAGGAATCGAACATCGGTGTGTTTGCCGCACGAGCGATCAGCGAGATTGAATCCCTCCTCGACTCTGGTCGGCGCGTAATTGTTGTCGGCGGTAGCTCCCTCTACATGATGGCCCTACTGCGAAATATGCAGATCAGCCCACCGGTCACCTCTGAAATTAGAAACAGCGTTCAAGCGCGGATTGACTCTGAGGGCATAGAAACCGCATATCAGCGGCTGATCGACCTACATCCAGAACTGGCGACGCAAATAGCTAGCCAGGATGCGCGGAGAGTCGGTCGCGCTCTTGAACTAATCGATTCTGGTCACCCACCGGTCGGAAGTTCAGATGGAATTTGGAATGCATCACTACGCTGGCCGACCCTGCTGGTTGGCCTGACTCGAGACCGGGAGCAACTTCGGGCGAGGATTGATAACCGAGTTGAACAGATGGTTACAAATGGCGCAGTAGCCGAGGCTGAGACCGTCGCCGCTATCGGCTGCTCCGCCACGGCGAGCAAGGCGATTGGCATTGCCGAGCTGCTCGTAGGTGACTACGAATCAATGCGAGTCAGGACTTGGCAACTTGCCCGGAGCCAGCTCGTCTGGATGCGCAAAATGCAATTCGACACCGTGATCGACGCGAGCAGTCAGTCGGCTGAGCAGGTCGCGATTTCAATCGTTGACCAACTCGACAGCCAGGCACTTACTTAGAGATGAAGGCATAGACTTCTCGGACAGGACGATTACCAATGAAATTCGAAAAATGGCAAGCACTTGGCAATGACTATCTGATCATCGAATCTGAGAGTCTGCCGTGGTCGCTTACTCCGGAACGAATCCGCCTTCTATGCGATCCGCATTTTGGTCCAGGATCTGATGGGATCCTGCTACTTCTGCCAGTCGAGTCATCCGCCGTTGCGAGATTGATGATCTTCAACCCAGATGGAAGTGAAGCAGAGCTTTCAGGCAATGGCGCCCGCGAAGCAGCGCTCTATCTGCGTCACCGAGGCTGGACGAGCGAGAACAGCTTTACGATCGAAACACTGTCAGGAGCTGTTCAACCAGTTCTAACTGGCGATGAGGACTGCGAGATGGAACTGGGTATCGCAAGAACACATTCTTCCGACTGGCCAGATGGCCCGAATGACGGACGAACAACTGTCCCAGTCAACGGGTCTGATTTGGAGGCTCGCCACATCAATGTGGGCAATCCGCAACTCGCAGTTAGATGCCCAGACCCTACTTTCGTAGACGAGCTCGACTTAGAGCTAGTAGGTCCACCGTTGCAGGAGGATTCGCGATTTCCCAATCGCACGAACGTTTCCTTCTGGGCACCTACGGGTGAAACCGAGATTCGAGCGCGTATTTTCGAGCGCGGCGTTGGTGAGACTCTCTCCTCAGGGACTGGTGCATGTGGATCTGCTGTTGCGGCACATCTTGAGGGAATGCCTTCTCAGTTAACTGTGCAGCTTGATGGTGGAGAGCTCGTCGTTGATATCAGTCCAACAATGGGCCTGAAGCTGCGGGGTTGGGCGAGACCTATTTACTCTGCAGTTCTAGCCCCCGAAATGATTGTGAGTCTCGATGAATGCAACTAAGCGACTTGACCTGATTCCGCCGTACCTCTTTGCAGAACTCGAGCGGAAGATTGCTGAGAAGCGCGCCGAAGGGGTCGACGTGATTTCCCTCGGCATTGGCGATCCAGACATGCCAACTTTCCCGGCCGTCGTGGCCGCCGGCCAAGCAGCATTAGCCGACCCATCAACTCATCAGTACCCATCAAACCGTGGGCGTCCAGAGTTCAGGAATGCGCTGAGTGCTTTTTACAAGCGGCGGTTCGGAGTTGATATCGACCCAGAGACTGAAGTAATCCCAGCAATTGGAGCGAAGGAGTGCATCTTCAATCTGAGCCTTGCTTTCCTAGATCCGAGCGATGTTGCTTTGGCATCTGATCCGGGCTATCCGGTCTATACGGCAGGTCCGCTGCTTGCAGGGGCGGAGGCATGGAAGATGCCTTTGGTTCCGAGTCGTGGATTTACGCCCGATCTCGCATCTATCCCGGATGAAATCGTCGAACGGGCAAAGTTGATGTTCATCAACTACCCGAACAACCCAACAGGAGCAATCGTTCCCGACGGTTTCTTCGCCGAGGTAGTCGAGTTTGCAACAAGGAATCAGATTCTTGTCGTGCACGACAACGCCTACTCTGAGACGACCTACGATGGCTATGTCGCCCCAAGCTTCTTGGCAACTCCAGGCGCGAAAGAGGTTGGGTTGGAGGTCTTTTCGCTTTCGAAGGGTTACAACATGACTGGCTGGCGATGCGCTGCGATTCTCGGTAACGCCGACGCCATTGCCTCCTACTGGAAGCTCAAATCAAATATCGACAGCGGTCTATTTAACGCCGTTCAGCTCGCGGGTGCAGCGGCGCTTGGGAGCGACATTGATCCTGAGGTAGACAAAATGTGCGAGATCTACCAGCGACGCCGTGACCTCGTCTGCGCAGCGCTAGCTGAGGCTGGCGTCGATGTTTCCGTTCCAAAGGGAACTATCTACGTTTGGGCTCCAATTCCCGATGGCTTTGAAGACGCGGCTTCCTACTGCGAGTTCGTTCTTGAAAAGACGGGTGTAGTTATCTCACCGGGTGGCGCATACGGACCTAGCGGTGAAGGTTTCTTCCGCATCTCATTGACAACTCCCGACGATCGTCTCAGTGAAGCTGTTGCTCGACTCTCTGCGCTCCGGTCATGAACCAGCTTTCAGCTGCCTAGACTGATCTGTAATGGGGAGGTCTAAGTCTGCGCCGAATCGAAATCAGCCGATTGAGGTTGGTGAGACACGGCGCGGACAACAGCGCGCATTTCTCATTGCGGCTGGTAGAGATCCGCACGCGGGCTTGCCGGAACTAAAGGAATTGCTCTCGACCGCGGGCGCTCAGATTGTTGGCGAGGCAACCCAACTTCGCGACGATCCGCACCCTGATTCATATCTCGGATCGGGCAAGATTGACGAGGTCGCTGAGCAGCTCGAAGCAACCCGAGCAAACCTTGTCGTCTGCGACGACGAGCTCAGTCCACGTCAGGAGCGCACACTTGAGAAGCGGCTTTCCGTTCCCGTGATTGACCGTACGGCTGTGATCCTTGACATCTTTGCTTTGCACGCCGGGTCAGCCGAAGGCAAGTTGCAGGTCGAACTGGCACAGCTTGAGTACAACCTCGCCCGCATGAGAGGCCTCTGGACGCACCTTGAGCGGCTCGGAGGTGGAATTGGCACCCGAGGGCCCGGTGAGTCACAGATTGAGACGGATCGTCGTCTGGCTCGTGATCGCGTTTCCTCAGTTCGTCGACGACTTCGGGGAGTGGAGGCAACACGGGCGAGGATGCGCGCCGAACGCGAGCGGACCTCAATTCCCTCGATCGCACTGGTCGGGTACACCAACGCCGGTAAGAGCACGCTGATGCGCGCGTTGACGGGGGCAGAGGTGGGTATACGCGACGAGCTCTTCCACACTCTTGACCCAACAACACGGGTTCTCGAGAGCAACGGGCGGGCGTATGTAATGACTGACACCGTCGGCTTCATCCGCAAATTGCCACACCAACTTGTCGATGCTTTCGCAGCGACCTTGGAGGAAACGATTAGAAGCGACCTACTAATCGTCGTCAGCGACGGCTCCGCAGCTGAACTTGATCGTATTGAGCAGTTGGCTGCGGTTGAGGAAACCCTCCGAGCGATCGGCGCCGATGAGATTCCGCGAATCGATGTAGTCAACAAGGTAGATCTGCTCGACCATGACCAACGCGCGGAGGCAACGGGCGTCCAACCGGACGCTATTCAAGTCAGCGCAGTAACTGGTGAGGGACTCGATCTACTGCTTGAGGCCGCCGCCTCTTCGATCCGGTCACGTCTTGAACAACTTGATCTATTGATTCCACATAGTGATGGTCGGACGATCGATCAACTCCATCGGATTGCTGGTGACCTAACCCGTGAAGACCTTCCTGAAGGTGTCCGGATAAGTGTTCGTCTCAATCCAGCGCAGGCGGACAGATATCGTCGCTTCAGCGAAGCAGTCGAGAACAGATGAGGGTCCAATTCAAGAGCTTGCATCCAGACGCCGTCCTGCCGACTACAGCAACGGCTGGTGACGCCGGTCTAGACCTCCGGTCGATTGATTCACTGGTTATCGCACCGGGTCAAAGATCAGCAGTTGGCACGGGATTAGCGGTTGAAATTCCACCTGGGCATGCAGGCTTGGTGCTCCCACGGAGCGGTAATGCGGCTCGGCACGGAATTGCTCTAGTCAATGCCCCTGGTCTGATTGATGCTGGTTACAGAGGGGAACTCCGAGTACTACTGCTCAACACCGATCGCGAAGCTGCCTTCGAGATAGCTCCTGGCGATCGGATCGCTCAGCTGGTGATTATCGAACACCCGCTAATTGAGCCAGTTTGGTCAAGCTCGCTTTCGGATAGCGCACGAGGCGAGGGTGGGTTCGGATCGACTGGCAGCTAGCGCTAACTGCGAAAGCGCAGTTAGGCAGCGATGGCGAGACTGCCGCAGTGAAGTACATCGTCAAGCAGCGTCTGAGCGCGGTCTTCACTCCAGCGCTCACTCTCAACAAGCGCTGTGATTAGCGCCCTGAGATCTTCGACCGCCGACTCGGCGCTCTCCTCACTAAAGAACAGAGCATCTGCCGCTGCCCGAATGCGATTCACTTCGTCAACGGAGAGTGACGCGCCGGACTCGGTTTCAACTGTTGTCGCAACCCTGCCGTATGCCGCTGCTGATTCTCTATCCATGGCTACATACTAGGACGCTTAGCGGACAATCGCGCCGCTATCTCAATTGGTGGCGCGATTGAGCGCTTTCAGACCTGATGCAACACGGGCCTCATTGTGGGCGGCAACTTCGAGCGAATCGTCCAAAACGGCTAGATCAGCAAGCTGGCAGCCGATCGCCGTTGCCGTTAGCCAGTCGGCGAACCACCAATTCTTCGGCAGGAGCGGCCCGTGCAGGTACGTACCGATTACAGAACCGTTTCTGTAACCCTCAGTGCGGTCCAGACCGTTGTTCCCATGTCCGTGGACAACTCGTCCAAGAGCAGTTTCCTGATCATCGAGGCGTGTCCTACCAGCGTGATTTTCGAACCCGACGAGGACACCATCTGTGGGGCCTCCAAGGTCGGTCTCAATTGCGACAGCTCCTACGAGGCGCTCGTTGCCTGCAACGGTAGACAGCGGCGCGATACCTGTACCGAGAACCTCAGTCTCACCAATCCGATAGCTACGGCCCAGCAACTGATACCCGCCGCAAACCGCGAGCAATGCCGCTCCGGAGCCAACTGCACTCTCAATTGCTTCGCGCTTCGAACCAACTAGGTCTGCGGCGCAGCGTTCCTGATCACGATCCTGGCCACCGCCGATATAGATCAGGTCGGTTGCGTCCGGATCCAGCTTGTCCCCAATCGAACATTCCTTGAGGCTGAAACCAATTCCGCGCCACTCGCAGCGTTTCTCGAGAAAGTGGAGATTGCCTCGATCCGCATAGATGTTGAGCATCTCGGGATATAGCGCTGTGACCCGCAGCTGTAGATCAGATTGCTTCAAAGCGAACCATCTCGATCTGTCCATTGCTGGCGTCTGAGCCGACGGGCTGGCAGTCGACAAACCTCAGACGCGCTGTTGCAGCTTCATTAATGATCAATTCGACCCGGCACTCGACAAGTTTGAGCTCCTCGACCGATTCATGCAATTCACTCCCGATGAAGTGTCGCCGCTCTCTAACAAGTCGCAAAACCTCGCCAGCTTCCGGCGATGCGAGCAGGCGAGTCTCTAAATGGTGTCCGTCGAGATCAAGCGTTTTCAACGAGTCGGCTGCGGATGCTTCGCTAATTTCAAGCGGAAGTGGGTCGCTGACTGCGAAAACTGCCTGCGTACCAAGTGACATCTGCTCGCGCAGAGCCTTAAAGAGGTCGATTCGCTGCTGGGCTCCAGCCAGAAGATGCAGCAGCAACATTGGAGCAATAACAAGATTGAAGCTAGGCAGCTCTGGGAGATTCTGAATGTCCGTCTCAACGGTCGTAATCGCTGTCGCCGGAAGCGAGCGGGAGCGAAGCGCTGCTAGCAAGTGACCCTCTGAGTCGACGGCGATAACTCGATGCCCATCGGCGGCCAAAACATGAGTTACACGCCCTGTTCCAGCTCCAAGTTCAACAATTGGACCGCCCGTTTGTGCGGCGAGGGCACGCCAGTAGGGGAGATCAGCCTGATAGGCGCCAAACTCGAGGTCATGCCAACGAGGCAACGTAACGCTCATCGTGGACTCTCAACCTGAACGCGGGATTCGATAGCAGCAACAACCTCTGCCAGTGCCGTGTAGGTCGGAAGGACCCACAGCCTGCTCGGACCGTCGGAGAGAGCACGCTCAAGCAACGGCTCTACGCCTGGCTCAACATGAATGCAGTCCGCGCCAAAGCCCGCGTATCGCAACCTCAGCGCCATCTCTGACGCCCGTGTACCGCCAACCCAAACACTCGATGTCTTGCCGGCCAATGTCTCAAAGTCGGCATCCCAAACCCAGGAGATATCGCGCCCATCAGCGATCCGGTCATTGAGCACGATCGCGAGGTTAAGCGCTTCGCTCTCGGTTGACAGCGTTCGCAGAACCTCGTTAGCACCAGTCGGATTCTTGATCAGCATCAGCGTTGTCTTACATCCATCAAGGTCAAAGGATTCAGCCCGGCCGCTCGCAGCCTTCGCTCCAGCAAAACCTTCGCTTATCTGCTCCGAATTGAGACCAATCGTGTCGCAGAGAGCCCAGGCTCCTAGCGCGTTGTAGATGTTGTAGAGGCCGGGGAGGGGGAGTTCGACTACCTGCGAGACTCCATCTGAACTGATTGTGAAGGTTGATCCCTGAGCTCCATCAATCCTGATGTTTGTTACCGCATAGTCGACAGTTGGGCGACATATTCCGCAGTTTGGGCAATGCCAATGTCCAAGATGCCCTAGTAGCACAGTCTCGTAGACCAATTCCGATCCGCAGTCTCGACAGCTGATCGAATCGGCTGCATGGGGTAGGTGCTCGAGTGCAACGGACCGGTCTTCGATGCCAAACCACCGAACGTTTGGAAGATCAGCACCAATGGCAGCGATCATTGGGTCGTCGGCGCAGAGCAGGAGCTGGCAGCCAGAGTCAGTCAGCGTTTGGGCAGCTGAACGCCAGCGCGCGCTAATCGAGTCCATCTCTCCGTAACGGTCAAGTTGATCACGGAAGAGGTTCCCTAGAAGGACTGCCTTGGGCATCAACTGCGGTGCAAGTCCGTCAAGCCAAAACTCATCTACCTCAAACAGTCCAAGAGCGGAAGTGTCTTCTCCCGCACGCCGGTCAGCTAGAGCCGCTGCTATCCCACCCGCCATATTCGCGCCCTCACGGTTATGAACCGATCTGATTCCAGCTTTGTTCAACGCCGAGGCCGTTAACGATGCGGTGGTTGTCTTTCCATTGGTGGCCGAAATAATCACGGTTCCCAGCTGCAGCCGCTGAGCGAGCATCCGGATCGCTTGAGAATCGATCGCGAGCAAAGTTTTCCCAGGCAAACTGGTTCCTGAATGCCCGAAACTGCGTACAGCAAACGCAACTAGTCGAGCAGCGACAACTGCTAACTGGAGCCGCAACGCGCTCATCGCGGCAATAGAACTCGCACGGCGTCGCGTCTAACTTTGATCGTCGCAGGCAACTCGCAGATTGGGTCACCGTCAGCAAAAACTGTGAACGGACGATCAGCCTCTATTCGTACAGTCGATGCGCGCCGGACCTCGACCGATGCGGCCCGCGTGTGCTTGCCGTTGAAAACGAGTGGCAGCCTGAGCAGGAAGCGAAGTTTCGGTCCCTCCGAAATAGTCACTACGTCAAACAGTCCATCGGTTAGGTCCGCGTCGGGGGCAACAAACATGCCGCCGCCATATGCCTTCGAATTCGCAACCGCAACGCTGTACCCCCGGAAGCTAGTTTCCTCTCCATCAAGCCACACCCGGAAGTTTGCGGGACGCCAGCTGATCAATGCGCGGAGGGCTGCATAGAGGTAGACGATCGAACCGGGCAGCCGCGCCTCGTTTGCGATTCGGTTGGCGTCTGAGTCATAACCGCAGGAGGCGATACAACAGAAGTCAGCTCCTTCAGCCTCGCCTAAATCGATTGTCGACTCACGCCCGCCGCAGAGAACCCCGACTGAACCGGCCGGATCCGTTGGTATCCCCAGCACTCTCGCCAAGTCATTACCTCGCCCACCAGGAATGATTGCGAGCAACCCGGAGCTCATTGAGGTCGCGGACGCGACGGCCCCAACTAAACCGTCACCACCGATTGCGGCGGCTATCTCACCGGCTGCGCTTGCATCCGCCGCGAGGCTACGTGCGTGATCGAGCGACTTAGTCTCTGAGACTCGGAATGTC
>Ga0194063_10002218_pt1 | contig 12209 bp, 9 predicted proteins | sample SepL3720m_MetaG_FD_155459 | JGI IMG/M metagenome (GOLD analysis project Ga0194063, IMG submission 155459) | Anoxic zone freshwater microbial communities from boreal shield lake in IISD Experimental Lakes Area, Ontario, Canada - Sep2016-L373-20m | ecosystem: Environmental > Aquatic > Freshwater >... | reverse complement strand
GTTATTGCCCGTGCTTGGAACCAAGTCGAAATGCTTAAAGATGCGACCGCCCATGCGGAGATGCTCGCAATTACCCAAGCGGAGGCTGCGGTGGAAGACTGGAGGCTGAACGATTGCGATTTGTATGTGACCAAGGAACCCTGCCCGATGTGCGCAGGAGCCCTGGTCCATGCGCGATTGCGGAGGGTTATCTTCGGATGTTCAGACGTGAAGGGCGGAGGGGCCGGAGGGCTTTTCAATATCTTGCAGACACCTCAGCTCAACCACCGATGCGAAATCACCCGTGATGTCCTCGCCGGGGAGTCGGTCGCCCTGCTGAAAGACTTTTTTGCTGCCCGGCGCTCAAAAAACGATCCCGAAGCCTGATGCTTTTCTTTTCGATCATCCGCGCGCGCCATGCTAGAATGCCCGCCATGAACTTCCTGAGCATTCTCCTGCTGGCCGCTACGACGCTTTCTGCGGCCGCTGCCGACGGGGTCCGCCTTTCGAACGAGCAATCCACCGAAATCGGACGGCGGATCTGGCGCAACGAGTGCGCTGGCACAGTGGCTGGCCTGACGTCATGGAACAAGGGGGAGGAATTCCCTTCGCTCGGAATCGCCCATTTCATCTGGTATCCGGCAGGACGCCGCGGCCCGTTTGAAGAGAGCTTTCCGGGATTGGCCCGCTACCTCAAAGCGCACGGAAAGCCGGTCGCCGCATGGATGATGGGGCCTTCGCCTTGGAACTCCCGAAGCGAATTTCTCGCCGACATCAATGGCCCTCGCCTCACATCGCTTCGACTGCTCTTGGCCGCAACCGTTTCCGAGCAGGCCCGGTATGCCGCGATGCGTCTCGAAAACGCCCTTCCGAAGATGCTCCATGCGGCACCGCCCGCCGCGCGTGCTCGAATCCAAGAAAATTTCAGCCGCGTTTCCATCGAGCCGTTGGGATATTACGCTCTCATGGATTATGTGAATTTCAAAGGCGAGGGAGTCAACCCCTCCGAACGTTATAGCGGGCAGGGCTGGGGGCTTCTTCAAGTCCTGGAAACCATGCGCACAGATGGCCCTGCACTTCCTGCCTTTGCGGACGCTGCGGATCTCGTGCTCGCCCGCCGGGTGAAAAACTCTCCCCCCGCCCGCAACGAGGCCCAATGGCTTCCCGGCTGGCACAACCGAATCAAAACATATCTTCCATGAGCAAAGACGACATCATCGCCATTTTCGAAAACATCGCCCGGCTCCTTGAGCTCAAGGGAGAGAACCCCTTCAAGGTCCGCGCCTACACCAACGCCGCCCGCGCACTCGAAACGCTCTCGAATCCGCTCGAAGCCGTAGTCGCCGAGGACCGATTGGAAGAGATTGACGGGATCGGCCAGGCTACCGCAGAAAAGATCGCAACCCTCGTGCGGGACGGGAAGCTCGAATACTACGATAGCCTCCGCGAAGAATTCCCTCCGGATATCCTCACACTTTTCGACATCCAAGGGCTCGGAGCAAAGAAAATTAAAATCCTGTGGGATTCCCTCAAGATCCATTCGATGACAAAGCTTGAGCGCGCCTGCCATGATGGCACGTTGGCTGCGCTGCCGGGGTTCGGCGAAAAGACCGCCGCGAACATCCTGAAGTCAATCGAACACCATCGCAAACATGTCGGCGAATTCCGCATCGGGGATGTTGCAACCCTCGCCGAGAGCATCCTCGACGACCTGCGGTCCCACCCGCACGTCTCGCTTGCCAATATCGCCGGCAGCTACCGCAGGAAAAAAGCGATCGTGCGCGACCTCGATTTCATTGTTGCCTCAAAATACCCCGATCAGGTCATGGAGGATTTTGCCGGCCACCGGCTTGTCGATTCCGTCCTCGTCCGCGGATCCACAAAAACCAGCGTCATCCTGAAAAATGGGATCCAGTGCGACCTTCGGGTTGTCGCCTCAAACGAATTCCCATTTGCCTTGAACTACTTCACGGGAAGCAAGGAACACAACGTGCGCATCCGCTCGCGGGCGCTGGCCCGGGGCTGGTCGCTCAACGAATACCGGTTCAGCCCAGCCGAAGGCCGCGAGCTCAAAGAGCCGCTGCCGGAGGTCCATGAGGAAAATGATATCTACCGATCGCTCGGCCTCGATCCCGTCGAGCCCGAACTCCGCGAAAACCGTGGCGAAATCGAAGCTGCCGAAAAGCACAAGCTCCCGAAACTTATTGAGTGGTCGAACCTCCGGGGCACATTCCATTGCCACACAACTGCCAGCGACGGCAGAGCATCGCTTGAGGATATGGTCGCTGCCGCTGCAGACCTCGGACTCGAATACATCGGCATCGCCGACCATAGCAAAAATTCCGTCCAAGCGCACGGCCTCGACGAAAAGCGCCTCGCCGAGCAGTGCGCCCGCATCCGCGAACTCAATGCCCATGAAAAGGAAATCCATATTTTCACCGGCACCGAATGCGATATCCACAAAGATGGCACGCTCGACTTTTCGGACGAGATCCTGGCTTCCCTCGACTACGTCGTCGCCAGCGTGCATTCGTCGTTTTCCCTTTCTGAGGCGGAAATGACAAAGCGCATCATCCGTGCCATTTCAAACCCCTACGTCACGATGCTCGGCCACATGACCGGCCGCCTCCTGCTCACACGTGAGCCCTACCTGGTCAATATTCCCGCAATTATCGAGGCTGCAGCCGAAACCGGAACAATCATCGAGCTCAATGCCAACCCCCGCCGGCTCGATATGGATTGGAGCTGGTGGCCGTCGGCAAAAGAAAAGGGCGTCAAATGCTCGATCAACCCGGATGCCCATACCACTTCCGGAATCCAAGACCTTGCCTTCGGCATTGGGGCTGCCCGCAAAGGCTGGCTTACAAAAAATGACGTCGTCAATACCCTGCCGCTCTCAAAAATAAGGTCCGTGCTCGAGGGAAAACGCGGAGCCAGCCAAGCCTAGCGCCCCGGGAACGGCAGAGGCTCAAGGCGCTGATTTATTACGCCGGGGCACGAGCTGCCAGACGGGGCTGGCAACCGAACGGTAGACTTCGCGCGCAAAGTTCACCATGCCGACGTAGCCGGCGAGAGGCTCCTTGCGTTCGTGGTTATGGTCGCAGAAGCCGATGCCGAGCTTGTAGGCGATCGGGCGTTCTTTTACGCCGCCGATGAAGAGGTCGACATCTTTTTCGATACAAAACTTGGCAAGCTCCAAGGGGTTCGAGTCATCGACGATGACGGTGCCGGGATCGCAGAGCTGCTGGAGCTCATTGTAGTCATCCTTATCTCCTGTCTGCGAGCCGACGAGCGCGGTTTCCATGTCGAGCAGGCGGAGCGCGCGGACGAGAGAAAACGCTTTGAAGGCTCCCCCGACATAGATCGCCGCCTTCTTTCCGCTCAGCGCCGCACGGTATTTTTGGAGCTCGGGATAGATCGCCGCCACCTCTTCGCGAACGACCTCCTGAGTGCGCTCCATGATCGTCGGATCATCGGAGAAGAATTTTGCCGCTTCGTAGAGCGCGGCCGACATATCCTCGATGCCGAAGTAGGAAACCCGTTTAAACGGAATGCCAAAATCGCGTTCCATCATTTTGGCAAGATGGGTCATCGATCCTGAGCATTGGACCAGGTTGAGCTTTGCCCCGTGGCAGCGGCGGATATCTTCGACGCGGGCGTCGCCGGTAATACAGGAGACGGTATTGATCCCCATCCTCTTGTAGTAGTCGCGGATGATCCAGGTTTCGCCGGCGAGATTGAAGTCGCCGAGGATATTGATGCTATGCGGGGGAATGTCCGAGATATCGCCGGTGCCGACCAGCCGGTAAACCGCCTCGCAGGCCGCCTTGTAGCCGTCCTTTTTCGTCCCCTTGAACCCTTCGGAGTTCACGGGAATCACAGGGATGCCTGCCTTCTTCTCAACGCTTTTGCAGACGGCGCCGACATCGTCGCCAATCAGGCCAACGATACAGGTTGAGTAGATGAATGCAGCCTTCGGATGATAAAGCTCGATGAGCTCCAGCAGGGCCTTCTCCAGCTTTTTTTCTCCGCCGAAGATGACGTCCCTTTCCTGGAGATCCGTCGAGAAGCTATTGCGGTGGAGCTGGGGTCCGCTGGAAAGCGCTCCGCGGATGTCCCAGGTGTACGCAGCGCATCCAATGGGTCCATGAACAACGTGAAGGGCGTCGGCGATCGGGTAGAGAACAACGCGAGATCCGCAGAAGACACATGCCCGCTGGCTCACCGAGCCGGCGAGGCTTGCCTTCCCGCAAGCGAGCTCGACCGCGCCGCCCTCCCCGGTCTCGACAACGTGCGCCTGGCGGCCTTGAAGGATGTCGATCATGGGAAGAGTTTCACAGCGGAGAGCACGGAGGACACGGAGAAGAGAAAAGTGACAAGTGATTTCATCTCCGTGTGCTCCATATCTCCAATTTTATTCAGCTTTCGATCGCTGAGCTCGGGCAGGCCGATTCGCAGGCCCCGCACTCCACGCAGGCGTCGGGATCAATCGTATAGATCGTTCCCGCCTGGATGGCGTCGGATGGACAGGCTTCTTTGCAGGCGCCGCAAGCGACGCAGTTCGAATTGATTTTCATGATTTGTCAGTTTGGTTGGATTTTACAGGCCCTATGGGATTTATGGGCCCCACAGGGCCTATGGCGTTCGTTAGTAGACGAGCTCGCTCCACTCTTCTTTGCACTCCCGGTCGCGTTTGTCAAAGAAGGCGTCGGTCATTTTTTCAATGAGACGGATTCCGCCGGTATAGCCCATTGAGGAGAAGTAGCGGTGTCCGATCCGGTCGAGCGTTGGGAACCCGAAGCGCACGAACGGGATATTATTTTCGGCGCGGGAGATAAACTTCCCGTAGGTGTTGCCGATGATGAGATCGACCGGCTCCTGTTTGATCCACTGGTGGAGCTCGAAGAGGTCGGCCTGGCCTTTGATCGTTGCGTTCGGGCATTGCTGGTCGAGCACCTGGTGCATCCGGGTCTCGAAGAAGTTCCCGTGCGATCCGGAAACGACATAGACCGGGAGCATGTCGAGCTCGACCAGGAAGCGGGAGAGCGCGATGACGTGGTCGGGATCCCCGAAGACGGCAACCCGCTTTTTGTAGAGGTACTGGGCCATATCGCTCATCACGTCGAGGAGGCGGCCGCGCTCCTGCACCAGCGAGCCGGGCACATCCACCGCAGCGGCAACCCTGAGCGCATCGACGTACTCGTCGGTGGCTGAAACGCCGATCGGCAGCTCCAGAAGGCTGGCTGCAATATTGAATTTCCCCTCCAGGAACTCGGCTGCGGCGTGAGATGCCCAGTGCCCGAGCGCGATCGTCGCGATGCTATCGCCGGTGGACTTCAGCTCATCGACGGTCACTCCGCCGCGCGGGTACATCTCGTAGACGCCCGTCTGCGGGCAATCGAGGACGTCCGTGGTATCTGGGAACGTCACGGTCTTGACGCCCATCTCGGCTGCGATGCGCTTGATCTCACGGATGTCCGAGGGATCGGTAAATCCCGGGACCAGGTTGATCTGGTTCTTTGGCGTGCCGGTCGTCTCGGCGATCTGTTTCACCATGGCGACCGTCATGTTTGAGAACCCGGTGAGGTGAGAGCCGACGAAGCTCGGGGTATTCGCGTGGATCACGTATTTGCCTTCCGGGATTTTCCCTTCCTCGCGAGTCTTCTTCACGATCATCGGGATATCGTCGCCGATGATCTCCGAGAGGCAGGTCGTGTGGACCGCAACGATTTCCGGATTGTAGGTCGCGAAAATGTTGTTGAGCGCCTGGTTCAGGTTCGCGAGCCCGCCGAACACCGAGGACCCCTCAGTGAACGAGCTGGTCGTGGCCACGACCGGCTCCTTGAAGTGCCGGGTGAGATGGCTGCGGTGGTAGGAGCAACACCCCTGCGAACCGTGGCTGTGAGGCATGCATCCGTGGATCCCGAGGGCCGCGTACATCGCGCCGATCGGCTGGCACGTCTTGACCGGGTTGATCCGAAGGGCGCTGCGTTCTTTGATTTCTGTGGTTGTTCCGTCCAACATAATTGTAGTTCCTTTCGATTTTGCGGTTGAGCCTTAAGCCTCTTCGGAGGCCTCGGCGGTTTTCTTCCAGGCGGTATTTTCCTTTTCGCGTTCCTTTTTGATCGGTGCGTAGTACGGGCGAGCCGAGCCGTTAGCCTCCTTCTGCCAAGGCGGGACGACAAACGACCAGACCTTCGTGTGGAGCATGCGGTCGATTTCTTCGTAGAAGTTTGCCGCTCCGGTGAAGACCGAGTAGGGGCCGCCGTAGTCGTAGCTGTGGAGCTGCTTGCAAGGGATCCCCATCTTCTCGATGACGAACTTGTCCTTGATGCCTGAGCCGATGATGTCCGGCTTCCAGAGCTTGATGAGCTTCTCGATCTCATGGTGGCTGATGTCGTCGATGACGAGCGTGCTTTTCTTCATCTCGGTCATCATCCCGTGGTAGTCGCTGAACGAAAACCCCTCGGACTCAAGGCGCTTCTTTTTCTCGACAAAGTCCGAGCGGAACCGCTGCGGATCCTCCTCGACAGTGAGCTCCTCGATGTTGCGGCTATCGGCGTCGACCTTGATATTTGGGAGGACGCTGCGTCCCTCGTAATCGTCGCGATGGGCGAATTCGTAGCCGGCAGAGATGACCTCCATCCCGATGTCCTTGAAGAGATCCTGGTAGTGATGGGCACGCGAGCCCCCCACGAAGAGCGCCGCTTTCTTTCCCTGGCAGCGGGCGGTAACCCGATCGCGGATTGGCTTGAGCGCGGCCATCTCCTGGGCGATGACCTCTTCAATCCGGTCCTTCAGCTCCTTGCTCTCAAAGAACGCGCCAATCTTGCGGAGAGACTTGGCCGACTGGTCGGCTCCGATGAAGTTCACCTTGATCCACGGGATGCCGTACTTTTTCTCCATCATCTCAGCCATGTAGTTGATCGAGCGGTGGCACATGATCGTGTTGAGGTGGGCGGTGTGGGCGTTCTTGATCTGCTCGTAGTTCACGTCGCCCGAGAGCGTCGAGACGACATGGATCCCGCACTTGCGCAGCAGGGTGTCGATCTCCCACGCATCGCCGCCAATGTTGTATTCGCCCAGCACGTTGATCGTGAAGGGATGAACCTGCGGCGTGTCGTCCAGGCCGACGATGTGTTTGAAGACCCCGTTGTTTGCGATGTGGTGGCCCGCCGACTGGCTCACGCCCCGGTAGCCTTCGCAGGAAAATGCGAACACGTTGATGCCGAGGATTTCCTTCATCTCGCGGGCGACGGCATGGACATCGTCGCCGATGAGGCCGACCGGGCAGGTCGCGTAGATCGAGATCGCCTTCGGCTTGAAGATGTCGTACGCCTCCTGGATCGCCTGCTTGAGCTTCTTCTCGCCGCCGAAGACGATCTGCTCCTCCATCATGTCCGTGGACATTGCGTATTGGAGGTAGTTGGTATCGCCCTCGTTGACCGCCTTGACCATATTCCGCCGGGTGAGCCATGAGTAGTAGCCGCAGCCGATCGGGCCGTGGGTGATGTGGAGGATGTCGTGGATCGGACCGATGACAACCCCCCGACAGCCGGCATAGGTGCAGCCGCGCTGGGTGATGAGGCCCGGAACCGTCCGGCTGTTTGCCCCGATTTCCGGAATGGCATCCGGATCGTTGACAATCATCTGCTTGGCACGTTTTTTAGCAGTCTTCGAAGGATACGCTTTCAGCATTTCCTCCTTGAGCTGCTCCGCCGTGAGCTCAGGCGGTTCGCAGGATGTTTCTTCCGTAGTCATAGTGTGAGTTCCTTTCTGTTTGCTGGCTAGTCCATGAGGCCGAAGTCCATGAGAAGCTTCTCGAGGCTGTTCATCTCAAGCGGTTTCGGAACAACGAACATGTCGTTGCCATCGATCGCGTTTGCGAGCGCCCGATATTCGTCCGCCTGCTCGCACTCCGGGTTCCATTCGATGACCGTCTTCCTGTGGATCTCCGCGCGCTGGACGTCATTGTTACGAGGGACGAAGTGAATCATCTGGGTGCCGAGCTGTTTGGCAAACTGCTCGATCATCTCGCGTTCGTTATCGACCTTTCTGCTGTTGCAAATCAGGCCGCCGAGGCGGACGACGCCGCTTTGAGCAAACTTGAGGATCCCCTTGCTGATGTTGTTCGCGGCGTACATGGCCATCATTTCGCCAGAGCAAACGATGTAGATTTCTTCCGCTTTGCCCTCGCGGATCGGCATCGCAAATCCCCCGCAGACAACGTCGCCCAGCACGTCATAAAACACGTAGTCCAGCGGGTTGCCGGCTTCGGTTTTGTAGGCGTCGAGCTGCTCAAGCATGTTGATCGATGTGATGATCCCGCGGCCGGCGCAGCCGACTCCAGGCTCTGGTCCGCCGGATTCCACGCACAGGCTCTTGCAATATCCCGCCGCCCGGATGTCGCTGAGCTCGACGTCCTCGCCTTCCTCCCGGAGGGTGTCGAGCACGCTGCGCTGGGCCATCCCCCCCAGAAGAAGCCGCGTGGAATCCGCCTTCGGATCGCAGCCGACCACCATCACTGATTTCCCCTGCTCCACGAGCCCGGCGACGGTGTTCTGGGTCGTTGTTGATTTTCCGATGCCGCCTTTTCCGTAAATTGCTACTTTTCTCATAATCTTGTTTCGTTTGATATGTTGTTGGTTGGTTATCCGCCCTCCGTTGATGACGGGCTGGTTGCATCTTCTTATCGCACCCGCTGTGCCAACATTTTCGGGGCTGCGGAAGGGCCTATTTCATAATATCGTAATACACTTATTTTCAGCGTATTGCTCATCATGGTCGCAATAATAACGCTCAGCTCTTCCCAACAAGAATCCTACGCGCATGTAGGATGAACGATTTTTTGCGCCTCCGTTTCTGACGATCCGGTAGGTACGCAGATTCAGAAGGATACGAAAGATTCGGCGCGGTAAAATCATTCACCCGCTGAGTGAGGACTCCCTGTATGGGCGTATCTCCGAAACCTGCAAGCGGCGGTCGCCATATTTTCCCTGTGGTAACACAGGCAAATAGAGATGCTCCGCTCTCTTCGCCGGACTTCCGGCGGGAGCGCGCGGCTTCCAGCCCGCACTCGCCGGCATCCTGCCGGGGAGAGAGAAAGGAAAGAAAAGGTCGTCCGGCAAGATGCCTGACGCAGCGGCCAAGATGGCCGAGCTCCCGCCGGAAGTCCGGCGAAGGGATGTCCCATACCTCCGCGACACGCGCAGCCGTATTTGCACTTATCAGAGATGTGGCCCCCTGTATTCGCAAGCTTTCTCTCTGTTGATAATCTTCGTTAATCTGCGGCTTTTAGGTTTTTTCGGACGAGGCGGAACCTACGGCTTCCTTGAGCCGGCGGTGGATCGGAGCGAGAATGTCGCCGCCCCGCAAGGCGGACAGCCAGGCAGCAGGGATCCCCTGCTTGCCGTGCCGCAATCCGGCAATCCCACCCGCAACACAAGCTGTCGTATCAGTATCGTGACCGAATGCGACGGAGGCTCGGATAATTGATGCGTAGTCAGGCTCCCGGCAGGCAACTCGTGCCGAGTGGAGACAGTCCACGACGTATCCGCTGCCGCCTACGGGGTGACTTTCTGGAAACGGGAGCACGGCCGTTTCCAATTCGGTGAGATGAGAAGATCCGGGGTGGTAGATTGATTGGAGGGCGCAGACGGCGTCCGCCCACGGATCCGGAGATCCCTCCATTTCTCTTCGAGCCCAAAGGGCATAGAGGGCACAGCAAGCTTGTGCGCGCGGGTGGGCATGAGTCAATTGAGATTGAGCGTGAGCCAGAGCCACAAGAGAGGCGTCATCGCCATTATGCACCAGGACGGTCGGCAGGGTTCGCATGAGCGAGCCATTTCCATTATTGCGCACGCCGTCCAGCCCTGCGGCGAGAGGAGAGACCCCCTGCGAAAGGAGATCAAGGGCAACTCCAGTTTGAATACCGACGTCGAAAACCTTGCCTCCGACGGCCAGATAGCCTTCGCGGTACCATGCGAGAAGGCGGGAGGAAAAGTCGGCGGGGCTCCACTCAGGGCATTCAAGAAGCGATTCTAAAAGGCAGAGGGCCTGCGCGCCATCATCCGACCATGTGCCGGGAGCAACGTGGCTGTAGCTGCGGTGAAAACTTTGGGGGGGAAACATGCCGATTTCGGCGGGCGGAGGAAGATCGCGAGGCTCGTGGAATTCGTAGGGGACGCCGAGGGCATCGCCGACAAGAAGCCCAAGCAAGCCGCCTTCCACCTGTTCCCATACCGGTTGCATATTTAGTAGAGGAGCTCCTTAACCCAGTATTCGCCTCCAATGACAAGGTATTCCTCCTCGCCTTTCAAAATGCTGTCGGGGAGGAGCCCGCTGAAAAAAAAGACTTTCACGATCGGCACGCGGGCCTCCCAGACCGTCGAGCCAAACTCCCATGCACACTCCCGGTTGGAGGTGAACGAGCTGAGGTTGTTCATGAGGAGGCAGACCGTCCCTCGCTCGCCGCGCTCGACCAGCCGGTAATCGGAAGCATCGTACGTACCGCGCCAGAGCGTCAGCCATCGTACTCCGGGCAGCCGGCGGCCAAGCTCGTACTGACAGAATTCATAGACGACATCGAGCTGGGAAAGAATGGCGTTTGTGCGGGCGCTGCCGCGCATGCGATCCACCTCATAAGGCATGCTCCCGCCTTCGGACCTGTCGAGCACCTTTCCCCTGTGAAATGTCGGCGGAAGCCCAAGCCGGCTGTCAACCCAGCTCTTCAGAACCGCCCCCTCGACGGAGTTCGAGTCAACCGACCAGCCTCGCAGGAATCGGACGTAGCTATTTTTCAGGCTGCGCCGCGCGTCGTCGGCATGCGACGGCCAGTCGTGGAGCTGGAACTTGACCGACATGTAATCGTTGAAAATCCCTCCGCGAACGATTGGATCGCCCTCGGCATCAAGCTTTGCGAAAAGGTGCTTATTATCCTGTCGGACGATTCCGATCGAGATGGGCTGGGGATCGTCATGAAATTCTTTGGATGCAAGGACCCAGGGCGAGTGGTTGCAGAGGGTGAAGACATTGTGCACGGCGGGAACGGCAGGGAGAGTTATTCGTCCTCGGGCTTATTGCGAAATGCGCGGGGGTTGATTTTGAACTTTTTCACACGAAGGCCCATGATCCGTTCCGTGAGGCCGAGCTGCCGGGCGGCCAGGGCAAGGTTGCCGCGCGTGACTTTCAGCTCCTCGATAATCATCTCGCGTTCGAAGGCGTTCAGCGCGGTTTCCAAGTTGGATTTCGGCTCGGTCGATGTGGCCTCTGCCGTCTGGAGCGAGGCAGGCAGGTGGTAGCCGTGGATCACGCCGTCGTTCGATAGGAGGACCGCACGCTCCATACAGTTCTCAAGCTCCCTCACGTTACCCGGCCAGTGGTAGCTCATCAGCATGTCAATCGCCGGAGTGGAGATCCGCATGACCGGCTTGGAGTTTGCCTCGCTGTATTTTTCGATGAAAAAATCGGCGAGGGCGAGCATGTCGGCCTTTCTCTCCCGGAGCGCAGGCACATAAATCGGGAAAACATTGAGGCGGTAGTAAAGATCGAGGCGAAATTTTTCGGCCTGCATGTAATCCTCGAGGCTTCGGTTGGTGGCGGCGATCACCCGCACATCGCAGCGCAGCGTGCTGGTGCCGCCGACGCGCTCGAACTCGCGTTCCTGCAGGATCCGCAGGAGCTTCGCCTGGACGCTGAGCGGAAGCTCGCCGATCTCATCAAGAAAAATTGTCCCTCCATGGGCGAGCTCGAACCGGCCCTTGCGCATGGCAATCGCGCCGGTAAATGCCCCCCGCTCATGGCCGAAGAGCTCGCTCTCAACAATCGTCTCCGGAAGGGCCGCACAATTGACCTTCACGAGCGGCTTGAGCGAGCGCGAGCTGCGCATGTGGATCGCATGGGCGACAAGCTCTTTGCCCACGCCGCTCTCGCCCCGGATCAGGACCGAGGTATTGCTGCCGGCGACCTGCTCGATCGAGTTGTAGACGATCTGCATCGCCCGGGAGTTTCCGATCATGTTGTCCGGCTTGAAGTGCTTGCGAATTTGCTCCTGAAGCCGCTCATTTTCCTGGCGGAGGGCGTCGAGGTTCTCGCGGCTCGTCTGGCGGAGCCGCACCGCTTGCGAAATGAGCTGTGCCGTGACGACAAGCAGCCGCTGGTCGGCTTCCAAGGCCTGAGGTTCGCCGCTCCTCCGATAGCCGCTCAGCGTGCCCATCACCTCGCCGCCAAGG
>Ga0194063_10002216_pt1 | contig 12219 bp, 6 predicted proteins | sample SepL3720m_MetaG_FD_155459 | JGI IMG/M metagenome (GOLD analysis project Ga0194063, IMG submission 155459) | Anoxic zone freshwater microbial communities from boreal shield lake in IISD Experimental Lakes Area, Ontario, Canada - Sep2016-L373-20m | ecosystem: Environmental > Aquatic > Freshwater >... | reverse complement strand
GGCCTGATCGCCCTGGCAGCGCACCTGCTCGAGGATCTCGGCCACCCGCTGCTCTTCCTGCCGCAGACGGGTGCCGCCGGTGCGTCCCGCGATCGCCTCCAGCCGATCGCGGGCCTGAGCTGGATCGCGCAGCAGTTCGATCACAGGGACTGGGGCGTCGGTACCGGTTTCGGCCCGGTGGCTGGCGGCGGGACTGGACGCGCTCACGGGGGGCCGGACTGGGAAAACCGACGCTAAGGCCCAGGCTCCACAACCCCGGTCGGGGCCACGCGGTACGATCCCTCTTCGTCGAGTCAGCGCCAGCACCTGTGGCAAATAACAAGTCATCCGAGAAGCGCATCGAAATCGCCGAGCGCAACCGCCTGCGGAACCGCTCCTACAAGTCCGCCCTGCGCACGCTGCTGAAGCGCTGCCTCACGGCCTGCACCGCCTACGGCCAGGAGCCCGGCACCGAGGCCAAGGCTGCGGTCCAGAGCAGCATGAACGCCGCCTTCAGCAAGATCGACAAGGCGGTCAAGGTGGGGGTGCTGCATCGCAACACCGGAGCCAACCAGAAATCCCGTCTGTCCGTGGCGGTCAAGAAGGTGCTCGAACCCGCTGCAGCTGCCCCGCAGTCCTGACGCTCGGCCCTGTCAGCCGTGATCCTGTTCAGCTCAGGCGTGATCACGGCTCCCAGTCTTGATTGATTCGCAGGGCTGGGATTGGCTTGAAAGCAAAGGTGTGTCTGTCGATCGTGGACTGATCAGCTCCCTGTCTGATCGGCATCCAAGCGCTTGCCCCGAACAGCTGCCTGTGGCCTGCTGATCGGGGCTTGTGTGATGTTCAGGCAGGGCTGGCCTGGGATTGTTCGATCCCCTGGGATGCTCCCAGGTGCTGGGCCTGGGGCCGGCTGGGGTCACATGCCAGGTCGAGCCGGGAGTGAGGCAACGATCACTCGCTGGTCTCGTTGTTGAGCCGCGGCATGGCCTCAGCAGGCCTGGCCAGGGTCTGGATGTCCTGCCCTGTGGACCTGCTGCCCGGCGGATTCGTCACAATGACCAGACATTCCGGCCGCGGCGGCGGATTTGATGAGCGTCACCATCTCGAAGCCCCCTGAACCGGCGTTCTCGGAGCCAGTCGCATGTGTCCCGGCGAGCGGGGCCGCAGCGCCCGATCCGATCGCCGGCGCCGGCATCCTCCCGATCTCCTCGCCAACAGGTCCCGATACCTTGACGTCCCTGCCTGCCAGCGCTCCGGCCCACACCCCGACGAGCCAGTCCGAGGCGGCACCAGCTCCGGACAGGCAGCAACTTCCCCCTTTGGTGGACAGCCACTGCCACATCGTCTTCCGCAATTTCGACGAGGACCTGGACGCGGTCCGGGATCGCTGGCGGGAGGCCGGGGTCAAAGCCCTGGTGCATGCCTGTGTCGAGCCGGCCGAGATTCCGGCGATCCGCGCCCTGGCCGATCGCTTCCCGGAACTGCGCTACGCCGTGGGTGTCCACCCGCTCGACAGCGGGCACTGGCAGAGCGACACGCCGTCCGTGCTGCGCCAGGCTGCCCGGGCGGATGGCCGGGTCGTGGCGATCGGTGAACTGGGCCTGGATCTGTTCCGCCAGAGCAACCTCGAGGAGCAGCTGCAGATGCTGCGGCCCCAGCTGGATCTGGCGTCGGAGCTGGATCTGCCGGTGATCATTCACTGCCGGGATGCGGCCGAGCCGATGCTGGTCGAGCTGCGCTCCAGGGCGGCCGCCGGCCACTGTCCTTCTGGGGTGATGCACTGCTGGGGCGGCACCCCGGCGGAGATGGAGGCCTTCCTGGAGCTGGGGATGTTCATCAGCTTCAGTGGCACCGTCACCTTTCCCAAGGCCGAGGACACCCATCAGTGCGCCCGCCAGGTGCCCGCCGATCGCTACCTGGTGGAAACCGACTGCCCCTTCCTGGCGCCGGTGCCTCGCCGTGGCAAGCGCAACGAACCGGCCTACGTGCTCAGCGTGGCCGAGCGGGTCGCAGCCCTCCGGGGTGAAAGCCTGGAGCAGGTGGCCTGTGCCAGCACGGCCAATGCCCAGAGACTCTTCCGCCTGCCGCACGGCCTTGTATGATGTTTCATTGGCCTGGAAGCGGAACCGCTCCCTTTGTCGATTACGGCACCGTCGATCACGGCAGTATCCCTGCCTTCTCAACCCATGGCAGCAACCCTGCCATCTTGCCTGGCGGCGACCCTGTCAGGCGAGAAATCAGGGTGGTTGTCTGTCATGACCATGCTCCCCTCGCGGCGAGTCCGATAGGCGCACGGTCCCACCCTGTTCCCCTGGCTGCCAGGGGGATTGGCGGGGCTGATGCGCCTCTTCGCATGACCAGCGCTGGCTGCCGGATCACCCGCCGCATCCAGCCCCGATTCCGGCCCAGCCGGTCGACCTCCGCTCCAGGCCCCGTCCATCCGTCCCGCAGGTTCACCGCATGAGCAGCGCGATCCAGGTCGCCAAGACCGTCACCTACCTGCCCGATCTGGTGGAGGTGCAACGGGCCAGCTTCAAATGGTTCCTGGAGAAGGGGCTCATCGAGGAGCTCGAGAGCTTCTCGCCGATCACCGATTACACCGGCAAGCTCGAGCTCCACTTCATCGGCAGCGAGTACCGGCTGAAGCGCCCCCGCCACGATGTCGAAGAGGCCAAACGTCGCGATGCGACTTTCGCCTCACAGATGTATGTCACCTGCCGCCTGGTCAACAAGGAGACCGGTGAAATCAAGGAGCAGGAGGTGTTCATCGGCGAACTGCCGCTGATGACCGAGCGCGGCACCTTCATCATCAACGGTGCTGAGCGGGTGATCGTCAACCAGATCGTCCGTTCACCCGGCGTTTATTTCAAGGACGAACAGGACAAGAACGGCCGCAAGACGTTCAATGCCAGCGTCATTCCCAACCGGGGCGCCTGGCTGAAGTTTGAGACTGATAAGAACGACTTACTGCATGTTCGGGTTGATAAAACCCGCAAAATCAACGCCCACGTGTTGATGCGGGCCATCGGTCTGTCCGACAACGACGTGCTCGACAAGCTGCGTCACCCTGAGTATTACCAGAAGTCGATCGAGGCGGCCAACGACGAGGGCATCGCCTCGGAAGATCAGGCTCTGCTGGAGCTTTACAAGAAGTTGCGCCCGGGTGAGCCCCCTTCCGTCAGCGGTGGTCAGCAGCTGCTGCACAGCCGCTTCTTCGATCCCAAGCGCTACGACCTGGGTCGTGTGGGCCGTTACAAGATCAACAAGAAGCTGCGGCTGACCATCCCTGATGCCACCCGCACGCTCACGCCTGAGGATGTGCTCTCGACGATCGACTACCTGATCAATCTTGAGCTCGATGTCGGTGGCGCCAGCCTCGATGACATCGACCACCTCGGCAATCGTCGCGTCCGCTCCGTCGGAGAGCTGCTGCAGAACCAGGTGCGCGTCGGCCTCAACCGGCTCGAGCGGATCATCAAGGAGCGGATGACGGTCGGCGAGACCGAATCCCTCACCCCGGCCCAGTTGGTGAATCCCAAGCCCCTGGTGGCGGCGATCAAGGAGTTCTTCGGCTCCAGCCAGCTGAGCCAGTTCATGGACCAGACCAACCCTCTGGCTGAGCTCACCCACAAGCGCCGCATCAGCGCCCTCGGCCCGGGCGGCCTCACCCGGGAGCGGGCCGGCTTCGCCGTGCGTGACATCCACCCCTCCCACTACGGCCGCATCTGTCCGATCGAAACGCCGGAAGGGCCGAACGCCGGTCTGATCGGCTCCCTGGCCACCCATGCCCGGGTCAACGAGTACGGCTTCATCGAAACCCCCTTCTGGAAAGTCGAGGGAGGCATCGTCCACAAAAAGGGCAATCCCATCTATCTCTCCGCCGACCTGGAGGATGAATGCCGCGTCGCCCCCGGTGACGTGCCCACCGACGCCGCGGGTTACATCACGTCCGATCTGGTGCCGGTACGCTACCGGCAGGATTTCGAGACGGTAATTCCCGAGCAGGTGGACTACGTCCAGCTCTCACCGGTGCAGGTGATTTCGGTCGCCACCTCCCTGATCCCGTTCCTGGAGCACGACGACGCCAACCGGGCCCTGATGGGCTCCAACATGCAGCGCCAGGCTGTGCCTCTGCTGCGACCCGAGCGCCCTCTGGTGGGCACGGGTCTGGAAACCCAGGTGGCCCGCGACTCCGGCATGGTGCCGATCACCCGCGTCAACGGCGAGGTGGTGTTTGTCGACGCCACCGCCATCGTCATCCGCGACGACCAGGGCACCGAGCACACCCACTTCCTGCAGAAGTACCAGCGTTCCAACCAGGACACCTGCCTCAATCAGCGGCCGATTGTCAACCAGGGTGACTCGGTGATCGCCGGCCAGGTGCTGGCCGATGGCTCCGCCTGTGAAGGTGGTGAAATCGCATTGGGTCAGAATGTTCTGATCGCCTACATGCCATGGGAAGGCTATAACTACGAGGATGCCATCCTCGTGAGTGATCGCCTGGTGCAGGAAGACCTCTACACCTCGGTGCATATCGAGAAGTACGAGATTGAGGCTCGCCAGACCAAGCTCGGCCCTGAGGAGATCACGCGCGAGATTCCTAATGTTGCCGAGGAAAGTCTCGGCAACCTCGATGAGATGGGCATCATCCGCATCGGTGCTTATGTCGAATCGGGAGATATTCTCGTCGGCAAGGTGACGCCTAAGGGTGAATCCGACCAGCCCCCCGAGGAGAAGTTGCTGCGCGCCATCTTCGGGGAAAAGGCCCGCGATGTTCGTGATAATTCCCTGCGGGTGCCCAGCACCGAGCGGGGTCGGGTGGTGGATGTGCGCATCTACACCCGTGAGCAGGGCGATGAGCTGCCGCCCGGCGCCAACATGGTGGTGCGGGTCTATGTGGCCCAGCGCCGCAAGATCCAGGTGGGCGACAAGATGGCCGGCCGCCACGGCAACAAGGGCATCATCAGCCGCATCCTGCCCCGGGAGGACATGCCTTACCTGCCCGATGGCTCCCCGATCGACATCGTGCTCAACCCGCTGGGGGTGCCGAGCCGGATGAACGTCGGCCAGGTGTTCGAATGCCTGATGGGCTGGGCCTCGTCCCATCTCAATTGCCGCGTCAAGGTGGTGCCCTTCGATGAGATGTACGGCGCCGAGAAGTCGAAGCAGACCGTGCAGGTCTACCTCGAGGAAGCGGCCAAGTTGCCCGGCAAGGCCTGGGTCTATGACCCTGAGCATCCCGGCAAGATCCAGCTGATTGATGGCCGCACCGGCGAACCTTTCGACCAGCCGGTCACCGTGGGCTATGCCCACATTCTCAAACTGGTCCACCTTGTGGATGACAAGATCCACGCCCGCTCCACCGGCCCCTACTCCCTGGTCACCCAGCAGCCCCTGGGCGGCAAGGCGCAGCAGGGCGGCCAGCGGCTCGGGGAGATGGAGGTGTGGGCCCTGGAGGCCTACGGCGCCGCCTACACCCTGCAGGAATTGCTCACCGTCAAGTCCGACGACATGCAGGGGCGCAACGAGGCTCTCAACGCCATCGTCAAGGGCAAGCCGATTCCTCGTCCCGGTACGCCGGAATCGTTCAAGGTGCTGATGCGCGAGCTCCAGTCCCTCGGCCTCGACATCGCCGTCTACACCGACAGCGGCGAGGAAGTGGATCTGATGCAGGACGTCAATCCCAGGCGCAGCACGCCCAGCCGGCCCACCTACGAGTCCCTCGGCGTCGCGGACTACGACGACGACTGATCGCCGATCGGGGGCCCCGCTTGGCGGGGCCTGATCGCTTCACGCTTTCCCTTCTCACCGCCAGGCCGTCGCCATGTCCAACAGCAATCTCCGCACCGAGAATCACTTCGACTACGTGAAGATCACGCTCGCTTCCCCCGAGCGGATCATGCAGTGGGGCCAGCGCACCCTGCCCAACGGTCAGGTGGTCGGTGAAGTCACCAAGCCGGAGACGATCAACTACCGCACCCTCAAGCCTGAAATGGACGGGCTGTTCTGCGAGAAGATCTTCGGCCCCTCCAAGGACTGGGAATGCCATTGCGGCAAGTACAAGCGGGTGCGCCACCGCGGCATCGTCTGTGAGCGCTGTGGTGTCGAGGTCACCGAGAGCCGGGTGCGGCGCCATCGCATGGGCTTCATCAAGTTGGCGGCGCCGGTGTCCCATGTCTGGTATCTGAAGGGAATCCCCAGCTATGTGGCAATTCTGCTCGACATGCCGCTGCGGGATGTGGAGCAGATTGTTTACTTCAACTGCTACGTGGTGCTCGACGCGGGCGATCACAAGGACCTCACCTACAAACAGCTGCTCACCGAAGACGAGTGGCTCGAGATCGAAGATCAGATCTTCGCTGAAGATTCCGAGATCGAAAATGAGCCGGTGGTTGGGATCGGTGCCGAGGCGCTCAAGCAGCTGCTCGAAGACCTGGAACTCAACGAGATCGCCGAGCAGCTGCGCGAGGAAATCGCCGCCAGCAAGGGTCAGAAACGGGCCAAACTGATCAAGCGCCTGCGCGTGATCGACAACTTCATCGCCACCAACGCCCGTCCCCATTGGATGGTGCTGGATGTGATTCCGGTGATTCCTCCCGATCTGCGGCCGATGGTGCAGCTCGATGGTGGCCGCTTCGCCACCAGCGATCTCAACGATCTCTACCGGCGGGTGATCAACCGCAACAACCGCCTGGCGCGGCTGCAGGAGATCCTGGCCCCCGAAATCATCGTCCGCAACGAGAAGCGGATGCTGCAGGAGGCCGTCGACGCCCTGATCGACAACGGTCGCCGCGGCCGCACCGTGGTGGGGGCCAACAACCGCGCCCTCAAGTCACTCAGCGACATCATCGAGGGCAAGCAGGGTCGCTTCCGCCAGAACCTCCTCGGTAAGCGGGTCGACTATTCCGGCCGCTCCGTGATCGTGGTGGGTCCCAAGCTCAAGATGCACCAGTGCGGTCTGCCCAAGGAGATGGCGATCGAGTTGTTCCAGCCGTTTGTGATCCATCGCCTGATTCGCCAGAACATCGTCAACAACATCAAGGCGGCCAAGAAGCTGATCCAGCGTGCCGACGACGAAGTGATGCAGGTCTTGCAGGAGGTGATCGAAGGCCATCCGATCCTGCTCAACCGGGCTCCGACGCTGCACCGGCTCGGGATTCAGGCCTTCGAGCCCAAGCTGGTCGACGGCCGTGCCATCCAGCTGCATCCCCTGGTCTGTCCGGCCTTCAACGCCGACTTCGACGGTGACCAGATGGCCGTGCACGTACCGCTGGCGATTGAGGCTCAGACGGAGGCCCGCATGTTGATGCTGGCCAGCAACAACATCTTGTCGCCCGCCACCGGCGAGCCGATCATCACGCCGTCCCAGGACATGGTGCTCGGCGCTTATTACCTCACAGCTGAGCAACCCGGTGCCATCCGGCCCGCCTACGGCGATCGCAGCCGCACCTTCGCCGACCTCGACGATGTGATCGGCGCCTTTGAGGAGAAGTACCTCACCCTGCACGACTGGATCTGGGTGCGTTTCAGCGGCGAGGTTGAAAGTGACGACGAGGACCAAGAGCCTCAGTCGGCCGAGACCCTCAGCGACGGCACCCGCGTGGAGCAGTGGAAATACCGCCGCGACCGTTTCGATGAGGACGGTGCCCTGATCAGCCGCTATCTGCTCACCACCGTCGGCCGTGTTGTCATCAACAGCACGATCATTGCTGCCGTGGCCGCCGCATGAGCGCCGCTCCCTGAACGTGATCGGCGTCACGACGCCGTTGGTTCCCCCACCAGCTTCTCTTCCTGATTCCCTTCATCGCGCGCTGACCATCGCTGATCCGCTCATGACCGCCACCCCCGCCAAGAAGCCCACCAAGAAGAGCAGCAAGGCCGCGGCCAAGGAGGCCGCGGCCGCCGCCGCTGCCGCTGCCCTCGAGCCGATCAACGGCAGCTCGGCCCTGAGCAAGCAGGCGCCTCCTTTCCGCAACCGAGTGATCGACAAGAAGGCGTTGCGCAATCTTGTCTCCTGGGCCTACAAGCACCACGGCACTGCGGCCACCGCGGCCATGGCCGACGAGCTCAAGGATCTCGGCTTCCACTACGCCACCCAGGCCGCCGTCTCGATTTCGGTCGATGATCTGCGCATCCCCAGCGACAAGGCAGCGCTGCTGGCCGAAGCCGAGCAACAGATCACCGAAACCGAAGAGCGCTATCGGCTCGGTGAGATCACCGAGGTGGAGCGCCACACCAAGGTGATCGACACCTGGACCGAGACCAACGAGCGCCTGGTGGCGGCCGTGCGGCGGAACTTCAACGACAACGATCCGCTCAACTCGGTCTGGATGATGGCCAACTCCGGTGCCCGGGGCAACATGTCCCAGGTGCGCCAGCTGGTGGGCATGCGCGGCCTGATGGCCAACCCCCAGGGGGAAATCATCGACTTGCCGATCCGTACCAACTTCCGGGAGGGATTGACGGTCACGGAGTACGTGATCTCTTCCTATGGCGCCCGTAAGGGCCTGGTGGATACAGCTCTGCGCACCGCCGACTCCGGCTACCTCACCCGCCGTCTGGTGGACGTGGCCCAGGATGTGATCGTGCGCGAGGAGGACTGCGGCACCACCCGCGGCATCGTCATCGATGCCGATGAAAAGGGTCGCTTTGGCACCAAACTCATCGGTCGTCTGGCCGCTGCACAGGTGACCAGCCCCAGTGGCGAAATTCTGGCCGAGCGTAACAGCGAGATCGATGTTCCGCTCGCCAAGCTGATTGAGGATTCCGGGGTGCGCAGCCTGTTCGCCCGCTCGCCGCTCACCTGCGAGGCCTCCCGCTCCGTCTGCCGCAAGTGCTACGGCTGGGCCCTGGCCCACAACGAACTCGTCGATCTGGGCGAGGCCGTCGGCATCATCGCCGCCCAGTCGATCGGGGAGCCGGGCACCCAGCTCACGATGCGCACCTTCCACACCGGTGGTGTATCCACAGCCGAAACCGGTGTGGTGCGCTCCCTGGTGGAGGGCATCGTCGAGTTCGGTCCCAAGGCCCGCCTGCGGCCCCACCGCACCCCCCACGGCGTCGAGGCCCATCTGGCCGAAACCGATTTCGTCCTCAGCGTCAAGCCCACGGGCAAGGGCAAGCTCCAGAAGCTGGACATCACCTCGAACTCGATCCTGTTCGTCAACGACGGCGAGGCCGTTCCCTCTGACACCACCCTGGCCCAGATCTCCTCGGGTGCCCAGGTCAAGAAGAGCGTCGAGAAGGCCACCAAGGATGTGATCTGCGACCTGGCTGGCCAGGTGCGCTTTGAGGACGTGATCCAGCCCCGGGAAGTCACCGATCGTCAGGGCAACATCACCCACAAGGCCCAGCGCCTTGGTCGTCTCTGGGTGTTCAGCGGCGACGTCTACAACCTGCCGCCCAATGCCCTGCCGGTGGTCGGCACCAACACGGCCGTGACCACCGGTCAGGTGCTGGCTGAAAGTCGCCTGCAGAGCGAGTACGGCGGTGCCGTGCGTCTGCGCGATTCAGCCGGCGACTCCCGCGAGGTGCAGATCGTCACCGCCAGCGTCACCCTCAAGGACTGCAAACTGGCCGGTGAATCCACCCATTCCGGTGAGATCTGGCACCTGGAAGGTAAGGGAAACATCCGCTATCTGCTCAAGACCCAGCCGGGCAGCAAGATCGGCAGTGGCGAGGTGATCGCCGAACTCGCCGACGACCGTTTCCGCACCCAGACCGGCGGCATCGTCCGCTTCGCCCCCGGCCTGTCGATCAAGAAAGCCCGTTCCGCCAAGCATGGCTACGAGGTCAGCAAGGGCGGCACCCTGCTCTGGATCCCCCAGGAAACCCACGAGATCAACAAGGACATCTCCCTGTTGATGATTGAGGACGGCCAGTGGATCGAGGCTGGCACCGAGGTGGTGAAGGACATCTTCAGCCAGACGGCTGGCATCGTCACGGTCACCCAGAAGAACGACATCCTGCGCGAGATCATCGTGCGCTCGGGCAAGTTGCATCTGGTGTCCGACAGCAAGGTGCACAGCCGCTATGCCGGCGATGGCAAGATGGTCAATCCCGGCGAGGAAATCGCGCCCGGTCTGACGGCCGAGGTGATTCAGTTCGTCGAAGCCGTGGATACCCCTGAAGGTGGCGCCCTGCTGCTGCGGCCGGTGGAGGAGTACAGCATCCCCGATGCTGCCCACCTGCCCGAGTTGGGCACCGTCAAGCAGACGGGTGGTCCCTCCCTGGGCTTGAAGGCCACCCAGCGCCTCACCTACAAGGACGGCGAACTGATCAAGTCGGTCGAAGGGGTTGAGCTGCTGCGCACCCAGCTGATTCTGGAAACCTTCGACACCACCCCCCAGATGACGGTGGATGTCGAGGCGGTCGCTGATAAGCGGGCCAAGACGATCGAACGGCTGCAGCTGGTGATTCTGGAAACACTGCTGGTGCGCCGCGACACGCTCTCGGATGCCAGCCACGGCTCCACCCACACGGAGTTGCAGGTGGAAGACGGCATCGCCGTCAAGCGCGGTGATGTGGTGGCCACCACCCAGATCCTCTGCAAGGACGACGGTGTGGTGCATTTGCCGGATCCGACTCCCGGTGAGCCGATCCGCCGTCTGATCGTCGAGCGTGAGGGCGACATCCGCGAAATCGATCTGGGATCTCCCGAACCTGCGGTCGTCATCGGTCAGCGCATCGTCGATGGCGATCTGCTGGCCGAGGGGGTGGGCGCTCCTTGCTGCGGTCAGGTGGAGGCGATCGATGGCCATCGCCTCACGATCCGCCTCGGGCGCCCTTACATGGTGTCACCCGATTCGGTGTTGCACGTCCGCGACGGCGAGCTGGTGCAACGTGGCGACAGCCTCGCCTTGCTGGTGTTCGAGCGCCAGAAGACCGGCGACATCGTCCAGGGTCTGCCGCGGATCGAAGAACTGCTGGAAGCCCGCCGCCCGCGCGAATCGGCCGTGCTCTGCCGCAAGGCCGGCATCGTCCAGATCAAGCACAGCGAAGAAGACGATGTCATCACCGTCTCGGTGATCGAAGGCGATGACGCCATCACCGACTATCCGATCCTGCTGGGCCGCACCGTCATGGTCAGCGACTCCCAGCAGGTCACGGCCGGTGAGCTGCTCACCGATGGGCCGATCAACCCGCACGAGTTGCTGGAATGCTTCTTCGAGGATCTACGCACGCGCAAACCCACCATGGAGGCGGCTCAGGAGGCCATCTCCAATCTGCAGTTCCGCATGGTCACCGAGGTGCAGAACGTCTACAAGTCCCAGGGTGTCTCGATCAGCGACAAGCACATCGAGGTGATCGTCCGTCAGATGACCAACAAGGTCCGGATCGAGGATGCCGGCGACACCACCCTGCTGCCCGGTGAGTTGATCGAACTGCGGCAGGTGGAGCAGGTGAACTCCGCTATCGCCATCACCGCTGGTGCTCCCGCCGAGTTCACGCCGGTGCTGCTGGGCATCACCAAGGCCTCCCTCAACACCGACAGCTTCATCTCGGCAGCCTCCTTCCAGGAGACCACCAGGGTGCTCACCGAGGCAGCGATCGAGGGCAAGAGCGACTGGCTGCGCGGTCTCAAGGAGAACGTGATCATCGGTCGCCTGATTCCGGCAGGCACCGGTTTCAGTGGTTTCGAAGAGGAGCTGCGCTCCGAGGCCGGCCCCCATCCCGACATCCTCGAGGAGGAGGCCGCCGGCTATCGGCGCATGCAGAACCTGCGTCCCGACTACACCGTCGAGATGCCGGCGGCCCCTTCGGCCTCGGCCGCCGTGCTCGACGATCCCTCCGAGGAGGATCTCGAGGCCACCCGCAGCCGCCACGGCATCGAGGCCAGTGCCAGCGGCTTTGCCGCCTTCACCCGGCCCACGCTCGACGAGGGCCTGGAGGAGGAGCTGATCGCCGATCCGGCGGCGCTCGAGGGTCTGCAGGAGGAGGGACTGCTCAGTGACGACTGACGCCCCTGCCGCCGTCCGAGGCAAGCCGGCCCAGGCGGCTTGCACAGAGCTCGGTACCCCGATCCCGATCAGGCGACTGCCTCGCTGGGGTTTCCATCACCACAACGAGCTCTTGCACGGCCGCATCGCCATGCTCGGTTTCATCGCCCTGCTGGCGGTGGAGTGGCAACTGGGCCACGGCATCCTGATCTGGCCCTGAGCTCAGCCTTCCTTCCGCCATCCCTGCCCTGACCAGCTCCTCTGCCCCTGCGCCCGCCCCAGGCCCCGACGACCCGGCCCC
>Ga0194063_10002214_pt1 | contig 12224 bp, 11 predicted proteins | sample SepL3720m_MetaG_FD_155459 | JGI IMG/M metagenome (GOLD analysis project Ga0194063, IMG submission 155459) | Anoxic zone freshwater microbial communities from boreal shield lake in IISD Experimental Lakes Area, Ontario, Canada - Sep2016-L373-20m | ecosystem: Environmental > Aquatic > Freshwater... | reverse complement strand
GCCAGCAGCAGCGCCGCAACCCGCCCCCCTGGCGGGTGATCGAACTGGCCCTCGATCCGCCGGATCTGAGCCAGCGCATCGCCAGCCGCACCCTGCAGCTCTATGACGATGGCCTGGTGGCCGAAACCGAAGGCCTGATCGAGCGCTATGGCGCCGACTGCCCGTTGCTGCAGACAATCGGCTACGACGAAGCCAGACGCCTGCTGCTGGGGGAGCTCGATCGGCCCACCGCGATCGCCCTCAGCGAGCGACGCACCCGCCAGTTCGCCAAACGGCAACGCACCTGGTTCCGCCGCCAGCACCAACCCCAGTGGCTCGTAGGTGCCGATCTGCTGCAGGAGGCTGTGCTGGCGGCCCAGCAAGGTCTAGGCTGACTGACTAATCGCCGCGTTGAATGCCTCCCCGTCCCCGTTTTGACCGCCGGGCTCCCGTCCGGGAGCTGCCCAACATCAACGATCGCATCAACTACCCCAACCTGAGGGTGGTCGATGCCGACGGCAGTCAACTGGGAGTGATCACGCGCGAAGAGGCCCTGGATGTGGCCCGCGATCGTGAGCTGGATCTGGTTCTCGTCAGCGAGAAAGCCGATCCACCGGTCTGCCGGATCATGGATTACGGCAAATACAAGTTCGAGCAGGAAAAGAAGGCCAAGGAAGCCAAGAAGAAGTCGCACCAGACCGAGGTCAAAGAAGTCAAGATGCGCTACAAGATCGACTCGCACGACTACCAGGTGCGCATCGGTCAGGCCGTGCGTTTTCTCAAGGCCGGCGACAAGGTCAAGTGCACCGTGATCTTCCGGGGCCGGGAGATTCAGCACACCGCTCTGGCTGAGGTGCTGCTGCTGCGCATGGCCAAAGACCTTGAGGAGAGCGCCGAGATCCAGCAGCTGCCCAAGCGGGAGGGCCGCAACATGATCATGTTCCTCAGTCCCCGCAAACAATCCGCCGGCAAGGGTGGTGGCAAGCCAGGCTCCGCGGCTGCAGCCATCCCTGTGCCCACTCCCCTGCGGGTGATCAAAACCCCGGGCACCTGAGCCTCTGCCAGGGCCCCAAGCTCAGCAACAGCTCCTGGCCTGAAACACTGCCAGGCCACTCAGCCACCAAGGGCGCCGACCGAGCCCGGTTGGGGCTCAAGGGGCCGCAGGCCGCCCCAGCTCCTCGGCAAACAGCGCCAGCATCTGCTGCCAGCCCAGGGAGGCCGCCGGCGCCCGGAAGGTGTCCCTGGCCTCACACATGAAGCCGTGTCCCGCTGCGGGCACCCGGATCAGGCGATGGCGACTGCCCTGCAACGCCGTCTCGATCGCCTGCAGATCGAACTCCGGAATCAGCCCGTCCTGATCACCGCAGAGGCACAGCAGGCGCCCCCTGATCGCCGGCACCAGCTCGAGGCTGGGCGGGCCGCCGCCGGGGCGTCCTGAGGCCACACCGGCGCCGTAGAAAGCGCAGCTGGCCCCCACCTGGGGCAGGGTGGCCGCCAGCAGCGCCACGTGGCCGCCGAAACAGAAACCGACACAGCCGAGGGGCGCAGCGGCCGTCCCCAGCCGGCTGCGCAGCCAATCGGCCGCCTGCCCCAGATCCAGCAGCAGCTCCGTCGTCGTCGTCCGCTCCTTGTGGGAGCGCCCCTGCAAGAGGCTGGCCTCGTCGTAGCCGAGCTCCAGCTCCGGCGCCGTGCGAGCGAACAGAGGCACCGCCAGGGCGACATAACCCTGGGCCGCCAGCCTGGCTGCGACGCTGCGCACCCAGGCGTTGACGCCGAACACCTCCGGCAGAACCAGCACCCCTCCCCTGGGAAGGCTGTCCATTGCAGGGCAGGCCAGCCAGGCCCGCAGCGGCACCTGGGCCGGCAGAAGCGGTGGCAGCAGCTGCCACGACCCGTGGACACCTGGGCCAGCCTCAGGAACAACAGCAGAAATCAAGGTGTCGTCCACAGCAACCGGCACAGCCCGGCACATGCTCGTATGCCAACGCAGGAATTGTCACGGGGGCCAAAGCTCCTTAGGGTGGCCGGGCGTCCATCTGGCCCACCCGGCGTGCGATTCCATATCCAGCAGGAAAGCGACATCCCGGCGTCGACCCAGCTGTACAACCAGATCTGCTTTGCGATCGCCGCCCGGCACTATCCGCCGGGCCACCGGCTGCCGAGTACCCGGCAACTGGCCATGCAGACGGGCCTGCATCGCAACACGATCAGCAAGGTCTACCGCCAGCTCGAGACCGATGGCGTCGTCGAGGCGATGGCCGGCTCGGGCATCTATGTGCGCGATCAGCAGAAGCCCCGGGAAATCAAGCCACCGCCGGGGCTGCGCTCCAAAAGCCTCCCCGACATCGACCGGGAGGTGCGCCAGAGCGTCGATGGCTTGCTCAATGCCGGCTGCACCCTGCAGCAGGCCCGCGAACTGCTCACCCATGAAATCGACTGGCGCCTGCGTTGCGGCGCCCGCGTGCTGGTGTCCACGCCCCGCGAGGACATCGGCGCCTCGATGCTGATCGCCGAGGAACTGACCCCCAATCTGGAGGTGCCGGTGGAAGTGGTACCGATGGAGGAGCTCGAAGCCGTGCTGGAGAGCTCCAGCAATGGCACGGTGGTCACCAGCCGGTACTTCCTGCAGCCGGTGGAGGAGATTGCCAAGAACCACGGCGTGCGGGCCGTGGCCGTTGATCTCAACGATTTCCGCCAGGAACTCGACCTGCTCAAGGAGCTGCGCTCCGGCAGCTGCGTCGGCCTGGTCAGCATCAGCCCCGGCATCCTGCGGGCAGCTGAGGTGATTCTGCACAGCATGCGCGGCAATGAGCTGTTGGTGATGACGGCCAACCCCGACACCGGCAGCCGCCTGCTGGCCTTGCTGCGGGCGGCCAGTCATGTGCTCTGCGACCGCCCCAGCCTGCCCCTGGTGGAGCAGACCCTGCGCCAGAACCGGGCCCAGCTGATGCGGCTACCGGTGGTGCACTGCGCCAAGAGCTACCTGGGCAGCGCCACGATCAACCAGCTGCGCAAGGAAATCGGCCTGCTGGCGGCCTGATCCAGAGCGGCGAGCGGCGAGCCTCGAAGCGAACTGCACCGCCACAGCACCGTTCCAGGTAGAATCACGAGGCTTTCTACCCTCCCAGCTGTGGGGTCGGTTCATGGGGATGAACATCAAGGATTCCCAGGTGCATGCCATGGCCCGAGAGCTGGCCGCCAGGCGGGGCAGCAGTGTGACCGACGCAGTTCGCCATGCCCTTGCCGCCGAGCTGAAGCGGACCCATGACCCCAACAGCGCCGCCAGCCGACAGGCACGCCGGCAAGCCCTGGACGACCTGCTCGAACGCTGCCGCAACCTGAGGCAGACCGACACCCAGGACAGGCGCCGGATCGAAGCCGAGCTCTACGACGAGGCAGGGCTGCCATGGTGATCGACAGCTCTGCCCTGCTGGCCGTGCTGCTGGCGGAGGCGGAGGCCGGCCAGTTTCTCGACCAGCTCAGCCGGGATGAACCCAAACACATCAGCACGGCCACGCTGGTGGAAAGCCAGTTCGTCATCCTGCGCGCCCTCGGGGAGGCGGGACTACGAGAACTGCGGCTGCTGCTACAACTGGGTCAGATCACACCGATTGCTCTCACCCCAGGCCACGTGGAATGGGCCCTGCAAGGCTGGCGCAGGTACGGCAAGGGCCGCCATGCCGCCAACCTCAACCTGGGCGACTGCTTCAGCTACGCCCTGGCCAAGGCCCTAGAGGAGCCTCTCCTCTACAAGGGCGACGACTTCCCGCTCACCGACGTGCAGTCGGTCGCTCCGCCCACCTGAGGGACCGCTCCATGCTGCTGCACGCCATCCGAGCCGACCTGGCGATCATCAAGGAGCGCGATCCAGCCTGCCGCGGCACGCTCGAGATCCTGCTCTGCTACCCAGGCTTCCACGCCTTGGTGCTGCACCGCCTAAGCCATCGTCTCTGGCAGCTGCGCCTGCCCCTGCCCGCACGGCTGCTGAGCCAGCTCAGCCGCGGTCTCACCGGTGTGGAGATCCATCCCGGTGCCCGCATCGGCAGGGGCGTCTTCATCGACCACGGCATGGGCGTCGTGATCGGCGAAACGGCCGTGATCGGCGACCAGTGCCTGCTGTATCAGGGCGTCACCCTGGGAGGCACCGGCAAGCAGCACGGCAAGCGCCATCCCACGCTGATGGACAACGTCGTGGTGGGAGCCGGTGCCAAGGTGCTGGGTGCGATCACGGTGGGCTCCAACACCCGCATCGGCGCGGGCTCGGTGTTGTTGCGCGACGTCGGAGCCGACAGCACGGTGGTGGGCATTCCGGGGCGGGTGATCCATCAATCGGGCGTGCGCATCGATCCGCTGGCCCACTCGGCCTTGCCTGATGCTGAGGCCAGGGTGATCCGCAACCTGATGGAGCGCATCGACAGCCTGGAGAACGACCTGGCCCGCACCCAGGCCTGCCTGCGGGAAGTCGCAGCTGGCAGGCCGTTGGCGGAAGCCTGTGCGGGCCGGTCCCAGAGCCTGCGCGATCGGGAGATCCTGGAGTTTCTGGGGGAAGAATCCTGAAGAGCGATGCCGAAAGCCAACTTCCAGCGTCCAGGCAGACAACAATCCTCCCCGCTTCCTCTATGTCAGGCTAAGCCAACCTGACTGCAGCAATCGGTTCGCAGGAGGAGCAGGGGAAGGCCCCCGATCCTCCCGCCACTCGAAATCAACGATTTATCAACAAACCCAATGCCGATACGCCTTCGCTTTGCTGATCGCCTCTGGAAGTACAGAGAATTGTGGTGGCAACTCACGATCAGAGACGTCATCGGCCGCTACAAGGGCTCAGCCCTGGGCTGGCTTTGGAGCCTCCTGACACCACTGCTGATGCTGGCCGTCTACACCTTCGTGTTTTCAGGAATATTCAAATCACGCTGGGACAATCTGAGCAGCTCCGGAACCATGGGGTTTGCAGTCAATCTTTTTGCTGGCTTGATCGTCTTCAACGTGTTCGCGGAAAGCGTCAACAAAGCCCCCCAACTAATACCGGAAAACTCAAACTACGTTACCAAGGTAATTTTTCCGCTCGAAATTCTATCAGCCGTAACCGTGGCCTCGGCTGGCTTCCACGCAGCAACCAGCCTGGTAGTCCTTGGGGTCTTCCAACTGATCACGGCCCACTACATCCCGGTCACATCCCTATGGCTACCGCTACTCTGGATTCCACTTTTCTGCTGGTCACTATCGCTATCATGGGTGCTATCGGCACTAGGAGTTTATCTTCGCGACATCGGACAGATCGTGGGGGTTGTCACCAACATGATGATGTTTCTGAGTGCGGTATTTTACCCGTTGAGCTCCCTGCCAATACGCTGGCAACCCATTCTCGCACTGAATCCCCTGGTTTGGATTATCGAGCAAACAAGGCATATCCTGATCAGAGGCATCATGCCCAACGTCCTCACCCTGACTGTCGTCGTCCTGATCAGCATCTACCTCTGTGAATTCAGCTACCGATCCTTCACTGTCGCCCGCCGTGGATTCGCCGATGTCCTCTGAAGGGAATGTGGCCTTGCGGGCCGAGAATCTCAGCAAAAACTATCGTATTTATGCCCACCCTCGAGATCGGCTTTTCCAGGCGCTTTCGCGCTCAAAGAAAACGAGATACCAGGAGTTCTGGGCACTGCAATCTCTGAGCTTTGAGCTCAAGCGTGGTTGCACCATGGGCATCGTTGGGCGCAACGGCTCCGGCAAGAGCACCTTGCTACAACTGATCTGTGGCACCCTCACCCCAACCACGGGCTCGGTGGAAACCCATGGACGCATCGGAGCTTTGCTCGAATTGGGCAGCGGCTTCAATCCGGAGTTCAGCGGCCGCGAAAATGTTTACCTCAATGCCACACTGCTAGGCTTACGCAAGACCGAAGTCGATCGTCAACTTGATAATATCTTAGCCTTTGCCGACATCGGTGAATTCATCGATCAGCCTGTCAAGACCTACTCCAGCGGCATGGTTGTACGGCTGGCATTCAGCGTTCAAGCCCACATCAACCCCGATCTTCTGATCGTCGATGAAGCCCTTGCCGTGGGTGATGAACTGTTTCAGAAAAAATGCTACGCCCATATCGAAAAACTCAAAGGAAACGGAACCTCCATCCTGCTGGTAACCCACAGCTGCCCTCAAATCATTCAGCACTGCGACGAAGCCCTATTGCTACACAAAGGTCGAGCGCGGCTGATGGGCAAACCAGCCACCGTAACCGTAATCTATCAGCGACTCATTAATGCTCCTGACAACGAATGGGATCAGGCCATCGAGGACCATCACCGTCTGAAGGCCGATCAACAACAAGCAGAGCTGGAGAATGAGGACCCGGAACCGACCAGCCCAGCAACAGAAACCAGCGAAGCAGAGCCAACTGCCATCCCTGCAACCCTAGCGGCCCCCAACATCAAGGCTTGGCTAGACAGCCGTCTGAAGCCAAGCTCCACTGTGGTCTATCCAGATCGGGGAGCCCGCATTGAGGAGCTGCGCATCAGCCTCCTCAATGGCAAGGAAGCCAACCATATTCCCATCGGCGAAAGCTTCAGCCTCAGCTTTGACTACTTCGCAGCAGAAGACCTGACAGATATCAGCATGGGCTACCACATCGCCAACAACAGCGGTTTGCGTATCAGTGGCCAGAATTTTCCGGCAGGAGACGACGGCATCAGCCATATCAGCGCTGGCACCCTCTGGACAGTGACGTTCCACATCCAAGGTGCCCTGTGGCCTGGCCTCTATTTCATCGGTGGAGGCATCTGGGTGATGGGCCCCAAGGGCCAACATTATTTGCATCGCGTCATCGACTTCAAAGCTCTTCGAATTCTGTCCACCACCACGACGGTTGCAACCGGAGCCTGCAACCTGGCCCTCAAGCCCCCCGAACTCAGGCCGTCGCTGCCTGGGCGGCAGGATCAGGCTGGGGCTGGAACATGAACATCGAGTAGATCACATTACGGCGCATCTGGGTCATCATCTCTAGGAACATATCGTAGCCCTCGTTCTTGTATTCAATCAGCGGATCCTTCTGACCATAACCACGCAGTCCGACCGATTCACGCAAACTATCCATCGCCTGCAAATGCTCGCGCCATAGGGTATCAATCTGCTGCAGAATGAAATAGCGCTCCGCTTCCCGCATCAGGCCAGGACGCATCTGCTCGACCTGACCCTCCTTGATGTCATAAGCATTGCGCATCTGCTCCTGCAGGAAGGCCTTGAGCTCCTCCATCGAAAGACCTCGAACCTGCTCGGGGGATAGGTCCTCAAGGAGATAAACAAACTCCTTCACCTTCTGCACGAGCCGATCCAGATCCCACTCCTCCGGCGGCAGGTCAGGATTCACATAGGCCTCAACAATATCGTCGATCGTGCGCTCTCCATAGCCAATCACCTGCTGCTTAAGCTCACGGCCCTCCAGCACACGCCGCCGCTCAGCATAGACGGCCTTACGTTGATTATTCATAACTTCATCATACTCAAACACCTGCTTACGGATGTCGTAGTAATAGGTTTCGACCTTCTTCTGAGCGCCCTCAAGGGAACGAGTGAGCATGCCAGATTCAATTGGCATATCCTCCTCAACACGGAAGGCATTCATCAAGCCAGCCACCCGTTCGCCGCCGAAGATACGCAACAGATTATCTTCCAGCGACAAGAAGAAACGAGTACTACCAGGATCCCCCTGGCGGCCTGCCCGGCCACGCAGCTGGTTGTCAACCCGCCGCGATTCATGGCGCTCCGTGCCGATGACATGCAGCCCCCCCGACTGGCGCACCTGGGCATCTTCCTGCCTGACCACCGTGTCGTACTCGCCCTTGACGGTGGCGATCAGGTCGCGCAGCATCTGAATCTGGGGATCATCGGTGGGAGCCTTTTCCGCTGCCAGCGCGATGCGATCCTCCAGCTCGAGCACGGTGAGCGCCCGATCGCCCCAACTGGTCACCAGTTGGCGCACTAGAGCACCCAGCGCCTCATCGGTGTCCGGGGACAGGCTGCAGGGATAGAGGCTGCCCATCGCTCGGGCCTCCGAGGGGGCGGTGGCCGAGGGGGCAGCCGCACCGAAACCACCACCGCCCTCAAGCTGGCGCTGCAGCGGAATCGGCGGCTTGTGCCCCTCTTCAGGACGCACCAACCGAGGCAGAAGCACCTCGCGCAGCTTGAGGCGCGCCATGTAGTCGCTGTTGCCTCCCAGAATGATGTCGGTGCCACGACCAGCCATGTTGGTGGCGATGGTCACCGCTCCAGCACGACCCGCCTGGGCCACAATCTCAGCCTCGCGCTCCACATTTTCGGGCTTGGCATTGAGCAGATTGTGAGGCACCTGCTGCTCGGCCAGCAAGGCGGAAAGCAGCTCTGACTTCTCGACGCTGGTGGTGCCCACCAATACCGGCCGTCCAATCTTGTGGATCTCGGAGGTTTCGAGTGCGACAGCACGCCATTTGGCCGTCTCACTCTTGTACACCTGATCGGTCCAGTCGCTGCGGGAACGGGAGCGATTCGTAGGAACAATCGTGACTTCAAGTTTGTAGGTTTTTTCAAACTCCACCTCTTCGGTCTTGGCAGTACCGGTCATGCCGGCCAGGCGGGGATAAAGCAGGAAGAAATTCTGATAGGTGATGCTGGCAAGGGTCTGGGTTTCGGGTTGGATTTCCAGATCTTCCTTGGCTTCGATTGCCTGATGCAGACCATCACTCCAGCGACGACCGGGCATCACCCGGCCAGTGAACTCATCGACAATTACAGCATCGCCAGAGCGGACGATGTAATTGACGTCCTTGACAAATAGCTCCTTAGCCTTGAGAGCGTTATTGATGAAGTGGGCCCAGGGATCAGCCGGGTTATAGAGGTCGGCGACACCCAGCAGCTGCTCAGCCTTGGCGAAGCCCTCATCCGTGAGGGTGACATTGCGCTGCTTCTCATCCACCTCATAATCGCCTTCGGGGTCAATGCCGTCCTTGCCCATCTCGGCGGCCCGCTCCAGCTGCTCGGCAATCGCCGCGGCACTGCGATATTTCTCCTGCGGCCGCTCGACCTGACCCGAAATGATCAGGGGGGTACGGGCTTCGTCGATCAGGATCGAATCAACCTCGTCGATGACGCAGAAGTGAAAATCCCGCTGCACCACCTCGACGATGTCATTCGCCATGTTGTCGCGCAGGTAATCGAAACCCAGCTCCGAGTTAGTGGCGTAGGTGATATCACATCCATAGTTGCGACGGCGCTCTGACGGGGGCATGTCCTGCTGGATCAGGCCCACCGACAGCCCCAGGAAGCGGTGGATCTGCCCCATCCACTCGGCATCGCGCCGGGCCAGATAGTCGTTCACGGTGACGACGTGCACACCGCGCCCCGTCAGCGCGTTGAGGTAGGCCGGCAGGGTGGCCACCAGGGTTTTGCCCTCGCCCGTCTTCATCTCGGCGATCTGCCCTCCATGCAGCACCATGCCACCGATCAGCTGCACATCAAAGTGACGCATGCCCAGCACGCGCTTGCCGGCCTCACGCACCACGGCAAAGGCCTGAGGCAGCAGCTCGTCCAGCAGGGCCCTCTGGCGGCTGGGGGACTCGGCCTTCTGCAGCTGCTGGCGGAATTCGGCCGTGAGGCCACGCAACTGGTCGTCCGAGAGGGGAGTGATCTCCTCTTCAAGCAGGTTGATATCGGAAACCAGCGGCTCGTAGCGCTTCAGCTTCCGGGCATTGGGATCGCCCAGCAGCAGCTTGAGCATGGAAAAAGCCGATCGAATCGAGCCAGCTTAACACTTGGGACGCAGAAGCTGGAGCCGAAGATGGTAGTGATGGGAAGGGTTCTGGGGCTCAATCGGGACCCGGAAGGCGCCCCCCGTCACCGCAGGCCCCCAGCTCCGGGGCCAGCCAAGGCCAACGTTCACAATGGGGGCCTTCGCTCCAGTTCAAGCACTTGATCCGCCTGATCCGTCATCGTGCCGGTGCGCGGAGTCTGCGGCTGGGACTGGGCCCCGCCTTACGGCCCTGCAGGGCCATGGGCCAGCTGCGGAATCTGTTCGAAAGCGGCAGCTTCTGGGCTCAGGGGCGCAGCTGCGCCGACCTGCGCCGCATGCTGGTGGGCAGCCAGGCCGCGGTGACCGCCTGGGATGGGCTTCGGCTGGTGGGTTTTGGCCGGGCGACCAGCGATGGCATCTACCGGGCCGTGCTTTGGGACGTGGTCGTCACTCAGGACCATCAGGGTCTGGGGCTGGGTCGACGCGTCGTCGAGGCCCTGCTGGAGGCTCCACCCCTGATCGCCAGTGAACGGGTATACCTGATGACGACCAACAGCAGCGGCTTCTACGAGCGGCTGGGATTCCGAAGCGTCGAGAGCCAACGGCTGATGCAGCTCGACCACAGATCTGGATTCAACACAGCCAAATAACAGCTAACTCAATCCGTCACCTGGAAGGAGTAAATCGAAAGTCTGTTAATAAGCGGATGAAGAGATTCGAACTCTCGACCCTCTCCTTGGCAAGGAGATGCTCTACCACTGAGCTACATCCGCATGAATGAAAGTCACCGATCCAACATCGGAGCCTCTTTCCTCCGGCATCGCCGGCAAGGACAACATGCACCATGGCGGCGCCGTTTGTCAAACCGTCAGCAGGAGCCCTGCCTTGAGCAGAGGGTGTAGAATCTAGCGGATGATCGAATCGCTCCAAGGCATTCCTGCCGCCACTGTGGCTCTCCTGAGCCGCCACCAACTGCTTCGCAACCTCGTCCAGCGCCAACTGATTGCCGAGGCCGTCTCCGAGGAGGTGGTCTCTGCCGAAGACCTTGAAAAGGCCAAAACCCTTTTCCTGCAGCAGAACCGCCTGGCCAGCGAGGGGGAGCTGACCAGCTACCTGCAGAGCCAGGGGCTGTCCCAGGCTGACCTTGTCTGGCAGATCAGCCTGCCGCTACGCATCCGGCAGCACTGCCTCACCCACTACCTGGATAAGGCGGAAGCCCGCTTCCTCAGCCGCAAAAAGCAGCTCGATCAAGTCGTGTACAGCCTTGTCCGCGTTCAAGATGGCATGCTGGCCAGGGAGCTGTACCTGCGGATCCTGGACGGCGAAGCCACCTTCGCCGAGGTTGCCGCTCAATACAGCGAAGGCCCCGAAAAAGCCAGTCACGGCATCATTGGACCCAAGCCCATGAACCAGGCACACCCGATCCTGGCCGAGAAGCTGATGAGCAGTGAGCCCAGGCACCTGCTGGAACCGTTCCCGATCGAGCAGTGGTGGCTCGTGGCTCGGCTGGAGCAGTTCATTCCCGCCATCTTCAGCAACGCCATCGCCGAGCAAATGGCCATGGAACTGTTCGATGAGAGTATTCAGCAGGAGCTGACCCGTAACATGGCAGAGCTATTCGCCACGCCGGTTCCCGCCCGATGACGGTCTCTCCTGCTGCAGAGCTCTTGGGGCATCCTGCATTTCAGGGCCTGGGGGAACAGAGCCTGGCAGCCCTCCAGGACCAATCCAGCCTGGTGCAGTTCCGTGTCGGCCAGCTGCTGGCCGATTCCAAGGTGCTGCCTGCCCAGGTGCTGGTGATCCAGCAAGGCCAGGCCCGCCAAACCGCCAGAGCCCAGGGCAAGCTGATTCCGCTGGGCAAGATTGGCCCCGGCAGCGTTGTTGGCCTCGTGTCGCTGCTGCGTGCTTCCCCCTGCGAGGAGGTGAGCGCGTCCACGGAGTTGATCGCCGCCGCCATCCCCGATCGCCTCATCCTCGACCTCTACACCGCTGAGCCCAGCTTTCGGGACTGGTGTTCCAGCCAGGTCTGGTCATCAGAAATCTTTGCCGTGCTCCAGGCCATCCGGGAGCGCAGTGCCCGCGCACCAGGCCAGCTGCGCGAAAACTTTGAGCGCTGGTCTCCAGAAGCCCGCTTGCTCACCCCGACCGACGAAGCGCTTCGGGCCGTTCCCGCTGATCAGGTGGTGCTGGTCTCCAGCGCCAATCTGGAAGGACTGCAACCTGGCGATCCCCTTGATCCGCAGAGCTCGCTGCCCAAGACAAGGCCACCCTTTCCGGCCAGGCTGCTGAGCCTGCCGAAGGCCTGCCTCGATGAAGGCAGCGATGACCCCACGACGATCGCCGCTCTCGACCAGGCCAGTGCCCTGGCCGCCGGCATCCACTCGATCGAGACCGCGCCTGCCCTGCCGGTTGCCAGCTCCCTCGATATTGGCCAGGACAACCCCTCCCAACGACTGCGGCTGATCCGCGGCCAGGGACCGCTTGAGG
>Ga0194063_10002213_pt1 | contig 12228 bp, 10 predicted proteins | sample SepL3720m_MetaG_FD_155459 | JGI IMG/M metagenome (GOLD analysis project Ga0194063, IMG submission 155459) | Anoxic zone freshwater microbial communities from boreal shield lake in IISD Experimental Lakes Area, Ontario, Canada - Sep2016-L373-20m | ecosystem: Environmental > Aquatic > Freshwater... | reverse complement strand
CTATAGAACGGGAAGTGGAATTAGTAGGTTTTTAATTTACACTAAAATTATGAGACATATGATAAAAAGCTTTGGCTGGGCTACGAATGGACTTAAAACTGTTTGGAAGGAGGAGAGGAATTTTCGCCTCGAAACCTTTGCTATGGTTCTCGTCATCGCCCTCGCCTTTATTTTTCATTTTTCTACTTTTGAATGGGTAGCCGTTATCTTTGCCATAATCATCGTCCTCTCCGGAGAGATAGTTAATACGGCGGTAGAAGATATTTGTAATAAAATTCAGCCGAATCAGGACCTGGTAATCGGAAAAATTAAAGACATTATGGCTGGATATGTTTTTCTCACGTCCCTCGGCTCGGCCATAGTCGGCGTCATAGTATTTTTCAGACATTTTCAAAGTCTGTTTTTCTAGCGTTTTCCGTGGTATAGTGCTACGTATGAATATATTGCATGCGATACTAGGCGATCCGAATAAGAAAGCCCTGAAGAAATACTGGCCGAAAATGGCCGAAATTAATGCCTTAGAGCCTAAAATAAAGGCCCTTTCTGATTCTGAATTAAAGGCAAAGACAGCCGAATTTAAGACGGCTATTTCTACGAAGGAAAAGACGCTCGACGAAATTTTACCTGAAGCTTTCGCTGTCGTTCGTGAGGCGGCTCGCCGAACTCTTAATCAGAGGCACTTCGATGTCCAGCTCATAGGTGGAATGGTCCTTCATGATGGAAAAATTTCAGAGATGAAAACCGGTGAAGGAAAAACTCAGGTGGCTACTCTCCCCGCATATTTGAATGCATTGTCTGGAAAAGGGGTGCATGTAGTTACTGTAAACGACTATCTATCCAGACGTGATGCTGTGTGGATGGGACAGATTTATTCTTTCCTCGGACTCTCAGTCGGCGTGATCGGTCACGATGAATCTTTTATCTATGATCCAGCGCATACTAATAAAGAGGAAGATAAAGAGCGGGATGAAAAAGGATCTTTCCATGTAGTTTATGAATTTTTGAAACCTTGTACTAGACGTGAGGCATACATGGCGGATATTACTTACGGAACGAACCATGAATTCGGCTTCGACTATCTCCGAGATAACTTAGAATATTCAGAAGGTGCACTTCGTCAGAGAGACTTTAACTTTGCCATAGTGGACGAGGTAGACTCTATCCTTATAGATGAAGCCAGAACGCCACTTATCATAGCCGCACCGACCACTGAATCAGAACATCTCTATGTTACTTTTGCCGGAATAGCTCGTGGGCTAAATGAGACTGAAGACTATGAAGTAGACTTAAAGAAAAAGGCTATTTCTCTAACTGATAGCGGAATTAATAAAGCTGAAAAAATGCTCGGTGTGACGAATATTTATACTGAAGGAGGCGTTAAATACGTTCATCATTTAGAAACGGCTATCAGAGCAAAGGCGCTTTATACTTTGAATAAAGATTATGTGGTGAAGGATAATGAGGTTATGATAGTGGACGAATTTACTGGACGCCTTCAGCCGGGACGCAGATGGTCAGAAGGACTACATCAGGCTATAGAGGCAAAGGAAGGTACGAAGATTCAGAAAGAGTCTCGCACTTATGCATCTATTACATATCAGAACTATTTCCGAATGTATCCGAAACTTTCCGGAATGACAGGAACTGCTTTCACGTCTGCTGAGGAGTTTTATAAAGTTTATGGATTAGAGGTGGTTATAGTTCCGACGAATAAACCGTCCGCTAGAAAAGATAATAATGATTTTATTTTTCAAACAGAAATCGGAAAGTTTAAAGCTATCGCTCGGAAAGTAAAAGAGCTTCATAAGAAAGGACAGCCGGTGCTTATAGGTACTGTCTCTATAGAAAAGAATGAGCTACTTTCTGCATATTTAAAAACTGAAGGAGTCCCTCATGAAATCCTTAATGCAAAGAATCATGAAAGAGAAGGGGAGATAGTGGCTCAGAGCGGAAGGAAAGGTGCCGTGACTATAGCGACTAACATGGCCGGACGCGGAGTGGATATTAAACTCGGTGGTATTCCCGCTACTCCAGAACTGGCTGAGGAGATTAAATCATACGGTGGATTATACGTTCTCGGTACGGAAAGGCATGATGCTAGGAGAATTGATAATCAGCTTCGCGGTCGTTCTGGCCGTCAGGGAGATCCGGGAGAGACTCAGTTCTTCGTTTCCATGGAGGATTCCCTCATGAAAATCTTTGCTTCAGACTTCGTGAAGAAGATGATGGGAAAGTTAGGTGTGCCTGAAGATCAGCCGATTCAGAATGGAATGGTCACTAAATCTTTAGAGACTGCACAGACTAAGGTGGAAGGCTTAAACTTCGATGCTCGTAAAGTCACTCTAGAGTACGACGACGTTTTAAACTATCAGAGAAAGGTAGTTTATGAAAGACGCAGAAAACTTTTACTCGGCACGGTAGATGATGTTAAGGCAAAGTTAGAAGAGGTTATTTCTACTAGTCCAGATTATGAAAAATTAAAGAAAGTTTCAGAGGAGAAAGAAAAAGCTTTCGGTCCTGATATGTGGTGGCAGGGAATTAGACAGCTTCTTTTACAGGCTGTGGATATGTTCTGGGTGGATCATTTAGAGATTATGGATTATACGCGCTCTAGCGTTAACCTTCGCGCATATGGTCAGAGAGATCCGCTGGTGGAGTATAAAAAGGAGGGACTTCGCCTCTTTAAGGAAATGCAGGATGCTATAGCGAATCAAATTTGCAATATGCTTCCGAATCTCGGCGGTCCTATGGCCGCGCCAGCTACAGAAGAATTAAAAGAAGTAAAAGATAATGCGAATTTAATCACAGAAGACGGAAGCGGAAATGTTCAGAAGGTTATAGCTCCAAAGCAAAAAGACGCCGCCGGCAATGAAGTCGGCCGAAACGACCTTTGCCCCTGCGGAAGTGGAAAGAAGTATAAGAAGTGCCATGGAAAGTAGAGTCATTAAATTTAAAATAAATGACTAACGATTACTATAAGAATTTACCGAAAAAAAGAATGGGTGCAGGTGCGATTTTCCTTAATGAAAAAGATGAAATTCTTATAGTTAAGCCGAGCTATAAAGATTTTTGGTCAATGGCTGGTGGAGTGGTAGTGGAGAATGAATCTCCAAAAGATGCTTGCATAAGAGAAGTAAAAGAGGAAATCGGTATTAATCTAAAAGATGCTAGTCTTCTTTGTATTGATTATTGCTCTAATAAAGAAGGGAATGGAGATAGTCTGCAGTTTATCTTTTTTGGAGGTGTTTTGACTGAAAAGGAGATTAAAGAAATTAAAATCGATGGAAAGGAATTAGTCGATTATAGATTTGTAAAAGTCGAAGAGGCGCTCTCTTTGCTTAGCGAAAAACTGAAAGTAAGGATACCGAGATGTTTAGAAGCGCTTAAAAATAATGCAGTAGTTTATTTTGAGAATGGGAAATAATTAAAAACACCTCCTAAGGACGAGCCACAAGAAGTGTTTTCAGCAAATGATACATTTAAAATATTAGTGTATCTGCGCAAAAAATCAAGTCATATCACATGGGAAAAATTAGAGTCGTTAAATTAAATACGGAAGGGAAAAAAGAATTTATCCGTGAGTTTAAGGATGCTCCAAAAAGACGGATGGATGATTACGATTTTTACGGAGTCTATGATGGTGATAAGATAATAGGTGGCATAGTTATAAACATAAAACCAGATCACTTTCATTTTAAGGGTCTCGGTCTGTTACCTAAAGTAATTGTCGAATTTTTGTTTGTTCTCAAAGAATATAGAAATCAGGGAATAGGTAAAAAGCTTTTCGATATCGCTTCTAAATACGACTCTGTAGGGCTACGCACGGGCGGAATGACTACTGACACAGCAAAGAATATGTATACGAAGGCGGGATTTAAAGTGGTTAGAGAGAAGGGATTGGTGAAATATTGGTATAGAGGAAAATAAGTTTTTTCAGAAAATAAATGTACGATAGACCACACACAGTCGAAGAAATTAAAAAGAAAAGTGATGGAGATTTTTATTCTTTAATGAAGTATTTAGATGAATCAAATAAATTAAGGGCGGTTATAAGCTCTGATACAAAAAACTGCTCAGGCCTTTTAAAACGTACTGCAAAAAGTAAGATGCAGTTTATGTATGATTTACGGCGTAAATTAGAATATAAGAAGAAAGGCACCATTTAAGGATTAACCTTAAACAGTGCCCTTCCCTAGAGATACGCTTTAAATACTAGTGCATCCCTGTAAAAAAGTCAAGGAAAAGTGTGACCTAAAATATTTTCTTTTTTGATCATATACAAAATTTATGGTAGTCTACTAGTAGATTTGGATGCTTGTGCATTTACAATCTAATATTCAATTAAACCAAATAAATGGGAGATTATAAGCGTGAAAAATACATTGATGGCGGTTATGATGGCCTTTCTGGCCATTTTTTCGACTTCGGCAGAACTTTCGGCTCAGGAGCCGGTGGTCCTCAGTTATAAGCGGGTCGCGGCAGATGTGGTTTCGTTCCAGGGTAATCCTGGAATAGAATATATCGTGCAAACATCAGTCAATCTTATCGACTGGCACGGCATCGCCTTATTACACGGGACGGGAAATGGTTTTCAGAGCTACACAAATTTTCCGAATCAGGAACATTTGTTTTATCGGGTGGTCATTACGAATGATAGTCCTGATGGAGTGGTGATTGTTAGCTTGGACAGTTCTACGCCGCTACCGGCTTTGATTCCGATTTCAAGGTGGCAGTCGACTTACGACGTCGCGTTGGGAGTTTGGGACATCAGGTCGCATCGTACAGATTCAGTTATCCGAAAACTGGATTTTGTCTTAAATACCACAGGAGGTAGCGGGGCATCACTATTTGAGGCAATCGGGCTCTTTCGTGGTAGTACATTAATTGCCTATGCTTTCGTCTTATCGAACGATGTGATGACTTCTAGTGTCACTTTCGATAATCTCGAAATCCCCATTCCTGCTGAACAGACTATAGCTTTAACCCTGTGTGCTGACATCAGTCCTGATTTGGGTGGTCTGTTCGAAGGGGTGACGGCTAATGCTGTTTTGGTCGCTTCTGGTTCGGCTCTGGGCATGAGCAATAATCCAGTCGTAACAGATTCTCATTACGGACGAACTCTCTCAGTGAATTCTACCACCGTGTCGGGGAATATGATGACATTCACTAGCTTGGGATTACTTCTTGGAAACCTTGGAGCTTACGATTCGATTACTACAGTTTATGATCCATGGGGATATATGAAGAATATACATGAATTGCATTTCACGTTTACCGCAAATAACTACGGCGGGAATGGAGATCTGTATTTCAGTAAGGACATTAACGAATTCCTAAGGATCACTAACTCCATTCCATCCACTGTTTCTTCTAATTTGGTTTTGTCTGTCGGAACATCGACGGTCGCGAGTACAGAAAATGCCTATATTATTCCAGCAGGAGGGAGCTGTACTTTTTCGATATATGGTAACATCGTCAGTACAAATATTACGACACCTTCTTCGGGGGTGCTAGGTATTACGGGTATACGTTTTGGCAATTCGCCAGATAACTTAACAACGTATACTTACGACCGAGACCTTCAGCGGTTGAGTCTCTTTCTTCGGTTCTAGGGCCTCTGTTCTTTCAGTTTCGCCCCGCCGTCGCACGAAGTGCGACGGCGGGCTTTTGTTTTCTAGATTTCTACTGTTTTGCAGAACTATGCTAGAATAAATCTATGAAAACGCAAAAATATCAACAATACTTTTTATTCGTCTTAATGTTAGTGGTGGGTGTGGCGGCTATATACATGTTCTCTTCGTTCTTTGCTCCGCTACTCATTGCCCTCGTTTGTTCGGTAATATTCTTTCCATTACATAAAAAAGTTTCGAAATATATTTCGAAAGGAGAGACTAGAAGCGCTAGATCCGCTTTCGTATCGCTCATCCTAGTCATCATAGTCGTTCTAACCCCTTTGACCTTTTTGGCGATAGAGGTTTCTTATGAGGCAAAGAGTGTCTATGATTTTCTGACTATAAGGAATGAAAACGTTCCTATTCTAGATTATCTTAATGAAAAAATATCCGCATTATCAAATAAGGTTATCCCTGAGTCGAAAAGTGTAGTAAGTAAACAGGTGGATGTGAAGGACTATATTAGACAGGCTATGCAGGTCGCTTTCACACACATTGATTCTATTTTCTCTAGTGCGGCAAAGATTCTCTTCGATATAATCATTCTGGTCCTAGCCCTATTTTACTTCTTTAAAGACGGCCTCATTTTAAAAAACCAATTAGTCAAACTTAGCCCATTAGACGATATTCAGGACGAGGCTATTCTAAAAAAGCTCGGCAAAGCAGTTAACTCTATTATTCGCGGAACACTTATGGTGGCAGTAATTCAGGGTATCCTCTCAGGACTCGGATTCTATTTAGTAGGACTACCAAATGCCGCTTTATGGGGAGGCGTAGCTATGTTCGCTGCTTTAGTTCCAGGATTCGGAACGTCACTCGTCTTTATTCCAGCTGTCGCTTTCTTAGCGATAAAGGGTAGTTATTCAGCGGCAGTCGTTCTGGTAATTTGGGGTGGTTTAGCAGTAGGCCTTATAGATAATTTCCTAGGGCCGAAGCTTGTGAGTGGAGGAACTGGAATTCATCCTTTAATCATTCTACTTTCAGCAGTTGGCGGTATTTCGGTTTTCGGACCTATCGGCTTCATCGCAGGGCCACTTATCATAAGCTTTTTCTTTGCACTTATGGATGTCTATAAAAACCATAGCTTAGTAAATGAATCTTAAATAACATAAGTATTATAAAAATAAATATACAAAATATGAATAATAATGCATCAAGCCTCTCACTTTCTCTCCAAAGTTTAAAGAATGCGATGAATACTGAGACAGCGACTTTAAGAGAAAAAGAAGCGCAAAAGACGGCAAAGGAAAATGAAAAGAAGGCATTAGAAGAATCTATAAGTGTAAAAGATAGAGAAATTTTAGCAAAAGATGTAGAGAAAAAGGCAAAGGAGGAAGAGATAAAAAAGATAGAAAGGGAGAAGGAAGAAATGAAAAGAGAAATACCAAAAATTAAGACAAAGATCTCGGAGGTCGAAGCTACTATGAGGATGATCGATAAAGAAATAGAAAGAATGAAAGCAGAACAGAAAAGGCATAGTGATGAAATGGTAAAAATGCAAAGAGAATTCGAAGATGCACAAAGAGCGGGAGACGTGAAGAAGAAATAGCTTTCCTATTAATGCGAGAGTTTCTTTTCCTAGCGAAATGGTGAAAATGTGTTAGAATGTGTGAATGGCATTTATAGATGAAATAACGTTACATTTAAAGGCTGGCAATGGAGGCGACGGCGTGGAAAGATGGCGCCATGAAAAGGGAATAGAACTCGGTGGCCCGTCCGGCGGAAATGGTGGAAAAGGTGGTGATTTTTATATCAGAGCTGTTAGAGATAACGGTATTTTAGCGCGTTATAGGAATGAAAAGGTTTTCGAAGCAGAGTCCGGTGAGGCCGGAATGAAAGAAAGCAGACATGGCAAAGATGGTGAAGATTACTTTTTAGATTTACCGATAGGGTCTGTCGTGACGAATAAAAACATTGACAGAGTTTACACTTTACTTAAGGATGGCGAAAAAGTTTTGATATTAAAAGGCGGAAGAGGAGGTCTCGGAAATGAATATTTTAAATCGTCCACGAACATCAGTCCTAAGCAGTGTACTCCCGGAAAACCCGGAGACGAGGCTGATTTTTATATAGAATTAGAGCTTACAGCAGACGCAGGCTTCGCTGGTTTCCCGAATGCTGGAAAGTCTAGTTTGCTTAATGTCTTAACGAATGCATCGGCAAAGGTGGGGGCATATCCTTTTACGACCATAGAACCGAACCTTGGTGCACTCTACGGCTTCGTACTGGCTGATATTCCTGGACTGATTGAGGGTGCTGCGGAAGGCAAAGGACTAGGCCACGCTTTCCTTCGCCATATTAAACGCACGAAACTTATCGTTCATTTAATTTCTCTAGAAAATGAGGATTTAGTCGGGACTTATAAAACTATTCGAAAAGAGCTCGAAACTTATAGTGAAGATTTGGCAAAGAAAAGGGAAATCATTCTCCTCACGAAAACTGACTTAGTGGATGAGAAAACGACGAAGTCTGCCATAAAGAAAATGAAAAAGTATTCTCCTGACGTTTTTGCCATCTCTATCATAGATGATAAATCTATAAAGGAATTTTCTGATAGCTTAGTAAAAATCCTCAGAAGCGAACAGGCTTAAAAAGCTCACGCTTTCTTTAGCGCTTTATTTTTATTTATTTATATCCCTTTCATTTCCACGATTTTAACACCAGCTATAACAGTGCGGTTTTCCCAAACTCCGTGGGCAGTGAATACGTCTAAGGCTCTATAATCTGAATCTCCAGTTAATGCGATGATGAATTTATATCCAGCTATAGTCACTGGAGAAATGTTTGTTATAAAATATTTTTTCTGCATATCCGGATATTTTGCTGAGAAAGCTAAAAGTTCTTCGACGGTGGCTGGTCTATAACCTTTATTACCTAAAAAAGATGGGATATCACTATTATTCATAGCTTTATCTAATTTTATAAGTGAAATCTGAATCTTCTCTTCGCCCTTTCCACCAGAAACATAAAGTGGAATATTCGCAGGGGTTATTAACTCACTTACGAAATCATTTTTTCCTGTATATTTTGCTGAAGTAATCATTTGAGATAAAGTCTCATTATGGTTTACTGTAATATCATAGACTGAATTTTCTATTTCTCTCGCATAACGTTCATTAGAGGAGGACTGATTATTTATAGTAACTATTCTAAGTTTAGTAAAGGCATTCGTCTCCATTAAGAAAACACAGAAGAAAATAACTAATACTGCTAAAATAGCAGTTAGCGTTCTCTCGATTTTTATATTTTTATCCATAAATTTAATTTATTTTTTTACTTCACTATATTATAACTTATAATTTGTGATTTTAGCTAGTTTTTTGCTATACTGCTCATATGTCCGAAAAACAATACAAGGCCACAATAGGCCTAGAAATACACGCAGAATTAAAGACTAAATCGAAGATGTTCTGCTCCTGTAAGAACGATCCGAATGAAAAAAGGCCGAATGTGAACGTTTGTCCCATATGTATGGGTCATCCAGGAACACTTCCTGTGATTAATAAAGAGGCAGTTCGAAATGTTTTAAAGATGGGAATCGCTCTAAAAGGCAAAGATGCTGATTTCACTGAATGGGACCGTAAGAATTATTTCTATCCTGACATTCCAAAGGGTTATCAAATCAGTCAGTACAAATATCCGCTAATCACTGGTGGTTCCATAGACGGTTTTGAAATCACGAGAATTCATTTAGAAGAAGACACAGCGAAGTCCACTCATGATGCGGGAGAGGGAAGTCTCGTGGATTTTAATCGTGCCGGTTTACCTTTAATGGAACTCGTCACTGAGCCCGTAATTCACTCTGGTGCTGAGGCAGTTAAATTTGCAAAAGATTTACAAAGACTTCTTAGGTATTTAGGCGCGGGTGATGCAGATATGGAAAAAGGGCAAATGAGAGTGGAGGCAAATATTTCAGTGAGTGATACTGATTCGCTCGGCACTAAAACTGAAGTGAAAAATCTGAACTCTTTTAAGGCTGTCGAGAAAGCGGTGGATTATGAGATAAAGAGGCAGATAGCTCTAATAGAGCAGGGCGAAAAAGTCGTTCAGGAGACTCGTGGATGGGATGATTCGAAGGGCTCTACATACAGAATGCGCTTAAAGGAATCTTCACATGATTATAGATATTTTCCAGACCCTGATTTACCGAAAATGATGATAAGTGAAATTCCTGAATTTTCTGCGGAGACTTTGAAAAAGGAATTGCCTGAATTACCGTGGGAAAAAAGAGAGCGTTTGAAAAAAGAATATGAGTTAAAGGAAATGGATGCAGATATGTTTGTAGACTCACTAAAGCTCATTTCATATTTCGAGAAAGTCACTACCCTCCTCAAAGAAAAAAAGCTTTCGAAACTAGCTTTGAACTATCTTCTATCTGACTATGTATCTATTCTAAAGAAGAGCAAATTTGAAGAAGATGAATTCGAAAATCTGGAAAAGGTAAGCGCCGAAAACTTTGCCGATCTTATTCGCATGATAAATGAAGGACTTTTATCTTCACGAGGAGCGAAGGATACTTTAAAGATTATGTTTGATGAAGCCGAAAACAGTGCTCAGTCCCTGAAAGTCGGCAGTGGAAAAAGTCCGCGCGAAATCGCTAAAGAAAAGGGATTTATTCAAAATCATGACGAAGGGGCTCTCGAAAAGACAGTGGCAGAAGTAATAAATGCAAATCCTAAAGTGGTGGCAGACTATAAAGCAGGAAAAGAGGCCGTACTTCAGTTCCTGATAGGACAGGGAATGAAGGCTACAAAAGGCAGTGCAAATCCAGAAATTCTCACAAAAATCTTTAAAAAATTATTATAGGAAATATTAATTCTGTCCCCATTTTCGAGCTTTTTTTCTAGAATAAAATATCATATAATATATAGGCAAATAAGGGTGGTTTTAAGTATACATTGGTTTTTATGGTATTTAATAAAATAAAAAAAACTTTCAGAAATAAATACCTAATAGTATTAGCTCTTTTTCCATTATTAATTTTTGTTTTCTCGGCGAATTTAGCTAAAGCTGATGTTCTAGACCCATCCCTGCCAGTCATCACATGCGGAGAGCTTTTTGCGCCTAGTATATACACACTAGACGCGGATATTCGAGGAATCTCTAATACATGTTTTGATGTATCGTCAGATGAAGTGACTATAGATGGTGCGGGATATGGTATATATTCAGCTACTGGAACTACAGTAGATTTAGCAGTAGATGCGAGAGTTCATGATTCATTAAACGGTCCATTGACTAACGGTGCTAATGCTTACAGTAATCTTTTGATAAATAATCTCACAGTATCTGGCTTTACTACACTCGTAAATGCATCAGGTAATGCTGATACTAATGGTACAGGGTCAAATAATGGTTACGGAGGTAACGGTGGAGACGTAGCTATTTATTATTCTACACCAGGAGATATCACGGCAAATGGAGGAAATACTTCTACTTACGGCTATGGTGGTAGTGGGGGAAATATTACTATTACTGATATAGATTTAAATTTATCGAATAAAAGAATATCTTTAAAGGGTGGTGAAGGAAATACTGGAATGGGAGTAAACGGCGGACTAATTATTTCTTACAGCGGAATATTTAATCAGGATGGATTAGTGCTCGGTCCACTTTCTTTTTTGAATATAAATGGAGTTATTAAACATCCGAATAACTGGACTCCATATGAATCTTCTAGGCTTTGGCAAACTATCGCTTCTTCTGCTGATGGGAAAAAGTTAGTCAGTGCGGGCGAAGGCGAAAAGATTTACACATCGACGGATGGAGGACTAAACTGGATCTCTAGGGATTCAGTTAGAAGCTGGACAGCCGTCTCATCATCAGCAGACGGTAGTAAATTAGTAGCCGTGGATTCAGGCGGGTATATTTATACATCATCTGACTCAGGTATTTCCTGGGCTCCGCATGGAAGTGCTATGGCGTGGCAGGCGGTCGTTTCTTCAAGCGATGGCAAAAGGATTATGGCTACAGTGAGAGATGGTGAGATATATATATCAAAAAATTATGGTCAATCATGGACTGTTTCTAACTCCCCTGTATTAAATTGGAAAGCTATTTCTTCCTCAGCAGATGGTATGAAGGCTGTGGCTGTAGCAGATCAGGGGCAAATATATTCTTCTTTAGATGGAGGATTAAACTGGAGTGTTTCCACGTCATCACCTTCGGAAAGATGGAATTCCGTTTCTTCTTCTGCTGATGGAAAATACGTAGTGGCTGGTGTCTATGGAGGAAGAATTTATAATTCTAGTGATTATGGAAATACTTGGATTTTGTCGAATAATTATGATGGACTAGTCTGGGCGTTAGGTGGAAATCATTTCTATAGTTGGCAAAAGGTGTCTTCGTCTGCAGATGGAAAATACATCTTTGCCTCTATATATGGTGGTAATATTTATAGTTCATCTGATTACGGTGATACATGGGTATTATCAGAATCATCACCTAGTATAGCGTGGACGGCTATCACTAATTCTGCTGATGGGAATATTTCAGCCGGGGTATCTTATGGAGGAAAAATATATGTATTAAAAAAATATCCAGAGAACTTTTCAAT
>Ga0194063_10002212_pt1 | contig 12229 bp, 15 predicted proteins | sample SepL3720m_MetaG_FD_155459 | JGI IMG/M metagenome (GOLD analysis project Ga0194063, IMG submission 155459) | Anoxic zone freshwater microbial communities from boreal shield lake in IISD Experimental Lakes Area, Ontario, Canada - Sep2016-L373-20m | ecosystem: Environmental > Aquatic > Freshwater... | reverse complement strand
ACTCCGGGTCATAAGGCGATTTCATCGTTCATCGTTGGGCCCCCTGATGGATCGGTCAGACAGGGCGGACAACTTTGCTGGTAGTGGGGGTTCCAGGGGCAGTAGGTCAGGGTCATCGTGCCCTGCTTTCTGGTCTTGAGATGGCGAGGATCAATCGGGCGGGACAGATCCGCCAAGGTTTAGGCAGTGGGTCGCAGGGCAAACATTGTCGGGGTTGCCCGAGTGCCGTTACTGGAAATGACTTGCATAGGGCTGAACCTCTGTGGCTTTACGAATAAATTGTAGCATCAAACACTGCCCCTTGATCGTCAAGTGCTCGCTTGAGCCAGGACAAGGTGGGTGCTGCTGAGGCGGATATTCCCAACTGGTTCGAGAGCGTTGCTTGAGTAACCAACCACCAGGGGCAGAGACACCAAGACGGAGTTCGGAGTCAGAGAAGATTGCCTGAAGGTCGGCATCAATCGTTTGGCGCTCCTGTTCCAGAATTTTGATCTGCCCTGTGACCTCAACCCGCCGTTGGAGCAGTTGATCGGGGTTGTGGTGCTCCAGATGGGGGAACGGATCTTCTCGTTCAGGTGGGAGGGGCTTGAGAAGGTGCTCCAAGGCACCAGGGGGTAGTGGGGTCATAAGACATCTTCTTCTATGGCACCTTCTTTGACCAATCGGGCATAGTGGCACTGAATAGCACTTTCCACAACGGCAGCAAGTGTGAATGGTTGGGAGTTGAGTTTGCGGTACTCCTGTATTTCAGCAACCAGTTCCATCACCTCATCAGAAATGCGGATACCAAATTGCTTGGGAGCGTCGGGATGATCTTTGACCATTTGCTTCAAGGGGGATTGGGTGGATTCTGGCAGGGGATACCGCCAGCAGAGGAGATCAGGGAACGCATCGTTGAGGGTTTCAGGGGTGAATGCAGGAGGGGCACACCACACCCCTCCTGTTAGTAGGCGTCAGGCGACCTCTACCAGCACCTCAAAGTCCTCCGCAGGGGGTATTGAGGAGAACTGCTCATCCAACACCTTCCAAAAGAGATTGCTCAGTTCGTTGATCGTGATGCTGCGGAGCAGTTGTGCGGCGAATGCCCAGTGCTCGCACATCAGGGCACTGAGGATGCGTCCGTCAGCAGCGGCATCAGAACTCTCCTGCTCCCACTGGCAGATCTGATTCTCAATGGCGGTGGTGATCACGACCTGAGAAGCGTTGATGGTTGCCAGATCCAGTCGGTTGATTTCAGAGTTGGTCATTGGAGTCTCTATGGACTTGCTGGTGGAAGGGGTTGAGAGAGGCGAACTGCTGTGAGTTTCTTGCCCCTCAACACTGAAATCATAGCACAGATCACTGGGGATGGTGCAAGGAGTGCTGATGTGAGATCCTTAGATGCTGAGTCTGTGGTGTCTTGATGACAAAGGTGGTGCGTCTGACGCTGGCGAAGGCAATCGCCAAGGCAAACCTGCGTCGTGCTGAGACAGGGGAGAAAGCGATCACGATGAACTCCCTGGCGGTTCAGTGCGGGGTAGCAGCAACCACCATCACAAGGTTGGCGAGGAACGACGACAAGGCAGCGTCCTCATTGCCCTTGGACCTTGCAGGAAAGATCGTGGCGGTGCTGGATTGCGGGATTGAGGATCTATTAGAGGTTGCGAAAGAGTGATATTTTATGCATTAATTTCATTGAATTTGATAGTTCCCAGTGCTAACTCGATAATGTTTTGAAGTTTTATAAGAAGTAAACTTGAATCAGCAAAAGAATTAGAACGCTAACTTTTCGCTGACCAAACCCAACCTGGTAAACTCTCTAGAAGAGCAATGCGTCTCTCAGAAAGGGTGTTCATGCTTTTGGATCCCTTTTGCCTTGCGACCCACATTCCAATTTCCTGGTTTTTTTGCGGCACTCGTGCATGACCATTTCTGATTATATATTCTTTGAGTTCTTGGTACTTCTCTAACCACTCTGTCTCCAAGAGATCCCAAACCCACCCTGGTAAACTTTCTAGAAGGGCAATACGGTTTTGAGTTAACTTGCCTTTTTTAAAGACTGTTCGTTGATTGTCGACCCATCTACCAAGAATGGAGTTGCTTCTGGGCACACGAGAATGACCATTGCTCTTTGCGTACTCTTGAAGTCTCTGATATTTCTCCAACCACTCCGCATCTAATGGATCCCAAATCCAACCTGGTATTTTTTCCAGAAGAGCAATTCGATTGTTAGGGAGTTTGCCTTTTTTATACATAGTCCTTTGATGAATTACCCAACTGCCAATGTTTGGAGTTGCTTGTGGTACTTGTGCGTGACCATTGCTCTTGGCATACTCTTGGATTTCATGATACTTCTCTAACCAGTCTGCGCCTTTTGAATCCCAAACCCATCCTGGTAAACTTTCTAGAAGAGCAATGCGTTTTTCAGCAACTTTACCCTTCTGGTGGAATGTCCTTGTTCTTTGAGCGATAACCCAAGAACCAAGACCTGTCGTTGTGAATGGAACTCGCGAATGACCATTAGAACTCACAAAATCTTTGAGTTTTTCATACATCTCTAACCAGTCTGCTTCATATGGATCCCAGACCCATCCTGGTAACTTTTCGAGAAGAGTAATTCGTTTTACATGTAATTTACTTTTTTTATAGACTGCTTTTTGAGCGTCTACCCACGTGCCAAGAACCGAGTTACTCCTTGGCACTCGAGCGTTGCCATTTATCTTTATATATTCTTGAAGTTGATGATATTTCTCTACCCATTCTGCTTCTTGTGGATCCCAGACCCAACCAGGTATTTTTTCTAGCAGAGCACTTCGTTCATAAGGTAATTTACCTTTTTTGTGTACTGTCCTTTGAGTATCAACCCAAATACCAAGAATTGAATTTTTCACGGGTACTCGAGCATTTTCATTTATCTTTGCATATTCTTGAAGTTGATGATACATCTCTGTCCAGTCCGCCTCTCGTGGATTCCAGACCCATCCTGGCAAATTTTCAAGCAGAGCAATGCGTTCGTTAGATAATATCCCATTCTTATAAACTGCTCTTTGCTTAACTGCCCAATTACCAAGTATCGGATTCTCGAGCGGGACTAGTGAATTGCCATTGCTCTTGGCATACTTTTGAAGTTCTTGGTAATTCTCCAACCAGTCTGCCTCTATTTGATCCCAAACCCACCCAGCAATGTTTGCCAAAAGAGAAATCCGTTCTTTGGGCAGTTTGCCTTTTTTATAAAATGTCCTTTGATTGTTAATCCAACTTCCAAGAATCGGCGTGATAGATGGGACTCGACTATGACCATTTCTGCTTGCATACTCCTTGAGTTCTTGATACTTCTCCAACCAGTCTGCATCCAATGGATCCCAGACCCATCCAGATAATGTTTCTAGTAGAGAAATTCGATCATTTGATAATTCGCCCTTCTTGTATGCTGTCCTTTGCTTGCTGACCCAACCGCCTAGTATCGGTGTTACTTGAAGTACTCGTGCATGCCCGTTGCTCTTTACAAACTCCAGAAGATTGCCAAACTTTTCCATCCAGTCATCGGTAGTATTTTTGACCAGCACGGTTCGGAATATGTCTCCGATTTTGCTATCTACTCTCTCTGGTATAAAGACAATTTTTTCCAAATCTTCTTGCCTTATGCTCCTATCGTCTCTAGTGCCAAGTTCTACCCTGAGTCGATCTAGGACTTCACTTAGCGAGTCGTCCTGGGATTTCAATGCGAGGATAACTTTCCAAATTTCTTTGAAACGACTCGCAAGGATTTTCTCTTCGATGTTTTCGGTGTCTCCCAGGTAGACAGGAAGAATGATGTATCCAAAAGACTTCTCCTCACTCTTTCTGATTGCCCTTCCAACTGCTTGAATGATGTCAACCTGACTACTGCGGGGATCCATGAATGCAATTCCATCGAGGGTAGGCACATCGACTCCTTCGGAAAGGCACCTTGCATTTGAAAGAATGCCAATCTGACCATCCTCTAAATTGCGTAGTTGACCAATCTTGTTATTCCTCTCAAGGGAAGTCATTTCTCCTGAAACGTATCCAGTCTGTATTGCTCTTTCTGTCTTTGATGAGGTGGGCAACCAATCAATAATTGCTGGGTGATCCTCCGAAAACTTCTTTGCTCCCTTCACTCGACCATGGAATGTGATAACTCTTTGAAGGTCGTAGTCACGGATTGCCTTCGCAAGTGATATGTGATTTGCCAGAGTTTCGTAGTCGGTCTCGATGCCAGTGCCTGTTGAACAAAGAGGTCTGTTAATGATTTGTGCCTGGATGTCTGGATCGTCTACTCCAATGACCACAACTCGATAGTCGCTAAGTAAGTCTCTCTTGATCGCTTCGGAAAAATTGAGTTTGTGTAAGACTTTGCCAAAGAGACTCTCATCATCCATCGATGCAACCTCGATATCCTCGGAGTCTGCTTTCGTCTTTATACGACTAGAGAGAACCCTTGGTGTTGCCGTCATGAACAAACGCTTTTCTGCTCGGATTTTCTGACTGTCGAGAACAGATCCAAACGCCTCCGAAACCTTCCCAGCACAACGATGTGCCTCATCCGCAAGCGCAAGATCGAAGGTCGGTGCTCCTGCGTCGTTCTGTGCTTCTACGATCAGTGGAGAGGATTGATAGGTGCAGAAGATCACACCACCATCACCGCCCTGGAGGAACTGCCTGATCTCCTCTGGGTCACTCGTGACTGGTGCGCCTATTTCGCTGATGTGCTCGATCCAGTTATCCGTTGTCCGATCCTGCTTGGCGACTGACTGATCGGAGCAGACGCAAATCCAGTTGAAGGGGTTCTGACTGTTCGCTGTCCATTCCCTCAGTGTCTGAGACAGCAGACTGAGTGAAGGCACCAAAACAAGCGTCCGCTGTGCCCCCAGTTTCTCCTTGATCCAGAGGGAGGTCAGTGTCTTCCCAGTACCACACGCCATGAGCAATTGCCCTCGCTCATGGGTCTCCAGTCCTTTGACCACATTGCGGATCGCTTCTTCTTGATGTGGTCTTGGTGTGAGGCGTTCCTTCCGACGACCCGTAGCAAGATCATGCGGAGTGGATGGGAACTCGACTGCTGACTGCTGAAAGTGCTCCCGTAGAAAGCAAATGACTTGCTTCTCCTGTCGCTCAATGACTTGCATGGCATTCTTCCCGATGCCATCTGTCGATGCGATCAGCAGTCTTCCGTGAATTCTGGGATCGTTTGACTCGCTGAGAAAACTGTCGATCTCCGCCTTGTTGATCTCACGATCAGGAGCGATGCACTTACTTTGAACTGCCCAGTGCTTGCTTGCCGTATCTTCGTAGACCAGATCTATCCCGCAGTCTTTGCCCCAACGATGCGGGTACTCGTCCCACAACCACACTGATCTGATCTTGTTCGACCACTCAGGGTCAGTCTTCAGGAACCAAGGGATAAAGACCTTCTCAAAGAAATTACCCCGCTTCCCGCTGTCGTCTGGGAGAGATCTGTAGAACTCGTCAAAGGTCGCCATAGGTCAGACACTCCCGTCTTCTTGGAGGACCTCCAGCAGCAGATCCCCCAGGTCTTCGTCGTCGCTCTGGATGGTGGGGAGGGTCTCTGAGTCGGGCACTTGGACGAGTCGCTTATGCCCATTCTGCACTCTGGGACTGGGTTTTTCCTTTTTTGCAGATTCTGCATTGTTACTGGTGGATCTGTAGAGGTGCAACTATTGCGCCTCTATGGCGTCCTTGCCCCTTCTTCCAGATCCGCTCCAAGGTCTTGCGGAATGCGCCCTCGCTCATCGGTCGTGCCCGATCACGCTTCCAAAAGACGCTGCCGATCCACCAGACCTGAAGTCCGCCAAAGACCAGGGCGACCAGACCCAGTTGGATGTATCCCCAGTTCAGGTGGTCCATTTCGCCTCCACTTGCGCCTCTGCGCAGATCCACCTCAGGGTATGCCTGAACTGATCGATACTGGGGGTTGTGCCAATCAGGTGCCGTTTCAGGGAACTACCGAACTGCCAGACCTTGAGGACAACAGCAACTAGGAAGACTACCATGAAAACCTTGATCCACTGAGGATCATCCAACACTTCTTTCCTCCTTATACTAGGCAACTTTGGGCATTCATGGTCATCCTGGAGACAGGACAGGCACCCTGGGCGACTAGATGGGTTATGAATTACCAAGAAGGCAAACGAATCAGCGCCTGCCCTGAGCAGGTGCTTTTTGATTCTGGGGATTGACTTCCTGTGCTTGGAAATGTTCTAGGGCATGGGGACGACAACAATTCTGCAGGTACTGCTTCTGGATCGGTGATTTCTGGTGTTCCAAATGCAATCTAGTGATGACCAACTCCGTCTTCACTCTCATAATACTTTTCTATCGCGTTTGCTATCTCATCGTATCTTTTTTCTTGCTCCATAACAAACCGTTGGTATGACTCTTCTTGCTGACAGCAGATTTCCTCATCATCTTCTCCTTCCATATCCAACATAGCATCCATCCATCTCGCCATTTCATCACCTTTGTCACTCTCGCTTTCAAATACTCCTTCTCTATTCCAATAGTTGTCTAGATCTCCATCTTGGTCACTTATGTCTAATTGTTCTGTATGATCCCAGAAGGGCATTGAGCGCGATGCTTCTTCGTCGTCAACTCCATTGACAGTAATTCCATCTGCTATCCTTGATAATGTCTTGGCATCATTGCCATAAACAATGCCTGATCCCCATGGGTCATCCTTGTAAATCTTATCGTAGAAACCTTTTCTTATAAACTGATACCACTCCCTTATTCGTTGATCTAAGTGGAAGGGAATCGCACCAGCGTCCCGTAAGTTAACCCTTTCAAATCCATCTACTAACAAGGTTTTCCATAGACATCTTGCCTCTTGCTTTGACAAAACTCTCGTTTTGCTTGATTGGTTGCCTATGACTTCAAGAAAGTAGACATTTTCGGCAAGACTGTTTAATCCGAATAAAAACCAGTGAACAGATAATCTTTTTTTGAGAAAATATATTGGATGCGGCGGGGTGTTCCTCATGTTGATCCGATAAATTGAAAGTCAGATGCTGAGTTCTTTACATGTTGAATGAGAATATTACTCTTCGGTTCTTGTTAGATGAGTATGCCTTTTCCTTCTTTTCTGTTTAGATATGCCGCTAACTGCGCCCATGACTTAAGTTTAGTCGTTTGACTGCATCCTGCATGCGAGCATCTTAAGTAGTACTTGTCAAGTAAGGGCATATCAGTCGGACCCATCTTTTGCCTGAGTTTCATTGCAGTCAAATGAACTGGACATAGAACATCCACATCTGTTTCACCCAAGTGCCCCATTAGTCGCTCATCAATGCTTTTCTGAGTGGATTCAGCACTTGCAATGGTAGTTAGAATTTTGTTGCTTACGCTTAACTCGTCAATGTCTGTTCTGTTTACCAAGTCAATATCACTCGGTCTTAATGAGATAGTTCTGCATTGTGTTCCCGCATAGTATCCAATGCATTGCCAGAAGAAGTCACTGAAGTTTGGTTCTTCAACGGTTTTGTGCTGCAATCGCATTAATCTTCCACACGACGGGCATTTTTTTTCTAGTGTTATCAATCCCGTATGATACAGCAACTTATTTTCATTTCCACTCACCAACTCTGACTTTGCGAATTTATCTGGGTTCTGTTCGTATTGATTTCTGATACATTGCCCTTGCGCCTCTTGGTATTCCTCGTATTTCTTTTGTTTTTCATGATTTAAATCCTCAATCCGTTGCTTATCCGCTTTGTTGTCACCGCGCCTTAAAGAAACCTCTCTCTCTTGTATCTCAATATCAATCTCTGAAATTTCTTCTGCAGTGACATTGACTGTATTTCTTGAATGCAAATATGTCCTGCTTGATTCAGGGAAGATCTGCTTTAGTTCTTTTCTTATAATATCCGCAGTATTTCTGACAATTTGTGGCACCACTTTAATCGCGAATGCTGCGACCCCCGCGAATAAGAAGTCAAAGAATTCCATGCTTAACGCCCTCCAGTTCTTACTTCCCTATTGTACCCTCATCTTCGTCTTCGCTGATCTGCCGCTCTGCTGCCCTGCTGAGTGCCTCCCGTGCTGACTGGTTCCCGATGGTGCTGCCGTCACCAGGAAGCACCTCCAGCAGCAGATCCCCCAGGTCCTCGTCGTCGCTCTGGAGGGTTGGGAGGGTCTCTGAGTCGGGCACTTGGACGGGTCGCATCCACCCATTCTGCACTCTGGGTCTGGGTTTTTCCTTTTTTGCAGATTCTGCATTGTTACTGGTGGATCTGTAGAGGTGCAACTATTGCGCCTCTATGGCGTCCTTGCCCCTTCTTCCAGATCCGCTCCAAGGTCTTGCGGAAATCCCTACGATCTGAGGTGTAGAAGTAGCAGTCTTACCTAATGGAGACTTCTTTATCCTCGAAGAAGTCGCGAATGAATTTTCTGAGTTCGTTCGCGGGAGCAGCATTTTTTGTCCAACCATTCTGGAACTAATTCCAACAAGGGAGATACTTCATAGTCTAATCTGCTCTCTTCAGTGCATTCGCCCGCTTCAGATACTTATCGATGAAACTACTGCCATCATCGCATTAAAGATGCATCCTCCAAGAGTTCATTCAACTGCCGAAGCAACTCTTTGTGCGCCAATAAATCAGTACGCCGTGACAATTGAGGGAACACCTAGCAACCAATCCATCAAGGAATTAATAGCACCGAATATCTTTTCTCCTATTTTAAGCACGCATCCCGCAAGTTTCGACAAACCCTCTAGGACCCAGTCCACCACGCAGTTCAATACTGCCCACAAGTTTGCCAAAACCGATGCAGCATAGTTAAATGCATATCTAGTCAAATCGAACAACAACGACGCAAAAGATTTTCGATCTGGATCAACATGATCAACAACAGAAGCAAGAAGTTCAAGTCCCAACCTCCCTAAACCGACAATCGCACCTGTAACCAGCAAGAACTGGAATGGTGGAAACGCTACGCATATGAAAGAAACTAAAAACGAAAGCGCACCCCCTCTGAGACCCTGCTGATGCGCTTGCTTAAGCACATTGACAAGGAAGCGCTTTCGGAACTCTCTACTTTTTACAAGTTGTTCGCGATGCTTAATCAGATTTCGACCAACAGTAAAAGAAAAAGCAACCGCATACCCAGCAGCACCAGCAAGACCCGCTCCTATCAATGCTTGATCTAGGGATGCGGACCAATCAGGGATCGCAGCGGTTGCATCAGCATCAAACCTTGCTCCTGATACATCATCAGAAAATCTTGCATCAATTAACTGAGAGTCCACCATATTTCTCTCAGCAATTTGCAACTGCTCATGCAAAGTCATGACATTATCCCCCCTAACCTGATTAGGGTTTCCGAAAGTTGTCTCCCAAACCGCCTCTGTGCCACCCTTAGAACTTGGAAACACATGAGACCACTCATGAATGTTCAACCATGCGCTCATTTCTGAATGACTATCGCGAAGATTCTGGGGAATCTCGTTAAACATGTCCATGGCAGAAGTTGCCTCATGATTCGCCGCCCTTGCAATGAGTCTGGAGCGAATATCTGAAGGGAGATCTGAATACTCCACTATCAGACCCCTAATTTCCTTGCCAGTTCATCCAATTCCCGATCCATGCCCGAATCCATATACTTAAGTCGATAATAAGCGGCGACACCGTCATCGCGAGACACAGTCCCGCTGGATAACTGTTGAGATAGATCGCGAACTATCAGTTGAGTTTTTTCGCGAATCAACTGATCGAGTTCTCTGACCTTTTGCTGATGCGACTGAACTCCTCCTCGCACTCCAAGGAAACCACCCTTGGCAAGTTGTGCACCTGCAATCGCAGCAGGCAACAAGAGACCCAACCCTCCGGTGACCGCTACCAGACCTGCAGCAAGAGCAACACCACCACCGCCATAAGCAGCAATTTTTATGCCTAGTTTCTCATTTAGATCACTTCTTCGCTGCTGCAATTCCTGAAGTTCCTGGAATCTCGCCTCTAGCAATCTATTCATCGGGTGGCGTTATGTTAAATGTGACAACCAAACTAGCACGGGTCCCCATCTTTTTCCCAGCAGCAGATCCCCAGGTCCTCGTCTTCGGTATTGGGAGTGGTGAAGGTCGCTGAGTCGGTCACGGGTGCTTGAGGCATTCGCCCATTCTGGACTCTGGGATTGGGTTTTGTCCCGTTGTGCAGGTGCTGCATCGTTACTGGTGTCCACTGGTGGGAAACCTATGGGTAGTCGCATCTGACCAATGACCCCTCTCACCACTGACAGCATCGCCTCTGAACTGCTGGAGGAGACCCCCTGCTGACCCTGGAGCAGTCACCACGGGTTCGGCGGTTACTGGGAGACCTGCTGGCGTTGATTCAGGAGGCGGAGAAGCATCTGGGGACTCATTGGAGGTTCTGATCATTTCTGCAATCAATGCAACTGCTTGATGAACCCTGATCATTTGAGGCGCTTCGAGTGCAAATATCTGCTACTTATGAGAAGGAACTACGGCACAGTACCCATACTTATTCCAGGGTGCTTTGGGGTCATACATGGGGTGATCTTTGATGCTACGCAGCGGAACCTCGTTTACCGCCACGATCGTGAGTGGAAAATATTTCTTGGGAAGTCTGTCTGAAAACATCCATCCGCCCGAACCTCCGCCGTCGTAGCAGGGCACGGTGATTATTTCACTATAAGCAGGCAATGCAGATACAACTGATATTGCGAATATTGCAGAAAGAATTATGCTCCGTAGTCGCATGGTCTGACAAAATGGTTTTTAGAATGTTAGTTGTCTGATGGCGCACGTCAACACAACCAGTGCGCCCCTACGGCGTCCGTTGCCCCTTCGACAAGACCCGCTCCACGGTCTTGCGGAATGCGCCCTCGCCCATCGGTCGTGCCACTCCCCGCTTCCAAAAGACGCTGCTGATCCACCAGACCTGTAGACCTCCAAAGGCAAAGGCAACCAGACCCAGTTGGATGTAACCCCAGTTCAGGTTGTCCATCACGCCGCCTACTGCATTCCTAGAACCGTTTAACATGCTGCTATCATCCAGAGGTCTTGAATACAGACTTATGTCAACCTGGGAGCATGTCCCAACTGGCGCAACTCATTTCCGCCAAGGTTCTGCTGGTGATTTTGCGGAAATGACCACTGCAAATGGCAATACCTATAGAATGAATTATTCGACCAACCCCATATGGAACTCACCTGACATGAGACTTGCGGTTCATAAACTCGACGGGAGCGATGATTATCTTATTGAAAAAGTGGAGGGTGGCGTACGTCTATTGCTTTTTAGGGTTGGACAGATGAATTTTGTCAAACTCGCTCGGAAGGGCACCAAAGAGTGGAATGATGCCGTTGAAATAATGAGTGGAAGACAGATTCAGGGATATTAAGCAGGAAGCATCCTTGTTCTTATTCCTCCTGTTAGAAGCACAACTCAAGCGCCCCTCTATGGTTTCCGCTGCCCCTTCGTCCAGATCCGCTCCAAGGTCTTGAGAAATGCGTCCTCGATCATCGGTCGTGCCAGATCACGCTTCCTCAGAGTGATGCTGATCCCCCAGGTCCCCGTCGTCGCTTGCTTCAAGGGTGGAGAGTTTGCTGGTTAGGTCACTAGGACTGGTCGCTTATGCCCATTCTGCACTCTGGGACTGGTTTTTCCCTTTATGCAGTTCCTGCATGATTTCTGGTGTCCGACCCTGGGACCCCTGTAAGCAGTCGCGCTAAGACCCCGATGACCCTAACCACCGACCACATCGCCTCTGAACTGCTGTAGGAGACCCTGCTGACCCTGGAGCAGATCACGACAGGTGTCACCGTCCTGGCGATCAATGCCACTCGGAACCCTGAGGAGTCCCCAAGGGTGCGGAGGTTGCTGGCGTATCTGGTGGAGGCGCTTCAGGAGGCAGAGAAGAATCTGGGGACTTATGCGACCTCTTGACCCTTGTGCCAGACCTGTCTCTGCACTCTTTGCGTCACCATCCAGGAGGGTGCCGTCTTGTGCGGTTTATCTGGATCTGATTCCCCTGGGCACCCAATTCGGAGGGGCAGTCGGTGGGTTGCTTGGGGAGGTGGTTCGGGAGGGGGTGGTGTCCTCCGGGTCGGTCTGTCACTCTGAAATCGACGGACGCGAAATCGTTTTAACAGGTCCGACGGTACCTATCAGCGTTGTTGTCCGCTCGAGGTGCCTGCGTTGAGCACCTTTGCGCAGCTTACTGCCTTTTGCTTTTCATGGGCCACGAGTTGATGGAT
>Ga0194063_10002211_pt1 | contig 12230 bp, 8 predicted proteins | sample SepL3720m_MetaG_FD_155459 | JGI IMG/M metagenome (GOLD analysis project Ga0194063, IMG submission 155459) | Anoxic zone freshwater microbial communities from boreal shield lake in IISD Experimental Lakes Area, Ontario, Canada - Sep2016-L373-20m | ecosystem: Environmental > Aquatic > Freshwater >... | reverse complement strand
CTATGGAAGCCAGCCAGGCACAATCGTCAGAGGGGAACTTCAGACCTCGGTCGTCAACCAGAATAAAATCATTACCGGCTCCATGCATTTTCCAAAACGGGATTCTCATGCTTCCTCTCCTTCGGATGCCACACACTGATGAGATCACACAGGATATTCTGAGCCTCCTTCAAGACAAAGTCCTTTTCGGAAACCACATGACGCGCAGGATCCTTGACGGGCTCCTCTCCCAGAACTTCAGCCTGGGCCCTGTCGAGGCCCTTCTCGTCTCGAGCCAATTCCACACGCTCCTTCAGGTTCAGCGACATTTGCAGGTTCTCCTCCCGAGACTTCACCCGATTGATCACATCCTCCAAGGCAATAAAGCGGGAGTCCTTTGCCCGGCGGGCTTCCGATTTTTCCTTGAGGGAAGGGATCACCGACGACAAATCAGCAAACGACTGGTAGGGCGCCATGCTGATGAAGGTCCAGGGAATCGCATGCGGCAAATGCTCCTCCCCCACCTCCATCACATCGAGCACGGAATGCATCGAAATGTCCGGAACGACCCCTTTTAACTGGGTTGACCCTCCGGCAACACGGTAGAATGAATGAGTCGTAACCTTCACCGACCCCAACGCGGGCTTGCGGTCATCGAGGGGTTGCACGGACTGAACCGTACCCTTGCCGTGAGTTTTCGAGTCGCCGACAATGACAGCGCGTCCATAGTCCTGGAGCGCCGCGGCAAGAATCTCGGAGGCGGAGGCGCTGCGCCTGTTAACCAGAACCACCATCGGGCCATCGTAAAGCGTTTCAGGATCGGGATCTGAAAGAATCTGAACTCCGCGGCTTTCACGCACCTGTACAACCGGTCCCGAAGGAAAAAACAGCCCGGTCATTTCAACGGCATCCGGCAGGGATCCTCCGCCGTTGTCACGCAAATCAAGAACGATTCCAGCCACCTGTTTCGTCTTCATGTCCGCGATAATCCGGGCGATATCACGGGCGCTACTCTTGTAGTCACCGTTGCCATATCCCCGGCGCTTCATATCGGCATAAAACGCAGGCAGGTTGATGATTCCCAGCGTATTGGTCTTACTGCTGGCGCACGCTATGGAAACCACTTCGCCTTTCGCCTCCTGATCCTCCAGTTTCACCTCGTCGCGTTCAAGTTGGACCTTTACGGTTCGGGAACCCGAGACATCCGATGCGGGAATGACAGTCAGGACAACCTTGGACCCCTTCTTCCCACGGATCAAGCGCACCGCCTTGGAAAGCGGCCAATGCATGATGTCGCTGGTCTCTCCATTTTCCTGGGTGACCGCAATGATCTTATCGCCCGCTTTTAGCCGCCCATCCCGAGCGGCCGGACCGCCCGGAATGATCCGTTCGATCTTGGCCGTGCCGTCCTCACTTTGCAACATCGCGCCAATTCCGCACAGAGAGAGCTTCATCGTGATGTCAAAATCCTCGCTCGAACTCGGAGTCATGTATTCGGAATGCGGATCATAGGACAGGGTAATGGCGGAGAAATACCGCTGCAGGACAAACTCACTATCGCTGTCCTCAAGCGTCAGCAGGTATTGCTTGTAGCGCTTTAGGATAAAAGCGTCAGGCGACATCAGGATGTCCCCATCGGAAGCGCGCACCGATATGGCATTGGTAAGCGTGCCCTTCGATGCTTCAGGGGATTCCGCCTTGGCAGCGGCATTGGTCTTGTCTAGATCAGCCATCTCCCGGGCAACCAGCCTGGCCACATACTCGTTCTTCACCTTCTTGCGCCACAACTCGTTCCACTCCTGCTCAGTGGCGGCCCAGGGCTGATCCTTGCGCTTCCAGGCATAGGACTCCTGAACCGTGCAGTCGAACCCTTTGCGGATCAATGAATCCGCATATTCCACCCGGTCCCGCGCACGGGTCTTGAACCGCTCGAACACCCGGAAGGCAACGGAAACATCACCGGTGTGCAGGCATTCGACCTGTGAGGCGGCATCTTTACGGAACTCCGCAACATCCGATGCGAGAAACATCGTATGGTCATAGTCCAACAGACCCAGGTAGAGTTCCATGGCATTGGTCACCACCTGGACATCGATCGGATGGTGTGTCAAATGAGCCCTTGGCATAAATTTTTCGAACGCTCGGGATATATCAGCGGCGGGGATTTCCGGAGCCGTGGATGACGCAGTCGCGTTCGCCGGAACAACAAGCCCCCCTAAGTATCCCGCAGCTGACAAAACCCCGATAACCATACCAGCCCTGATTACAAGTCGTCGCAGTGTAGTCATTTCAGAGAATTCTCCAGTTGTCCTTCAATTCTGCCGTCTTTCATCCTGACAACACGACTGCATCTGTCAGCGATATCCTTGTCGTGAGTCACAAGTATTAAAGTATGCCCTCGTTCAAGGGTTAAATCAAACAAACTCTTGAGAATCGATTCCCCCGTGACGCTGTCCAGGTTTCCGGTGGGTTCGTCCGCCAGCAGAAGCTCCGGCTCATTCATCAAGGCACGCGCCAGAGCCACCCGTTGCTGTTCCCCGCCTGAAAGCTCAAAAGGGGTATGCATCATCCGCTCCGCCAGCCCGACCGTGTCCAGAAGCATCCGGGCCCTTGCCCGTACTCCGGCACTGCGCCCTCCCAGTGCAAGGGTTGGCAGCATGACATTCTCCAGCACGTCGAGTTCCGGCAGCAAATGGTAGGACTGGAATACAAACCCGATATGCCGGGCACGAATCATGGTCCGGTCCGAAGGCGAAAGCCTATACAAGGATTGCTCCTTAAACCAGACCTCTCCGGAGCCAGGCTGGTCCAATCCGCCCAACGCATGAAGCAGGGTGCTTTTCCCTGCGCCACTGGGACCAATGATGGCAATGGTCTCCCCGTGGCGCACCTCGAGCGATACGGATTGCAGCACCGTCAGGGAGCGCTGCCCCATCTGGTAGGACTTGGTGATCGCCTCTGCTTTAACTATGAATTCGTTGCTCATTCGACCGAGTTCTTTACCCCTACTCATGCCGCAGTGCCTGCACAGGATCCAACCGCGCCGCTCGCCATGCCGGAATCAACCCTGCCACGGTGCAGATCAAAATGACCGAAGCAGCCACCACGGCGACATCCAGGGGCGCGGTCCGGGAAGGGATTTCGCTCAGCCGGTACAATTCCTTGGGAAACAGTTCAAGGTGAAACGTATCCGACAACCATTTGAGCAGATCATTGCGGTAATGAAGCACGAGCAATGCCGCCCCCACTCCCGAAAAAGTCCCGATCATGCCTTCAATCCACCCTTGCCACAAGAATATCCGCATAATACTGCCTGAGGGAAAGCCTATGGCCTTGAGCAACCCGATTTCGTGTGTTTTCTGAACCGTAACCGTAATCAGCGTATTGGTGATTCCGAAAGCCGCGACAATCGTGATGAAAATCAACAGAAAGAACATCATATTTTTCTCAACGCGTAATGCGCTGAAAATCTGCCGGTTCTGCTCCATCCAGGTTGTCACAAAGAAGTCGGCCCCCAGCCGGGCTCGCACCTGGCGGGCAACATCCTGGGCGCGATAAGGATCACGGGCCATCAGACGGAGGGTTCCCACCCCGCGGTCCAATCCGAAAAGGCGTCCGGCCTTGTCGAGAGCGCAGAACACAAAACCGGAATCGTACTCCCACATCCCCACTTCAAATACCCCCGCCACCCTAAACTCCTCAGGTAGCGTGATTTCATCACGACTGACAAAACTACGGGGCGAATTGATCAGCAGTATATCGCCGACCCCGAGCCCCATCCGGCGTGCCAGATCGGCGCCAATCACCACATCATGCCCATTTACGCTGAATTTCCCCTGTATGACACTTCCAGGGATCTGGCTCACCGCCGCTTCCCGCACCGGATCGATCCCGCGCAAAACGGGCGTGAACATCCGGTCGCCATGCTGCACAACCACCTGCCCCTCGGTCGAAGGCGCCACGCCTGCCACTCCTTGAATCCGCGACAGATCGGCCATGATCTCATTTTCATCCGTCATTCCACCCTGCGCGGTCACTGTGAGATGCGCATTGAAGCCCAAAATCTTCTCGCGCCACATATCATCAAAGCCGGTCATCACCGATAAGACGATGATCAGTACCGCGACCCCCAGCAAAACGCCAAGCACCGAAATAATGGTGACGACCGAAAAGTAGGTCCGTTTCGGCTTCAGATACTTCAGGGCAAGAAATAATGAGAAAGGGAGCATAATCAGCCTGGAATAAAGTTCACCCGTCCCTGGGCTTCAATTGGGGAAAAAAGATAACGTCACGGATGGCTTCGCACCCGGTCAGGATCATAATCAATCGGTCAATCCCGACCCCCATGCCTCCTGCGGGTGGCATTCCGTGCTCCAACGCCGCCAGAAAATCGTCGTCCACCGTCTGAACCTCGTCACGGGACAGGCTGGTTCCCGCAAGGGCGACCTGCTCCTCGAAGCGCTTACGCTGTTCAATCGGGTCGTTGAGTTCCGAGTACCCTGGCGCAATCTCCCGGCCCCCGATTACCAGCTCGAAGACATCCACCACGGAGGGATCATCCTCGCACCGCTTGGCAAGCGGCACCAGTTCAACCGGAAGGCGTGTCACAAAGGTCGGATTCATCAGGGTCTTCTCGATCACTTTCGAATAGATCTCCTGGGTAATCTCATTCCGACTCCAGGAGGGATCGATATGGAGGTTCAACGACTCGGCCTTCTCCCGCATGGCGTCCCGGTCGAGAGAGAACCATCCGGCGCCCAGCCGCTCGGTCACGAGATCCTGATAGGCAACCTCCCGCCAGGGCGAGGAAAGATCAACGGGGGCTTCCGGCGCGCCCACCTTGAGCGTACCCATCACCGTTTGAGATACATGCGTGATCAACCCCTCCACCAGTTCCTGCATACCACGCCTGTCGGAATAGGCCTCATAGATCTCCATCATTGTGAATTCGGGATTGTGTGCCCGCGACAGCCCTTCGTTGCGGAAGTTTCGATTCAATTCGAACACCTTGTCGAATCCACCGACCAGAAGACGCTTAAGATACAATTCCGGGGCAATGCGAAGATACATCCTGCAATTAAGCGCCTCGTAGTGGGTCACAAATGGCCGCGCAGTGGCGCCACCAGGCTGGGACTGCATCATCGGCGTCTCAACCTCCTGGAAATCACGGGCGTAAAGAAAACTCCGGATCTCGCGCAGAATCCGGATGCGTTTGTCGAAAATCTCCCGGACCCCAGGATTGGCAATAAGATCCAGGTATCGTTGACGGTAACGCTGGTCGGTATCCTTGAGCCCATGCCATTTTTCAGGAAGCGGGAGCAAGGCCTTTGACAGCAGCACCCACCGCTCGATCTTGAGGGTCTGTTCGCCCGTTCGGGTGGTGAACAGCGTGCCTTCCACCCCGATGTGGTCTCCCAGATCCAGTAATTTGAAGGCGTCGAAGGACGCTTCGCCAAGACTGTTCTTCTGGGCATAGATCTGAAAGCGATCCGAACCATCCCGCAGGTCGGCAAAAATACTTTTGCCCATATCTCGATTTGTGGTAAGTCGCCCGGCTATACTGACCGTCTTGTTGTCCTCGAAAGCAGACCTGACCTCGGCCAGACGTCCGGACCGTTTGAAAGCACGTCCAAAAGGCGTATAGCCTTTCAACGCCAGGGCCGTCATGTTGGCCCGGCGTTGCTCTTCATATTCGTTCACAACGGCGTCTGTCATTTTGCCTGCTCCATCCGGTTGGTCGTCCCAGCCTCCTCCGGCATGATCTGGCTGGAGCGATCGGGCCCTTCATCATCACTATCAAACAATGCATCCGCCTTGCGGGCGCCCGCCGGGGGTTTGAACTCAAACGTTCCCACCGGCAAGGTGCCCTCCACGACCCAGTTTGAAAACCGGTTTAACACCGTCATGCGCATCCCCTTTGGAGAAACCCCTTCTCCCGCCATGGATCCCAACCCCTTTGACAAGTCGTTAAGCACCTGCACGACCACCGGCTTTAACCCTGGGGTCAGCCACAGTTCCCAATCAAACTGTTCCTGTGTGAATTTCAGATGATCGCACTCGACACCGTCCACCGTGTCACGTCCGGCATAACTCACTTTGATCACGCCCTCCATAATGGAGGCATAGATGTCTTCACGAATGAGGTTGTCTGCAAACAGCATATTTCCCGACATGGGGCCCACTCCCTGGGCAAACTGCTCAAATGATTTCGGTGCTTCCGTTTCCTGATACCGGTTGAGTGAAACGGCATGGATGACCAGGTTGGATCCGTTGCAGATCACATTATTTCCGGCCATGCCCCTGACATACCGGAGCGCCAGACGGTTCGGTTTTTCAACCGCCAAGGCATAGGTCGCGGAAATCTCCTGTTTCATCCCCTCCATCTCGCTGTTGATCAGGAACGACACATCGCACCTGAAAGTCCTGGCCGACTGCAGATGCGACGCCAAGGACATAAGCGCCTTGCCGACCATGGGATCCGGCGTCACGGCGAGTTTACCGCCGGCCACGGGCGCCTGGTTGGTCCCGGCGGCCAGGGGAAGCGCAATCGTCGCATGGGTGGCATCCCTCGCGGCAACGCCTGTGGCGGCAATATTGGTCGATAACACCAAGGCGTTGGTCCTGGGCTCCTCAGCGCTTGCCTTCAATACTATCATCACCAGCGCCACCGGTATCCACATTGATTGTTGAACCCTTGTCATTCTATTCCCCCTGTTCCGTCTTGGCCGAAATTAAACCGGCGAAATCCCTAAAAATGGAAGGGCGAGCGCCTCGGGGCTCGCTACGAAATCCTTCACACACAAATGTCTTTCCTTCTCGGGCATGGGCACATACTTCCCCGTCGCCGTTGCCAACACTTCCCCGCTACCGTCTAAAACCCGGCCTTCCGCCAGGGTGAGTATCCGCCTTTCACCCGTGATCCAACCCTCGATCCGCAGACACTGGCCCACGGACACCGGACGTTTGAGCCGGACAGTCAACTCGGCCGCAACGCACGCTTTCTGCAGGGTCAGGATGCCTGCCCAGGTCATCACCTCATCCAGCAACGTCATGGATATCCCTCCATGCACCAGATGCCGGTAACCCAGATCGGATTCACGCGTGAGATGATTCACCACAACCCGGTCTCCCTCCACTCGCGACCGCAAATGAAGTCCATTGGGATTATCAATACCGCAAACAAAACACGTCCTGGTCCACGGCAGCGTTCCCGAAGTATACCCCCATCCGCCCATGTCAGAACATTTCCTTGGGTTTGAATGCCCCCACAGACACAAGAATCCTCCCCGCGCCCTGTTTCAACAGGGCATTGAAAACCTCACCCTGATGGTCATACAATTCCTTCAACATGGCAATACGTGCTTCCAAATCCTTCATCTGCTCCCTTAGCGGCAATAATAGTTCCCGCGTTTCGATTGCCGCGTCCGCATCCAACTGCGAAAAAAGGCGGTTGATTGCCGCCGAAAGCCGGCCCTCAGCCTGGGAACTGTCACGGACCCCGCTCACATTTGCAGCCAGATCGCAGGCGTTCCCGATCACATCCAATGAGAGTGAGATAGTATTAGGAACGGCGGCCACAATATAGGGCACCATTTCGCGCCGGTTTGAAAGCGCCGTCCGCAGATCCGCCCAGGCTTCAGCCACCTGGGTTTCCGCAAAGCCAAGGACGCGGCTGGCTTGCCCGATCCACAGCGCAAAGCCAAGTCCTATCACGAGCAGAATGATGACGATCACCGGGAGCATGGTTTCCTAGGCCTTCAACAACACATCCCCCTGGATTTCGTACCCCTTGGGTAACCGGGCCGACAGGGTGGCGGCATTGTGTGCATAAACAGGATCGATCTCGATCCTCACGGAAATCCGCCCCCGGGTATCGCGCGGGACCTTCACCCCGCAGGCGTCAAACCACCGCGCATATTTTTCCATCATCGCGCTGCGGGACGTTTCCGGAGAGTCGTTCCCCTCGGCATTCTTCACCGGCGCGAACTCCTCTTCACGGTTGAATTCCAGAATCAAGGCTTCCTGGGCGTCAGGCAGGGCATCGAAAATGAATTTTTCGAACTTGAAGGCATTGGCTGTTTCCGGCTTTACCGTGATGCCGCTGTCGGTGCAGAACGGCACCTTTTTATGCGCCTGATGCAAGGGAAGTCCGGCCGTGGCTTCGCGAATCAGGAAATCCAGTGAAAATAGATGGATGGCCACGCTCCCGAACTTGAACATCAACCCGCCATCCGGACCTCGTGCGGTCTTCTGCTCCTCGGTCAGTTCAATGTACTCCACCACCGCATAGCGCCCGTCGCGCACTACGGTAACGCCCAACCCTTCGCCGGCGTCACGCTTGGCGCACACCTTCAGGGACATATCGGCACGCCGATGGAGATGCCTTCCCACGAAGGCGGGATCCGCAATCTCTACCAGCGGATTATCGACCTGGAAATAATACAGAGTGCTCAACCCGCGATGTTTCATGTCGGCCAGCATGCCACGCCGATCAAGTGCCGCCAGGATCCCCCCGTGCCCATCGGGCGCTGAAAACAGCTTGCCGGGCGACTCCAGAATGATGCGTCCGTCTGGAGTGAAGGCTGGCAGAGTGCCCTGGGTGAAGAATTTGACATGATCGGATGACAGGCCGAAATAATGGTTCTCCTCGAAAAAACGGCGGGTATCGGCATCATTTCCTTCGCTGGTCATAATGTAGAACGGGATGCGGGCATGATACTGGCGTTCGAGCGCCAGGATCTTCCGGGCATGGATCTCAAACAGCGATGCCTGGGTTACGGGTGCCAGGGGATAGGTTCCCTTTGGCCCCTCAAACCCGAGGCGGGTCCCCTGCCCTCCCGCGACCAGGATCACACCCACCTGTCCCGCTCGCAACGCTTTTTCGCCAAGCGTCAGGGCGACTGCGGCATCCCCTGAATTCAAGGACACCACCGGAGCAGGCTTAAAGGTGGCATGAGGGACTACCCCCTGTTCCCCGGCCTTGAGCAACACGCGGATCTGGTCAATGACTTTGAAATCAAGGGCCTCGATCTGGGACAGAAGTCCCGCCTGTTGAGGGGCGGTCAACATATCCCAAAACTTGAGAACATGGCTCTGACTGTGTTTTTCCAACACTAACTTCGCTTCGTGAAACGTCATCTTTCCACCTTGTGATACAAGACTCACTACTGACCCTGCCGCCTAAACCCGCCAGGAATCTCTTCCTTAACGGTTCACACTGCGCCCGATCCGGCGCAACTCATTCTGATCCGAAAGACTCAGGCCGACGGGATGGGCGAGCAGGCTGTCCGCCAGCTCAACCGCCTTTGCCAGTTTGCCTGTCTTTTCGTAATACTGGGCCATGTGAACCTGGATGTAGGGATTGTCCGGCGCCAAGGCCAACGCCTTCTTTAATCCATCGCCCGCCTCCGGCAATTTTCCGCGTTTCATCAGGATCACTGCCAGCGTGTCCCAAGCCGTGCCAATCTGATCATTTAGCTTCAGCGCCTCCATCACCAGCTCTTCGGCCTTGTCGAATTCACCTATTTCAGCGAGAACCCACGCCAAATCATTGAGCACCCCCGGGTCCCGCTTACGCTCCAGACTCTTGCGAAGTGAATTTTCAGCCTGGGCATATTCCTTGCGCTCCAGCTGCATGGACGCCAGCACCTGATTCGCATAGGGATGCCCGGAATCCTGCAACAGCAAGGCCCGGATATGGACCCCTGCAAGATCGTGCCGCCCTTCCTGGACATCCAGCCTCAGCAACATATCCAGCAACACGGGGGTATTCGGACGCATCCCGAGAGCCTGGTCGATATAGGTACGGGCCTCGGTAAACCGCAACCGCCTCAGGGAAATCTCGGCCATGATCACCGTGGTCATGAAATCATGCCCCTTCGCCCGCGACAGTTTGCGTTCACATTCCTCCAACGCCTTCATGTCATTCTGCTGCATCAGCACCGCCGCAAGCATGGACCAGGCCGGCATAAGGTCAGGATGCAAGTCAACCAGTTCCTGAAAAATCACACGGGCCTTTCCGGGTTCGCCGGCCGCCAGGTGCATAACCCCATACTCGAGAGCGATCCGGTCCTTCGAAACGCCCGCCTGGAGGGCCCTGTCCAATAGTGCGGACGCCTCATCAAACCGGCTTTTCTGGGTCGCAAGCCTTGAAAGCGCGAGAATAATCCGGACATTCCCGGGTTCCTTTTCCAGCAATCCTCGCAGGATCTCCTCCCCTGCCGAGGTCTGCTCCTGGGCGAGGTAGGCCATGGCAAGCCCCTGACTTAATTGATCTTTCCGGTCCGGCGCCAGTTCAATGGCGCGCTTGTACCCGGCCACCGCCATACCGGGCTGTCCTGAATAGGCCCAGGTCATGCCGAGGTTGGCATAGGCTTCCGGCATCCGCACATACCCATACACACGGGACAGCGACCAGATCTGCAATTTCTGTTTCAATGTCTTGGTGAATTCGGCAAATCCGGCCTTCACGTTATCGGCATCCGGAGCCTTGAACCCATTCTGAACGAGGGTCAACTGATTCAACATGGCACTGATATTGTTCGTGTCCAGGTTCCGAGCCTGGGCATAGGCACTGTAGGCTTGTTGCTGCCACGCCAAATCCTCAAGCACCACACCCAGGTTATTCGCCACCATACTCAAGTGCCGCAGGATGTAGCCGGACACCCAATCTAACATCGGGCTATCCCCCCGGTGGGACTGTAATTCACTGATAAAGGGGCTTTTCCAAAACGCTTCATGCCGAGCCCAGAGTTCCCCTGGATCAAGTTCGGAAACCGCCCTGACCCCTTTGAAAACCGCGATGGCGGGAACCGGCTGAAGGTTGGCTGCCATCCAGAGGTCGGGGTATCCAAGAAAGGCGACTTTCCCGGCGAAATGCGGGTCGGAATCCATCCAGCCCCGCAAAAAGGCAACCCCGTCCACCTCCGCCAGGGTTTTCAGCCTGATGGCGTCGAAAGAGCGGACAAGACACTGCATATAGAGCTTATTGTTGCCCTGCTGCAGGTTGAAACATTGCAGAGGTATTCCCAGTTCACGGGAGGCCACCTGGATATTGCCATCCAATACGCCATCAGTAACAAGCCATTCATGCCCGGCAGTCGCCCTGACCACTTCCCGCGCATACTCGTTCACCGCGCCCGCCGGCCGGGCGTCGGCCCCGGGGAAATTCAGCGTCCCCGCGGCCACCGCAGCGCCCAGCAGGAGACCGGCTGGAATGAATCCTCCGTGCTCGCGCATCCAGCGCTTGCCGGTCTCATCCTCCTCGGCATTCTCATTGAATAACCTGGGGAAAAGCATCCAATAAGCCGTCAGATATCCGAACGTAAAGGCCAGCAACGCATAAGGGGTCACCAGCAGGTGTCCTGGGCCGATGAGGGACCAGGGCGCAAAAGGGGCATTGAAAAGGGCGGCCAGGACGACCGCCGTCAAAATGATGTGCAGGATATAAAGACCCTTATCCCGCTCCTCGTTCAATCCGCGACGGGCGACCACGAGAACCGCCAGCCAGGGCACAATGCCAACGATGATCACAAGCAGCCAGCCCAGTTGCGGCAGGCCTCGGGCAATCAGCACGTACTGCCCTTTGATCACCATATAAAGCGCCGTCCAGAAACCTAACTCGCGATTTATCTGGAAGGCCGGCGTTCCCTGCAGTTGCCATGCGGCGGGAATATAGGCCAGCAGCCCTACCACCAAGCAGCCTGCCAGTGACAACACACGCCCCCATCGCAACTCGCCTTGACACCATAAGGCATAAAGCACACCGAACAGAACCAAGGGAGCAAACACGATCAGCGTGGCGGATTCGACAACAAAAACCGCGTAAAGCAGGGCCAGGAGCAACCCCGGAATAATGTCAGCCTGCCGGGCGAACGTCAGGAATAACCTCGCCAGTGTGAACAGAACGAGCAAATCAAAGGCCGCGGGATGAAAACGATTGGCCGCATACCAGAATGGCATGGCCCCCATCAGGGCAAGGCTTCCCGCCAGACCGGCCAGCACCGAGGCGCGGTTCGCAGCACGCGCGTTCAACTCCGTCACCGGAATGACCATCCACACGGCATCGGCCAAAAGGCGGAAAAACAAAGTGACAGATCCTGCCGCACACAGGGCGCTCAAGAGGTTCAGTCGGAACGACACCGTTCCGAACGGCAGAGCCTCCATGAGTTTGACCAGCCAACTCCAAAGGATGTGCCCCGACGCGCCGAGAGGATTCATTCTCTCGGCGCGTCGGGGCACATCCTTTGGAG
>Ga0194063_10002210_pt1 | contig 12231 bp, 10 predicted proteins | sample SepL3720m_MetaG_FD_155459 | JGI IMG/M metagenome (GOLD analysis project Ga0194063, IMG submission 155459) | Anoxic zone freshwater microbial communities from boreal shield lake in IISD Experimental Lakes Area, Ontario, Canada - Sep2016-L373-20m | ecosystem: Environmental > Aquatic > Freshwater... | reverse complement strand
ATATAAGGGATCATAAAGATAAAATTTGCCCCAAAATATTTAACGCCATTCAATAATTTTGATTGATATTCTTCTACTACAATAGTCCCTGGATCCTGATTTTTTTTAACTTTAGCAGCAACTTCCAACATATATCCGGATATGTAGATAGTTGTAATAATTAAAACTGCATAATATAAAATCATAAATAACAACTGTACGATCCACCCCAAAAATGGTATCAGTCCAATAAATTGCATAGGGAAAATCATTATGATCATGAACACAGCTACTGGACCACCAATTATAGCTGCTCTTCTTTTCCAGTCAGGTAAACGAAAGAAGTAAAAAACCGCTGTTTCAAAATCTAATTGTTGTTTTTTCATAAAAAGAAATAATAAATATTAATGAATTTTATCTGATCTTGATCGTGAGGGCAAGGGGAAACAGTAGCAAGTAGCAAGTATCAAGTATCACGTATCACGTATCAAGTAGAAATAACGTTCGTAGTGTCCAAAAATCTTTGGACTATTATTATTAAAATATTAACGAGTTAACTGATTAATAAATTAACGGGTTAACAAATTAAAATATTAACCAGTTAACAAATTGACAGGAGGGGTTGCAGATCTGCAAACCGTGCGGAGAGTTCCCCTTCAAATTGCAATTTGCAAATTTCAAATTGCTGGTTCCTGATTACTGCCTACTGTCTTCCGTCTACCCTACTGTCCTAAATCTATCGATATACTACATTCTACTTCCGAAATTCGAGATTCGTTATTCGCACTTCGTGTCCGATCACCGGACACCGGTTCCCGTTTTCTGCTATAATTCCAGCATGTCAATCACTAAACAAACCAAAATCTGGGTGGCAATGTCTGGCGGTGTAGATAGCTCTGTTGCTGCTGCTTTGCTTAAAAAAGCTGGGTATGATTTGACCGGTGTCTACATGAAAAACTGGTCTGGGGATGATTATGGACTGCAATCTGACTGTCCCTGGCAAGATGAACAATATGATGTCGAACGGGTTTGTAAAATTTTAGAGATCCCATTTCGCTCAATAAATCTGGAAAAGGAATACCGTGAAAAAGTAGTAGAATATTTTTTTCGCGAATATCAGGCAGGACGTACTCCCAATCCTGATGTAATGTGTAATAAAGAAATCAAATTTGGCATTTTTCTGCAAAAGGCAATGGCAACTGGTGCTGAAAAAATTGCAACAGGTCATTATGCCTCTGTTGAATTCAATTCTGAGACTAATGAATTTCAGCTCTTCAAAGGAATTGATACCAATAAAGATCAATCATACTTTTTAAATGAACTTGGTCAAGATGAACTTGCCCAGACTTTATTTCCGCTTGGAAAATATACCAAACCGGAAGTTAGAACTCTGGCAAGCGAATTTAAACTTCCCACAGCTTATAAACCTGATAGCCAGGGAATTTGTTTTATTGGGAAAATTCGCGTAGCTGACTTTCTTCGCGCCCGGATCGAACCACATAAAGGTGAAATTAGGGATATTGCAACTGATAAAATTGTCGGTAACCATGATGGAATAGAATTTTTTACAATTGGTCAACGAGAAGGTTTAGGAATTGGTGGTTCTGCACTTCCCTATTTTGTCTGTAAAAAAGATCGGATTAAAAATATTCTTTATGTCGCACCAGGGACAGATCATCCAGCACTCTTTGCGAGAAAAGTGAAATTTATCGATCTTCATCAAATCAATCAAGAAGATATTTCTAAGCTGAATTTAACTGCAGCTATTCGTTATCGCCAGAAGCCAGCAGCTGGTAAAATTGATTTAGCAAAGCAGACCTTCACATTTAACGAACCGCAAAGAGCAATCTCCGCCGGACAAAGCATTGTTTTTTATGACGGAGAACGTTGTCTTGGCGGGGGAATTATCGAATAGTAACTTCAGATTCCAGATTCCCAAATTCTGTTTTCATTTCTTCATTCTTCCTAGCGCAGTCTTATAGCCGTTAAATCCATATTTTAAATACTCGCTTACTTTAGCCACAGTGGCAGAACTGGCACCGGTTTGACGTTGCACTTCCAGATATCGTAAACCCTGATCAAGAAGTTTCGCCACTTGCAAACGTAATAATAAAGTTTCCTGTTCGGAATTGGATAATAAATCTTTGAGAAAAGTAGTAATTTCTTCTTTGGTTCGTAATTTAATAAAGGCTTCTGCGAGTAAGTCTATGTCAATGTTTTGCATGGGGGAAATGAGTAAAAATAAAAGCTAATATTTTCATGATACTTGATACTAATTTATCTTTCATCAAACAAAACTAAGATTTTTGTTCACTACACTTTATTTTTTACTTGCTACTTCTCCTTCAGCGTATCTCACTTCAACACTTTAGTCAACTGAATTATTTTCTTTGTAATTAGTTTACTGAAATTCATTTTCAGTGTTTGGTTAAAGTGATATAATCGAATTATATTTTTTATTAGAATTTCATGGGCATATTAGTTCCGTTATTAATTATTCCAGGTATATTTGGATTGATTATTTTATTAGCTATGCTTGGTGCACTGTTTTTTACTGTTGAAGAACAACATACATATATTATTGAGCGCTTTGGAAAATTTTCTAGAATCGCAAATGCTGGTCTCCATAGCAAAATTCCTTTTATCGAAAAAATTGCCGGAAGAATGTCTTTACGAATTCAGCAATTAGATGTAAAAGCAGAAACAAAAACTAAGGATAATGTCTTTGTCCATGTCATGATTTCAGTGCAATATTATATTACTCCAGAAGGAATCTATGATGCTTTTTACAAACTAAATAATCACGAACAGCAAATCAATTCCTATGTCTTTGATGTCGTCCGCGCCAAAGTCCCACAAATATCAATTGATGATCTCTTTGAAAAAAAAGATGAAATTGCCATTGCCATCAAAAATGAATTAAATGACATTATGAGTGCTTTTGGTTTTCAAATTTTGAATTCTCTTGTAACAGATATCGAACCTGATCAAAAAGTCAAAGATGCTATGAACGAAATTATTGCTGCAGAAAGATTAAAAGTAGCCGCTCGTGAAAAAGGTGAAGCTGAGAAAATTCTCAAAGTAAAATCTGCCGAAGCGGAAGCAGAATCCAAAGCACTTCAGGGAAAAGGGATCGCTGATCAAAGACGGGCAATAATTGAAGGTCTACGCGACTCTGTGGGAGAATTTCAAAAATCAATTCATGGCTCTACTCCTCAAGATGTAATGAATCTTGTGCTTCTGACACAATATTTTGATACTTTGAAAGACATTGGTGAAAAGGGGCATAGCAATACAATTATGATCCCACACGGACCTGGAGCTCTAAATGATTTAACAACACAAATCAGAGATGCTATGATAGTAGCAAATGAAGTTAGGACTGCTAGATAATAGGTAAAAGTTATTAGTTAGAAGATATTAGTTTGAAGTTCATAGTTACAGCCATAGGCTGATTAGTATTCGGCTTAAATAGCTAAAAAGTTAAAAAGATATTATGATGAAAAATAATAAACAAATTGCCTATCTTGCTTCTGAGGAAATATCTTCAAAGATTCAGAAATTGCAGGAGGAGCTGAATTTGAAATCGCCAGGTGAAGTGATTGCTATTGCTTTACAGCTAATTGAAATGTCTATGGGACGGGAAGTAGAATTCAAAGATGGAAATAAAATTTATCGCACAAAAAAGTTTTCTAATTTAAATCAAACAGTTATTCTTGACGAAGATGGCGAGCGTAAATAAAGAAGAACCAATAAATCCTGATAATATCGATCTTAGTAATATCGAATTTGAACCGATTACTACAGATACTCCTGCTCCAACCGATACTACTACCACTCCCAAAGAAAAGCTGGAATTAATTACAGTTAAGCGTGAAGATACTAGAGGTAGGCTAGCTTTAGCCTTTCTCATTGGATTTTTTGTTTTATTAGTAATTGGCATGATAATCTCTGCCTTCAATACAGGAGATAAAATCACAAGTGCAAAAGAAATTTTACTTACACTTTCTGGCATTCTCTCCGGCCCCTTAGGATTTGTAATTGGTTATTATTTCCGAAGCAGCGAAGAATAGAAAATAAAATCTCTTTATCTACTAGATACCAGATACTAGATACTAGATACTTGCTACTAACTTTTATCTTTTATTTTTTATCTTCTAACTATTCATATCCATCCATGACTGCCACGCTAATACTAATCACCCTAAGCATCATCGTTATTACTTCGCTAGTTTGGCCAATTTTTGTTGGGGCTCCGTATGTAGCTACTTCATTTAAGAAAATTTCGCTGATGCTTAAAGCAGCAAAATTACAACCAGGAGAAACGCTTTATGATTTAGGTGCCGGCGACGGTAGAATTCTTTTTATTGCTGTAAAAAAATTTAAAGCTAAAGCAGTGGGTATCGAAATTGATCCGATTCGGTATCTCTGGCTCGAATTTGTAATCACAATACTAGGATTACGAAAGCATATAAAAATAATTTTTGGTAATTTCTTTAATCAGGACTTAAGCAAAGCAAATGTAATCAATTGCTACCTTCTTCCAGAAACCAACTTAAAATTAGAAAAAAAACTAAAAAAAGAACTTAGTCACAAAGCACGAATCGTCTCCAATTCCTTCAAATTTCACCACTTAAAACCCATTAAACAGGACTATCAGAATAAAATTTATCTTTATCGAATTTAAAAATATTGTTTATCTCGTTTTTAATCTAAGTTGAATAAATTCATAACCTTTTACTATTTCGATCAAGATTTAGTTATTTTTTAAAGGAAGAGACTTTACATTTACAAAAGCTCTGTAAAAGCGTAAAATACAACAATGACACAGAGTGATCTTAAAGCAAAACTTTCTCAAATAAAAATTTTTTCAATTCAGGATATTTTTACGATAGATCCTGATTTTCAAATGAATACTCTTTACGATTGGGAAAAAAAAGACCTGGTTGTTAAATTACGAAATAAAAGATACCTTTTTGCAGATTTTCTTCCGTCAAAACTCGATTTATATTATATCGCAAATAAGCTATATTCTCCTTCATATATTTCACTAGAATCAGCCTTAAGTTATTATGGCATAATTGCAGAAAATTCTAACAAAATTACTTCAATTTCTACCAATAAAACACTAGCTATCGATACTAAATTCGGAATTTTTGAATACAAAATAATTGATGAGAAATTTTTTTTCGGCTATGAAATCAAGCCAGTAGGAAATAATAAATACAATTTAGCTTCACTTGAAAAAGCAATTATTGATTTTTGTTTTATCAATCCCAATATCTCATCTTTTGCAGATTTGGAAAGTTTAAAAGTAAATCTAAAATTATTGAAGGAAAAATTAGATTTAATAAAAATTAAAGTGCTTTTAAATCAAATTAAAAATGAAGTATTTATTGAGAGAATGAAATTTATTTTCTAATTCTGATTCAAATTTTCGCATACATCGGAGAATTATCTACCAGATACTAGCTATCAGATATTTTTTTTACTTGCTACTTGATACTTTTTTCATTAAACAGAACAAAAATTTTTGTTCGCTACATTTTCCTTTTTTCTACTTGATACTTGCTACTTGCTACCTACTAATTCTCCTTACGGATCATACCACTCGCCTATCCACATTTCTATCTCCCATCAGTTTTTATTTGCCGGCTAAGTTACCGGGTTTTTCACCTTCCATATTTAAAAAAGTAGTATAATAACTCCAGGATGTTACTGTAAGACTAGCCACGCGAACTATTTATGTTAATAATATATTTAAAAGATAGTTAAAAGATAATGAAAAACAACCTATATGGTCTTAAGGATTATCCTTTACTGTTAATTCTATTGAAAATCATTCCTGTGTTTCTACTCTTACCTGTTATATTTTGTAATATTGCAACTACCTTGCTTTATAATTCCAATTTTCAAGATCCTGAAGGTAGTTCATTAATGGCATTAATACCTTCACTGTCATTGTTCATCTGGATTTTTATAATTGCAATAATTGACTTTAATTATTTCAAAAAGAAAGGAAAACCAACAAAGGTAATTAAAAGCGTGAATCTATTTGTCTTGATTGTAGTATTTGCTTGGATTGCTACGACTATTTCTGCATTTATAGCAGTTTTTTAGGTTTAATATTTAGACAGATCAAAAAATAATAATTATAAGGTTTATTATTTGAATGATAAAATTTTTTCAGTTTAAAATTCTGTTTCCAATTTTAAATAATTTTCACTATGAAGTACTTTTTTCTAATCATCTGCTTTTCGCTAGTTATTTTTCTTTTAAATCTAGGCCTAATTTATTTCCTCCAATCTAGAAATCTCTTAATCCATCTTAACGATCTCTCTCCCCATCTACATTATTGTGCTCGCAAAGAAAGTTATGAAAATGCATTCGCAAACATTTTCTTATTATTAGAAATTGTAGAACAATTAATTTTCTCCTTTTATTGGCTATATATTCATAAACTAACAAAACAAAATATTAGTCTGCTGGTAATCAATGCTTTGGTTTATCTGAGCTGTGCACAGGTTTTCTTTATGCTAATAACAATTTCTAGCTGTGAATAGATAAACCATTAGTCTACTTTAGATTTCTTTACTTAGGGCCTGTATTTCAAGGTCTTGTTCCATTAATGGGAATAATAATTTCAATATTTAGAGGAGAGAAAATTTAATCAAAAATAATTTTTACAGCCCTGATTTTATTAGTAGGAGTATTATTTTTACTATAAAATCATCAAAATAATTCAATAAACAATTTTAACTATATATCGCAAATTTCAAAACAAGAAAAAGAAACTCTCGAAAAAGCTGATCTCAAAGAAACAAAAAAAACTGAGTATCAAAATTCCTAATTATCCACCAATTAATTTATGTGCAAATAACTCCAATCCTGAGACAAATGCAAGCGATCCAGCTGCAGTGGCAATAAATGGATTTTTTAGTTCTGGAAAAATCGTAATTGCTGTTAAGATTATTAAACTGCTGGCTAGTTGGAAAAAAGGTACTCTAACCCATAAATCATCTAAATATTCTCCTGGATCTATGCCTATATTTCTAAATTGAGGCATATATCTATCGGCACTTCTTCTTAACGCGAGAGAACCAGCTTGTAAAGCTAATCCAGCTCCCACAGCCAGACATTGTTCTGTAATCATAATATTTAATCAACTTATAATTTGGATATATCAACACATCTGCATATTCCAGTTTCCGAATTATATCACCTCAATTCCAATTCACATTGAATAATTAAATACAACCATCAAACCAATTGGAAATGTGACAATGTATAAGAGAATTTGAAAAATTACAGCTATTAAAAATAAGCTTAGCAATTTAACCCATTTTTTCTTGATAGTTCGGGTTAATAGGCCAGCAAGAAAAAGCCCAGTTACTGAAATAATGGTAAAAATAAATGTGCTGATTAAATAAAATGGCAGTGCAGTAGGGCGCTCTGTAGACTCTTTAATGGTTTGAACAAGTGGAGTGGTATGACTGATTGTCCACCCGGCATCTTGCCATCCTTGATAGGCAACGCTTGGAAATGTATTTAGTAATATTTGCTCAAAACTCAACAATAAAATAAAATACAAAGCTGCCAATATTGTAAAAATTAATCCTTTTTTCCAAGTATGATTTTTTTCAGTAAAAATCAGAATTAGCTGAAACACAAATGTTGCTATAATACTTGCATCAAATATATCCCGAACCACAAATTTATCGTGAGAACAGTTCTCCAATCCTGAATAATTACTTTCATAAATTTCAATTTGAGTAGAAGTGAGCATCCGATCACAAACATTGTGATAAGTTCGGTTACCATTGATAAATGCACTACCAACCGCGAATACTATCCCGATAATAGCTATGATAACAGCAATCAAAATTCGCTTTTGCATATAATAATCTATTTAAGAATTAAAGATTTTATTAATAAGTTGACTCCCTAGTTTACAGATATTTAATAATAATTAGATACAAGATTTCAGCTATTTCAAATTCCCGATTCCTCTTTTCTACTTGATACATGATACCTGCTACTTGCTACCTCACCTTACGGATCATACCACTCGCTCACATTACTTTTATACGATTCTATTGTATTAGTACCATGATAAATACCTGGAATGAGATTATTGGCAGCCTTGATACCCCAGTAGAGAGTTTTAGTTCGGTTTGTGCCAGTTATGGTAGTTTTTCTCAGGTTAAAGGTACTAAGATCGATCGGTGTTAAATTCAAGGCACTTCCTGTCCCGTACGTAAAATTCGTAAGATCAAATTGCTGATCAGTAACGGGGATAGTCGAAGAGCTATAAGTTAAATTTGTGCCAAGTAATCTAATATTTATTCCCGTATTACCAATGTTAGTAATATTCGTTGCTTGGTTGGAACTGCCAGTATCAGCACCGGCATTTAAGGAACCATAATTGATCGAAGGTGGAATACTAAGAGCAATTAAACTTTGTACCTCCACACCACTTGCAGATTCCGTAGAGGTAGTCGTAGCATAATCGCTGGCGACTATAGTAGTCATCCAGTTTTCAGCTGAAAAAGGGGTGTTCAAATCAGTAGGATCTGAATGATATTGGATGGCAATATTGCAAATAAGATCTGCTGCGACATCGCTGGCACCAGTACAACCATTGGCCGTTGCATTTTGTGCAGCATAATGGATTGGTAAAGTACTCCCACTTTGAGAAGTATTATAAAATACAGCTATTCTTCCCGATCCACCACTACCTCCCGTAGTATAAATGCCGCTTGTTCCACTTCCAGCTAAGGCTGTTACTTTGTTGGTTCCTAAATTTAAATTAACTCCTTTAAGATAAACACTACCACCACTGCCACCACCACCACCAGCACAATTACCAGTAGCAGCAGTACCAGAATTTTCTATTGTGCCTGAAATTGATAATTGATTAGCAAAAACTCCAATTATTCCACCACCATTACCGCCAACTCCTCCTATACCACACTGACCACCACCGGCTCCACCTCCCCCGCCAGATCCAAAATATATTTGTGATAAGTCATTTACTCCATAAACCTGACCTGCTAAACCACGATAGGCAATATAAGTATTATAGCCACCATCTGAGCCAGTAGTGCCATAAGAACCTCCTGCTCCAGAGCCGGTTCCAAAGCCATCTTGCTGTTGACCGCCCCCGCCACCACCAAGATTTCCTGACTTGGAACTAATTCCTGGTAACAAGCTTTCACCTTGAATACCTGGTACACCACTATTAGTTCCTGCTGCACCACCACGAAAGCCCTTACCAGTCATATCGATTTTGCCAGTACTATTGATAGTCACTGTACCAGTACTGCGAAAAAATAAAACACCACCTTTGCTCCCGTCCCAGTCATTGCCAGTTAGTGTGCCATCAAGAGTAACATTATTATATTGTGGTACTCTTTGAATCATAATTTTCTGATTAGTACCGTCATAAGTATTGACTAACAATGAATGTAAATTTATTTCTTTATTATTTGTACCGTTGAAACTCGCAATTCTGGCTGTTTCCCATTTCCCAACCTCGTTATAATTACCACTCACACCCTGCAGGTTAATAATGAGAATTTCATCATTCACTGCCAAACCTAAATTATTAGGATTATTTGTTGTCACAGATATTTTTGCTGTTCCAGAACTACTCAAACTATTTGAAACAAAATTGACAGCATCAGCATAGGATCTAGCGACACAGGAATTATTTGAATTAGCAGTAATATTGATCGTACTAGCATTTGCGACATTACAATCACCATCTTTACCCGAACCGAGGTCAGTCCCGGCAAAAATACAGGAATATTGCGGATAACAGTTATTATTATTGGCATGTCCTGCAATGTTACACTGACTAGCACCAATCCCTGAACGATATAAACTGGCTGTTAGAGAATTGATATCCAAACAGGAATTATTATCAGAAATTGTAGCTTTAATTTGAGTATTTGTAGTAAGACCGGCACTAAGAACTAGATCAGTACCATCATTAATGGAAATATTGGAAATGACTGGAGCAATATTATTTACCGTAAAATTATTGGTAAGAGTGGCGCTGGCACCAGAATTATCTACCACGAATGCATAATAAGTATTTAAACCAGCAGCAGTAGGTATGGCAAGATCATAGTTACAGCTGGGATTGCTTACTACCAAATCTGATTGACATGATCTATTACCAGAGCCTCCTGTGCAATCACCGGCAGTCAAACTATTGCTTGTACAAATAATTAATTTAATCGTATCACCAGCATCAATATCACTAGCTACACTAGTAAAATTAACTGTTTCACCAGGATTATAATTAGCATTAGTACTGACAGAAGTAAAAGTCGGATTATGATTGAGATAAAAAGGTGAACCACTGTCACCAGTTCCTTGGCTGACACTAGAACAATAACTAGTTGCATGGTGATCACAGGCAAATGCATACCAGTCATTACTAGAAGCATCAGTTGGTTGAGGCGTATACTGACAACTAGATTCACTGGCGGAATTAGTCGCACCGGAAATACACCAGTTACCACCGGTGCAGGTAGGCGCTGCTTTAGAATTAGCAGTAATGGCATTTGTTTTGCAGATTGCCAGGTAATATTGATTAACATCGGCATCAGTGGCAGTGGCTTTGAATGTAAGGGCAACACCTTCGTTGGAAGGACTACTGACTGAAGAAGCTGGGTCTTCTAATGGATCTATTGTAAAGACTGGTGGTACTGTATTGGCCACGCCCTCGGTATAGTTCAAAGTAACTTTAGCTAAATTAGGTGTAAAGCCGGGATCAGTTGTCGAGAAAATAGAGCGATATTGAAAATAACGCTGTGAGGTACTAGTCAGATTGGCAAGCGCAACAGGATCTGTCAGGTAATTAGACACATTATCCAAATCATCGATCCAGATATTTTTGCCCTCTCTGGGATTGAGCAAATTAAAACTAATTTTTTTAATTTGACTACGATAACTGGCTGGAATCGCCTCCAAACTAATATATTCACGTTGCCATTTAAAAACATCTGCAGCAACAGTAAATCCGCCAACCGGAAATGTCGCTCCACTATCCCAGCTACTCACTGTCACTGCTCCGCTAGCATTTACTGTGGCGACTGATCCTTGTGCCAAATATTCTGTGCCATCTACATTTTCTCGAATGATAATTTTATCACCGACATATAGATTACCTAATTTCGTAGGAAAACCATACCCAGTAGCATTAACTGTAAATGATTTGTCAGCGCTATTTGTGATCAGATTACCATTATCCAGTTTCGCTGCAAAATCAATATTGACAATATGATTAAGCAATCCTGACTGATACTGATATCGAATCTCATCAGTACTTCTGACGATATTACTAATACGAATTTCATCCATAAGACCGGTATAATAAGTAAATTCCGGTACGGAACGTGCAGCTATACCGAACATTACATTATCAGTTACTACTAAAATAGGGCTTGCCATACTGCCTACTGCGTCCAGCCTACCATCAATGTAGATTTTAATATTATTTCCAGAAGCATCTTTATCAAATGTCATTACCACATAATGCCACTGATTATCATCAATTCTGGTAGTTCCACTTAATGTTACATCAGCACCATTAGAGGCATTATTGAGAAGTATTACCGGTCTACCTGAAGTAGCGATATATAAAACATATGCTTGACAGGAATTGGAATTTCCTCCAATAGTACACCATTTACTAACTATTCCTTCATTTTTTAGCTTGGCAGGTGTTTTCATCCAAACTTCTATCGTCATAGCATTAGCTGGATTTAAACTAGCATTATTTCCGACATCAACATAATTATACGTTCCATTAAAATTATATGCCTTCCCGAAATAGCCATCGACTGATCTGGTTCCATAAGTTGTACCATTGTTGCCGTAATTTGATGAATCAATCACTGCTCCAGAAGCTTCTTCCAGATGCCATAAGCCCATAGTATTGGCATCAGTTGCATGATCAAGATAGGCATTGGTACTAGTTACATTTGCCTGTAGTAATAAACCCGGCCGATCAGCAGCTATATCAAAAGCAATTTTAGACTTGCTCGAATAATCCTGCGTTCCAAATGTAGTATTTAAGCTACGAATTGATCCAAATACGGAATTCTCTTCAATTTCTTTAACACTTCTTTGGGTAGAAGTAATCCTAACTTCGTCAATGTAGCCATTAAAATAATTAGAACCAACTTTACCAATTGTAAAATTTGATAATAAGATTCCAGGTGCTTTACTTCCTCCACC
>Ga0194063_10002208_pt1 | contig 12236 bp, 10 predicted proteins | sample SepL3720m_MetaG_FD_155459 | JGI IMG/M metagenome (GOLD analysis project Ga0194063, IMG submission 155459) | Anoxic zone freshwater microbial communities from boreal shield lake in IISD Experimental Lakes Area, Ontario, Canada - Sep2016-L373-20m | ecosystem: Environmental > Aquatic > Freshwater... | reverse complement strand
GTAATTGGAATGGGAGGTTAGGGGGGGGGGCGGCAACCCGCTGCGGTATCGCCCGGGCCAGCCCCCAACCCTCAATAAGTGCTGAGCAGGCGGAAGAAGGCGTTTCCACCGCCCGCAGTGACGGTGACACTGTTATTTGCTACTCCGGGAACGGCCGTCCAACTGGGAGCGGAGAGACTCGGGGTGGTAACGAGAACCCACCCAGCCGCCGCTGTTGGCCACGACACCGTAACGTTGACGCCATTAGGCACGATGCTTAACCTCGGTATGCTGCGAGCCAGCACCGCGTTCAGTGCGAAGTTCCGGTAGGTGCCCGTATTGCCATTTTTGGCAACAGCATTATCCGAGTTTCCAATGCCTACGTAACCAATCGCTGGATTGACGCCCGGAGTCAGGCTATACGCAGCCGGCCCGCCAACGGCAATACCATCCACGAAGAACTGGAACGTCCAGTTTTGCCCGACGGTGTTGAGCACTATCGCGTTGCTGTGGATGCCGGGGCTGACAGTAGGGAAGCCGACGCCCGTTCCAATCTCGGGCCCGGTGAACAGATAATAACTTCCATTTTGCACCTGACACATCCAGCCTTGGAGGATGTTGCCAGACGTGAAAAACCCATTATAGACATTGGCATTCGCATTTTGTGAAAACGCCAAGCCGATCCAATCACCGCTGATGATGTCCATTTCGCAGGACAGCGTATAAATGTTGTCCGCTTCCGGAGAGAAAGGCACAAACCCGCTGTCATAGGCATGGACTTCCGACACTTGCGTGCCGTCCATCACCAGGTTTGTGCCGGCACCCCAAGGATGACTGCCAACCCCGCCTCGGCTCACTGGGGTCGTGCCGTTCAGCAATCCGGTTCCGTTCAAGGGGTCAGAGATGATCGTGACGGGCGGCGTACCCACCACGGTCACTTGGGCGACGCTGCTGATGACGCTTCCGTTGGAATTCGAAACCACCACCGTGTAATTCCCACTGTTGGCGGGCGTGGTGTTGCTGATGCTGAGCATGGCACTGGTCTGACCGCTCAAGGTCACGCCGTTGGTTTGCCACTGATAGGTCAATGGCGGTATGCCAACCGCCGTAACCGACAGGTTGAGTGTGGCACCCGGCATAAGCAGTGAAAAGCTGGAAGGCTGCTGCGTGATGACGGGCTTGGCGGTGGGAGTAAATACGCCAAGGCTGCTGACCGCGGTGAGAAAATTGTTCGGCCCCGTGAACCCGAGCACCATATCTCCGGTCGCAGTCGTGTTGGTAAAGACAGCCATATAGGAGCCAAGGGTCTGGCCGATGGTGAACGGCTGGATGATCGGGGTCCCGCCTACGTTAAGCGTCGCGGTGACCGTTGTTCCGCCTTGGTCGGCATAACCGGCTTGAAATGAGACAACCACAATTGCCGGACCTGTTAGGCTGAGATGAAAGTCATAATTCGGCGAGTAAGCAGAAAGAAATACGGTCCAAATCCCGAACCGATCATGATTCAAAGCGTAGTCTGAAGTATTGCCATTCCAACCGGAAGTTGCGGAAGGAGTGCCCAAGCCGGCCCAAGCACCGCCCCCTATATGGTCACTCGTAAAATCCCCATTCAGCACCGGCACAACATTGGTCCGAATGACTTGAGCCACCGTGCTGGTCACGCTCAGGCTATTGCCCGAGGTAATTACTGCCGTGTAACTACCGGGGTTGGTGACGCTGAGCGTTGTGCTGGTCGCGCCGGTGAGGGGCACGCCGTTGGATCGCCATTGGCAGCCCAGCGGCGGAACACCAATGACTCCAACCGACAATATGACGGCAGTAACCGGCGGAAGGGCTGAACTGCTGGCCGGTTGCTGCGTGATGACAGGCTTATCCGTGAGACCGAAGAAACTGAGGCTGCTCACATGGGTGAGAAAACTGCCTGCCCCCGTGAACCCGAGCACCATGTCTCCGGTCTCAGTCGTGTTGGTAAAGACAGCCACATAGGAACTAAGGGCTTGGCCGATGGTGAACGGTTGGCTGATCGGGGTCCCGCCCACGTTAAGAGTCGCGGTCACAGTTGTTCCGCTTTGGTCAGCATAACCAGCTTCAAATGAAACCTCCACAATTGCCGGCCCGGTCAGATTGAGGTGAAAGTCATAATTCGGCGAGTAATTAGAAAGGAATACCGTCCAAACTCCGAACCGATCATGATTCAAAGCGTAGGGGGACGAATTGCCATCCCAACCAGAAGTTGCGGAAGGAGTGCCCATGCCGGCCCAATCCCCGCCCGCTCCCAGATGGTCACTTGTGAAATTCCCATTCAGCACCGGCACATCATTGGTCCGAATGACCTGGGCCACCGCGCTGGTCACACTCAGGCTGTTGCCCGCAGTAACCACGACGGTGTAGCTGCCGGGGTTCGTAACGGTGAGCATGGCACTGGTCGCACCGGTGACTGGCACGCCGTTGGAACGCCACTGGTAAGCCAGGGTCGGAACACCGAGGGCCGCAACCGACAGCGTGGCGGCAGTCGCCACCGGAAGGGCGGAACTGCTGGCCGGCTGCTGCGTGATGACGGGCGGCGCACTGGGATTGAGTGTCATAGCCGAGATGTTGGCGAGAGCGGGATTGTTAGCGACCCACGTGAACTGAATGACGATGGTTGTGCCAACGGGGACGCTGGTTGCCACCAGGTTTTGTCCCAGGCCGACGGAGAAGGTGCCGGTTGCCAGGGTGTTGTATGACGAATCGAGGATGTAGGCAGTGAACGAGTTGGGCGAATTGAAAGCGGCAGTATCGTCAAAACTCAAAATGACATCCGTGGTGTTCGTAAGCGTGCCCACGATTTGCGATATGGCGCCTAGAGTCCTGAGGTTGCAAACGTATTCTCCATACCATAAGTTCACAGCGTACTGGGCGGTTGGGATTTGAGCATCCCACCCATTGGGATCGCCGGCCCACCAACCGCCGCCTTGATCCGTAAGGCCAGTGAGGTCACTAAAATTCCCGTTGACAACGGCCAGTTGCGCATTCACCGAGGCGCTGAGGCCCAAGGCGACCACGAACGGTGCCAGCCATTGCTTGAGCCGCAGACCGAGTGCGCGACTGGGGTTGAACTCGATCAGACAATCGTTATTGGTTAAGGTTTTCATATTAGTATCTTTGTCTTGGTGTGTTTTTGTTTCGGTGGATTCGATTGTTAACTGCGTTGATGTCTCGACTGACGATTGTGACAACTAAGAAGAATAGATTGTCTTGAAATAAATTACTGGTCGGCAAAGACAACCTGTCGCGTAGCGAGATCAATCACCAACTTCTTGCCCGGTGGCGCCGCGGGGAGGCGCTTGCCTTGCAACACCGCAGCGTTCGTCAACGCGCTCACATCCGGTGGCATCTGACCCTTGGTCATGGTCCAGAATGCCAAGGCGCGATTCAGTTCCGGAAGGGTCGCCACGGTCGCATTCCCGGCAGCCGAACCACTCTTGCGGCAGCCCAAGCCGGTCACGGCGCAAAACATTAAAATCAAAGCTAGTTGCGTCAGGAGTTTCATCGTCCCCTCGGGAGTTTGTCGGTGATGCAGATATGAAACGGAGTGTGCTGATTAGAGTCCCCAGAGCGCCCCCGAGTTGGCGGGGTTGAGAATCGTGTAGCCGATGGCACTGTTTTTGATGGTTGCCACACTGCCATCGGGGTGTCCGACATTTACCCGCCGGCCGTGGCGCGGCACCGAGCGCGAATCGCCCGTGCTGTACGCCGTCGTGTCGCTCGGCACCCGGAAGTAACTGCAACCGTAACCCCCCGCCAGCATGGCTGAGTTATAGTCCGTGTCCTCCACCCAGGTATCAGCGTTAAAACTTAGCGCGCTCCGGGGAGTAATCCCGCCAGCATCCGCAAACATCACGCCGGTGCTGAGCTTGGTAAACTGGGACTCTTTAACGGGCAGGGCCGCGCCAACCTGCCAACACTCGCCATATTGATCGTGATTCATGCCGATGCCGAGCGTGTTGTTTGTGCTGGAAGAACCGCCGGCCGCAGCTCCCGCCAGCAAATGGAGCGTGGGGCAATCGAAAATCTTTCTCGAAGGCGCATATTTGCCCGCTCGCAGGATGTCCTGCCACCAAAGCACGCTTGAGTTTTGGACCACAAAAGTGTTTGCATCATAGGTCCAGTCGGGAAAGTTCGGAAACCCTTTCATCACCCACAGCGGGGTCAGGTACCCGCGGTTGTCATCGATATACATCTTTTCCGCAAGCGCGACCTGCTTCATATTACTCATGCAGTTGATGCGCTTGGCTTTCTCTTTGGCCCGGCTTAACGCCGGCAACAGCATCGCCGCCAGAATTGCGATAATGGCAATTACCACCAGCAGTTCAATCAGGGTGAAAGCGTTTGAAACACGCCTCGATTGAGCGTCAGGTCTGTTCCTTCGAGCCAGTAAAAATGTCATAATCAATGCCGGCGAAGCAATTTGGGGCCTATAAGATAAACAAGTTCCGCAACAGCGTGCATAGTTTGATTAAAGTTTTATGGTCATCAAACTTAACACGAAGCGGCCTTATCCCGTTAGCCTCTTTTTGCACCTGTTTTTAGCATCTTTTTGCAGTGCTGTTTTCACCGGCACAGGTGCGCCTTGGTCCACGTTGACATTTGACAGCATTTGGCTTGCAGCTCAGTCGCCGATTAGCGAAACTAGGCCAGTGGGTCAAAACAAAATCAGACATGTATCGTTGGCTCGCTTTTTCCGCGAGCCTAAGCGCATTGAAGCCAATTTTGTTGAGGACCACCCGATTTATGCTCCCCATGACCATGAGTTCATGGAAGTGGCGGTAATCGTCGGCGGCACCTGCGTTCATGTCAGTTCCCTGGCAGAACAGCGCGCGACGGCCGGGGATGTGTTTTTCTTCCGCCCTGGCACCTGGCACGAGTATAAACTGGTTAAGAATCTATCGCTCTACAATTGCTGCTTCGACCCAGCCCTCCTGGAGCTGGAATTGGGGTGGATGGTGAATGATCCGCTATTGGGGAGACTCTTGTGGTCGGTTCCATTATCGACTGCTCAGAACGGCATGGTCGCTCTTCACCTCGGCAAGGCGGAACTCGCGCGCGCTCAGAAGATTCTCGCCCAACTGTGTGGTGTGAGCGAACTCGGGTTGACAGCCAATTTTGGCGAAAGCCTGGGTCTATTGGTGCAATTATTGAGTGTGATCGCTCGTAACGTTCCGATGGGAAGACCTTCCGATGGAAATGTCAAAGTCCACCCCGCGGTAACAGCCGCGATAAAGATGATTGATAATAATCCCGCCGAGCCGTGGACCCTGCGGTTGCTGGCGGAAAAAGTGGGGTTGCGCTCCGATTATCTGTGCCGCCTTTTCAGCGAGATCGTGGGGCTTTCGCCCATCAGTTATCTGACTCGGCGGCGCTTGGAAATGGCCACGAGCCTGTTGCGACGCACGCCGCTTCCCGTGGGGGAGGTGGGCGCTGCGGTGGGTTGGCTGGACGCGAACTATTTTTCGCGTCGGTTTCACGACAATTTCGGGATATCTCCCTCGAACTACCGCTCCCGTTTTATGCGTGTGCAGCAATAGCCAGGAAACGAAAGCGATAACGCGGCTTTTGCGCAGTGAATGGTCTCACCCAGGAATGTCCCAGTGCCGATGGCACCAAAAGTGCAGTAGGCTGACCGTCATGACAAAAACTGCATCATTTCTGGTCTTGGGGATGATTCTGCTCGCTTCCTGCGCCACACCGAACCCAACCGCACTTAACGAGGCTAAGTTTAGCGAAGAAAACAGCGCCGACATCGTTGTTCGCTACTACTCCGACCAGATAAGCCGGGTATTGAAGCCCATGCAAGCAGAAGGGCAGTTTCTGACGAGCTTCGACAGGGGGAGCGTGTTGAACCTGGCGAAACAGCAAGCTAAACGAGAGTTGGCCGTAGTTATCCTCCTTCAATTCAACGCATCAGATACTGTGAAGCGAGATTGGATGACGATGCTAAAGGGAGTAGGTTACAAACGCATTGTCTTCCTGCGCGCCCAGAAGGGCATGAACATCAACGGATTACCGATCTTGGAGAGTCCCACCGAGATCACTCGCCACTCGCAAATGCAGACGAGACCAAGTGTCTGATTATTGGACAGAAAACATGCGCAGCAGGACATCCCGATTGCGCAGCGCAGCGTACGAACTATGAACATTACTGTACTGGATGGATTTGCGTTAAACCCGGGCGATCTGAGCTGGAAGGAGTTGGAGGCGCTTGGCCCCTGCGCTATTTACGATCGCACTCAGCCCGCCGATCTCCTGGCCCGTGCCGCACCCGCCGAAGTTCTGCTGACCAATAAGACCGAGCTGAGCGGCGCCGCCATCCAAGATCTGCCCCGCCTTAAATACGTCGGCGTGCTGGCCACGGGCACTAACATCGTGGACCTCGCCGCCGCCCGGGCGCGCGGCATTCTGGTCACCAACGTGCCCACGTACGGCACGAGATCGGTCGCGCAAATGACCTTTGCGCTGCTCCTCGAACTCGCCCAGCACGCCGGCCACCACGCCCAGACGGTGCGCGAGGGTCGGTGGATCCGCAGCCCCGACTGGTGTTATTGGGACTCGCCGCTGATTGAACTGGATGGACTCACCTTGGGCCTCGTCGGTTTCGGCCGCATTGGGCGGGCGGTGGCTGAACTCGCCGCGGCGTTTGGCATGCAAGTCCTCGCGTACGATCCTCTGGTCAAATCCACCCCGGCCTGTGTTCGGGTCGTCGATCTCGAAATCCTCTTCCGCGACAGCGACATCGTCAGCTTGCACTGCCCGCTCACACCAGAAACCCGCAACCTGGTCAATGCAGATCGGCTGTCGGCGATGAAACCGACGGCGTTGCTGCTCAACACCAGCCGCGGCCCGCTCGTGGACGAACAAGCCCTGGCTGACGCTTTGAACTCCGGCGGCATCGCCGGCGCCGCCCTCGACGTTCTAGCAACGGAACCACCCCCCGCGAGCAATCCTTTGCTGAGCGCGAAGAACTGTATCATCACGCCGCACATTTCCTGGGCCACACGCGCCGCCCGCTCGCGACTGATGGACATCGCTGTTGACAACGTGCGCGCCTTTCTGCGAGGCAAACCCCAGAATGTGGTGAATTAGCGCTTGCCTGGCCGTTTCCATCTGAGGGTTGGTCGAATCGGCCCAACGTGGCGTTAGCCGATCTCGTAATCGGCGGCGACAAACTTCGTGGTGTCCACCTCGGCCATCATCTCATCGATGAATTCCGACTCTTTGGCAGGCAGCGCTTCGACCGTCTGCTGGAGCCGGTCCAGCCAGGGGACTTCGCGCGGGATGATCTTCAGCGCACCGTCGCGATGGGCCTCACGCAGAAGTCGCAGGGCGGTGAAGGCGGCGGCCTTGCCGGCGTCGTAGGCGCTGGGCGCGCTGACGATGGCTTGCGCGATGGCGATGGAGCTGTCGGGTGTCAACACGTAGGCCTGAGGGTCGCGCGAGGCGTCGGAGGAGACCATCCATTTGCGGTAGAGCAGGGCGGCGTCGGGACCATCGGCCAGGGCCTCGTTCATAAGGCGACAGTCATAGATCAATTGTTCAACGTAGCAGGTGGGAGCCATCCCGGCCAACAGCTTGATGTTCTGCACCGACTCGTTGCTCCAGGTGTCGCAGGTGGCGGCAGCGATGTTGCCCAGCGGGCTGAGGTGGGCGCAAGCGGCGGACTTGCCTTCCATGGCCATGGGAAAGCCGGTGATGGCCTTGAGGATGGGATTCTCGTAGCCGCAATCCTTGCCCGGTCCAACAGCGCCGCATTGATAACAGACCAGCGTGCGCACCGCCGAAACCGCCCGGACCACAGCGGCAAAGACGCGCGGGATCATCTTCTGCTCGGCCAGCACCATCGCGGTGTTGCCAAATCCGCACGCGGTATCCCCGGCGCAATGGACACCGTGCTTTTGGGCGATGAGGTTTAACTGGGTCCAGAGAAAGCGCATGTCCCGCACGCCGAGCACGCATAACCCGAAGATGACGCCGCGCAGGTCGCCCATCATGAGCGCCTCGTCATGAACTTCCTTGCCGCCGACCGATTCGATGCTGAGCAGCTCGGCGCCGGCGGCGGCGCAGCCCTCGAACGTTGTCAGCATGGCTTCGTAGAGCGGGCCGCTTCTCATGCGCGGCGGGCGCACCATCTCGCGCGTGTCGTTGGGGGTGATGCGCAGGACGCTCTTGAGACCGTGCTTCGCGTGAGCCGCGGCCATTGCATCCAGCAGGATGCGGGTCAACTCGATGCCCCAGGCCGGGTTCTCTGTCATGGGCGGCAGCGTCTCGAACTCGACCACCAAACCGGGTGCCTCCAGTTCCACGGCCCGTTGCAAAACGCCGGTGATGATCTGCTGATACTGCATCCGCACATCCGGCATCGTGCTCTCGTTCACGAACATGGGCGGCAGGGTGAAATTGATCTCCGGGTAAACCAGCCCGCCGCCGATGTTCAGCCCGCGGCGGGTGACCAATGGTTTGGGTGCCACGCCGAAGCGCAGCTCGGCCGGGTTGGTGATGGCAAGGTGCCGGGAGCCAAAGGCTGAAGTTGGAGTTGGAGTTGTCCCCAGGTTTAAGGTGCGGGACTCGGGTGTTGGGTTCGCGGGAGGCAAGTTAACCGTGTCTGCTTTATGCATCATCAAGGGCAACGATACTCTACGCATTGCCTCTTTGGGAATGGACGAATCGCGGATTGACATGAAGAATTCATGGACGGAGAGCTATCCGCGAGCGCGCTTTGATCTGAACCATTCGCGCCGCCACTCGCTGCAAGCTATGAGCGGTCGGGGGTTTTATTCTTACGGCCCGGCTCGGAGTTTTCCACCCGTTCGTCCGGATGCAATTCGTCGTGGTCCGAAGCGCTCTCCAGATGGGTTGTCACATAGGCGCGTGGCTGCAGTGAGTTCTGGATGAGCTGCTCGACCCTTGTCGCCTCGCGATGCGCGTCAGCGAGCGACGAGCCTGCTGGGAATACCAGATGCACTTCCACCCAATGGGCGTCGCCAAGGTTGCGGTGGCGCAAATGGTGGTACGTCAGGCCGTGGTTCTGGCTCTCGCGAATGAGGATGTCCGTTAGCTTCTTCTGTGTCTCCGGGTCGGCTTTGTCCATCAACCCCGCAAAGGAGGATTTCATCAGCCCGGTGCCGGAGACGAGGATGTTGCCCGCCATGAGGATCCCGCAAATCGGATCAAACGGCAGCCACTTCGTGGCCATTACCAGGCCCAACCCGACCAGCACGGCGATACTCGTCCAGCAATCGGTCAGGACATGTTTGCCATTGGCTTCAAGGATGATCGAATTCTTGCGCCGACCCAGCCAGACCAGGTACGCCCCCAGCGCGCCGTTGATGGCAGCCGCGGCCCCGGTGAGCACCACGCCAAAACCGAGATTCTCGATGCTCAGTCCGGTCCGCCATTTGTGGACCGACTCGTAGATGATGTAGATCGCCGCGAGGATGATCATCGCCCCCTCGAAGCCAGCCGAAAAGAAGGAGATTTTCGCGTGACCGTAAAGATGCGAATCATCCGCCGGCTTGTAGGACAGCTTGAGGCTGTAGGCGGCAAAGATGACGGCCGCCACATGAACGACCGATTCCGCAGCGTCGCTCAGGATGGCTGCCGACCCGGTCAGCCAGTAGGCGCCCACCTTCATCACGAACATGAGCAGGCCGATGGTCAGCGAGAGAGTCATCGCAAAGCTCAAGGCCTTGCGGTCGGTTTCGGTTTTAGCGGCGACGTTCATCGGCAGGGCGATTATCCTTACAGCGGGAGGTTCGCGCAAGCAGAGTTGATGCCGGCGCGTCAAGTTTTTCCCTTCAGCAGAGGCGCGGAGGGGGCGAGACAATCCGAGCCGCGCTCATGGCAGGGTCAGAATCTCCTGGCGCAAACAGCCGACGAACTGGCTCGGCAGCTTTCGGTCCCGCGAGCCGGGCGTCATAATTTCTGTCCCTGCATGACCGTCGCAAAAGATCACGTTCGCCTTTTGCGAATGCCGGAAATGGCCGTTGGGATAGTAAGAGCTGCTGGAATAGTTGGTGGCCGAACTGACGTAATACCATTCTTCGAGCATGGGATTGGACGGAGAGGCAGGCGACTGAAAATCGTTGACTTGTGCCGCGTCGGCGAACAGCGCGCTCCCAGTCGGCCGTTTGATCTGGTTCCCGTTCATTCCGGCGGCGGACAAATACACGTTGTAGCCGTAGCCGCACACCGCGCTATTGGCTTTCAACTTGATCTGAGCCGTCGCGTAATTCAGCGTTGGGCAAAGCCGCACCTTGCTGCCGGCGAGGTAGGGATAGAGCACGCCGGCGGTCAGATCCAGCGGGCGCTGGCCTTCCGCTCCATTGCCCAGCCAGCCGAACCAATAGAGCTGCCCGTTGTTCGTCGCTCGATAATACCACTGGAAACAACGGCCGCCGTTGTCGTCCCAATACAAGAGGGAGGCAATCCCGAGCTGGCGCAAGTTGTTAGAGCAGTCCGCCCGCCAGGCGGATGCCTTGCTCCGGGCCAAGGCTGGCAGCAGCATCGCCGCCAGGATGGCAATAATGGCGATGACGACCATCAGCTCGACGAGCGTGAAGGCGCGGTCAGCAACTCGCCAGGCGGCGCGTTTCATGGCTGAGCATGCACCCGGTAAAAGGCCCTGCCGGAAGGCAGCGTGGCATCCTGCAAGGTCATAAAACCGTCGCTTCCGGGGACGACATCCGTGACTCGCGTCCACTGGTCAAGATCCGACGAACGTTCGAGTGAGTAGCGCCAGTTGCTGTGGGCGAAGAACTGCGCCTGCCAGAGGCCGTTGGTGGCCGATCCGCCCGTCAGTCGGGTAATGGGCTGAAGTTGGGCGATGACCGTCAGGTTATCCACGCTACCGTGGGCGAGAACCGAATCATAATCATCGCCAGCGCTGCTGTAGCTGCTGATGGAAACCGTGTCCACGCGAAAGGTGTCTGTAGGACTGAACTGGCTGTTGGCGGCGTCGCTCAACACCAGCGGCGCAAGCTGGCCGAGCGGCAAACCGTTGGCGGTCACAGAAAGAACGGCGGTTTGAGCGCCGCCGCTATAGGCCAACTGGACGTGTACCGTCTGGTTGGGCGGCAACTCGGTCTCAAATACGCTTACGAAGACCGGGGCATAGTGGTGGGGTTCGGTTCCGGGAATGAACGATGGTACCGTGCTGGCTGGGGAAGGGTAAATGAAACCACCATAGTCGTAGTAACCCGAAGTGTAATAAGCGAATTCCGCCATGTTGGGGGCGGCGCCCCAAGCGCCACGCATGAAGTTGGTGCTGGTCGCCGCCGCGAGGTTCAGAAGCCCGATCCCGATTTGCAATGGTCCGGTCTTGCCCGGCTCGACCCCGCTGGCGATGTCGCTCAGGCGCAGGTCGAATTCCAAAGTAAAATCATCGTAACGCGTCAGGGTGACGTTGAGCGGATGGCAGAAGTAACTGTTCGAGTGGGTCGAATCCCATGTGACATCGAGATTCTGGTTGGATTCATTCCATCTGAACAAACTCGTGTCGCCAAACACTTGCCAGCCCCTTGACAATGGATTGGTGGAGAAATCCTCGGTGATGATGGCGGCACCTGCCGTCGATAAAACGACAAACAAGCCGACTGCGGCCAGTGAAACAAACAATCTTTTCTTCATCTACTGATCTTTCAAATGCCCTGCGAGCTTCGCGGAGCGGGTTAACAATTGAGAGACCAGCTTGGGGCCTGAAAACAAAAAACCTTCAGACCCCGGCAAAACGGAGAACGAAGGCATTCAACGAATCCCACCGCGCATTCGCGCGCCGGACTGGCCCCATCCTTCTCTTTGACGGAGAAGTCGGCCCCAACAACAGGCATCCCGCCTGTTCCCTTGAGAGCCACGACGAGCACAGCCAAACCGATATCCTGACTTCGGGCATGAAACCTCACTCCCGCCTTCCCGGTCTCTTAAGAAACCAGTGGCTATGGGAGTTTGTAGCCCGTTACAGTGGCGCAACCGTCCCCGATTCTCACGGGGTTCCCGGACGTTTGGATGTGATCCAGATGGACAAACGGTCCATCGGTTTCAAAGAACAAGTTGACTCTACACGACCCCTCGAGTCTTGCCAAGAAAAAATGCGCGTTGGGTGCAGGCGCGCAGGGTGGTTTCAAGAAATCGTAGCCGCCGACGGCAGTCGGCGCTAACACTCCGATAATCGAGGAAAAGTGCGCCGACTGCCATCGGCGGCTACGATTTTGCAGGTTCTTGAATCA
>Ga0194063_10002207_pt1 | contig 12240 bp, 3 predicted proteins | sample SepL3720m_MetaG_FD_155459 | JGI IMG/M metagenome (GOLD analysis project Ga0194063, IMG submission 155459) | Anoxic zone freshwater microbial communities from boreal shield lake in IISD Experimental Lakes Area, Ontario, Canada - Sep2016-L373-20m | ecosystem: Environmental > Aquatic > Freshwater >... | reverse complement strand
AGTATGGCTACATCCTCTTTCTCTGGTCGATGGTCGCACTCACGATCATCGTCCTCGTCGTGGAATGGCGCGGGCTTGTCTCCCTCTTCAAAGTGGATGATACGGACCTCGGGAGCATCGAGCGCAGTCATCCGTACTTGCCTTCATGGAAGTTTATCTTCCTCGCGATCCTCCTCACGCTCACACTGCCGATCCTCCTCTATATCGTCTCGCAGCAGACGCGTGCCGCGACGGAGATACCGCAGGAGCCGTATGTCTATACCGAGGCCCGCACATGGCAGATCGCCAATGACGCCGTCGGTTGGATGACTGGCTGGTCAAACAGAAAGAAGATCACCATTGATAAAACCAATGTGAGTGCAGACCTCACAGATTTTCCTTTACTTGTGAAAATCTCAGCAGACAGTGATATTGCCACAGCTCTAGCCACGGGCTACGACATAAGGTTTACCAACTCAGGTGGAACCACTTTGCTTTCTTACGAAAGAGAATCTTGGACAGGCGGAGGCGGAAGCGCAGTTACCGCCAACATCTGGGTCAAAGTTCCCACCATTGCCACAGCCAACAACACAGACATATATATGTACTACGGCAAAGCAGATGCTACTGATGGCCAAAGCGCCACCAATGTTTGGGACAGTAATTTCAAAGGTGTGTGGCATTCTCAAGATGCCAGTACAACAACAATTGCCGATAGCACTTCAAATGCAAATACGGGGACAAAAGCTGGAACTGGCGAACCATTAGAAACGACAGGAAAAGTAGGTAAAGCACAAATTTATGATGGTTCTAATGATTATATAAATGCTGGCAATATTGCTGCAACAAATGGGGCGAGTTATTTGTCTATTTGTGCTTGGGTAAAAGAGGATGTTTTGGCGGATAATAGCATTATCGTCGTCAAACAATCTTCCGGCAGTAGTCGGTGGGGTATGCGTAAGGGTTATGGAGGTTATGGAGACAGTAATGATATTCTCTTGTTGGCTGGCAACGGAGAGAATTCCGCTGCAAATACAAACGGTGATTTTATGACAATTGGCGTATGGAATTATTTATGCTCTGTATTTGATGGTACTCAATCAACTAATGCAACAAAATTGAAATTTTATTTCAATGGTACTCAACAAACTTTATCTTTCACCGGGACTATGCCTAATACGACCCCATCTAATTCAGCGCCTATACAAATTGGTTTTCTCGCTGGATATTTAGGTCTCGATGGTACTATTGACGAAATCCGCATCTCTGGCATTGCCCGCTCCGCGGACTGGATAAAATTTGAGTATTACAATATGAACGAAGCCGACAATGAACTCACTTTTGCCAGTCAAGAAGGATCAGTGCCAACACCTGGCGCTTACTGGATTGGCGGAGCAGGAAACTGGAGCGACACAGCTCACTGGGCAAATGAATCTGGAGGCACAGGCGGATACAGCCCGCCAGGAGCCAGCACCAATGTTGTGTTTGATGCAAACTCCGGCACAGGAACAGTCACCATAGATACTGCCAGCGTTTCAATCGCAGGTTTTACTTTAAACAACGCAAACACCACCATTTCACTCGGCTCAAACACACTTAATGTGTCGGGTAACTTTGCAAACACCGCCGGCACATTCACTCCCGGCACCGGCACCGTTACCTTCAGTGGCACAGGCGCCCAGAGCATTACAGGAGGAAGCGGCTTTTATAATCTTACGATAAATAAATCAAGCGGTACTGCATCACTTACGGATAACACCCTTAACGTATCTAACATGTTTACTCTTTCAAGCGGCACCTTCGACGCTTCATCATATAACTTTACAACGCTTAACTATTCCCAGACCGGCGGCTCCTTTACCGGCTCCGGTGGGACGATAACTGTAAATCAAAACTTTAACGTAACAGGAGGCACTTTTAACGCCGCAAGCTCTACCCTAAAGATGACAGCGCTATTCAGCGGATGTAATGGCACTATATATGCGCTCACCACCTGGACATATAACGGCACGACATATCTTGTAGCAGGAGGCAGTTTTACAACAATAGGCGGGAGCACTATTAACGGTATCGCCCAATGGAACGGCTCCTCCTGGACCTCCCTCGGCACCGCCACAGGGACTAATAGCGATGTTCGCGTCCTCACAAATTACGGTGGAAACCTCATAGCCGGAGGACGGTTTACAACTATAGGCGGAAGCACCATCAGTTATATCGCCCAATGGAACGGCTCCTCCTGGACCTCTTTCGGCACCGCCACAGGGACTAATGGCTATGTTTATGCCCTCACAACCTACGGTGGAAACTTAATAGCCGGAGGCCTATTTACAACTATAGGCGGAAGCAACATCAGCTATATCGCCCAATGGAACGGCTCCTCCTGGACCTCCATAGGCACCGTCACAGGGGTTGGTGTTTTTGCCCTTACAACCTACGCTGGAAATTTAATAGCCGGAGGCACTTTTACAACAATAGGCGGAAGCACCATTAGCAATATCGCCCAATGGAACGGCTCCTCCTGGACCTCCCTCGGCACCGCCACAGGGACTAATAGCGATGTTCAAGCTCTCACCACCTACGCTGGAAATCTAATAGCCGGAGGCGGTTTTTCAATCATAGGCGGAAGCACCATCAGTTATATCGCCCAATGGAACGGCTCCTCCTGGACCTCCCTCGGCACCGCTACAGGGACTAATAAATATATTTATGCCTTCACAACATACGCCGGAAACTTAATAGCTGGAGGCTGGTTTACAACCATAGGCGGAAGCACCATCAGTTATATCGCCCAATGGAACGGCTCCTCCTGGACCTCCCTCGGCACCGCTACGGGGACTAATGGCGATGTTCACGCCCTCACAACCTACGGTGGAAACCTCATAGCAGGAGGCTCGTTTTTAACCATAGGCGGAAGCACCATTAGCCGTATCGCCCAATGGAACGGCTCCTCCTGGTTAGGCAATTCCATAACGACTAACACCATTCCTATTACCGTAAACCTAAATATCTATCTCACTAGCACTTCCCAAAGCATATATCTGACAGACAACTTCACCTTAAACGGAAACCTCACCATAACCCAAGGCATTCTTAACTTAGGCTCAAAAGATATAGCCATAACAGGTAACTGGATTAATTCAGGAGGTACACTTACTTCGGGAGTAGGGACAGTTACACTAAGTGGAACTACTTCTCAGTCTATTACAGGGGGAAGCGGCTTTTATAATCTTACAATAAATAAAGCAAGCGGCACCGCATCGCTTGCGGATAACACCCTTAACGTATCTAACATGCTTACTCTCTCAAGCGGCACCTTCGACGCTTCCACCTATAATTTTACAACACTTAACTATTCCCAGACCGATGGCTCCTTCACCGGCTCCGGTGGGACGATAACTGTAAACCAGAACTTTACCGTAACAGGTGGCGCATTCAACGCCGCAAGCTCTACTCTAAAGATGACTGCGCTACTTAGCGGATGTAATGACACTATATATGCGCTCACCACATGGACATATAATGGTACGACATATCTTGTAGCCGGAGGTTCTTTTACAACCATAGGCGGAAGCACCATCAGCAGTATCGCTAAATGGAACGGCTCCTCCTGGACCTCCCTCGGCACCGCTACGGGGACTAATGGCGATGTTCGCGCCCTCACAACCTACGGTGGAAACCTCATAGCCGGAGGCGTCTTTACAACCATAGGCGGCAGCACCATTAGCAGTATCGCCCAATGGAACGGCTCCTCCTGGACATCCCTCGGCACCGCTACGGGGACTAATAATTATGTTTACGCCCTCACAACCTACGGTGGAAACCTCATAGCCGGAGGCGGCTTTACAACCATAGGCGGCAGCACCATCAACCGTATCGCCAAATGGGACGGCTCCTCCTGGACCTCGCTCGGCACCGCTGCAGGGGCTAATAGCCCTATTTACGCCCTCACAACCTATGCGGGAAATCTGATAGCCGGAGGCGGTTTTGTGACCATAAGCGGAAGCGCCATCTGGCGTATCGCCAAATGGAACGGCTCCTCCTGGACCTCGCTCGGCACCGCTAATGCGACTAATGCCACAGTTTACGCTCTCACAATCTACGGCTCAAGCTTAATAGCTGGAGGCCAATTTACAAGAATAGGCGGCAGCACCATCAGCTATATCGCCCAATGGAACGGCTCCTCCTGGACCTCTTTCGGCACCGCTACGGGGACTAATAGTTTTGTTTACGCCCTCACAACCTACAGTGGAAACCTAATAGCCGGAGGCTGGTTTACAACCATAGGCGGAAGCACCATTAGCAGTATTGCCCAATGGAACGGCTCCTCCTGGGCCTCTATAGGCACCGCTAGCGATGTTCAAGCTCTCACCACCTACGCTGGAAATCTAATAGCCGGAGGCGGTTTTACAACCATAGGCGGAAGCACTATTAGCCGTATCGCCCAATGGAACGGCTCCGGCTGGGCCGCTGTAGTAAGACCCGTCATCACCACAACCGGTGTCACTCTCAACACAAACCTCAACCTCGACACATATGGATCCACCACCATTCTCGCCGACGCCCTGACACTCTCGGGAAATCTCACCATCACCTCAGGCACTCTTGACGCGGATGGCAAGGCCATCTCTTTAACAGGCAACTGGTCCAACTTTGGTATATTTACTTCCGGATCGGGCACGGTAACATTCGACGGGGCTGGAAATCAGAGTGTCAGCGGCTCGACCGTATTTCACAATCTTACGATCTCCGGAAATACTGTACGGACGGTAACCGTTGCGGCCGGTACCACGCAGAGCGTGAGCGGAGCACTGATCTTAGGCGGTGCAGCCGGACAACTCTTGAGCTTGCGGTCGACGCAGACAGGCAATGCGGCGCAATTGCTGCTGGATGGCGACAGTGGAACGCAGAGCATTAGTTATGTGGATGTGATGGATATCAATGCAAACGGAGGGCAAACACTCCTCTGTTTTACGGGAACGGCGGGATGCATCGATAGCGGGAACAATACCAACTGGAACTTCATCTCTTCGACCTCGATCGCATTCGTCTCCTCCCTCAATCCTTCCACCTACCAAACGAATGTCACGCTGACGGCAACGGTGACGCCGGCCTCCGCAACCGGATCGCTGACCTTTAAGAATGGTGGATCCATCATTGGAAGCGCAATGATCAGCCATGGTTCTGGTGCGATCACTATCGGCACTCTCGCGATAGGTAGTCATGCTCTGACGGTGGAGTATGGCGGGAGTTCCCATTTCTACGGTTCCGTTTCGTCCACGCTGACGCAGACGGTACACAAAGCGAATAGTGCGATGGTCATGATTTCGTCGCTCAATCCTTCCACATTCGGATCGGGCATCACGCTGACTACAACGCTGACGCCGTCAACTGCAACCGGAACGCTCACGTTCAAGGATGGTTCAATCACGATCGGATCGGCAACCATCGGTCACGGTTCGGGATCGATGACGACCACACTCCTCGGCGGTGGAACACATGCAATTGCTGCTCAGTATTCCGGTGATGCCAACTATAGTGGCTCAGTCTCGGATGCATTGGCGCAAACCGTGATCAAAGGAGTGACGTCAACGGTCGTCCTGTCGTCGCTGCATCCTTCCAGGTACAACCAAACGATCGTGTTTAGTGCAAATGTCCTCCCTGCCAGTGCCACCGGAGTCGTCAGCTTCCGTGACGGAGGCATCGCATTCGGTACCGGAGTGATCGCCGGAGGAACGGCATCCGTGACGTCTGCTGCTCTCGTTGTCGGTACACACACCATTACCGCCGTGTATGGTGGAAACAGCAATTATTTCGGCTCTCTGTCCGATCCTCTGAGCCAGCAGGTGATATACGTGACAGGAACGGGTACTGCCCTCGGACGAGTTTGGGATGATCACAATGGAAACGGGCTGAAAGAAAGCGGCGAAACCGACGGCATCGAGCATGTCACGGTCACATTGTCCGGACAGACGACGACGGGGGCGGCATTGAGTTTCGCTCAGTCGACTGCGTTGTCCGGCGATTACCGCTTTTCCGACATTCTGCGCAGTAATGAAGTCGGTTATACGGTTGCGGCTGATCTCACGACCGTACCGTCCGGCTGGATCAGAACCACTGCCACCAGCTCCGGAGGGATCGTGCTCGGGACGGGTGCTGTGAAAACAGTGAACTTTGGATTCGTGAGAGCGAGTACTCTGTCAGGATCGGTATTTCTGGATGTAAATGGAAATAGCGTACGCGATGTCTTAGAAACGCGATCTTTCTCGGGCATCACGCTCACATTGACGGGAACGAGTGCGACGGGTGGAGTCATCGGACAGTCAGTGAAGACCGATGAGAACGGAGTGTACATCTTCTCCGGTCTGCCGGCAGCGAGCGGCAGCTTCCTGCTGGTGTCCGGTGTGCCGCGCGGCTACCTGCAGACGACGACTGCCAGCAGATCGGTTGTGATCACCGTCGGAGGGCAACGCAGGGCCGAATACATTGGCTTTAGTCCGCTGCCGGTTCCTGTCGTGTCGAATGTGGAAGCTACTGTGACGGCATCGGTTGCACTCATCACATGGTCGACCAATCAGGAAGGCAGCAGTTTGGTGGAGTACAGCCCGGACGGAGGAACGTTGACCGCGACACCGGAGACGGACTCGGGAACGTTGACGACAGACCATGCCGTGATGATCGATGATTTGCCGTCTTGCGTCGTGTTCCGCTTCCGTGTGCGATCCAGAGACTTCCTGCTGCAGGAAGGAACCAGTGAAGAATCGACCTTCGATATGGCAGGATGCCCGGGCCTCGCAGAGATCCTGGCAGAAACCGGCGCACTCATGACCGCGGAATCCGGTGGGACACTCGGACTCACCGGCACAGGCTACGCCATGACGCTCTCGGTGCCGGAAGGCGCGGTGGAGCAGATGCTCACGTTCCAGATGACTGAGCTGGATCCGCTGACTGTGGCGGAAGCACTGACGCCGCCTGCAGGAAAAATCGGCGTGGAGAGATTCTTCACATTGACGGCGCTCAGTGGTGCGACGACACAGGTGCGGACATTCGAGAAGCCATTGACGATCACCATGCGGTACACCGCAGACGATATAGCGGGAATCGATGAAGCGACGCTGGCCATCTGGCGCAATGACGAAACGGAGTGGACGGAATTATCCGAGTGCGCGGTGGATACGATCGCCAAGACCGTCACCTGCGAAACCGATCACTTCTCCACGTTTGCGATGTTTGGGGATACGTTCCCCGGTACCGAGTCCTCACCGTCGATTCCCGCAACCGCAATCTCCGTTCCCGCTTCCGAAAATCGCAGGGCACGACCAGTGGTTGCCGCCACTTCTGCATCGGAAGTCACCCATCCATCTTCCGATAGCATCTCTATCGATATCTTCGTTCCTGTGAAGGAGGCAAAGCCCGTTCTTCCTGTGTTCACCGAAGAGCAAAAGTCGCAGCTCAAGATAGTGGAAAGACAGCATCAGATTCGCGAGCAGAAAGCTCGAGTACAGGAATTGCAGATGCACGCTCTAGAGCGTCGCACTGCACGTTTGGAGCAGGAACGTATGCCGGTTGCCATCGGACCGTCATTCTGGGAACGAATGATAGACTCCTTCAGCGCGATCTTCGATTCCAATAAGGATACGTTCACAGGCATCGTTACCTTCGGGCACGAAGCCGTCACCGGCATCATCGGCCTTGGTCATGATGCGCTCTCCAGTACGATCGCCTTCGCAGAGCATTCCTTTATCACGCTCTCGGACAAGACTATCGCTTTCACGCAGAACATCATTGCAGTAACTCAAAACGGCTGGCATTCCCTCATCGCTTCCGGCCAGTCTCTCGCGCACTCCATTATTAGCCGTTTCGATGCCCGCGAGCAGATCGCTGCAGTCCGGAAATCCATGGAGCAGTCCCTCATCAAGTATTCAACGGCACTGAAGAATGACAATGGCCGTCTGGTCCTCGCGCAACTGAAGATCACCCTCCTCAGTCCCGACGGCAGTCCCTACGCCCATGCCCCCGTCGTGCTTTTCTCCGATCCCGTGAGCGCCGTCACCGATGTCCAAGGCACCGTGATCTTCCAGAATGTAGAGATCCGTGAACACCGTCTGGAGATCCACACCTTCAAGGGAGATGTGCAGCAGCGCAAGATCAGCCTCACAGCTTCTGCGCCGGCATCGGCCGTAGGGAAGAAGGGGGTCGTGGTGTCGATTCCGGAAGTGAGGATTATAGTGGATGAGAGCAATCTCTCACCATTTGGCCGCCTCTCTCCGTTGTTCTTCGCGCTCTGGAGCCTCGGGATCCTAGCTATCGGGACAGGCGGAGGGATGTACGGGATGTACCGGTATTTCGCACTGGCGAAGAGGAGACGGTAGCACGACGGAACCTTTAAAAAATGTCATGGTGAGCCATGTCATTCCGAGCCGTGTCGAGGAATGAGCTGCGGAGCCATCTGAAAAGCTGCCAATTTGTCGCAGTAAGCCGAGCCTGTGCTAAGCAGGTCGAAGCATCGAACTGCGACAAATTGGCAAATATCATGGTTCGATCCTTCGCCCCGGCTCAGGACAGGCTCGGCTCACCATGACATGCTTTAGAGTTTTTCAGAGGTTCCTAATGGGTGTACGATTATACACCACAACGTTGATCGCATCTGTGCAACTCCAAAAAGTTGAAGAGAAATATTCTTCGCGTAAGGTGGTGGACATTCATCCACCTTTCCCATCTCTCTTCCCACCCATACCATGACGAAGATCACTACCCTCAAAGACCCCATGCAGCTCCCAGTCACCCATAGCGATGCCACCGTCCAGAAGACCGCGCCCTCCAAGGATCCGCGCAATGACGCCCTCAACTCTGCGCTCGCTCAGATCGAGAAGCAGTACGGCGCCGGCGCCATCATGCGCATGGGCGACGGTCATGCCGTCCGCATCGAAACCGTTCCCTCCGGGTCCATTGCCTTGGATATCGCCCTCGGTGGAGGCATCCCCAAAGGTCGTATTGTCGAGATCTTCGGTCCGGAGTCCTCAGGCAAAACGACACTGGCCCTTCATATCATCTCAGAATTCCAGCGGAATGGAGGCAAAGCGGCATTCATTGATGCCGAGCATGCTTTGGATATCACCTATGCCAAGAAGATTGGTGTGGATATCGATGCCCTCCTCGTCTCTCAGCCCGATGATGGTGAACAGGCGTTGGAGATCACCGAGACCCTCGTCCGCTCCGGTGGCATCGACGTGATCGTGATCGACTCTGTAGCTGCCCTTACGCCCAGAGCCGAAATCGAAGGCATGATGGGCGACCAGCACATGGGACTACAGGCGCGTCTCATGAGTCAGGCGCTGCGCAAGCTCACCTCCATCGTGAGCAAAACCAGCTGCTCGGTGATCTTCATCAACCAGATGCGCATGAAGATTGGCGTGATGTTTGGCAATCCCGAGACGACAACCGGTGGCAATGCTCTTAAGTTCTACGCTTCCATTCGCATCGACGTTCGCCGTATCGATAAGATTATGGAAAAAGGCGAAGGTGATCAGGAGGTCGTCGGAAACCGCACGAGAGCGAAGATCGTGAAGAATAAGATCGCACCACCCTTCCGCCAGGCGGAGTTCGACATTCTCTACGCTCGCGGCATCAGTAAAGAAGGTGACATCATCGACCTCGGGGTGAAGTACGGCATGGTGGTGAAATCCGGTGCACATTACCGCTACGGAGAGGAAGCGCTCGGTCAGGGACGAGACCAGACGCGCGTCTACCTCACTGCTCATCCCAAGACCGCGGAGAAGATCGAGAAGGAGATCCGGAAGGCGGCGGAGATTGTTTGATATTTTGAAGCCGCTAACCCTGACAGCACCTTGGCAGCGAATTTGTCACAGTGAGCCGCGTCGAACTGCGACAAATTCGCGGTGATGGCGATAGTCATTGCCCTGCTGTCATGGTTCGACGCGGCTCACCATGACAGCCTTCGAGGTGTATGCTTTTCGTATGGTATCTCCCCATCCTCACGTCACCGTTCTCGAAAATCTCTACGAAGGGCATGGGTGGAAAATCAACCTAGAAGAGGCATTATTGCCGGATGGAAGAGCGCATTCTGCTGCAAGAGTGCATCGGAATGATACGGCTCATATTCTCGCATTCGATGATAATGGGAATGTATTGATGCTTCGGGAATTCAGACCATTCTATGGAGCGTATCTCTGGATGATTCCCAGTGGGATGATGGATAAAGAGAACATGCCAGATGTTGCTGCACAGCGCGAGTTACGTGAGGAAACTGGATTTCGAGCACAAGATCTGAAGAAGTATTTTTCCATTCGAAATTCAGAAATGCTTGTGCAGGAAAATCATATCTTCATGGCGAAGAATCTCGTCATCGATCCTCTCCCCCAGGATGACGGCGAAACGATCGAATGCCACCACCTCTCTGTGGAGCAGGCCATTGCAAATGTCCTGGCAAGCCCGGTGATTCATACGGTCTCCCTTGTCGCCCTTCTTCGCTACGCCCGCGAGCACGGCATGTAAACTTCTCCACACACTCTCCACAATAGACCCGCACACAATATTTCAGAATGCGCAGTGTTCAAGCGGAATCCTTTGCGAGATCCCCAAAACAGATTACCATCCATCTTCCTCTATGACTCCCCCACCCCCGTCACCACCTTCCATCGTCACCCAGCCGCATTCCATCGAGGCTGAACGAACGGTGCTCGGCGCTTTGCTGGTGGATCCCGAAGCCATCATCAAGGTCAGTGACTTCCTCACTCCGCAGGACTTCTACGATCCCACGCTGCGCGCCATTTATCAGGCGATCCATGAGCTCTATACGGGCCATGAGCCGATCGACTTCGTCACCGTCTCTACCAAGCTCGCCGGGAATGAGAAGATCCAAGCCGCTGGTGGATCTTCTTTCCTCGCGCAATTAGGGTCCGAAGTCCCCACGTCTTCCCACGTTTACCAGTACGGCCAGATCGTGAAGACCAAAGCCGTCCATCGTCGCATTATTTCGGCTGGCCAGAAGATTACCGGCATGGGATTTGAGGAAGGTGCGCCGGTTCCTGAGCTTCTCGATCAAGTGGAGAAGACGGTCTTCGAGATCTCCAATATGTTCCTCAAGGACAAGTTCATTCACATTCGCGAAGTTCTGGAGGCCCGCTACGAACGCTTCGCCGAAATGCATGAGACCAAAGAGGACGATTCCGTAAAAGGTGTACCGACGGGATTCAAATCCCTGGACTTCAAACTCTCCGGTCTGCAGCCGAGCGATCTCGTCATCATTGCTGCTCGTCCGAGTATGGGCAAAACCTCGCTGGCTCTGAATATTGCGCAGAATGCCGCCATTCGTTCGGGGAAGAGTGTGGGGATCTTCTCCCTGGAAATGAGCAAGGAGCAGCTTGTGGATCGTCTCTTCGCTTCCATGCTCGGCGTCGACTCCTGGAAGCTCCAGCGCGGCAAGCTCGATGATTCCGACTTTCAGAACATGGGACCGATCATGGACGAACTCAACAAAGCCAACATCTTCATCGATGACTCCGTCGCTTCCACCATTCCGGAGCTGCGCGCCAAGGCCCGTCGCTTGCAGATGGAAAATGGCCTCGACTTGCTCATTATCGATTACCTCCAGCTGATGAGCACCGGCAATGACAGTTACGCCGGCAACCGCGTGCAGGAAATTTCCGAGATCTCCCGCTCCCTCAAGCAAATCGGCCGCGAACTGCACGTTCCCATCGTCGCGCTTTCGCAGCTCTCCCGCGCCGTCGAAACCCGGCCCGGCAATATTCCTCAGCTCTCCGACCTGCGCGATTCCGGCTCCATCGAGCAAGATGCCGACGTCGTTTTGATGATGTACCGCGAGGATTACTATGAAGAAGACAGCGACCGTCCGGGGATTGCCGACATCTACATCCGCAAGCACCGCAACGGCCCCATCGGGCGCATCGAATTGTTGTTTAAGAAGGAACAGATGCGGTTTTATGATATTGATAAGGTACATTCCTCATAGGAATGACCAAGAACCAAATCCCAATGACCAGGGAAGGTCTAAGAATCAAAACATAAGTAGCATTTTGATTTTAGTACTTGGGATTTGAGATTTCCTTGGTATTTGGTACTTGGGATTTGGTCATTCATTTGAGAGTTTCTCAAACTGAACCTCGCCAGGAACATATGTCCGGTTTCGCCTGACGAGAAGTTATCCTTCCGTACGCCGAAATGAGGGGCAGAATGTTGTGGCAACACTTCATTCTTTTCCCCCTCATTCCATGCGTACCCGCC
>Ga0194063_10002206_pt1 | contig 12243 bp, 8 predicted proteins | sample SepL3720m_MetaG_FD_155459 | JGI IMG/M metagenome (GOLD analysis project Ga0194063, IMG submission 155459) | Anoxic zone freshwater microbial communities from boreal shield lake in IISD Experimental Lakes Area, Ontario, Canada - Sep2016-L373-20m | ecosystem: Environmental > Aquatic > Freshwater >... | reverse complement strand
CGTCAACTGTCAGGTCATGTTTGGCGCGGCCGATCTCGGCACGCGAGATCGCTGATGAGGTATTGAAACCCAAAATCCGCGGGTTGTTCGACGATAACTATCAGGTGTACGGGCGACGCAAAATCAAAGCCGGGTTGCGCCGCGAGTACGGGTTGACAGTCGACAAGGACCGCATCGCACGGATTATGGCTGAGCTGGGCATACGCGGCGCCAGCCGGTCACGTTCGATGATCACTACTCGGGCGGACACGACGAGTCCACGCGCCCCGGATCTCGTCAAGCGACGCTTCGAAGCGGATCGGCCCAACGAGTTATGGGTCTCGGATTTCACGTACGTCGCGACGTGGTCAGGGTTCGTGTACGCAGCGTTCATCATCGATGTGTACTCGCGCATGATCGTTGGTTGGCGGGTCGCAGCGACGATGACCACCGATCTGGTGATGGACGCGTTGAACATGGCGGTGTGGACCCGACGGGCCTGCCTGATCAATGGTGTCATTGCGCACTCCGACGCCGGCAGTCAATATGTGTCCATCGCCTACACCGAACGTCTCGCCGAGATCGGCGCGAGACCCTCGGTGGGCACCGTCGCCGATAGCTACGACAACGCCCTCGCAGAGGCAGTCAACGCGCTCTACAAGACCGAGCTGATCAAACGCCAAGGACCATGGCGCAACGCCGAACACGTCGAACTCGCCACCCTCGCGTACGTTGAATGGTTCAACCATCGTCGGTTGCACTCAGAAATAGGCGACATTCCACCCGCCGAATCCGAAGACATGTACTACCGTCAACAACGACCGGAATATCCGGTCCCCACCACTAGCCGGACCTGACGCAAAACCCCGGCCGATTCAGCGCGTTGGATAGACATCAAGAAGGCCCTCCCGCACTCGGGACTTCTGATGGCTCACGGGGCTTCGTCGGTAGTCGCGACGCAAGCATGCACTTATCGGACCCTTCTCACATGGTCCAACACTGCCATTCGTATCGCGACCGAGAGATCACTCTGCTCGAACATCCGAACGCGTTGATCGGAGCGTGCATCGCCGGCGATTTCGTCGATCACCGGCATTGGCGATAGGACAGTTGCATCAGCAGGTAACGAACGAAAGCGACTCGCGTTGAGAATGAACGGAGCACGTGCCGCATCGTTGAGCAGATCGTTGCCCAGCTTGGGTGCCAGACCGCCCATCGACAGGACGTCGATCCCAGCCAAATCGTCAAGCGTTCTGAAGCTGGTTCGCAACGAAAGCACTTCACCGAGTTCAACACCGTGCTCTCTGCGGCTCTCAGGCGCAATGAGGATCAGTTCCGCAGGTGGCCGTCTTACGAAGAATTCCAGGAGAGATCGTGTGGCGCGCATCGTCAGGTCGCCGCAAATGGCCACCCGCTGAAGCGCAAGCGGGCCACGGAGCTGCTCAATTGCAAACACGTCGATGAGCGCCTGGGTCGGATGGTGACTACGGTCTCCGGCGCAAACGACGGGAGCCACCGCCCACTCTGCGACCAACTTGTTCGTGAGGTCGATGGGAGCACGAACGACCACTACGTCAACGATGCCGCTCACGGTGCGGAGTGTGTCTGCAAAGGACTCAGCGGCGCTCATGTTGGGATCCCATCGCATCTCAGAGAGATCGATCGGCGTTCCACCAAGGCGGACGGCGGCCTCAGCGAAGCCAGCTCGTGTTCGTAGCGATGAGGAAAGGAAAACGAGCCCTGCTGTAAAACCCGGGCGGTCAAGCTTGAGTCGGCCAGCGAGCGCGTGTTCACTTGCAGCAGCGAGAATGCTGTTGATCTCCTCAGTCGTGAGATCGCCAATCGTGAGCAGATGCTTCATGTCAGATGAGATTTAGGGGTCCGTAGAAGCGGTAAGCATCGCCCGATGCCGCCGAGCCGAACGTGAGCGTGTTGTGGCTACACGGGATGCAACTCGGTCCGAGCGGTACGTCGTACTTAACGCAGATGTCGCGGGCGCGTAGGTATACCTCGGACAGCATCGCCGACGTCGGCGGAGCGTGGTCCTTCATCGGCGTGGATGGGTCGGGACGGAATGGGCTCAGCACAGGCACGGCGCCGCGCTCGGCAATCGCCTTCACACCGGCGAGCGTGTCCTCAATGGGTTCGATTCCGACCATCAGCATCGAACGAACTCGGGAACGACCGAGGAAACCTCCTGCGGATTCGAGAAAGTTGAGGTAGTGGTCGAGGCCCTGGTCGAATTTCCGTCGCATCACCTTGCGGGCTATGTCGCGATTGAAGATCTCGACATTGATCGAGAGTTCGTTCACTCCGAGTTTGGCAAGCCAAGCAACGTCGAGCAACCCGTCGATCGGCACCATCATGATGTCGACAGCGACGTCGGAGAAGCCGGTAATCGTCGCTTCGTAGACGTCTCGAACGTAACCGATATCCGCGTCTCGGGGTGTTCCCCCTGAGATGAGCACGTGGCTCGCTGGCTGAACCTCATCAGTGCGAGCTCGATGAACCGCATCGATCAACCCCTCCACTCGCTTCGAGCGGTATCGGAACTCGTATGGCAGGTCACAGAACTTGCACGTCATTGCGCACCCCTCGATTGGAGAGATCCGCACCCGATCTGCGTGCGTGAACGCATAGGAGTTGTACGCCTCGCCGGCATCGTTGCAAGTGCCGTGGTACAGCGGTGGCAGCCAGAACTGTGCTGAGGAGTACAGGCCATCTCCGCGCACGGCGAGTTTGTCGCCGTCGAGGAACAATTCGAATGATGTGCTGTGGACGAAGTTGGGGTTGTATTGCGCGATTGGCGCGTTCACCCACACGTCGTCTTCGAGGGCGAGGATCACCCCCGACGTCGATGCATAGTCTGCCGGCGTCATGGGCCGACCGCCGTTGCCCTCGTCTATGTAGCGCTGCGCCTCGGTGGTAATCGACAAGCCGTCGCTCAACAACGACAGCTTCAGGCGCTCGGCGGCTGTCAACGACGTGGTCATGTCAGGACTGTACCTTCCGCAGCGCCGGCGTGTTCTCTGAGCAGGGATGCCCGCTCGCTCAATCGTTGCCGAATGATCGGATTCTTGAGCGACTCGGCCGGCTCGAGGAGATGCCAGATACGCACGTAGAGAGCATGCAGGTCCGCGTCTTCGGCGACGAGGCTGGCCAACGCCGAGGTGAGGTCAATGAGTCGGCCATCCTGTTCCACGACCAACGCCGAGCTGACCAGCTCTCCGAGCTTCCATGCGGCGTCGACCGCCTGAGCGGCGGCTGCAAAGTAGTGGGTAGTCGTCGCGGCACGATCAGCGAATCCGTTTGACCTGAGAATTTCGCGCAGAATAGATGCCTCCCACGCGAGCAGAGAAACGCCCTGACCGAACAGTGGATTGAGGCCAGCGAAAGCATCGCCGACAACCATTAACCCAGGAATGGGTCGATCCAAGAGGTCGAAGCGACGCCAGTTCGCCATCCCCTTGCGGTAGACCTTCGGTTCCCCGAGACAACGGCTGATTGCGATGCGCTCTGAGATCACCGGGTCCTCCAATGATTCTGCGTAATGGATCATCTCCGCATACGACCGAGGAATCGCGTCATCCGATTTGCCCGACAACGAGAGATGCCAGGTTCCGTCGCCGGCGGGTGACATCAGCCCCCCTCGCGTCTTTGGAAATGTTGGGAAGACAAGTAAGAAACGGTGCTGGCTCCACGGGGGTCCATCAGAGGCGACTTCGGCGCTCACGTACCATTGGTCTGCGTGGACCTCGTCGACACCGAGATCCATTCCACTGTCGGTTGTCCAACGAGCGGCGAGGGCCGCTGGCCCGCTGGCATCAACGACGAGATCGGCGTCGACGGTAAAGGTGTCATCGAAGCGTTCGACGATGACACCGCTGACACCTGTCGCATCGTGCACGAGGTCGACGACGCGTGACTCGTCGATGATCTCGATCGTGGGGTCAAGCAGGGTTCGCGCGGCGTGGTCAATGGCGGGGCGGCGAGCACTGACGATCCGCAGCCCGAGATCACGTTCGGGCATCCGGATGCCCAACTCAAACACATGCGTGTCCGCAGAGACGGCCCCCTCGCCGCAGCCAATCTCGCGCAACTGTTGTGCGAAACCCGGAAGAAGTTCCTCGAGGTGTAACTGTGCGCGAGCGAGAAGGTTGTGCAACTGATCACCTTGGGCAACGCCACGGCGTGCGACCGCCGCTGCCGGCAGATGGTCGCGCTCTACGAGCACGACTCGATCGAACGAGTCGCGAACCGCTGCGGCAGCAGCAAGGCCGGCGATGCCCGCACCGATCACAACGGCTGCTGTCATCTCGGCATCTGCCCGTGTGCAAGGAATGTAGTCCACGACCGGGTGACGATAACCGGGTCACTGCGGTCCCAGCCGGCCACAGGGGTCTTGGGGGCGGGCCGATGGGCCAATTCAGAGGTCGGCATCGTTGTGCCAAACGACGTGCGTGCCGTTCTCCGTATCAACCGGTCGTGGGGGCAACGAGACATTGCTGTATCCGAGCACAACAACTCCGACGAGATCGGTCTCGATGTTCAATCGTGTCTTGATGTAGTCCTCGGCAAGCACGATGTCTCCCATGAAGCGTCCCTGTACGCCGAGCGCGCTCGCGGCGAGGAGCATGTTCTGGATTGCGGCGCCCAAGCCAAGGACCTCAAAGGTGTAGCCGACCAATGCATCCGGCAGCCGAGCGGGTGGGGCATCCACCAGCGCCTGCCGACCGTTACTGAAAGCCCCTCGGTTCTCGATGAAGATTGCCGCCGCGGCGTGTCGCAAGAAGTTGGCCGATTCGGTGACGCTGCTGGGCCAATGCCGCAGCTGTCCCGTTGAGGGATCGGACGGGGCGTAACGGTCGGCCCCGGGCGTCAGCTCGACCACATCAGCGATCTCACAAAGCACGCTCGACGCGGCGACTACATGAAGCCGCCACGGGGTTGCATTCTTTGACGAGGGAGCACTTAATCCGCATTCGAGGATCAATGTGAGATTCTCCGATGAAATCGGCTGCGCAGTGAAGGTTCCGCTGGCACTTCTTCTGCCCGAGATGAGGCGTAGAAACTCAATTCTCGCATCGATGTTCGGACTAGAAACTTCGGTCATAGCAACCTGGGGATGCTCTGGGTCATTGCAATAGCCCCTCCATCGAACCGCAGCGCACGTCAAGATCTCCGGTTTGAGGCTAGCGAGTTGGTCAAGTCGTGCGGGATGGATCCTGAACAAAGTTCATCACCTTCGTCCGATCAACAATTCTTCCATTGAGTTTGACGGCCGCAATGACCGGCTCCCCAGGAAGGAACGGGTCGCTTTCTGTGGCCTCATCACATCCCACCAATCCTTGATAGGAGCATTTATGAACACTCACCTCGAAAGCGGTGCTGTTGTTCCACATGTGAATGAGCAGCGAGTCAACACAACGGGCCTTTCCAGCGAGGTTCTCACCGAACCACGTCTGTGCAACCGCGCTACCCGTAATGGAAACCTCCACGGAGCTAAATGGGTGATCCTCGGCTACGCGGCGTTCGGGCGTGATGGAGAGATGCCTCACCGCGCTGGCGAAAATCTCGAACGAACCGGAGTCTGCCTGCTCGGCGATATCGAGCCCAGCTCCGGAAACATGCCGGAACGCCACTGCACTCGCAAGCGGGTCGTCACCCTCAAACGTCATGCCGCGGCAGACGAGGCTCGAAATCCTGCCGCCATAGATCACTAGCCCTGCCAACGGCGGCGCCCATGTGGTGATCTTGGTTGACGCTTCCTGCATGTCATCCTCCGCGAGTAACTCCACTGGACGTCCTGGAAGATAGGACCAGAGTGAACTCGACTCATCGGTGGCCAACGAATACCGAGGGAGACTCTCCGTGAGTTCCGCGACGTCAAGACCCTTCACGTCCAACGCGAAGGAGCTTGGCCGGTCATCCTTTTCACTCAATGGCGGTGAATCATGACCGACTACGCGACAAGCTTCGAACATTGTCCCTTCGAGCCTGCAGTTCACGAACGCGACTCCCTCGAAACTGCACTCCTTAAACATCGTCCCGCGGAAATCGCAGTTCGCGAGCACGACATGGCTGAAATCGGCCTTGATGAAGGCGCCACGCCATCTTAGGTTGGCGATCATTTTCGCCTTACCTGGTATTCCAATGAGGTCTGGCGCTTTCCTCCAGATGAAATTGCCCGCTTGCGGCGCTGTGATGGCGTAGATCGGGGCGGCAGGTAAATTGCGCGCTTCATCCGACCACTTAGATAGCCCAACTCCAAATCGATCGTGAATGAGCGAGATCATTGTCTGATCATGCGCTGGATTCGTCATGCGTACTAAGTGGGAGTGAGTCATCCAGGCCATGGCCATCGCGAGTCGCCGAAGCTCTTCGATGAGTACGATCGGATGCGGCATGCCCATCATTGCCCCGGACGAGCGACTATCCGGATCGAGTTCAGCGTCCATTTCACGGAGCAATTCGTCCGCTCGTTCGATGCCCTGCAGCTTTCGAACGAGTTCGTACCAGTTGTCGCCGATCAGATCGGCGGAATCAGCGGCTCGATTATGGTCGTTAGATTGTGTTGCCAGCGCCACCATCTGACGGAGCAGCACAGGCCAGCCCGGGGTGTTGCGGTCCGCGCCAAGGCTTTCGAGTTCGTCGTCGATGGTCTGTCGAGCGAGCTCCTCGGCCTCGCGATGAAGTTTGAATCCGCCGCTCGACAGGTGGGGAGCGATTCGTGCAACGTACGCTCGGGTTCCGCGCAACAGGTACGGGTCGGTGAAATCTCCGGTGGCCTCTTTGCACAGGTCGAGCTTTCTCTTCACTGCGCTGACCATCGAGTTCTCAAAGACTTCCGATGCGGTCCTGTGGCCGACGAAGCGCTTCACGTCATCGAGAGACACTGCATGTGTCAGATCGACGTTGGCCCAGTGCAGTGTATAGAGGGCCGCTTGCAAGTGGAGTAACCCGATCTCGTCAGCCGACGTCGGCCGCTCCCGGTCCAGTCTGCGTGCATCCCTCCACAGTTCGGCTAGAGCCTCCGCCGCATCGGCGGTGATGGCCTCACTTCCAGCCGTATTCGGTGCGACGATGATGTCAACGGCGAATCTGTCACCGATCGGTTCGAGTTCGTAGGTCGCGTAGGTGAACGCTTTGACGATGCGCTCCAACTTGCGGAGCTCATGAAGGTATTCGCTGCGAAGTGAAACCACGACATTGAGGCTTGACTGGTTGTTGAGCATCGCCAGTACGTCGATGATTTTGCTCGCGCGGCCGGGTGAAAATCGGATCAGTTCCTCGAACTGATCTAAGATGACCACTGTTTTTCTGCTGTGCAATTCGCGGTCGGTCTCTAACTCGTCAAACAGGTCAGCATTGCGGCTGAACGTGTCGATCTTCGGCAGCGATTCGTCTCCGAATCGCGGCTCCTTCGCCAAAGCATTAAAGACCATCCCGCCCAGAAGATCATGCGGCTCCATGTCTCCGGCATCGGACCATTCGGAGCAAACCGCTACGGCGTAGCCCTTCTCTCGAAGAGCGGGCACGAGACTTGCCTGTAGAAGCGATGACTTTCCGACACCGGACTTGCCATCGAGAATTACCAGTCGGTGCTCGCCGACGAGTTGCAGGAAGGTCCTTGCCTCGTCGTCGCGGCCATTGATCACCTCCGCGCCGCGCATTGGTCTCGGCCCAGGCCATGGGCATGTGCCGTCCATCAGAGCGAGGTTGTTCATCCAACTTGCCATCTTGTTGATGCTCACAATGGATTCCGCACGGTGCAAGTGGACGAGTGAACAGGGTGCCAATTGTCAGACTCGTCGGAGACATGAGATGCATAGTCCAAGAGGTGCGGCACGAGTTCTGCGCAGTCACCGTGGGTCACAGATAACCCAAGCCATGAGAGGAGTGACGCCTCTTCTAGGTCGAGGCGAGTGTTCACTGCGATGCCGCTCAACGATCTTGGACCGGCCAAACCTCTACGTAAATGCTCGGCTTCCACGGATAGCTCGGCTTCTGTGGGAATCTTCGGGGTATTCGTAAACGAGATCTTCTGCCCCGCTTGGCGCGGATTTTCCTCTTTGGTCAAACCGTTGCGCCGGATCCAGCGCACGGTCAACAAGGACATGAGACGTTGGCGGACAGCAGGGTCGCCAAAGGGCACGCCAAAGAACGAGAAATAGGTTGGATTGGTGCCAGACTTCGGAAAGACTTGGCCTATATCGGCAACCTCTGGCCGCTGCAAAGCGTTGGCTTGGACACTCTCGTACGCTCTCTGGTACTCGGCCTCCGCCAGTCGAATGGCAAGATACTCGTCGACGCTCACTGCGTGGCTCACGTGAATGCTCTCGGGCAGCTCAATATCTTCGAACGCATACGGTCCGCCGGCTCCGACTCCATTGGGCCGCACGAGCTGTCGAACCGTATTCTTGCACTCGGCATTAATGTTGATGAGCGGGCATCCGGTGGCATGAACAATGATCGGCAGATCTTTGCGGAGAGAATCGACTCGAAGAACGCTAAGCGGCATCCAGAGCTTGGGATTGCGAATCGCTTCTAGGGGCTTCTGGTCGTGAGGCTGGTCATTGGGATCTACGGTGCCTACCACCCATACCAGATCGGCCATATCGTCGTTGTTGTGCGCGTGCAGCGGGATGGCGATTTGGAAGCCCGATCCGGCGCGCCACAGCGCCATCTCGAGCTCGAGATCGAAGGCCGTCGATATAGCCAGAGCACGGGGCAGAGTTGTTGCGTTGGTCGGCTTGCCTGATTGTCGAGCTTGCGAGATGAGCACCTGTGCAAGTGCGTTGTGTACGGGGGAGTGATTATCCGCCAGCCAACTCATTCGAGTCGGTACTTCGAATGCTTCCCGAACGAGGTCTCCGATTTTCGCGAAGGGAACCAAGCGGGGTTTGCGGGCAAACAAGCGGATTGTGCTCGACTCGCTCTCCGCGTTGCGTAGTGGAGTTCCTTTGGCGTTCAATTTCAGAAATAGGCTGAGCATGAGTTCGGACCAGCCATAATATGCGTCGGGGCTGTCGACCAATTTGAGCCACGTGGCCTCTGTCAAAAGGCGTACCCAGTTCATGCTGACCAGATGACGGTCGTGAGTCAGCCCATCCTTCAGAGCATCCAGCAGGGTGGCCAAACCACGATCCTTCAAACCACGATCCTTCTTGGCGCCGTTCAAGTCGGCTATCAGATGATTGATTTGTTCAAGAAGTGGAGCGTGGACAGTGGACTCGATTTTGTACGGGTCATCCGATGCTGCAATTCCCGCAGGAAGTTCAATGATCTCATCGCTGCTCCTGTTCAGAGCTGTTGGATCCATTGCTCGAGCGACGTGGACATATCGGGTGAGCAGAGCTGTCACCAGCGCCAATCGAGCAGCCGAAGTCGTCACCTCCACTCGAGTCTGTCCTGCATTGTGTGGAGGCGACTCGATCCGGCGCCGCCCCTTGACCAGACTTCTCACAAAACGGGTGGCAATCGTGCGAAACGCCTCGGAGCCATCCGGCGAGTTGCCGAACTTGTCCGTCTCGGCTTCTATGTCCCTCAACAGACTTTCGAGGCCGACATCCCACGAGCCAACACCACCGATGGCGCCAGAACCAACGACAGGAACCACCCACGGAAGGTAGGCCAACGTCACCGGTGTTGCGGGTTGGGAGTCCAGCCGCTTGAACTTCTGGGCGATCACTTCGCAGAGATCATCATTGCCTAGGAGGTCATCCAATTCCTGAACATCGCCGCCGTCCGCGGAATCAAACGTCACTTTGTACAGCGCCATGGTGGCCCTCTCATAGCAAGGCAGCCGATGCTGCAATCCGCCAAGTGCGTACCGTATCAGCTATACCGGATTCGAGATCGAAGCCTGTCGAACTAATCGGCCCATCGAAAGTCAGTCGCGCCACTGTGGAACTCGGTTGGCACAGAACGGTCGGACGAACGACCACATCGCTCCTCCGTAGCCGCGATGACTGGTCGAAGCCCTCGACGAGTTGGGTGCCATCAATCCTCGCAGTCTCTGCACCGGTCCAATGGACGATCAGGTGGCTGCACTGGGACTCCGCAAAGTAGTCGGTCAAGTCCAGAGTTGGTGGCGAGTCGACCCCAAGCAGCGCCGCAAGGTGTTCAAGTACGATACAGCTTTCATCCATCGCGCTCGAGATGTCACTCGATAGGTGGGTCGAGCCCTGAAATCGCGGATTGACTTCGGTGAACAACGCAACGCCGTCCTTGACGAGAAAGTCGACGCCAAAGGCGCCGAGGTACCCGTGCGCGCGCATCCACTCACCGATGCTCAACGTATCTTGTTGAATCTGCTCGACGATTGTTGCATCGAGGAACTGCGCGGCCGAGTAGTCGTTGCCGCAATACCCAAAAGGTCGATTGGTGCAATCTGGATGGCCGATGAGTTGCAGCGAGAGGGGATGCAGCGTTACTCCGTCGTGCCACACAACTGCTCCGACATTGAGTGGAATGCCTCCTTCGATGAACGGAGCCACGCTGACGTAGGCCTCAATTTGGTGAGGCCAGTGCTCCTGCAGTTCTGCGAAGTTCTCCACCCGGACGAGTCCGGTGCCGCCGCTTGAACGACTTCGCCGAAGCATGACAGCCCCTCGGCTGAGGTCGGTCAGGCTGTCCAGCTGGTCCTCGTCCGCGACGTAATGCCAGGGGATGGCCGATATCCCCAAGGCTCTGATGGACGACTCCACCCATGGCTTGTGTTCAAAAGCGGCTTGAAAGTCCTTGAACAGCCCGAGGTAACGGCAGTTGTCGCGGCGCGCAAAACAGAGGGCCGACACCAGCACCGAGGGTCGGTAGGTGAACACAGCAGTGTGCCCCGCGAGAGCTTGGAGAGCAGATTTTCGGAAAGCCGCGAACGCTTCAATGTTCGGCTCCTCGTCGATCTCGTAGCTGTCAAGATCGACCCGAACTCCGGACAACTCTTCGAGAGAGACTGACCGCACTGAGTGCCGTCGACGATGCGGAGCAAGGATCGAGAAGGCGGCCTTGAATTCGGGGATTGCTGCCGCCGACTCACTGTCATCGCCGCGCGTACCGAACCAAACCAACCGCCGGCCCTCGAGGCGCGACGAGATGGCCTTCAGCGCTTCAGTTCTCTGCATTGTCGGGCACGTCCCACGGAAACGTAAGCGTGTTGTGCTGGCACGGCAAGCAGCGTGGGCCAAGAGCAACACCGTGCCGGGCCACGATCTCGCGAGACCCGTCGAGCACCTCGCGGAGAAGCGACTGGGCAACGACTGGCGCATTCGAGAGACGGGTTCCCTGTGCCGGCCGGAACGGGCTGAGGACGGGGTCGGCACCGAGCGCGGAGATGTGTTCCACGCCCTGCAGAGTGGACTCGACAGACTCCAGTCCCGGCAAGATCAACGAACGCACGCGCCCAGAACCGGCACCCACCAGCCCTACAGCGGCAGAGACAGTGGCGTCAAAGTGCGGGCGCGCCCGTCGCTGCTTTCCGCGGATGTGAAGCTCGGCTGCAGATGTCGATTCGATCTCGATGTTGAGGGCAAAGCCGTGCGCGCCAGCGTCGACGAGGCGACGGACAAGCTCAGGTCCGTACGGGCCTGATGACATCATCACGTCGATTTCGATCCGCGGGCACAGCCGCCTCACTACCTCCACGATGAGATCCCCGAACGCTGCCTCGTCGCGTGGACCTGGTGAACCACCTGAAATGAGGGCATGCCGCAACGGCAAGCTGTCATCGTTGAGCGCTGCCTCTGCACCCTCGAGTAGTTGCTCAATCGGCCTCATCCGGACTCGCCCCGGTAAGTCGCAAAAGGCACAGTCGTACGCGCAACCCGCGATGGGCGACAGTCGAAATCGGTCGATGTGGGTGTACACCACCTCGACAAACTCGTTGCCTTCGGAATCATGTCGGCCGGTGTACGCAGGCAACGGGTACACGGTGTCGACGGCGTACTTCACGCCGAGGTGTTCGAGAGTCAGAGCACCGCCATCGAGATCGACCAAAAGCTCGGCCGAGTCCGAGTACCACTCGTCAAAAGGGACATTGATGTCCAGTCCAGCAACCCGCAACGGAATACCGCCGGTGGTGGAGTATTCGTGAATCGTCAGTTGCTCGGCTCCACCCAGGTGTTCGAGGGCCGAAGCGCTGATCCTGGTTCCATTGGTGAGCGCAGCGATCTTCATCGCTTCCAGCGCCCGGCGCCGTGGCGGATCGAACTCAGTTCCTAGCTGTGCAATGGCCATAGGTCACCCACATTCCACGCTTGGATCGAC
>Ga0194063_10002205_pt1 | contig 12243 bp, 11 predicted proteins | sample SepL3720m_MetaG_FD_155459 | JGI IMG/M metagenome (GOLD analysis project Ga0194063, IMG submission 155459) | Anoxic zone freshwater microbial communities from boreal shield lake in IISD Experimental Lakes Area, Ontario, Canada - Sep2016-L373-20m | ecosystem: Environmental > Aquatic > Freshwater... | reverse complement strand
CCCTCTACCCCGACTGGTATCGCCAGATTGCGAAATGGAAGGCGGAGAGCCCGCTCCGCTACAAAGACACGCCGGATGCCATCCAGCCGCAGCACGTCATCCGCGAGCTCTACGATCTGACGAAAGGCGACGCCATCATCACCACCGGCGTGGGCCAGCACCAGATGTGGGCGGGGCAGTTCTACGATTTCACGAAGCCCCGCACGTTTTTGACCTCGGCGGGCCTCGGCACAATGGGCTTCGGTTACCCGGCCGCCATCGGAGCCAAGGTCGCCAGCCCGGAGAAGCAAGTGATCGACATCGACGGCGACGGGTCGTTCCTGATGAACGTGCAGGAGCTCGCGACCGCGCACATCGAAGGGATCGCCGCCAAGGCGATCATCCTGAACAACCAGCACCTCGGCATGGTGGTGCAGTGGGAGGACCGCTTCCACGGCGGAAACCGCGGCCACACGTTCCTCGGCGACCCGAAGGACCTCAAGCGGATCTACCCGGACTACGTGCAGATCTGCAAAGGGTTCGGCGTCACCTGCGAACGCGTGCTCCACAAAAAAGATCTCCGCGCCGCCATCGGGCGCCTGCTCGCCTCCAAGGAAGTTTACGTCCTCGACGTGATGACCCCCTACACCGAGCACGTGCTCCCGATGATCCCGTCCGGCAGGACCTACAAGGACATCATCACCGAGTAGCCGCATCGCTCAGGGGCGCGGCGTCCCTCGCCCTGCTCTCCGGCCACCGTTGCTATTCGTCATTGCGGCGCGCACCATCGCGGCACAAGAATTCTCAGATGGCTACGGCCCGCGGAGGAAAGAGAAAACTTTCTCGCCACGCGAAGGCGAACGGACTTAACGTCGCCAGCCTATGAAAGACATTTTCATCGGCACCGACAGCGGGGCCACCACCTGCAAGACTGGCGCCGTCTATTCCGATGGCAAACCGGTTTCCCTCCACCTCGCCCAAAGCTCGACAAACAGCGAGCTCGGAACCTCGGTCGTCATCGAGGGCTGGGTCGCCGGCGTCGAAAAATTTCTCGCGGAGAACAAGCTCGTTTGGGGCCAGGTCCGCGGAGTCGGGCTCGCGATCCCCGGCCCTTACCAGTCCTACGGGGTTCTGGACCGCACGCCGAACCTGCCGCCCTCGTTTGCGGGGTGGGAATTTCACGCCGAATATTCGCGCGCCCTCGAAATGCAGGCGGGGAGGCCCGTCCCGCTGGTCGTGGGAAACGACGGCAACTACGGGGGGGTCGGGGAGGCCGCCCAGGTCCGCGGAGATAAAAAGGCTGGCGTGATCATGCTGGCCCCGGGCTCCGGGCTGGGGGCTGCCTACATTGATCCGAACGGGTTCCCGCTCGAGGGCGACGCCTTCTGCGGGATGGAGGCCGGCCACATGCCCGCGCCGCTCCACCTGCTCGGACTCCCGGCATTCACCTGCGGGTGCGGCCGCGACTGGGGGTGCTTCGAATCCTACACCGCGATCGCCGGCCTGCCGCAACTCCTCGACTACCTGCTGCCGAAATACCCTGACCACGAACTCGCGAAACCCGGGCTCGCGCCAAAACAAAAGGCCCTCTCGCTCCGCGGGCTCGCCCAGAAAGGCGACCTGCTCGCACTCGAAATTTTCGACATCCAGGCCAAGGCGCTCGGCCTCCATGTCGCGAACCTCTCGATCGCTCTCGACGCGACGTATGTCGTGATCGGCGGCGGGCTGATCGACCCGCATTCCACCACCGAGGAATTTCGCGCGCGCTACCTCGGGGGAATCCGCGCCGCTGCCGAGCCGTGGCTGTATCCGCTCCAGCGCCAGACGATCAAAATCGTTCCGGCGAGTTTGGGCGAGCTCTCGCAGGCGATCGGCGCCGCCCTCGTCGCGCTCTATTCCTCGCGCAAATAGGCGGGCGGTCAGTCCGACGCGTAGAGGCTGCCAACGAGGGCTCCGGCCCGTATTCCCGGCAACACGCCCTGCTCCATCTGGTTCATGACGTATCCGAAGCCGATCCGGTTTTCCGGGTCCGCGAAGCCGAGGCTTCCGCCGGCTCCCGGATGGCCGAAGGCGCTGAGCGACGGCCCCAGCAACGACCGGCTTTTTTTTCCCGAGGAATCGAGCGGGTCCATCATGAAACCCGCGGAGAATGCGGTGTCGAGATGCAGCACCGCGTCGAAGCCCTGGGAAAGGCGGGTTGTCATCCAGGCCTGGGTGTTCCCACCGAGAAACCTCCGGCCCTGCCAAACCCCGCCGAGCGCGAGCATGGCGTAGAATTTTGCGAGAGAGGATGCCGTGCCGATCCCGCCCATCGAGGGGATCGAGGCGGACCTTGCGGCGGGCGTGTTCATGGCGGTGACCGCCAGCAGTCCGCCGGGCGAGGAGAAGGCCTTCTTCGTCAGCGAGCCAGGCCGGTTCATGGCCTCGAGAAAGGCATCTTCGCCATCGCGTGCCACGACTCTTGCCGGGAGCACCGACGCGGCCCGGTGGTGAAGTTTCCCGGGGAGGCCGATCCAGAGATCCAGCCCGAGCGGCTCCGCGAATTGCGTGCGCCAATAGCTCCCCAGCGGAACGCCTCCGTTCAGGCGGCGGACGATCTCGTCGGCGAGAAACCCGAACGTGCGCGGACCGTAGCCAGGGCCTCCGACCGCTTCTTGGAACGGAACCTGTTCCTCGATCGCGCCGACGACCTCCGCATGGTCAAGGACCGAGAGATCGGTCCGGTCCAAGGCACCCAGGCCCGCGCTGTGGGAAAGAACCTGCCCGACGGTGATGCCGGATTTTCCTCCGCGGCCGAACCCGGGCCAGAATTCCGATACCCGCGCATCCAGCCCGAGCCCAGCGGCATCGAGCGCGTGAAGCGCGCAGGCGGAGGCCATGCCCTTGGTGGCAGACCAGATCAGCACCAGCGTGTCCTCCCGCCAGGGAACCTGCCGTGCGGCATCGCGGAACCCGCCGCAGAGAGAGAGGATTTCCCGCCCATCCTGCCAGACCGAGAGGGCGGCACCGGTTTCGCGGCCTTGCGAAAAATTGGCTTCGAAAGCCGATCGGATGCGGGAGACGCTCGGCGCGGTCACGGGATTCATTTCAATGTGACCCTGCGTGGCAAGCAGGGTGCGTTCGAGTGACATCGCCCCGAAGGTAACGGCCGCCCCGCGATTTTCAATGCGCTTTCTTTTCACCCAACGCACTTGCATTTTGTGAGGGCGGAGAGGAAGATTCCCGGGATGTCTCTTCCGGCCGCCCCAACGGACTCCCTTGATTTGGCCGACCCCGCCGATCTCCCGGGAGCCTCCCTCAAAGTGCTGGTGGTCGAGGACGACCGGCCGACAAGGCTCCTCCTCGAACGGATGATCCGCGGACGCGGGCACGATGTCCACGGATGCGAATCCGCCGAGCAGGCCCGCGAACTCCTCGCCAAGACGTTCTTCCCCCTCATCGTCCTGGATATCCAGCTCCCGGGAATGAACGGACTGGATTTCAGCCGCCTCCTGCGCAAACACCCGGAGGGAAAATATTTCTACGTCCTCGTCGGCACGGGAAACAACCGCCCGGACGACCTCAAGGAGATCCTGGAGGCCGGTGCGGACGACTACATCGGGAAGCCGTATCATCCGGGGCTTCTCGATGTGCGCCTGGCTGTCGCCGAGGCTGCCGTCAAAGACATCGCCGAGCGCCGGCGGCTGGAAAACGACCTGGAATTTCTCGCCGACCACGACCCGCTGACGAAGCTCTTCAACCGCCGGCGGCTCCCGCTGGCCGTGGGGGACGCGGTGGCCGAAGCGAGGAACGGGCGCACCGGCGCGCTGCTCTACATCGATCTCGACAATTTCAAAGTCGTGAACGACACGCTCGGCCACGAGGCGGGCGACCGGCTGCTGCTCGCCGTGGCGGACATCCTCCGCAACACGGTCCGGGCGGAGGACATTCTGGTGCGGTTCGGCGGAGATGAATTTGTGATCGTCCTGCCGGACTGCACGGTTCCGGACGCCATCAATATCGGGGAGGGGCTGCGGGAGAATCTCGAGAATCTGGTGTTTGCCGAGGAGGGGCGGACATTCCGCGTCGGGGCCTCGATCGGGATCGTCCCCATCGACGGCTCGAGGGAACCTTCCGACGTCCTCGGCGTGGCTGACGCCGCCTGTTACGCCGCAAAAGCCGGGGGCCGGAACCGCGTGGAACTTTACCGCGAAACCGGAGGGGCCCTGGAAACCCTGGTCGCGGACCATGACTGGTCGTCCCGGATCAAGGCTGCCATGAAATCCGGGACGCTCGGGATTTATTACCAGCCGGTCGTTTCGACCGTCGGCCACATGATTTTGTGCCACGAGGTATTGCTCCGCCTGCTGGACCGCCCGGAGAGCGCCCCCGTGCATCCCGCGGCGTTTATGAGCGCGGTCCAGAGGTCGGGCCAGACGGCGAAGCTCGACAGGTTCGTCATCGCGCGCGCCGTGGAGTCTCTTGCAGGCACGCCGGACTCCCACCTTTCCATCAATATCTCCGGAAGCTCTTTCGCCAGCGAAGACTTTGCGGATTTCGTGGAGTCCACCCTCGCGGAGCATTCCGTGGGGCCCGAGAGGATCATTTTTGAGCTCACCGAAAGCGAGGTGATCGCCAATCTCCCCCAGGCGAAATCGGTGATGACCGCGCTCCGCAAGCGCGGCTTCCGGTTCGCGCTCGATGACTTCGGGTCCGGCACCTCGTCGTTGAATTACCTCAAGTCTCTCCCGATCGACATGATCAAGGTCGAGGGCACGTTCGTGCGCCGCCTCGACACCGACCCCTTCAACCAGGCCGTCGTCCGGGCGGTGCAGGCTTTGGCCTCCGCGCTGAAAATTCCTGTCGTCGCGGAGTATGTGGAGACGCAGCCGGTCTTCGACCTGCTGACAAAAATGGGCGTGGGCTATGTCCAGGGGTATCTGCCCGGGATCCCTCGGACGACGCCCTACTCGGAAAGCGAACTCTTCGGGCAAACCACCCAGGAGAAGCTTGAACAGTGAGCGGAATCCGGCTACCGTCTCCTAGTATGAAAAAGCTTTTATTCTTAGCTTTGGCGGTAATCTTTCCGGCTTTTTCGGCCTGCGCCCAAGTGGTGGTTTACGACCTCTCGTTCAACACCACCGGCCCCAGCGTGAACTACTCCTTTCTCGAAGGGGGCTACCTCGTTGTGGATTCCGGCTCGAAATCGGTGACTTCGATCGTGATCCAGACAGACCCGGTCACCGACCTCCTCTACTACACCACGGGCGTGTTGGCGGGAACCTACATGGAGCTGAGGAGCGAGGGCTCGAACCAGGAATACGCCGTCATTAATTCCACGTCTGGATCCGGCGGAAATGCGACATCGGTCGCGTTTCAAGTCCTTGGAAAAACCAGCGGCCACAAGAATGTCGGAGCCGGCAACAGCCTGAGCATCGCCCGCAAACTCCAAGGCTATCTCCTCGCCTCGGCAGCGGAATCCGTCTCCACCGACACCAACGCCATCACGACGGTCACCTACGGGTTCGCCGGCTCAAGCAAGGTCTCCGCGAACTATCAATCGGGTCTGACAAGAGATGCCAACGACCAGCGCCTGGATTCCTCGAACACGATCAACATGCTGACCGAGGTTCTGAAAAACCGGGGAGTGGTTCCCCAGCCAACGGCCTCGCCGACGGCCTCCCCCTCGCCGACCGCAACACCATAGCCCGAAAAATCACGCCCTGGTTTAACCGGGCGATTTTTCAACCGCTTTTCGCGGAAGACCCTTGGCCGTAATAGGCCGCCGGCCCGTGCTTGCGCAGGAAGTGTTTGTCGACGAGTTCGCGCGCGGGAGCCGGCGCGGACGGATTGAGCGCAAGTGACTGCAGGGCCATCTGCGCGATGATTTCCAGAGCGATGGCATTTTCCACCGCTTTCGCGCCGGAACCACCCCATGTGAACGGGCCGTGGTTGCGCACGAGAACCGCCTGCATCTCCGCAGGGTCGAGCGAGGCGAACCGCTCGACGATCACGTTGCCGGTTTCCCATTCGTAGTCGGCCCCGATTTCTTTGGCGGTGAGCGCTCGGGTCACCGGAACAGCCCCGCGGAAGTAGTCGGCATGGGTTGTTCCGAGCAGGGGAATTTCCCGTCCGGCCTGCGCGAAAGCAGCCGCGTGCCGGGAGTGGGTGTGGACAATCGAACTCGCATGGGCGAACGCCAAAAAGAGCCTCCGGTGGGTGGGCGTGTCGGATGACGGCCTGAGCGCGCCTTCCACGATTTTTCCGTCCATATCCACGATAACCATCTCCGCAGGCGTGAGCTTGTCATAGAGGACCCCGCTGGGCTTGATAGCAAAGACGCCGGCCTCGCGGTCGCACACGCTCACGTTTCCGAAAGTCAGGTCCACCAGCCCCGCGGCCGGCAGCGCGGCATTCGCGGCGCAGCATTCCTCGCGGATCGCATCGAAACGGCTCACGCGGCAAAACCTCCGGCCAGATGGTAATAAACTTCGTTGCAGCGGAGTTCCTTCCGGAAATCCGACAGGGTTGTCTCGTTGCCGATGGCAAGGAATTCCACCCCAGCCATCGCGGCAAAATCCTCGAGGTGCTCGCGGGTGACCGTGTAGCTGTATCCGGTGTGATGCGCCCCGCCGGCATGGATCCAGGCTGCGCAGGCGGTTTTGAAATCGGGCCGGCATTTCCAGACCGCGCGGGCGACCGGAAGATTCGGGAGCGGCTGCGGGGGCGTGACCGCATCGACCTCGTTCACGAGAAGGCGGAAGCGGTTGCCGAGATCCACGAGCGTCGCGTTGAGGGCGGCCCCCGGCGGCGCGTCGAAAACAAGGCGGACCGGATCTTCCTTTCCTCCGATGCCCAGAGGATGAACCTCGCAGGATGGTTTTGAAGCCGCGATGGATTCGCAAACCTCCAGCATGTGGGAACCGAGGACGAGATGGTTTCCGGGCTCGAGGTGGTAGGTGTAATCCTCCATGAACGACGTCTTCCCACCGAGGTCGGAGGCCATGACTTTCATCGCGCGCAGCAACGCCGCCGTCTTCCAATCCCCCTCGGCGCCAAACCCGTAGCCTTTGGCCATCAGCCGCTGGACGGCGATCCCCGGGAGTTGCTTGAGTCCGTGCAAATCCTCGAACGTCGTGGTGAATCCCTTGAACCCGCCGACTTCGAGGAACGTCCCGAGAGCGAGCTCGATGCGGGCGGCTTCGCGGAGCGACTCGTGGCGGGCCCCGGACTTTGCCAGCGCGGGAGCTAGCGAATATGTGTCGGCATATTCGGTGCAAAGCGAGTTCACGGCGGAATCCGGAACGCTCTGCAGGACGCCGACGAGATCTCCGACCCCGTGTCCGTTGACGGAAAATCCAAAGCGCATCTCAGCGGAGACTTTGTCCCCCTCGGTCACGGCGACCTGCCGCATGTTGTCCCCGAAGCGGACAAATTTCGCGCCCTGCCAATCGTGCCAAGCCCGCGCGGCCCGCGTCCAGGCGGAGATCCTCTCGACCACTTCCGGATCCTGCCAGTGTCCGACAACGACCTTGCGGGAGAGCCGCATCCGCGAATGGATGAACCCGGCCTCGCGGTCCCCGTGCGCGGACTGGTTCGTGTTCATGAAATCCATATCGATCCCGCTCCACGGCAGGTCGCGGTTGAACTGCGTGTGCAGGTGGAGAAATGGCTTCTTGAGCGCGGAGAGCCCGGCGATCCACATCTTCGACGGCGAAAACGTATGCATCCACAGGATGAGCCCCGCGCAGGAGTCGTCGCTGTTTGCCGCCAGCAAGGTAGCGCGGATCGCGTCCGGCGTGGTCAGCACGGGCTTGAAGACCAGCGGCAGGGGAAGTTTCAGCTCGGCGGCGATCCGCTGCGAGTGGGCGGCGACCTCTTTGAGGGTCTCGGGCCCGTAGAGGTGCTGGCTGCCGGTGAGGAACCAAATTTCTGGCGTTTTCATTTTGTGGTGGTGAGCTGGATTTCCAAAAGGTCTTTCATGACCCGCGAGAGGTCGGTGGCTTTGTTGACCCCGCCGAAGGCATCGTGGACGGACATATAGAGGCGGTAGAGGCGGTCGTAGGTCTTTCGCTCGGCCGGCCGCGGCTTGTATTGCAGCGCTTTCACCGAGGTCATCGCTTTTTGGGCTTTGGCAAATCCGGCGTGCTCGCCAGCCAGGACGGCAGCGGCAACGGCGGCACCCAGCGCGCACGCCTGGCTCGAACCCGCAACCTGCATCGTCCGCCCGGTCACGTCGGCATAGATCTGCATCAACATCGAACTCTTTTCCGCGATGCCTCCGGCGCACACGATCCGCTCGACCTTCACGCCATATTTCTCGATCCGCTCGATGATCGCCCGCGCGCCGAATGCCGTCGCCTCGACCAGCGCGCGATAGATCTCGGCGCGCGTGGTGTGGAGCGTCGTGCCGAGAAGAAGGCCGGACAGCCGGGGGTCCACAAGGATCGTGCGGTTGCCATTATTCCAGTCCAGCGCGAGCAGCCCGCTCTCCCCGGGAGCCGCCCGCCCGGCTTCTTTCTCGAGCTTCGCATAGAGGCCGGCATCGCCTTCGCAAACGGTTTCCACCCACCACTTGAAAATGTCGCCAACGGCGGATTGTCCGGCTTCGATGCCGTAGAATCCCGGAAGGATCGCACCTTTCACAATCCCGCAGATACCGGGGATGTCGGCCACCTTTTTTGTCGCCGGAACCACCGCGCAGTCGCAGGTCGAGGTGCCGATGACTTTGACGAGCGTTCCCTCGGCAACGCCGCTCCCGATCGCCCCGTAATGCACGTCCATTTCCCCGATCGCGATCGGGATGCCGGGTTTCAGGCCCAGCCTGTCCGCCCAGGATTTCGAGAGCTCCCCCGCGGAGCCGGTCGCATCGTGCGCGCTGTCGTAAAGCCGGTCGCGGAGCGACGCCAGCTTCGGGTCGAGCATCGAAAGAAATTTCTTATCCGGCAGCCCGCCCCACTCGTCGCAGAAAAGCGCCTTGTGTCCGGCGGCGCAGACTCCTCGCCGGATCTTTGTCGGATCGGTCACCCCGGCGAGCACGGAAGGGATCCAGTCGCTGAGCTCGACCCACGACCACGCCGCGTCAAAAACCGCAGGGTCGTTTTTCAGGCACCGCCAGATCTTGCTCCAGAACCACTCCGAGGAATACGTGTTCCCGCACTTGGCGATGAACTGCGGCCGGTGCCTGGCAGCCGTTGACGTGATTCTCGCAGCCTCCTGCCAGCCCGTGTGATCTTTCCAGAGCCAGCACTGGGCGTTCAAATTCTTCCGCCATTTTGGCAACAGGCCCAGCGCCTGGTTTTCCCTGTTGACCGGGATCGGGCTCGACCCGGTGGTGTCCACCCCGATTCCCACGATTTTATCCGCGCGGAACCCCTTTTTTTTCGAAGCCTGCCCGATCGCTCCCAGCACGCTTTTTTCCAGACCGACCAGATAATCCCCCGGATGCTGGCGGGCCAGGTTATGGTCTTTCGCATCCAGCAGAATCCCCTGATTGCCGGAGGGGTAGTTCACGACGCATGTGCCAAGCTCGGCCCCATCCGCGCATCGCACCACCAGCGCGCGGACCGAGTTGCTTCCATAATCGATTCCCAGGGTGAAACTCATGGCTCCAACAAAAGAGTGGGATCCCTTACTTGTAAAGACGCGAATGACTTGACAGTAATGTGATTGTGAAAGTCCGGGGCTGGATCGCGTTGAGTGCGACGCTTGCAGCGAGGAGGGCTGGCCCGGCCACGCAGAAAATCAGCACGTTGATTTTCTTGTAGTCCATGCGACCGGGCCAGATCGGATCGAGTTTCTCGGCCACCACCATGAGAGCCTGAACGCAGACTTCAAACGGCCATCTGTATTTCTCGCATTTTTTTCATTTTTGGTGTCTGTGGGTCCCAGCTCTTTGCAGATCACGATCAAGATGACCATTGGGACGGCCATGATGCCGACGAACGCAATGCCGATCCCCATCAGGATGTTTTTCAGTAAGTCTTTCATATCGAGAAATCTAATTGCCGTTCCCTATTTTCCGAAAAACCAGAAGACACCGTAGATCACAACGCCCAAGAGCCCGCCGACGATGGTGCCGTTGAGCCGGATAAATTGCAGGTCGCGTCCGACCGTGCCTTCCAACATGTCGGCCACTTCCTTCGCGTCCCAGGCATTGATTGTCGAGATGACGAGGGCGCGGGCGTGCGGTCTGGCGGCGAGGATGCTCGCAAGAACCTGCCCGTCAAAAAACGCGTTGATTTCGGTTCGGGCGGTGGCATTTTCCGTCAGTTGTCGAGAAGCGGACAGGATGGCTTCCTCGATCTTGCGGCAGACGGTGGAATCGTCCGCCACGCAGTCCCGGAGGATTACGTCACGCTGTCCCTGAGACTCATCGCCATCTGGGCGACTGTATGTGCCTCGAAGCAGGCGGGCAGTGAATGGTTGTGAAAATTCGCCAATCCATTCCTGGATCTCGTCCCAATCCCAGCTGCTGGAAAGCGGTTCGTCGGAGGAATCGATCCAGACATACCCCCCGTCCCCGTCAAATCCCGCGACAACGAGCCAGTGACAAGCGGGATTGCTGCCGAGGATTACGGGGCTTCCTATTTTCAGCGAGCGGTTGATTGCCCTGCGGAGCGAACACGGTTTGGAGGTCGTGAGATTTTCCGCCCGCGAGCCGCAGGATCGGGCTAGGGACACGAGCAAGGGCAGTTCATGTCCGAATTCAACATTGTTGAGCAAGCCGGATTTTCCGAGCATCTCCCCGAGGTCGGACTCATCCCCAAAAGGAGCAGGGCGTGATGCAGGGACTGGACGCCGCAACTGTGACGCTTGTGAGGGGTTGTCCATGGCCAGCGCGTCTGCGCGTTATCGAACCCTCTGTTCTTGTTCATGGAATATTTTAGACAAATTGCGATTGCCCGCTAAGCGCGAATGCCGTATTTCCATCAGTATGAGTGGACAAGGATCTACAGGAAACGTCATCGCCGCCGTTTGCAGTTTTTTCATCCCGGGCCTGGGCCAACTTGTCCAGGGACGCTTGCTGATGGCGGTCATCCAGTTCTGCCTCGCCGGGGTACTCTGGTTCTTCCTGCTCGGATGGATCATCCATTTGTGGTCGATTCTTGATGCGGCCATGTTCAAGCCACGCGGTTGATTTGATAGCGGTTGATTGCTCCGCGAAGCGAACGCGCTTTTGAGGTCGTCAGCCGGTGGACCTCGCTGATCCCCTCTTCGGTATCGATCATCCATTCCTGCCTGTCTTCATCCGTCCATTCCGTTTCCGAGTTCAGCTTGCGGTGATCCCGGTGCAGATAGTGGTTGGAGTGGGCCATGGGCGCGCCTGAGGAAACCGCCACGTCATTCTCCCACGGCTCAACCCCGTGGATTGCTATTGGCTTCTAAGAAAGAAAAAATGGGGGAAGTTACAAGATTGCGGGGAGGGCAGAGTTTCTCGCCGCGTTTTTCCACTCGGCCAGTTGACACAGGCGCTATGCGCTCGGAAGATTATTCAACTTGTTCGTTTGCGGCTAACCACGCCGCAGAAAAAGTTTCCATCAATCTGCACCTGAGTGCTTCCCGATTTCTTTGTCATTTTGCAACACATCAGATCCATCACGGAGCAATGGACATCCATCCAGTGCTGGACGCTGCTCTTGACGCGCCTTTTCCGTCGCTGGCTGGGTGGAAAATGGCTTCCCGGCCTTCCTCCAGAAGCCGAACTGGTGCTCAGCGGGTGAGTACGGTCACAGAATCTCGCGAAATCGACACGGCCGCGCTGCGGGCAACTTCAGCGGCAAATCACTGCGCCCATTTTCCCATTTAGGCTCACTTCTCTCCGAACTTCTTGTTTCGGGTGAGCAGGGGAAAATCGTCCGTGCGGAATGGTCTGGCGGGAAGTCCCTCGGTGTTGATGAGGTTGCAGGTCGGGTTGCTTGCCCAGGCGTAGCGGACGGCGACCGGGGCGCTCACCTCCGGGGAGGACACGAGCACGCTCATGCCGTCGATCCGGGCATCCGCCCAAACCCATTTTTTGTCTTCCCCGCAGATGGCAAACCCCTGCAGTTCGCTGTCCGGGCGATGGAGCACGAGCGGGGCGGATTCCGGCGCGGTGGATTTGAGCTGATAGGTTGCGGGAAGGGGCTTGGCCACGAGCGGGCCGTGGGTGAATGCGACCCGGATCCGGCTGCCCTCGATTTTTGCGGATTCGTAAACAGGCCCGGAATCCTCGACGCCGGCTTTTCCGTAATCCCTCGCCAGGGCGAGGCGGGCGAGCCGCGCGCCGACATCCTTTTTATTCCG
>Ga0194063_10002204_pt1 | contig 12244 bp, 13 predicted proteins | sample SepL3720m_MetaG_FD_155459 | JGI IMG/M metagenome (GOLD analysis project Ga0194063, IMG submission 155459) | Anoxic zone freshwater microbial communities from boreal shield lake in IISD Experimental Lakes Area, Ontario, Canada - Sep2016-L373-20m | ecosystem: Environmental > Aquatic > Freshwater... | reverse complement strand
CCGGCGGTGATCGAGGGGAAAGTGGCAGCCTCAGCGGAGGATGTGCCGCCGGCGGCAGCGGTGAGTGATGCTGTGATCGCGACTGCGCCTGCGAGGGCGGCGGCTCGACGAACGGACATTCGGTAAAGGTGACTCATTGGAACGGCTCCTCCGTGGTTTGGTCGTTCGTCTTACTGAGCCGCTCCGGTGGCTGGAACACCCACAGCAGAGAAGAGTAGAAGCTACGTGCTACCAAGTCAAGGCAACGGCGTTGGCAAGAACTACCAACAGCGTCGAGGCCCTTGTCGTTCACCTGGCGGTATGCGAGCCGGTACGAGCCCTCCCGAATGGTCCTCAAGCTGGTGTGGTCAGTCCTCTGTTTGCCGCCGCGATCGTTTCGTGGCTCCACGGCGCTTCTTGGCGCTGATTCGCTTCTCAACCGATGAGCGGCTTGGGCGTGTCTTACGGCGCTTTGCCGGTGGCGGTGCGAAGGCGGCCGCGAGCACCTCGGTGAGTTTCTGCTCGGCTGACTGGCGGTTTTGGAGCTGCGAGCGCTGCTCCGAGGCTGAGACAGTCAGCCTTCCATCAACTAGTCGCGATCCGAGCCGTTCAATCGCGCGCTCCTTTAGATAGGGAGCAATTGCCTGCGAGCCGATCAGGTCGAAGCTCAGCTCAACGCGTGAATCGGTTGTGTTAACACCCTGTCCGCCTGGCCCGGACGAGCGCGAAAAACGCCATGTAAGTTCACTGCGTGGAATTGACACGCGATTATCGATTATTAGATCGTCAGCCATCGCCAAGCCTTCCTTGTTACCAGCGTATCGCTGGACCGATGTCCACCAGCTGCCCTGATGCCTGTCAAGCTTCGCCGCAGTGCCGAGCGAACAACAGCGAAGCGACGTTGAGCCGAATGGGCCTTCAGCCCGCAATCTTCTGCTGCTGATCGCTGCGGCACTTGGTATCGCTGCGATCTCGGCGGTAGCCATGCCTGGTCTCGGCTACGACGCCTGGACATGGATGATTTGGGCGCGCGAGATAGGCCACCTAAGCCTCAACACGACAACTGGCTCGACGATCAAGCCGCTGCCAATGCTGGTGATGGCGCCGTTTGCATCATTTGGTGACCTCGCGCCGTTTGTTTGGCTGACACTCGCCCGCGCGGCTTTCCTCTTGATGCCTTTCGCAGGCTGGAGGCTCGGTTCGCTGCTCGGTGGCCGCTACTGCGCGCTGCTGTCGGCAGTTTCCACGCTGATGATTCCGCTTGCGGCCGATTCGGCCGTAAACGGTTACACGGAGCCGTTGATCATCCTGTTGACGCTGACAGCGGCAGCTGAGCTAATCCTCAAGCGAACGCAGCGCGCAATGCTTCTAACCGTTCTAGTCGGGTTGATCAGGCCGGAGGTGTGGCCGTTTACGCTCGTAATAGCCATTTGGGCAGTCAGGGAGAACAAACTTCCCGCCTGGCGGGCCGTGCTGATTACCCTCGCGGCGCCAGCGATCTGGATGACGCTTGGTTGGGTTGGGTCGGGGCGGCCTCTCGGTGGAAGCGAACTTGGTCAGATCGTCCTCGGTGGCGATGATGTTCTGCGGCAGGCGCTGACCGGTGTAGTCCCGATTATTGGCATTGGCCTAATCCTTGCTGCGGTGCTCGCGGTAAGGCAGCGGAACCGCGTTGTTCTGCTGCTGGGCGGGACGGCGTTGGCATGGGTCCTGCTTGTCACGGTGATGACGCTGCTGTCAATCTCGTCAGGCAACAGTCGCTATCTCGCACCAGCTGAAGCGCTCGCCGGAGTGCTTGGGGCTTGGGGGCTGACCGAGAGCATTGGGTTGCTGACTAGCGTCGCTGCGAAGCGCCTAGCAGCGGGAATCGTGGTTGCCGGCCTCGCATTTACGGCGATGTTCGGGCTTGTGTCGCTGTCACGGTCTGTTGATCGCTTCACGACCTATTCCAAGGCTGCTGATCAGATGAAGGGAGCTATCGAGCTTGCCGGAGGGCGAGACCAAGTGCTGGCGGTTGGCAAGCCGGTCGTCATGAACTGGTCGCGCGTAAGTGCACTCGCGTGGCAGTTGGATGTTCCGATCACCGGGGTCCGCACAATCTGGCGAGTCGACTGGTTCACAAGCACCAAGCTGCCCACGATCCTGATTGCGGCACCGGTCGCAAAGGCCGGCCCTCGCTCGGCAATCCCAAGGCAGTTCCGAACGACCCTGATCGGCAAGTATGGGCCGTGGCAGGTGATGCGCGCCGAGCGCGCAGTCGCTAACAATCGCTGAGAGGCGTCGGTTGCTCGGGTTGGATCAGCCATTTCACGACCGCTGAGGCGTACTCTGGTGGCTGTGTCGGGACTCAAGAACCGAATCGAGAAGAACCTCGCGCCAAGTCTGATCATCAGGCTCTCTGAGGTTGATGCGCCGATGCGCCTTGCCGCCAGAGCAAAGCGGGCGCGGGGACAGCGCGGATCGGTTGAGCTGTTCTTCGCCTTTGATGACGCATCAAGCGCTTACGCGCTGATCTCACTCGCCGAATTGGTCAACCAGCGCGATGTTGACCTAATACCTCGACCAGTTGTCGATCGGGGGATTCCTGATGATCCGGCAGTTGACCGCAAGCGAAGCTACGCGATCGATGATGCCGTGCGACTGTTTGCGCGCGGTGGAACGGAACTTGTCCGGCGAACGCCGATTGATCCTGAGGCGACGGCTTGGCTGGCCCAGTGGGTGGCGGACGCGCCTCAGTCAGCCGCGTTGACTGACTTCACAGTCGAGGCCGTTCGTCTGCTCTGGCTGACCGACGGTCAGCAACCGGATCGTGAGCGATTTGAGCGACTCTGGAGCGAGAAGCTCGGTGGCTCGCCGCCAGCTGTTGGCGACGGCTTGGCTTCCAACGAGCTGCGGATGGCAAGGTTGCGAATGTACGAGACACCTGCGGCCTGGGTGACGGGGCGTTGGTTCTTTGCTCATGAGCGTGTCGCACAGATTGGTGAATGGCTTGACCGGCTCGGTTGGGAGGAGCGCTGATGAGCAGCGAGACGATTGAGTTCTTCTTCTCCTTCCGCAGCCCCTATTCGTACTTGGCTGCACCTCGCGCATTTCAGCTGCCCGAGAATTACGAAGTTGATATCCGCTTCCGAGGGGTTATGCCAATGGCGATGCGTGGCCAATCGGTCCCAAGTCAGAAGCGGATCCACACGATGTTTGACACAAAGCGAGAGGCGAACCGGCTGGGGATGCCGTTCGGTCCAGTCTTCGATCCAATCGGTGATGGGGCCGTCCGCTGTTTGCGGGTCAGCGAACTCGCTGTTGGTCAGCAGCTTGAAAAGCAGTTTGTTCTGGCAGTTAGTCGAGCTATCTGGGCCGAGGGTGTTGATGTGTCAAGCGACGAGGGGCTGCGGCCGATTTGCATTGCCGCCGGACTTGATTGGCATGCTTGCCTACAGGCGATTAGCGATCCACTGATTGAGGCTCGAGTTGAGAAGAATGTTGAGGACCTGCTTGAGCTCGGGCAGTGGGGAGTGCCGGTCTTTCGCTTTCGCGATCAGCTTCTCTGGGGGCAGGACCGAATTGAAGATCTTGAGCGGCTGCTTGATGCCGCCGGACTTCGCCGCTAGCTGTCTTCGCTATCGATCGGTTTGGCGTTTGGGCCCGCATCTGGGCCATCCTTCGGAGCGCGTCGCAGGAAGAAGATCAACAGTCCTACGAGCACGATCCAACCGAGCACCATTACGAGCCCAAAGATGATGTTCAGTGTGTGGTCAACCGCCATTCTCTGGCGGAGTGTAGGTAGATACAGCCACCGGCACGGCCGGCTCCGCACGTTTGCTGCCTTTGATTGGCAACAAACGGTGGAGCTTCAAGTGGCCGTAGCTACCTATGCTTGGTCTGCTGGCGGTGCTTGTGGTGCTGGCGGTGCTGGTGGTGCTGGGGTAGTTGCCGCTTGAACCTCGGGCAAGGAAGCAGCTGCTCTACCAGCCTCAATGGAGGCTGAATCCTTCTCCCAGACCTTGTTGAGGTTCATCTGCATGATGTAGATCGCAATTGGTGAGATGAACAGCCAGAGGAGGAGTCCCAAGCCGGCGTCAAACTCTGCGCCAGCGCCGGAAATTCGGTTCGCCGCATTTACGCGCTTAAAGCTGCGGAAGAGAGTCAGGAACCAGGGGACAATGATGAACGCGCCAATCGTAAATGCAAGCAACGAATTGAACGGTTTTTCACCACACTCGTCGGTTCCCTTTGCGCGACCGTAGTCACGCATTTCACGGTTGATGAAGTAGTACCAAAAGATGCCGTAGATACCCAATGTGACGATCGTCAGTGCAACGACGGCAAGTGGATTACGGATCTTGGCGGTGCTAGTGGTACCTGGAATTCCTACCTTGGTAGCGATTGCGCTCTCCTAATCAGTTTTGAACTTCACTTGATTAATCAAGCTACTGCAATCTCGGAGGCCTCTATGCCCGAAGGTGGCCGAGCGTTACGACTATTTGTGCTCCGCCGAGCGGGCTTTCACCGACCGTGACGCTGCCAGCGTGGAGCTCCGCCTGCTGCGCGACGAGCGCAAGGCCAAGACCTGAGCCTCCCGATGGGGCATCTGCACCGCGCGCAAATCGTTCGACGACGCGAGTGCGATCACCTTCAGGGATTCCCGGGCCATCGTCATCACATGTGATCTGAACGATGCCGTCGGACAGCGCTTCAACCCTTAGGACGGCCTTACCGTTCTCGCGCCCGTGGTAGTAGGCGTTCTCAATCAGGTTCTCGCAGATCCGCCGCAGTCCTTCAGGGTGGCCCAGATAGGGGACGCCGTCCTCCGGTGCTTCAACTTCAAACTGATAACCGCGGTGCGCTGCGTGGACTGAGTGAACTGCAGCATCAGCAATGTCAGCAAGGTCGGTTGCTTCAAGCGGCAGGTCAGCTGACGCTTCGCCGCGCGCAAGTGCCTGGAGTGAATCGAGTAGTCGAACCATCCGCTCGTACTCGGAGTGGGCCCGCCCGCGGATCTCCACCAGTTCAGCTGCCTCAAGCCGCTCTGAGTGCTCAAGCAATTCCAGATTTGTTCCGAGGGCAGCGAGCGGCGTCCGCAGTTCGTGGCCTGCCTCCGCGGCAAAACGGCGCGCTGCGTCACGCGCTTCGGCGGTCTCCTCGTGTGAGGTTTCGATCCTGCTGAGCATCGCATTGAGGCTTGCTGCGAGTGCGCGCAACTCCTCGGGGCTCTTCGTCTCCGGGATGCGCCGGTCAAGTGCTTCGGTTCCAGTTACCTGGTCAGCCGCAAGCCGCAGGCGCCGCACTGAACGCGTGGCAAGGCTCGCGAGTAAAAACCCGATTGCTGCGGCTGCCACTAGACCGACTGCGCCAATCAGCAATGCTCGATCGCGCAGGTCGTTAGCTCGTGCCGTTGCCTTCGCGAGTGAGGTTGCCGCCACAATCCGGCCACCGCTGAAGCGGCTGACGAGCACCCGCCATCCATTGCCATCGTCACCAACCGTTTGCAATCCCGGCGTTGAAGCCTCAACTACCTCGGCTGGTGCGTTACCGGAGCTGAGAACAACTTTGTTGCCAACAGTGACGACCGTCGCCTGCGGATCGCCGCCCTCAGGCCCCTCGTCTTGGGGCGGGGCTGACAACTGGTTCTCCGCTTCGTTCGATTCGCCGGAGGAGCTTTCCCTCGATTCGTCACCGCTTGAGTTTGCTGAGCTATCGGCGCTTGTAGGCAGCAGCGGCGTATTTAGTTGACCTGCGATCAGGGCAGTACGTCGCTCGAGCCCCTGATCGATCCTGTTTTGGGCTGCCGACTGGACATCGCTGATCAGATAGCCACCGACTGCTAGCAGCGTGATCGCGGTCGCAGCAAAGGATGAGAGGGCAATCCGCGCCCTAAGACTTCTAAACACTCAGTAGTCCCTTAGATCCTCAGCGCGAAGCCCCGGCCGCGCACAGTGTGGATCAGTCGCGGCACGCCACCAGCCTCAAGCTTGCGGCGCAGGTAGCCGACAAACACATCAACGACATTCGTCCGCACATCGAATGAGTAACCCCAGACCTGATCGAGCAGTTGCTCGCGGGACAGAACAATCCCAGGGTGAGCAGCGAGTACCTCGAGCAGGTCGAATTCGCGGGAGGTCAATTCGATCTCCCGCCCTGCGACCCATGCCATCCGACGGGCCGGATCAATCCGAAGTGGTCCTACCTCACGGACAACCTTTGAAGCGTGCTCCGGGCGTCTGCGCAGCAGCGCGCGAACCCTTGCCAGTAACTCTTCCAACGCAAATGGCTTAGTCAGATAGTCGTCGGCGCCAGCTTCCAGTCCGGCAACACGGTCATCGACGCCGTCCCGGGCGGAGAGGATCAGAATCGGCACATCTTCGCCGCGGCCCCGCATCTGTCGGGTTACCTCAACTCCGTCGATTCCCGGCATCGTTACATCCATCACGATCATCGCCGGTGGGTCTGACTCGGCCGCTGCGAGCGCGCGGGCACCATCGGGGACGCTGCGCACGGTGAGCCCCTCCAAGCGCAGTGCGCTCTCCAGTGCACGGCGGATGCCTTCGTCGTCGTCAACGACAAGCACGAGTGGTTTGTCTGTGTCCATTTGCTTGATTGTCGCGATCTTCTCTGAGAGCAGCCTAAGGGCATCCGTCAATATTCCGGGAGTGGGATCGCTTATCCGCTAGCGTCATGCCTATGGCCAAAGCAAACGGAGTTGTTCACAGCCCGCTCTCAGCGAGCACAGTTTTTGAGCGAGTCGCTGACTTCTCAACCACGCAGGAGTGGGATCCAGGTGTTGTCGAAGCGGAGCGACTCTCCGATGGTCCGCTTGAGATTGGCGCAACATTCCGAGTTGTCGCGGCCTTCATGGGAAGCAAGAGCGAGCTCGTCTATCGGATCACTGAGTTTGAGCCCGGTCATCGAGTCGTCTTGCGTGGCGAGAACTCAACGGTCCTGTCGGTTGATGTGATCACCGTTGACCCAAGCGGCGATGGTGCGGTGCTCACCTATGACGCTGATCTGACGCTCAAGGGTCCGCTGCGTCTGCTTGATCCGCTGCTCGGGCTCGCCTTCGGGCGGATTGCCGACCGAGCTCTTGCTGGCCTGACCGAGTGGTTGAAGAGCTGACCGCCGCCGCGCTGCCTATTCTGCGGGGCAGCAATGAATTCGAATGACGATCTGATCAACAACGCGGCAGCGTATTCGAGCGTCTTTGACCGCGGTTCATTAAAGCGTTCGCCGGCTCGCAAGCTTGCAGTTGTTACATGCATGGATTCGCGGATTGACACAGCTGCGCTGCTCGGCTTGCGTGAAGGCGAGGCGCACATAATCCGTAACGCGGGAGGGATCATCAACGACGGTGAGATCCGTTCACTCGCGATTTCGCAGCGCTTCATGGGAACCGAAGAGATCATCCTGATTCACCACACCGATTGCGGAATGCAGTACTTCTCGGATGAAGAGTTTCGCGCGACTCTCGAGGAGGAAACCGGCCACAAGGTCCCATGGCCGGTTGAGGCTTTTGACGACCTTGAGCTAGATGTTCGCGTTTCAATGTCGCGGGTTCGCGAAAGCCCATTTATTCCGCATCGTGACCGGGTTCGTGGCTTTGTCTACGAGGTTGAGACCGGCGTTCTGCGCGAAGTTATTTGATCCGCTGCCACTGGCCGGCAAAGACCGGCACGTAGCCGTTCCAGCGCTCAGACCAGATCAGCTGGTAGCGCCCCTTCAACTGCTTCGGCGCCTCAAGAACACCAGTGCTGTAGCCCACGGCTGCGGTTACGGTGAAGATCGATGAACCAACCTTGATCGGCCTAGCAAATGGTCGAAGTCCACTGGTTCGAGTCAGCAGTAGCGATTCCTCGGTTACTGGGTTTAGCTGAATCGCAAGGTCGCGATCGAGCGGCGGCCCGCTGAAGTACATCGCCTCAAGAATCAGGTCGCCCGGCCGCCAACGCTGCTCAATTGCCTTCGCGGCGGAGCGTAGGTCGGGGCGACCGCTCGAACTAAGTTCGTGGACGGAGCCGATCCCAAGCCCGGCAACCGTCAGCGCCGTTGCCGCAAGCGATGCGGGGGCGGGGATGCGGGTCAGGAGCGCGGCGGCGAGAATCAGCATCGGCGGTACTGAGGTGATCAGGTTTCTTGACAGCAACAGACTTCTGTCGGGCTGAAGGCTCGCAAGCAACAGGCCAACCGGCGCAGCCAGTGCCAGCCCAATCAGTAGTCCTGTTGTTGCCGATGGTCTGGCGATCGCCTCACCGCTACTGCGGCGTCGCAGCACTTCGAGCAGGCTTAGCCCGGCAGCGATACTGACGCCAGCCACAATCAGCAGCAGGCCAAGCGTCCCAGGGATCTCCGACAGCGACTGGGTGCCGTTAGCAACTCCGAGCGGGTGGCCGATCAGTGCGCGGCCGCTGATCCCGGTCAGCGTGTCAAGGCTGAGTGGGGCAGAGAGCGCAATCCGCCGCGCCTCATCGCCGGCATGGCTGAACTGAGTGATGAATGATGGGATCCAAGCGGCAACGATAAGTAGCGCGCCGCCGCATGCTGCGATCAGCCTTCGGCGGCTGCGCGGCTGCGTCCAGAGCGCCCAAATAATCTCGACGAAGATCACAAAAATGGCGGTGTAGTGGGTCAGTATTGCCGCGGCTATCAGCAGCGCCCAGCCAAGCCAGCGCTTCCAGCCACCGCGCTGGCAGGCTGCCAGCAGGACGAGTGCCGATGCGGTCGTCAAGAGTGCCGTTAGAGCGTAAGAGCGGCTCTCTATTCCGTAGAACAGCAGGAATGGGGAGACCGTAACTAGCGCTGCCGCTGCGAGTCCGGCTGCTGCGCTGAATGCTCGCCGGGCAAGCAACGCTGCGACGGGGACTAAGGCAGTCCCAGCGATAACCGATGGCGCTCGCATCCAAGTTTGATCGTTCCCAAGCTTCGCGCTCAGCCAGCTGAGAACGAATCCAACCGGAGGCGTTTTCTCCTGATTTACAACTGCATGCAGCATTGAGCTGAATGAGCGACCGTGGATTATTTCCAGCAGGTAGAGCTCGTCACCCGCCGGGCTTTCCTGCGCTCCGATCAGCCGCATTACGAGTGCCGCAAGTGTGATCGCGAGCACGAGCGGCCACCACCAGCGGTCCGCTGCCGCCGCGCGTGGGTTGTTCGGTGTGGTCGCCACCGCTCAGCACGCTACCGTTGAAGGCGGAGATGAGTGCACGAGAGCAGCTTGTGGACAGGGCAAGGCTTCAAGAGTTGATTGCCTCAGAGCGGGCCGATTTCGCCGAGCGCAACGCTGTTTCAAAGCAGCATTTCGACGCGGCTGACGAGCATCTCTGGACTGGCGTGCCGATGGCATGGATGGCCAAGTGGCCAGGCGGCTTTCCGCTCTCGATGGTTGGCGCCAGAGGCGCGCGTGTAGTTGATGTTGATGGCCATGAATACATCGATTTCTGTCTCGGTGATACCGGCGCGATGGCCGGGCACTCCGCACCGGCGACGGTCGCAGCGGTTGAACGCCGCGCTGCCGAACTTGGCGGGATTACGACGATGCTTCCTACTGAGGACGCAACCTGGGTAGCGGGCGACCTCGCCAAGCGCTTTGGCCTGCCGCAGTGGAGCTTTACGCTCTCAGCTACCGACGCGAACCGCTTCGCTTTGCGCAAGGCACGACAGCTAACGGGTCGTCCGTTGGTTCTCTGTTTCTCGTGGTGCTACCACGGCTCAGTTGATGAGACGGTGGTCGTGTTGGCCGCCGATGGCGCACGCTCGCGGCCAGGCAATGTTGGTCCAGCGGTTGATCCAACGGAGACGACCCGTGTCTGTGAGTTCAACGACCTAGAAGCAGTTGAGCGGCTGCTCGCGGACCGGCAAGTTGCCTGTGTTATTACCGAACCCGCGCTTACGAATATTGGGATTGTGCTGCCCGAACCAGGCTTTATGGAAGGCCTGCGGGAGTTGACGCGCCAAACTGACACGCTGCTGATCATCGATGAGACTCACACGTTGAGCGCGGGGCCCGGCGGTTGCACGAAGGCTTGGGGGCTTGACCCGGACATCGTCACAATTGGCAAAGCGATTGGTGGGGGTATCCCAATTGGCGCCTATGGAATGTCCGCTGCCGTGGCCGAACAGCTGAAGGCCGATGAGGATGCTGACTTCATTGATACCGGCGGGGTTGGCGGCACGCTTGCTGGCAACGCGCTTTCCTTGGCAGCGGCGCATGGCACTCTCGAAGAAGTTCTAACCGCGAGCGCATTTGAGCGAATGGAAGCGCTGGCGACCCGGTTCACTGCGGGAGTTGATGCCGCAATTGAGCGCTATGGCGCGCCCTGGGTTTGCGTTCAGCTAGGTGCGCGTACTGAGTACCGGTTTATGCCAGAGGCGCCGCGGAATGGCGGTGAGTCAGCTGCTGCCGATGATCCTGAACTTGATGAATGGCTGCACCTCTACATGCTCAATCGCAACATCTTGATGACGCCGTTCCACAACATGGCCCTAATCTGCCCGACCACCACCGAGGCTGATGTAGACCGCCACAGCGAGCTGTTTGATCGAGCACTCGCTTCACTGTTTGGCTGAGGAGTCGCGCCAGCCGGTTGGCTGGCGCAGCATCCCCTTGCAGCTACTCCTGTTCGCGAAGTGAGCGAACTCTGGAGTTCTCTGCGAGGCGTCGGAGGCCCTGCGCTTCCAGCTGGCGAGCGCGCTCGGGTGTAACGCCGAGTTCGCGGCCGGTATGGGCAAGCGTTGCCGGGTCGTCGAGGCCATTTAGGCCAAAGCGCAGTTCCAGCACCTTCCGCTCGTTAGTCGGCAGCGACTCAACAGCTTCAGCGATCAGGACGCGTCTGTTGTTGGTGTCGGCGAGCTCCTCGGGGAGTGGCCCATCGGCAGGCAGCAGGTCGCCGAGACTTGTCTCGCCGTCCTCACCAACTCCTACATCAAGGCTGGTGACAGCCAACGATGCACGGCGCGCCTCGTTGATCTCTTCGATCGGCAGGTCGGCTGCCTCGGAGAGCTCCTCGTCAGTTGGGTCGCGGCCAAGCAGTGCTGCGAGTTCGCGCTCGGCACGGGCAAGTGCTCGCATCCGCTGGTTGACGTGTACAGGTAGGCGGATTGTCCTCGCTGAGTTTTCGAGGCCACGCTGGATCGCCTGTCGAATCCAGAGGGTTCCATAGGTTGAGAACTTGAATCCCTTGCGGTGGTCAAATTTTTCGACTGCGCGGATCAGGCCGAGCATGCCTTCCTGAACGAGGTCGTTCATGTCAAGGCCATGGCCTTGGTAGCGGCGCGCAACGGACACGACAAGCCGCAGATTCGAGTTGATCATCCGCTCCTTGGACTGCAGGTCGCCGCGCTCGATGCCCTTGGCAAGCTCAACCTCTTGGGCCTTGTCGAGCAGTGGGTAGCTGCGGCTAAGCGAGAGCAGGTGGCCGAGTGCGTCGCCGGCAGGGTCGGTTGCAGGATGTGCGCCAGCTGCGTGAGCTCCGTGGCCGCTAAGCCGGCTCTGGGCGCGTGCTGAGTCGCCGCCGCCTGGGCGTCGGGTTGGGCGCAGCGGAGCGCGCTTCTCATGAGCTGAAGCGGTTGCCTTCTTGGCGGTCTTGCTGTTTTTTGGGGTTTTCTTAGTTGCCATCTGTTTCCTGACTATAGGTAAGTAACGGGGCTGAGTCAAGTTTCTACTGCGCAGTGTGCGCCTTTTCACTTACGTTAAAGCTGTCCTCTGGATTGTTTGGTCGCTGCGGTCGTGCGATTCCTGACGCTGGCTATCATTAGTTGTACGTGCGAGTGAGGATTCTTGGACCGGTTTTGATCGCCTTTGCCACTTTCGCGGGCCTATTGGCGCTTTCACTGGGCCTTTCCTCACCTTCGAAAGCAAAGGATGCCAGCCGTTCCTCAACGGGACTTAAACTTTCGTTGATTGGTGGTTTCAGCATGCCGCTGGGCGTTGTTCAGCCACCAAGCGATAGCTCTCGCCTGTTCATCGTGCAGCAGCGCGGGCAGGTCGTCTTGTTCCTAAGCGGGCGCAGGCAGACGCGTCCATTTCTCGACATCAGCGCAAAAGTCAGCTGTTGCGGAGAACAGGGGCTGCTCGGGCTGGCCTTTGCCCCTGATTACGCAACCAGCGGACTGTTCTATGTCGACTACACCGACCGAAGTGGCAACGTAAAGATCGTCGAGTACCGACGCTCAACAACGAACCCGAACCTCGCAAACGCTGCTACCGCGCGGCTCGTCCTCAGCCAGACTGAACCGCAGAGCAATCACAATGGCGGCCACATCGTCTTTGGACCTCGCG
>Ga0194063_10002203_pt1 | contig 12247 bp, 12 predicted proteins | sample SepL3720m_MetaG_FD_155459 | JGI IMG/M metagenome (GOLD analysis project Ga0194063, IMG submission 155459) | Anoxic zone freshwater microbial communities from boreal shield lake in IISD Experimental Lakes Area, Ontario, Canada - Sep2016-L373-20m | ecosystem: Environmental > Aquatic > Freshwater... | reverse complement strand
CCCCTAGGTGCCCATGCGGACGATGCGCCAACTGCCGGTGAAGTCAGGGGTTGGCGCATCGTCCGCATGGGCACCTAGGGGAGTCGGGTAGGGTCTCAAAGCGACGAGCAGAGCAATCGGTAGCATGAAGTAGGCGGACAGCGCGACATGCCCTTCGCCCCGGATCAGGTGGTACGGCAGAAACGTGAAAAGCAGGGCTACTGCTGCTGCAGTGGTGCGGCGAAGGTGCAGTGAGCGCGCTGCGTACAGCATTGTCATCGCGACGAGGGGATAGGTCAGCAGATAGAACACATTGAGTGCAACGGCGGTGTCACGCGTCACGAGCACGATTGCCTTCATCATCGCGAAGAGCAAGCTGTCAGTGCCGCTCGGGAAGTCATAGAGTCGAAGACCCTGCGGTGCACCGATGCTTGGGTTCATGAGATACCAAGCCTGCGTCATGAGTGGCCTTATGATGACGCTCTGGTAGTAGGTGGCGTCGCCCAATGGGACGAATGGCACCCGCAAGTCGGCCTTGTCGAGCCGCATAACGATCGCGGCAAGCGCGAGGCTCATCAGGGCCGTGACTGAATACAGCGGGATTTCGACCAACCTTGAGGACTTGCGGGGCACGCACTTCACCTTCTTCCGGTATCAGGATCCGAGGGCGTGCGAGCGGCCCGCGCAGCGCCGAGCGACCCCGTGCTCGCGGTCACGCCAGTGTACAATGAACGACATATTTCCGACGACGTTACGACAGGGAGCCTCTACGGCCTATGGCAGCACGCGAGCTTCACTCTGTTGTGGTTCCGGTCTTCCGTGAGGCGGAAGGCGTGCGGGAGTTTCACAGCAGGCTCACGGGCGCGCTGAACGCGGTCGGCGACTACGAGATCATCTACGTTGAGGATCACAGTCCGGATGGCACCTTCGACGTTTTGCTCGAGATTGCATCAGCTGACCCCCGTGTGCGCTTGCTGCGCCTCTCGCGCAGATATGGGCATCAGCTTTCGTTGACCGCCGGAATCGATTCTGCCGCTGGCGACACTGTGACGGTGATGGACGGTGACCAGCAGCATCCACCCGAGCTCGTCCCCGAGATGATCGAGAAGTGGCGAGGCGGCGCTGACGTCGTCTTTGCAATCAAGCAGAAGTCCACCGTGGAGTCCGCCCGAAAGCGCTACAGCGCAGGGCTGTTCTACCGGGCGATGAAGGCATTCGCTGATGTCGATATTCCTTCGCAGGCACAAGATTTTCGGCTCACCAGCCGTCGCGCTTCCGACGCCATGCGCTCGATGCGGGAGCGCAGCCGCTACCTTCGTGGGCTCGCTGGTTGGATAGGCTTTGAGCGCGCGTTCGTCACGTATGAGCCGGAGGCGCGGTTCGCCGGGGAGACTAAGTACTCCCTCACCCGAATGTTCAGCCTCGCGATGGATGGAATCTTCTCCTTCTCGGCACGTCCTCTCGAGATTGCGACGTGGATGGGCTTCGGGCTCGCTACAGCTGGGCTCATCTACGCAGTCATTCTGCTCGGACAGTGGGTTGTCGGGGGTATCACCGTGCCTGGCTGGACCTCGCTATTCGTGGGGATGCTTCTCTTCAGCGGGATGCAGCTAATCACGCTCGGGCTGCTCGGCGAATATGTGGGGCGAATCTACGACGAGGTCCGTCACCGTCCGTTGTACCTTGTAGAGGATGCCGTCGGCTTTCCGGAGGATCGGCGCGAGCAGCTGCGTTCGATCGGCTAACTGCGCGGGAACCGACCCGGACCTAGCTTCGAGCCGCAGCCATCCGCGCCAGTGTGTCTGCCAAGCTGTGGCTGGGCACCCATCCGAGAGCCTCAAGCTTGTCATTTGAGCCCAGCGAAACGTTGCCGATAAGCGAGGGCTCCCGCACGACAACCTCCGCGTTGCGGCCCCAGGCGTGTGCCGCCTGCTCTACGAGCTCGGCAATCGACACCCCAACACCACTACAGATGTTGTACGCCTCGCCAGCCTCACCGCGCTCGCCGATCGTGAGGAGTGCCCCGGCCGCGTCGTCGATGTCAATGAAGTCGCGAACTGACACGACTTCGCGAAGCACGACCTGCGCTGTGGAGCCGACAGGTGCCGTCAGCAGCTGCTCAGAGATCGCAGACACCACGGAACCGCTTGGCTCGCCAGGCCCCAAGACGTTGAACGGCCGGGCGATGCAGGCGCGGAGCCCCCGATTGGATGCGAACGACCTGCCGATCATCTCGGCCATGGCCTTCGAGGTTCCGTAGTCTGTCCGAGGGTCAAGCGGAGCGGACTCTCTTGTTGGAACAGGTGACTCCGGTCCGTACGCCGCTGCGGAACTCATGAGAACGACCGAAGCGTTTGGGCAGGCGATTACGGCCGACTCGAGGAGGCGCGCTACGAGGCACACATTGGCCTCGTACAGAGCGGTGGGTGACTCGCCGCCACGCGCGGCCGCTCCGGCGCAGTGGACGATCGATGACGGGTTGAGCGAGCGGAGCGCGCCAGAGAGACCGGCCACGTCGGCCCAGTCGACCACGGCGTACTCGATGTCTCGTGACATGAGGGAGATCTCAGATGATCGCACTAGGGCGACCGCGGGGATTCCGAGCGTCGCGGCCCGTTTGCACACGGCCGCGCCTATGAACCCCGCGCCGCCGGTGACAACGACGGGCCGCTGTCCGAAGTCGGGGGGCGTCTCGCCTATTCCCACAGCAACTCGGCCTTGCGCTGCTCGAACTCGCTCTGTGCGAGGGCAAAGTCGTCGTGGCGTCCGATGTCGAGCCAGTAGCCGTCGAACGGGACACTGCGCACGGGCCGTCCTGCAGCCAGCAAGCGCAGCACAAGATCCGGGAAGTCGAGTCGTTCGCCACGCGTGACATGCTCTAGCGCCGTGGGAGAGACCGCGTTGATACCCATGCTCACCAAGAACTCCGACGAAGGCTTCTCAACGTAGCCGGTCACCATGCCTGACTCGTCGGACTCGATGACGCCGAAGTCGACGGTCTGAGTTCGCGGGAACGTGGCGATCGAGATGTCCGCGCCCGATTCCGCATGACCAGCCAGAAAGGCACCGAAGTTAAGAGTCGTCAGAACGTCGCCATTCATCACCAGGAAGGGTTCGTCTAGCCCGTCAACCAGAGCCAGCGGTCCCGCTGTTCCGACTGGATCTCGCTCACGCGAATAGCGCAATGTGAGCCCCTGGCGGCTACCGTCGCCGAAATACGCTTCGATCAACTCCGCGAGGTAGCCGACGGCCAGAGTCACTTCCTCAAACCCGTGATGTGCGAGCTGACGCAGGATGATCTCCAGAATCGGCGTCTCGCCGAGCGGCATGAGAGGCTTTGGAAACACCGTTGTGTACGGGGCGAGCCGCGTGCCGCGCCCACCTGCGAGGACAACCGCCTTGCGCATGTGTACCCCTGTCAAATCGTGTAGCCGGACCGGTAACGGTGGCTGTTCTCCCGGAACCACTCCACGGTTCGCGTCAAACCCTCGCGAAGCGCGACCTGAGCGGTCCATTCCGAGAGGCTCTTTGCGAGCGTGGCATCGGCTACCAGTTGTTCGACTTCGCTCTTTGTCGGCCTCAACCGTTCATTCTCGGCGGTGACCGTGGCAGATGAGCCAGTGATGTCGGTAAGCAAGGTCGCCAGTTCGCCGACAGAAATGCCTGCACCGCTTCCCAAGTTGACTTCGCGTCCGATGGCTTGGTCGCACGAACCAACCTGTATGAACCCTTGCGCGGTGTCGCGCACATACGTGAGGTCACGCACGGGGGAAACCGAACCGAGACGAATCTCGCCCGTACCACCGAGGAGCTGCGTGATTATCGTGGGAATCACGGCTCGTGCAGACTGGCGAGGACCGTAGGTGTTGAAGGGGCGGACCGTAACGACCGGCAGATCAAAGCTGCGGTAGAAGGACTCCGCCATCTTGTCAGCGCCGATCTTGGACGCCGAGTACGGAGACTGGCCCTGGAGAGGATGCTTCTCGTCGATGGGGACGTACTGTGCGGTTCCGTATACCTCGGAAGTTGAAGTGACCACGATGCGCTCGAGTCCCAGGTCGCGTCCCGCTTGGAGCACGTTTAGCGTGCCCTTCACGTTGGTGTCCACGTAGCTGTCGGGGGAGTGGTACGAGTAGGGAATCCCGATGAGCGCCGCCAAGTGGAAGACCACATTGGCGCCCTTGAGAGCGGTCCGTACACCGTTGGGGTCGCGCACGTCGCCCATGAAGAACTCGACTTGATCGGTGATGTTTGCATCGGAAGAGTCGAGCCATCCGCGAGAATCAAACGAGTTGTAGTAGCAGAAAGCAGTCACTTGGCTTCCGGCGGCAACGAGCGCTTCAACCAGATGGCTGCCGATGAACCCGTCGGCTCCGGTGACGACCACGCGCTTGCCTGCTAGGTCCACGGTGCCTCTTTCGTGTTGGATCGGGCGCGTCGCGTTGAGAGGTCGCGTCCGGGAAGTGCTGGAACCTACCCCCAGCATGGCGTCAGTCTAACGGACGGCGCTCGGCGCCACCACTCCGCTGCTATGATTGAGCACACGAGCAGTTCAATGTGCGGTGCCGGGCCGGACTCGGCCGAACTGCGATGTGTTCACGGCAGCGTACTTGAAGAAGCGATGGGGAGATCGGCATGAGCGAAACGAGCCCTCTTGACCCCGCCGTCTTGGCCAAACGAGCGAGAGACCTGACGGGTGCCGATTCGAGTCTTGAATCACTCGAAGGTCTGACTGCGATGGCCGCGACCTTGGATGAATTGATGGTGGGGGTGGCCAACCAGAGAGAGCCGTGGGTGCTTCCCTCGGACGCTCGTATGCAGGGCGCCCGCTCAGCTGCGCTGCGGGTCCTGAAGGTCTTTACGGACCAGCAGCAGCAGCTCGACTCCACACTCGTCTCGGCGACGCTCCTGCTTGTGGAGTACTGTCGCGCGCTTGAGACCCAGGTCGAGCTACTCACTGCGCGCGTAGACGCGATAGAAGCAGTTGACCAGAAGGATGGAATCGAGGCGTGAAGCGAGTCGCAATCGTCACGTCATGGGCTTCCCGCTGCGGCATAGCCGAATACACGAGATCCTTGGTTCTTGCTGTTCCCGCTGGCCGATTCGAGTTCTTTGTTCTTGCTGATCACGAGGTGGACTTCACCGACAAGTCGGGCCTGCTGGTTGAGCGGTGTTGGCAAAAGACCGGCGATGACGTCACGGGCATTCTCGAGGCTGTGCAACGATTGGCAATCGATCTGGTTGTCGTCGAGTTCAACTGGGGCTACCTGAATCCGAGGCCGCTGCGAACGCTTCTCACCGGGATTCGCGCTGCAGGGGTGCCGGTGGTCGTACAGATGCACTCGACCGACGATCGTGTCATCGATGGAATTCCGCAGTCTCTCTCGGACCTCGCGTTCGAGCTCTCCGCTGCAAGGGCGCTTGTCGTGCACTCTGATGCAGATGAGCGGCGGATGCAGCAGCTTGCTCCGGGAGCGCCGATCGAGCGGGCACTGCTCGGACAAGATTCCTATCCAGACGAGAGCGCCTCCGCTGTGCGAGCCGCGCTCGGCATCGAAACGCACACACCGGTGCTCGCATCGTTTGGGTTCCTGTTCCCGCATAAGGGCGTTCTTGAGACTATCCAAGCCTTGCCGCTCATGCAGTCAGACTGGCCCGAGATGGCATTTCTCGCTGTGTGTAGTGTCATTCCGTCGATGCTCGTGTCGGTGATGCACTGGAGACGCTGCCAGCTTGAGATCAGACGGCTGGACCTGGCAGGATCCGTCGCCTTGATTACCGACTTTCTTGCGCCGGAGGCAGCAATGACGCTGCTCCACGCCGCAGATGTCATTGTGCTTCCCTACGTCGAGACTTTCGAGTCGGCCAGCGCGGCAGCACGTTTTGCCCTATCGTCGAGAAGGCCGATGGTGACCACATCGTCTCCCATATTTGACTTACTCGGCGACGCGGTATTTCGGATTCCCGATGCGTCCCCCGAGGCCATCGCAACCGGGGTGAAGCGAGTGCTCGAGGATCAAGCCCTTCGCGCGGACCTTCTGCTCGCTGCGTCTGAAGCTTCGGCAGCAGCAGACTGGAGTGTGGCTGGAGTCTGTTTCGCGGATATGCTTGATCGAGCCCTAGTGACTCCCGCGTGATTCGCAGGGTGTGCAGGGGATCGAACCTGCTGCGATGGGTAGCCCATGAATGAGCGATCGGGAGGAGGAGCATGACTCGCTGCGGACTCAACCTGTACGGACATCTGAGTTCCAGCATTGGAGTTGGGGCGGCCGCTCGCAACACCGCTCGCTCCCTCGATTCCCTTGGTGTTCCCTTCGTCGCGGTGAATGTGGCGCCGACGCCACCACCTGAACAGCAGCCGATGGGGGATGAATTCCACGTCGCGCAGGTTGGCGTTCGCCCGCCCTACGACATCAATCTCTTCCACATGAATCCGCCGGAAATCAGAGAGTTTCTGAACAGCCCGGATGCCGTAGTTCCCCTCACTCACTTCAACGCGGCGGTACCGTTCTGGGAGCTTTCTGAGCTGCCCGGATCGTGGGTTGAGTGCCTAAGCGCGATGGACGCCGTCTTGGCGCCGAGCATGTTTCTGGCCGATATGATCGAACGTGCGATGCCGGGTTTGCCCGTGCTGCATTTTCCGCAAGGAATCCGTCTGCCGGTGCACGTGCGGGTTGACCGCGATCGCTGGGGCATGGAGCCAGATGCCACGGTTTTTGTCTGTGGCTTTGATCTGCGCAGCGGAATGACTCGAAAGAACCCCCTGGGCGTAATCGCGGCATTCAACGCGGCCTTCGGAGAATCTGAAGCCGTACAGCTCATCATCCGAGTCAACAATGCCCAGAGTGCTGACTATCAGAGCGATATGGAGACCTTGGTTGAAGCGACGGGCGGAAGGGTGCGTCTGCTACTTGGGCCGCTGGATTACCCCGAAGTGCTCTCGTTCTATGCGAGCGCCGATGTCTACGTTTCCTTGCATCGCGCAGAGGGGCTCGGTTTGGGATTGCTCGAGGCGATGTCCATGGGCATGCCCGTGATCGCCACAGCCTATTCAGGCAACATGGACTTCATGAATGTCGATACGGGAATGCTGGTGGACTATCGGCTAGTACCTGTTGCGCCGAGCCTCGTTTATGGCGCACCACATGAGGGCCAGAAGTGGGCCGAGCCAGACATCGATCAGGCGGCCGCTGCGATGAGCGCGCTGCACCAAGACGCGTCGCTCAGGCAGAGCCTCGGTCTCCGAGCCGCCGCCCGAGCAGCCGAGGTGAACTCGCTACACGCTGCCGGGGCGGTGTTCGAGGAACTGCGCAAGCTGGCTTTGATGAGGCCTCGGAGTCGGAGACACCATCGCCCCATTCGAGAGCTCGCGGTTGCGGGACCACGTGCCCGCCGCCGTCGACGCGTGGTCGCTTTGCTCAGGGCCTTCAAGCTGAAACCGCCCGCTCCGGTCGGCGAGGAGCCGCCGGTCTATCCGGTTGTGACGGGCCCAGAGGGGCTTGGCTTGCCGCACGGTGCACAGGGCGGAGGCGAGCAATGAGAGAGCAGGATAACCCCCTCGTTAGCGTCGTCATTCCGAACTGGAACGGACTCGCGCATTTTCCCGAGTGCATACAGGCTCTCCGCGACCAGACCTACCCCAACTTCGAAATCATCGTTTCCGATAATGACTCTGCGGATGGCAGTGTGGAGTGGTTGCAGGAGCATGCGCGCGAGGTTGCAATCATCCGGAGACCGAACAACGATGGCTTCGCCGCCGCCGTCAACGAGGGAATCCGCTCGGCTGCTGGCGACTACATCTATCTCCTGAACAATGACACCCACGCTGAGCCGAACTGCATTGCGGAGCTGGTTGCTGCTTTGCAGGGGTCGAACTACGATTTCGCTGCGTCGCTCATGGTCTTCTACGACGACCCGAGTTTAGTGAACACTGCGGGCGACATCTTCTCGATTCCGCAACTCCTCGGAGTCCAGCGAGGCGCTCTCCTCCCGGCAGATCAGTTTCAGCAACCAGTGCGCGTTTTAGGCGCGTCGGGTGGGGCGGTGATGTATCGCCGCGGTTTCTTCGAGGTGGTCGGGCCGTATGACGAGGATTTCTTCGTGCTCCACGAAGACACCGACATCAATCTCAGAGCGCTGATCGCTGGACAGCAGTGCGTGTATGTTCCGTCATCTGTCGTGCGGCACAAGGTCGGCTCCAGCGTTGGCAGGAAGCCTAACGCCCTGATCCAGAGGGCATCACTGCGCAACCAGTACGTCGTCTTGGGAAAGGATCTGCCCGACATTCTGCTGCCTGCGATTGCAGGAATATGGGCGTGGTATACCTTCCGAGACGTCTTGCCGCTTCGGCCAGACAAATGGCACTTAATCCCCCTGAGGTGGAGTGAGTTTCGCGCGCGTTTTGCAGTGCAGCGCGAAGGCTACTCGCTGGGCCGATCAAAGCGCCGTGAGGTGTGGGCGCGCAAGACGGTCTCGACTCGTGAAATACTGCAATGGCTGCGGCGGGGAACCGGACCAGTCTGATGCGCGTGACCTGACCCCGCGGTTCTGGAGCTCTCCGTGTCGCAGAGTTGCCACCGACAAGCTGCGAAGGATGTGAGTGTTGGCTGGCTGTGCATTCAACCTGTTCGGGTACCTGAGTTCGAGCATCGGACTCGGCGCCGCCGCCCGCAACACTGCCTACACCCTGGACGCCCTAGGCGTGTCTTTCGACGCCGTGAACGTGGTGCCGATACCTGCACCTCGCCAGCAGGCAATGGATGAGGCTTTGCACGTACGGGAGGCGAGCGCGCATCCGCGGCAGCCCATCAACCTCTTCCACATGAATCCGCTCGAGATTCAGGAGTTTCTGAGCAGTCCGAGCGCGCAGAGAGTGTCGCTCGATTGCTTCAACGTTGCGGTGCCGTTCTGGGAGTTGTCGGAGGTGCCGCCCGCGTGGCTCGCCTGTCTACGCGCGATGGACGCGGTCATGGCGCCCAGCATCTTCTTGCGCGACATGATCAAGCGCACGATTCCGGATCTGCCGGTGCTTCATTTCCCCCAAGGGGTGCATCTTCCGTCCCACGTGTCGGTGGATCGCGAGCGATGGCATATGTCCGCAAACGCAACTGTCTTCGTCTGCAGCTTCGACTTGACGAGCGACATGACTCGCAAGAACCCGCTCGGCGTCATTGCGGCCTTCCGCTCGGCGTTCGGCGACTCCGATGAAGCGCAGCTGATCGTTCGCGTCAATCACGCAGATGACCCCGAGTTCGTGAGCGAACTGGCCGCGCTCAGTCGTGAGGCGGGCGGATCCGTGCGGCTTGCGCTCGGGGCTCTCTCCTACACCGAAGTGCTCTCGCTCTACGCGAGCGCCGACGTTTACGTTTCGCTACATCGAGCCGAGGGCCTCGGTTTGGGGATGCTCGAGGCGATGACGTTGGGCAAACCGGTGATTGCGACGGCCTACTCCGGCAACATGGACTTCATGGACGCCGACATCGGAATGCTCGTGGGCTATCGGCTGGTCGCAGTCTCGGAGAGTCGTGCCTACAACTCGTCCGTTGTCGGCGAGGACCAGCGCTGGGCCGAACCCGATATCGCTGAGGCGGCGAGTGCGATGCGAGCGCTGCACGAGGACGCCTCGCTGCGGCAGCGGATGGGTTCACTCGCGTTTGAGAAGGCGGCCGAGGTTAACTCCAAACACGCAAGCGGTGATGCGCTCCGGGATTTGTGCGCCCTAGCGGCGGGCACACGTCGAGATGCGATTCGCAAAAGGCACCTCCGTGAGTTCAACACCGATTGCCGGCGGGCCGCGCAGCGTCGGAAAGCTGTTGCGTTTCTTAGAGCGGTCAAGCTGAAGGCACCCGCGCCCGCGAGCGAGACGTGGGGAGTTCCTGTGGTAACGGGTCCAGAGGGGCTCGGAGTGGGCAAGACGGCGCGATAGGCTTTCCCCCAAACGGAGCGTTGCGGATTCCAGGCCTTCCAGCGGGTACTGCTATGCTTCCCGGTGCGAGTCTCGGCCGTTCTTGTCCCTGTCCTGAAGCGGAGTTCATGCATGATTCCTGTCTACCGACCTAGGCTTGGCGAAACCGAGAAGCTCTACGTCAACCAGGCGCTCGATTCGACGTGGATCTCGTCGGCGGGACCATTTCTCGACCGTTTTGAGCGTGATTTTCCTTCCTACCTCGGCGCTGCGCATGGAGTCGCCACGAACAACGGAACCACATCACTCCACGTGCTGCTGGCGGCGTTGGGAGTCGGGCCGGGCGACGAAGTCATCGTTCCCACCTTCACGTATGTCGCGTCGGTCAACGCGATTACCTACACCGGGGCCACCCCGGTGTTCGTGGACTCCGAGCCGGAGTTCTGGAACTTGGATCCTGCACTGATCGAGCCGCTGATCACCGAGCGGACCAAGGCCATCGAGGTTGTGCACCTCTACGGCCATCCGGCCGACATGAACCCAATTCTCGACGTCGCCCGGAGGCACGGCCTGGCGGTCATCGAAGATGCCGCCGAGGCGCACGGCGCGCGCTATCGCGGACGCAAGGTGGGGACACTGGCAGATGCAGCATCCTTCTCCTTCTTCGGCAACAAGGTGATTACCACCGGCGAGGGTGGAATGGTCGTGACAGATGACGCCAGCCTTGCAGACACATGTCGACACCTGCGGGGCCAGGGTGTCTCTCCGACCCGAACCTACTGGCACGACGTTGTCGGCTACAACTACCGCATGACCAATATCGCGGCGGCCATAGGTTGTGCCCAGTTGGAGAGAATCGACCAAGTGATCGCCGACAAGCGAAGGATCGCCGGTTGGTACCGAGAGCGCCTCGAGGGGCTACCGGGGCTCGTCTTCCAGCGGGAGGCCGAGTGGGCCAACGCGGTCTGGTGGATGATATCCATTCTCGTGGACCCGCAGCTCCGGGATGCCCTGATGACGTATCTCCGAGAGAACGGTGTCGACTCTCGGCCGTTCTTCCATCCGGCCCACCAGTTGCCCATGTACGAGTCTTCGCGGAGCTATCCGGTCGCAGAGCGACTGGGCGCATCCGGGATTAACCTGCCGTCTTTTCCCGATCTCACAAGAGGTGAGACTGATTGCGTTTGCGATCTGGTTGAGCGTTTTCTTTCCGATCAAACTGAGGTACCGGAGGCCGAGTGAGCGAAGACGACCGGTGTCGGCGAATTGTCATTCTTGGGGCGGGTGGCTTCGCTCGTGAGATCGCTGATCTGATCGGCGACTGCGGTTTCACGGCCAAGCTCGAGGTGCTCGGGTTCTTGGATCGGGATTCGTCACGCACCGGTGAATCGCTCAATGGTGTGCCGATTCTGGGAGCGATTGGGACAGTTTCGCTTCCCGAGGGCATTTGTGGGATTGCAGGATCTGGCGATGTTGTCCCGCGCACCAGACAGGCTGCCGAGATGGACGAGGCAGGTTTGGAGCCGATTACGCTCATCCATCCCTCAGCCGTCGTGTCGCCGTCGGCGACAATCGGAGAGGGCTCGGTGGTGTGTGCGCATACCGTCGTGACATCCAATTCCTCGCTTGGCCGACATGTCGTTGTGAATTACGGGGCGACGGTAGGTCATGACATCGACGTTGGTGATTTCACCGTGATCGGCCCCGGCGCCCGCGTCTCAGGCTGGGTCACTTTGGGAATCGGCTGCTATCTGGGAGCCGGTGCCGTGATTCTGCCGCGTGTCAAGGTTGGGGACGGCGCGGTTGTTGGCGCAGGAGCAGTTGTAACCAAGGACGTTGCGCCAGGGGTCACCGTCATGGGAGTTCCGGCTCGCCCTGCCGGGGGCTGGACCCTGTGACGCCGCCTAGCCTGAAGCGTATCGCGATCATCGACCACTACAGTGCTGGTGGAGTCAGCCGATTCCTGTTCGCCCTGATTGCGAATATGGCGCGATTGCATCCGGAGACGGCATTCGGCTATTTCGTTTCGGAAGCCAACGTCAAGCGAGATGATTTGTTCGATGCGTTTCAGCCGTACGCTAACGTCACAGTCCTTCCGATTCGGTCGCCGATTCCACCTGATGAGCCTGCCGTCGAGCCCGGGCCCGAGCCACAGGAGCGGGGACTTGCGTGGCGCACGAGCGTTGGATTGCTGAAGAAGATGCCCCGAGTTCACTCGGCAATGAAGGGCGCCTATGTCGCGGCCAGAGAACGGATTTCGCCGACCCCTCAGCCATCACGATGGTACGACTATGGTCTTGACCAGACCGTTCTCACCCAGATTGCCGAGTATGACGTGGCCTACATCGGCTGGCCGTACTGGAT
>Ga0194063_10002202_pt1 | contig 12248 bp, 15 predicted proteins | sample SepL3720m_MetaG_FD_155459 | JGI IMG/M metagenome (GOLD analysis project Ga0194063, IMG submission 155459) | Anoxic zone freshwater microbial communities from boreal shield lake in IISD Experimental Lakes Area, Ontario, Canada - Sep2016-L373-20m | ecosystem: Environmental > Aquatic > Freshwater... | reverse complement strand
GCGTGAAGCTAATGACGTCAGGGTCAGGTGAGACGGGGACGCCGTAAATCTCGATGTCATCTCCGGTGTTGGCGATAACGACGAGGTCGTCGCCGACGAGGTCGAGCAGCCCGCGCGCCAGCTTGGCGCCGCCGGTGCCGCCGGCGAGGACGACGACCGGCGAACCGCTCACAGGCCGGTGATGCGGATGCCGGCGTGTGTCTTGTTGCGGATGTTGATCCCGATCATCAAAGCCGTCAGCGATTCGGTGATCCGCGAGTTCTCGAGCCGGCCGGCATCGACTGCGCGCAGCCCTCCGATCGCTTCGATCAGCTCTGAGGCGATCGCTTTTTGCTCCTTATCGTCGCCGCAGACCAAAACGTCCTCGTCGAACTTGTGGTCAAGATCGGCGAGCATCGCGGCGCTGACGGTATGCAGAGCGCTGACAATTTCAACGCCTTCAGGCAGCAGCGAGGCGGCTTGCTGCGCGGCCGAACCCTGCCAGACGCCGATCATCTGGGTTGGCTTGCCGCCTACTTGAGCGGCCAGTGGCACGCTGGCGTCGATCACGAGCTGGCCTGGCTTGAGTGACTCGCCGATCTGCTTGACGGTTTTGGCCTGCGCGCTGAAGGGCACTGAGAGGACGACCACAGGTGATGCTGCTGCGGCCGTGGCATTATCGACGCCCTCGACTGCGGCGTCTGGAACAGCGGCGACGACCGCGGCGGCGGCCTCGCTGGCACGTTCGGCCTCGCGTGACCCCAGCACTAGTGGCACGCCGGCCTGCACCCAGCGCAGAGCAAGGCCTTGGCCGAGGGCGCCGCTGGCGCCGATGATCGAGACAGAAGAAGGCAAGGGCATCGGCGCGGAGTATAGGTTTCAGCGCATGAGACTTGAGAAGAAGTTGGCGGTTGTTACCGGCGGGGCGAGCGGAATCGGCGCGGCGACCTGCCGGCGCTTGGCGGCAGAAGGCGCGACGGTCGTCGTCGCCGACGTTCAAGTCGACGCTGCGCGCGAGCTCGCTGGGGAGATCAGCGGCGTCGCAGTCGAGCTCGATGTAACCGACTTTGATGCCGTCCACTCAGGCTTCGAATCAGTCGCCGCAGAACACGGCCCGATCGACATCCTTGTCAACAACGCGGGAACCGACCGCTTTGCCTTCTTCATCCACACCGACGAGGAACTTTGGGACTTCCTGCTCGCCGTCAACGTCAAGGGCGTCTTCAACTGCACTCACGCGGTGCTGCCGGCGATGCACGAGCGCAAAGCCGGCGTGATCGTCAACGTCGCGAGCGAAGCTGGCCGCACAGGCTCTCCCGGCTCGGTTGTGTACTCGACCGCAAAGGCCGGCGTGATCGGCTTCACAAAGGCGATTGCGCTGGAGTCGGCCCGCTACAACGTGCGCAGCAACGCGGTTGCGCCTGGCCCCGTTGATACGCCGCTCTTTCAAGCCGCCTCAACGATGCTGGGCGAGATTGGTGAACGGCTCCAGCAGGGGATGATCTCAAAAACGGCGATGGGTCGCGCCGGCGAGCCGGAGGAGATTGCTGCCGCGATCGCCTTTCTCGCCAGTGACGACGCCTCATTTGTGACCGGCCAGACGCTGAACGTCAGCGGCGGCCTCTCGATGGCTTAAGTACCGCTGAAGTTGGGGTCGCGCTTCTCGCTCAAGGCGCTTACGCCTTCGCTGAAGTCGGCGCTGTTGGCACAAAGTTGCTGTGCGGCGACCTCTTGCTCAAGCGTCGCGGCCAATGCCGGCTTGGCGGCGGCGTCCATAACGCGCTTCGAGAGGCCGACGGCGATCGGGGCGCAGGCAAGCAGCTCGGCGACGAGTTGATCGGTTGTGGCATCGAGTTCTTCGGCAGGGGCGACGCGGTTGGCGAGGCCGATCCGTTCGGCTTCGACGCCGTTGATCATCTTTGAGGCCATCACCATCTCCTTTGCGCGGCCCAGTCCGACAAGCGCAGGCAAGCGAGACGAGCCGCCGACGTCGGGAATCAGTCCAACCCGCGTCTCCGGTAGTCCAACGATTGCGCTGTCGGCAATCGTCCGCAGGTCGCACGCCAGCGCTAGCTCCAGCGCACCACCGATGCAGGCGCCGTGAATCTGGGCGATCGTGGGTTTTGTCATCTCCTCTAGGAGGTTCCAGCTCTCGATCAAGGGACGGCGGAATCCACGCAGCTGGGTTGGGTCTTCGACCAGCGGAAGGAAGCTTGCAAAGTCGACGCCGGACGAGAACATCGGCCCCTCGCCGCGCAGCACGACTACCCGCACTTCGGGGTCGTTTGCGGCGTACTCGATCGCCTCGCCGAGTGCGAGAATCAACTCGGCGTTCATAGCGTTGCGCTTCTCGGGGCGGTTGAGGACGATGTGGCGGACGGAGCCGCGGTCTTCGGTCGTGACGATTTGCATCATGCGCCTTCCGGATTGAGGAACAGCGCAGATGATGACGGCTCTTGCCGCCTTGCCGCGGGCAGGCTAGGAAACGCTTGACTGAACCGGCGCCGGCGCAACGTACTGCTGCGGCGCTGAGTACGTCTGCTGCGGAGGCGTGTAGGTCTGCTGCGGTGCTGTGTACGTGGGCTCGCTTGGTGCCGGCTGCGTATCAACGCTGTCGGCAGCGCGGTTCAGTAGCGCCTGCCACGAAGTACCTTCGTTCTTACGCGGCTTGTGACTCTTCGCTTTGGCCTTAGTCGTTGTCGTGTGCCCAGCGCCGATCGCTGGGTCGTGCCCAATCACCATCTGGACTGCGAGCAGCACGAAGACGGCGCAGAAGAGAGCTGCCGCGGCTGTTATCGCGTTGAAGGTGCCTTTGAGGCGGTTTGGACTTGTAGGTCGACTCATCTGATTAGGGAAGTTAGCTAACGATTCTGAGGGTTTGATAAGCAGCAAACCCCTTGTTTAGGGGTAAACTTGCTCCCCTGTGGCGCTGTCTGTGACGATGATTGCGACAGACGGGCAGGATTCAGCAGCGGCGAGAATGATCTCGTCGGTGCCAGCGCCAATGACCTCAGCTACTTGGCCGTTTAAAGCAAACACTTGTGGGGCCACCTCGACACAATCACCGTGCGCGGCGCATCCGATTTCGTCGATTGTTGGAACTAGGGTCATGCTGCCTCCTTGGCTGGTTGAGTAGACGAATGCTCTGCGAGCAGCGCCCGCAGGCGAGGTAGTTCACGCGGTCGCCCAACGACGAGCGCTGCAACGGGGATGCCGCCGCGGCTAACGACGGCGTGAAAATCACGATCGGTCGGACTGCCTTCGAACACAATCTCGTCGTTCGTTGCCGGCGAGCCCAGTCCTTGCAGACGGACGCCGTGAACATCGCTCCACCAGCCCGTGAACGGGGCGGGCGCTGGCTCGCGGCCGAGTACTGCGTGCGCGGCCGCCTTGCCTTGGTGCGCGGCGAGCTCCCAGTGATCGCCGCCAGCGACGTCGCCGGCGCCATGGATGTCGGGCCTCAGGGTCAACAGGCCAACCTCGTCGGGCAGCCATTCGCTGTTTGGGATTACGCCGATCGCAACGAGCATCTCGTCAAGCTCTACGCGCGAGCCGTCATCAAGCACCAGCGCTTCTAGCCGATCGCCGTCACCGATCATCTCGGTGACCCGCACACCGAGCTTCACTTCGACGCCCTCTTCTCGCTGCAAGTCAACAAGCCACTGAGCAAGTTCGGGATGCAGCGCGCGGGCCAACGGCAGCGATTCAGCCTCGATCAGCGTGACCTCGGCGCCATGGCCCATCGCTGTAGCCGCAACCTCCTGACCGATCAGGCCAGCACCGAGCACGACGAGCCGCTTCCCGGGCTTCAGTACCTCGCGCAGACGGACAGCGTCGTCGAGCGTCCGCAACGTGTGGACATTCCCGTAGCGCTCACTGCCGGGGAGCTGCCTAGCGCGGCTGCCGGTTGCGATTACGAGGTGCTCATATTCGAGGGCCTCACCTGACTGCAGCTTCAGTTGGCGGCGATCTACGTCGAGGCCCGCGGCGCCGTCACCAAGTAGCAGCTCGACGTCTTGGTCGGAGTGCCATTCGGCTGGGCGAAGCGCAATCTCGTGCAGCTCCTTAGTTCCAGCCAGTAGGGCCTTTGAAAGCGGTGGGCGGTCATACGGTGCGTGCTCCTCGATGCTGACGATGCGCACAGGATCGCTGTATCCACCTTGGCGCAGTGCCTCAGCGCAGCGCTGAGCAGAGAGGCCTCCGCCGGCGATGACGACGCCGGAGCTCATCGTTCGATCCCCGCTGAGCTAGACGCCGCTGCGGGTCGCCGCCGCGGCGCCGGCTTCGCCTCACCAGGGAATACACGGCGCAGGAAGAGGAAGACGATTGGAACCCCGGTTACAAGCAGGATCACGCGCATCCAAAGCTGGCTTGCGTCGGTGCCGGAGCCGAGCGTGTGAATCACGGCCAAGGCCCAGACGCCGATAGTGGCGCGGTGAATCGTGCGCCAGCGACGTGCGCCAAACCAGCGGCGCGCGTAGAAGCTGAGTCCGAGGAAGGCGGCGCTCCAGCCAGCGATGATCCCAAGACCGGTGTAGAAAGGGCGATAGCTGATTGTGAATGGGATTGCGATCTGCGTGATCGTCGGGTGGAGGTAGGCATCGCCGAGCAGGGTTACCCCGTGGATCGCGATCGCGATCAAGCCGGCTAGTGCTGTCGATTCATGGACCGCCAGTAGCTGGCGTTTTGCACCTGGCTTACGCGGAAGACCGTTGGCCATCATCAAACCGATGATCACGGAGATTGAAATAGCAAGCAGAGCGACGATCCCGGAGGATCGCGAGGCCAGCCACCAGCCGTAATCGAGCGGGTTAGGGCCGTTCATCGGGTCCCTTTCTGGAGCATTGAGGAGGGGATTGTGATCTTCACACGCGGCGCGGGGTGGAGTTGGCCGATCCGGTCGACTGTTCCGTCTTCAGCAACAGTAATCCCGCCGTAACGGGAGAGAACATTACGGGCCGCGCTGGGGCCTTGCAGTAGCGCCATCTTGGCAAGCGTCTCAGCTTCGATCGCAGTCGGCGCAAGTGCAGTGGCAGCAATCAGGCCGCTGAAAGCGGGGCGGCCGCTGAGCGGATCGATTAGGTGGTGGGCGACGCTGCCGTCGTCCTGACGCCAGATCCGTGCATTCAGCCCCGATGTCGCGACAGCGCCATCGACGACGTTTACAGTTTCGATCTGCCCATCACCGAATGGGCCGACGACCTGAACTTCGCGCGGTGTGTCAGCGCTACCGCCAATGCGAACATCGCCGCCGCAGTCCACTGCCCAGGTTTGAAAGCCAGAGAGGAGTTCACCCGCGAGGTCGGCAACGTGACCTTTGCCGGTTCCGCCGGTGTCGATCCGCAGTCCAGGAGGGCGGCGGATAACTCCGGCCTCATCGTCGACGACAATCTCACGCCAGCGGCTCTGTGGTGAGGCTTCGGCCGGTGCTGGGGCGGGGCGCCCGGATGTAAGCGCATCGCCTATCTCAAGGCGATCCTCCGAGGTCCAATGCTCGCGGTAGCCGGCCTCTTCAAGCTCCGTCAATAGCGTCGGGTCTACAAGGCCGCCGCTCTGATCGGCTGCAGCGATCGCCGCCGACACGGCGCTGCGCAGCATCGCTGATGCAGGGACCTCATCGCGCGGGTCAGCGTTCAGCTTGCTGAGCTCTGACTCTGGCCGAAAGCGAGACATCGTTTCGTTGTAATCGTTGAGCAGCGCCTCGACCTGATCCGCGGCAGCTTCGGCGGTCTCACCGGCGGCGCTGCTTGGAGCACCGATCAGAATGCGGATGTGCGTCCCCATTAGCTCGAATGCGCGATCGACTAGATCGCTTGATGGCGCCGCCGTCATGCTTCCCATGAGGTTAAGAGGTGGCCGTCTGGACTGGGGCTGGCGCCGGCGCAGACTGAGCTGGAGCGCTGTAGGACTGGGCAGGTGCGCTGTAGCTCGAACCGCCACCGCTACTGGCGTAGACCGCGCCGTTCCCGGTTGACGTAGCACCAGCGGCAGGTGCGTCAACGACCGTGACGATCTTCCGCGTCTTGATTACCTTGCGAACAATCACGTTCTTCTTTTGTGCGGTCGTGGTCTTCGCACCGAGCATCGGGTCCTGACCGCTCGCCACCTGGACCCCTAGGAATCCTGCAACCGATGCGAAGATCGCGGCGCTCGCGAGGAAGACCGGGACAATAGTGCGGTTGGTCTTTGGCTTACGGGGAGTTGGCTTGGTTGTTTGGTTCTGGTTTTCCATGATCTGATGTCTTTCGTGTGGTTGAGTGAGAGGTAAGAGGGAAAGGGAAGGGGGCGATCAGTCGTCGCCGCCGCCTTCGTGCTCGCCGTCGTCCCCGCCTTCGTTGTCGTCGCCTCCGCCGTATCCGCCGCCGCCTCCGGATCCGCTGGTCTGTGTGTTGACCGGGGTCGGCTTAGGCCTCGATGGGGATGAGACCGGTACGTTGCTCGGCGCGCTCGAGTACGAGGTGCCTGAGCTGTAGCTCGGCGCCGAACCGCTTGCCGGGCTTGCGCCGGCGGCCGAGCCGCTGACAGCTGCCTTCTTCGGCTTGCGGTGCTTCGTCACCTTGACGGTGCGATGCACGACTACGGTCCGAACTTCGGTTGGGATTGCCTTTTGGGCTGTCGAGGCGGAATTATCGCTCTGTGCTCCAACTGCGACTGCTGTGAGAGCACCAAGGGCGAGAATCGTTCCGCCGGTTGCAAGTTGTGTGCGAGAGAAATTAACCATGGCTAGAGAGTGGCGCTGGACGGTGAAACTGCTCGGCAAACGCAAGGAAAGGTTTGGTAAAGGTTTTTTGGGCCCGCTGGAAGAGCAACGATCGTCTGTAGGCTGGCTCTGTGAGCCTCACCGGTCCCCGCATCCTTGTTGTCGAAGACGAAAGCGCGATATCCAACCCGCTGGCCAAGCTCCTTACCCGCGAAGGCTTCGCACCAACCGTCGCTGCGAGTGTCGCTGACGCGTTGGCTGAGTTCGCTTCTAACCCGCCAGATCTGATCCTGCTCGACCTAAACCTGCCGGACGGCGATGGACGCGACGTGGCGCGAGAGATCCGCCGCAGCTCCGGTGTGCCGATCATCATGCTTACCGCGCGCGGCACTGAGACCGACCGGATTGTCGGACTCGAGATTGGGGCCGATGATTACGTTGTCAAGCCGTTCTCGAGTGCCGAGGTGGTCGCCAGGATTCGCGCTGTGTTGCGCCGCAGCGAGGCGCCAAGCGGAGGCGATGACGAAGCTCCCGGCGAACAGGTTGTCGTAGGCGAGATGCGGATTGATCCTGCGACGCACCGCGCTTTTCTCAATGACGAAGAGCTGGACCTAAGCCTCAAAGAATTCGACTTGCTTTACGAGCTAGCGCGCAATGCTGGCAACGTGATCAGCCGTGATGAGCTGATGACGCGCGTCTGGGATGAGAATTGGTTCGGTTCAACAAAGACTCTCGACGTACACATCGGTTGGCTACGACGCAAGCTCGGTGACGACGCCAATAAGCCGTATTGGATTGAGACTGTTAGAGGCGTCGGTTTCCGCTTTGCCGGCGGCGACGGGAGCGCCGACTCATAACGCTGCGCCGCGGGCTGTTGCTGGCGCTGGCCTATGTGCTGGTGCTGGCCGTAGTTGCGTTAATCGTCCCGCTTGCGGTGAGCCTGCGCGACCGCGTTGACGCTGAGGTACGGCTCGAAGCGCGGACTGAAGCGGAGGCCGTTGCGAGCCGCGCAGTGTCGGTGATTGATCCGCCAAAAGCGGTGCGGCTCGAGTCGCTCGCTTCAACTGCCGCCGGCGCAGTAAGCGGCCGCGTCGTCATCGTTGATCGCCGCGGCCGAATCCTCGCCGATTCAGATAACTCAGCCCAGCTCGGCTCGAACTTTGCCAATCGCCCCGAGATCTCAGCGGCGCTCGGCGGTCACGTTAGCCAGGCGCGCCGCTACTCGAAGACGCTTAGCTCTGAGATTCTCGCTACCGCGGTACCGGTATACACCGGCTCCAAGCCCGGCGGCGCTGTCCGCGTGACGCAGAGCGTTAGCGCGGTCGACGCTGCGATCCGCAGGGCCTGGTTGGGGTTGGCGCTGATCGGAGCACTCGTAATTGTGCTCGGGCTAATCGCCGGAGCGGTGATTGCTAGGCGCATCACAAAGCCGATCGTGCGGCTTGATGAAGCGGCTCGTCGCGTCGCTGACGGTGACCTAACGGCGGCTGCCAAGGTTGAGGGCAGCACCGAGCAGCGCGCGCTAGCGGTCAGCTTCAACACGATGACCGAGCGGCTTTCACTGCTGCTGGGCGCGCAGCGCGAGTTTGTCGCCGACGCTTCACACCAACTCCGCACGCCACTCGCTGGAATGCGACTGCGACTCGAGGAGGCGCGGGCTCAGGGCAACGACCCGGATCAGCTTGAGGAGCTCGATGCCGCTATCGCCGAAGTCGACCGTCTGGCGCTGATCGTCAATGAGCTACTCGAATTGAGCCAGGCCGGGGAAGGAAAGCCGCCGCTCGCCGTGACCGATTCACTGGCCGCGCTCCAAGGCGCCTTAGAGCGCTGGCGAGCGGCTGCAGCACAGGCTGGCTGCGAACTTGAGCTCGGGGCTACGCAGGAGCTGCAGTTCGCCTGCCATCGCTCAGATGTCGATCGGATGCTCGACGCAGTGATTGAGAACGCGCTGGCGTATGCGCCGGGCGCTCCGCTGCTGCTCGGTGCCAGCGGCGGGGCGCTCCAAGTCGCCGATCGAGGCCCTGGGCTTGGCGACGAAGCGGGGGAATTGCTGTTTGAGCGCTTCCATCGCGGCGACGCTGGCCGCAGTGGCCCGCCAGGAACCGGTCTAGGACTCTCGATAGTTCGAGAATTGGCGCGCCGCTGGGGCGGCGACGTTGAGATCCAAAATCGGCTCGGCGGCGGTACTGAAGTGACAATCTCATTGCCGCTTGCGTCCGGCGAAGTTTTACCTGCGCTTTCCAATTCGCCGACTAGGCTTGAACCATGATTTCGAGAGTTGCAGTAGTGACAGTGCTGGCCCTGATGGGCCTTTTTATCGCTGCCGGCGTGACTTTCGCGGCCAGCAAGCTCGTCTCTCAGCCGATCGGGCTCAGCTACCACCAGCGTTCGCTTGACGATTCGCTGGCGCCAACAAGGACGATCACGGTCACCAACACGGTGACGACGGTGGGGTCATCTACCGGGGGTACATCGACGTCGTCAACGACGACATCCGGGACTCCTGACGCTACGTCGACAGGCGCATCATCGACCGGCAGCACGACAACAAGCCCATCGCGGACTACGAAGTCTGGGAGCGACGCTGCCGTGGTTGACTCGACTGAGTCACACCCATCGGACCACGAATCAACTTACGAAGACGGCCACAACGACGGCGACCACGACGACTGATCACTGATCGGGCTGCGTAGTACTCGCTAGTTCACGGTCGAGTTCACGAACCAGCGCTTCGCCGAGCTTGACGACGGCGGCCTGAACGGCGCTCGCATCTTCTGGCTGGGCTATCTGCGGCTCGTCCTGCTCCGCGCGCGAACCAATCGCGATCGCGGGCCAGCCGTCACCACGGGCGACTCCTGCGCCGGTCGCGTCGGAGCCCGCGACTGAAGTAGCACCTAGATCCTCGTCACGCTCGGCCGCTGCCGCCGCTCGTCGCAGCTGCGGGTGGAGGCCGGTCGCCACGACGATGCCATCTCGCTCCCACCAGACGGGAGAGCCAACCGAGCAGGGTTCAACGTGCAGGATCGCCACGTCGGTCGGCCGCATTCCGCGCTTGCGTCGGCTTCGCAGCCAGGCGCGCAGCCCGGCGGCCTGCGCTGAGCCTGCTCCGGCGAGGAGTACTGCGACCTCAAGCTGCTCGGGGGGGTCGCTATCGAGGCTCGCTGCAATCTCAAGCACGGCCTCCCTTGCGCTGTCGTCACGCACGGCTTCAGCATCGCCGCGCTGGAGGAAGACGAGGATCGCGGCGAGCAGCAGAAACGTCGGTATTAGCTGAGCGACGCTGACCGCGAGGACGTCGATCCCAGCAGAGCGCAGCGCTGCGCAGGCTGCGATCAGCGCGATGCACGACGCGTTGGTGGCGATCAGCGAGCTGGGGATGAATCTATTCGCGGCGACCGGCCGGTCATCGCTGGCAGCGGTAAGGATCAGCATCGTCGCTGGCTGCTGCGACCTTGCAGGCGGCGCTGAGATCACATTCTGGCTGGCGCGCTTCGACGTTAGGCGGCGTAGCGGCGCGAGCCGTGTCGCGTCGCACAAGGAGAAAAAGGCGGCGATGATCGCGATCGCTAGGCCGGCCGTCGGAGAGCTGACGCAGACGACGCTGGCGATCACCGCAGCCGCAGAGCAGATTGCCTGCACGAGCCACCAAGCCGGCCGTAGCCAGATAGTCTCGATCGCTGCCTCGCGGCCGCTGCCACGGAGCTGGCCAGCGAAGTCATTGGCCGCTAGTCGCTCAGCCTCGCTACAGGCGGGGAGTGGTTCGTCGGCTGCGAGTCTGGAACTCATACCGCGGGGAGACTAGTCTTCAGAGCGTTATGGAAGCCAGCGATCTCGCCTACGCAGGAGCTGCAGCGCAGAGCCAGATGGTTCGCAGCGGCGCCGTGACAGCACGTCAGCTAGTTGAAGCGACACTCCAGCGGATCGATCAAATCAACCCGCAGATCAATGCTTACCGCGTTGTTTTTGCCGATCAGGCCTTGGCGCAGGCCGACGCGATCGACGCTGCCAGCGATGACGGCTCGCAGATTATGCGCGGCGTACCGGTGGCGATCAAAGACGACACCGACGTGCTCGGTGAACGAACCGCATGGGGCAGCTTGGCGACCGACCCAAACCCAGCGTCGCACGACGCTGACGTAGTCACACGGCTGCGCGAGGCGGGCGCGATTGTCGTCGGCAAGACGAGCGTGCCGGAGCTGACGATCTGGCCGTTCACTGAGACACTTGCGTTTGGCGCCACACGCAACCCATGGAATCTTGACTACGCGACCGGTGGATCGAGCGGCGGCTCGGGCGCCGCGGCTGCGGCTGGCCTCTGCGGCGTCGCTCACGGCTCCGATGGGGCTGGATCTGTGCGGATTCCGGCGGCATTCAATGGTCTCTTCGGCCTGAAGACGCAGCGCGAGCGGATCTCTCTAGGGCCAAATCACTTCGATGGTTGGAACGGCATGACCGTTTACGGGCCGCTTTCGCGCAACGTTGCCGATTCCGCACTCTTCCTCGACGCAGTCGCCGATGGCGGGCCGCAGGGCGGTTATCTGGCGGCGCTGAACGCACCTTTCCAGCCGCTGCGGATTGCGATCTCGTTGAAGCCGCCGCCAGGTTCGATGACGAAGCTTGGCGACGAGCAGCGGGCCGCAATCGATGCCACGGCAGATGCCCTGCGCGCGCTTGGCCACGAGGTCTTCGAGCAGGAGATCGATTACCCGGTCGCGGCCTTTGTCAGCACCGTTGCTAGGTACTTGAGGTCTGTAACGGACGACGTTCAAACGTTGCCGAGCCCCGAGCGGCTCGAGCAGCGGACGATAAATATGGCGCGGCTCGGCGGGCTGATCTCCGACCGCCGCCTGGCGCAGGCACGCGCGGCAGAGCCAGGCGTCGCTGCACAGATCAACACGATCTTTGAATCCGCTGACGCCGTCCTGATGCCAGGCACTGCAGCCGCCCCGTTCAAGATTGGCCAGCTGCAAGGGCGCGGCGCGCTTTGGACTTTGAACGCCGCAGCCTCAAGGGTGCCTTGGTACGGCGTTTGGAATGCGATCGGGCAGCCGGCTTCGTCGGTGCCGGCCGGGTTCGATTCCAATGGATTGCCACTCTCGGTGCAGTTTGGCGCTGCTCCTGGCGACGAGCTGACGCTGCTGCGGATTGCAGCGCAGCTTGAAGAGGCGCGGCCATGGGCTGAGGCGCGCCCAGTGCTCGACGGCCCAGCGCAGTGATCGGCGATGAGCTGTTGGCCGTCGCGGACGCGGCGGCGCGCGCGGCCGCCTCAGAGCTGCTGGCCCATCAAGATGAAGCGCACAGCAGCGTTGAGTCGAAAAGCACGCCAACCGATCCTGTAAGCGCAGCCGACTTGGCGGCTGAGTCGGCGATCCGCGCCGTGCTCGCAGAGCAGCGCCCGGACGACGCGATCCTCGGTGAGGAGGGGGATGACAGCCCAGGCACGAGCGGCCTGCGCTGGGTCGTCGACCCTCTGGATGGGACCGTCAACTACCTCTATGGGATTCCGCAGTGGTGCGTCTCGGTCGCCTGCGAGGGCCAGGTCGGAGTGATCTTCGACCCACTCAGCGAC
>Ga0194063_10002201_pt1 | contig 12248 bp, 10 predicted proteins | sample SepL3720m_MetaG_FD_155459 | JGI IMG/M metagenome (GOLD analysis project Ga0194063, IMG submission 155459) | Anoxic zone freshwater microbial communities from boreal shield lake in IISD Experimental Lakes Area, Ontario, Canada - Sep2016-L373-20m | ecosystem: Environmental > Aquatic > Freshwater... | reverse complement strand
TCTCCAGTGGCTGCAGATCACGGTCGGCTTTGTCACGATGCTCTATTTCATCGTCGGAGCGCTCAGCTACGTGCTCGACTGGCCGGCCCTCAACACGAACCCGATGCTCAAGCTCGCGTTCGTCCTCGCCATCTTCTGGCTGGTCACCGCGTTCAACTTCAACGGGACATCGTGGACCGCCCGCCTCGCCACGATAGGACTCGTCGGCGGCGTCTCGATCCCGGCCCTCATCCTCATCGGGCTCGCCATCACCTACATCGTGCAGGGAGATCCCATGCAGATCAAAATGGGCATGTCCACCCTCCTGCCGGATTTTAAAGATGTGCAGACGCTCGTCGTCCTCGTGGCGTTCATCCTCTCCTACGCCGGGATCGAGGCCTCGGCCCCGCACGTCAACGACCTGGAAAACCCGAAGCGGAACTATCCGCTCGCGATCATCCTGCTGACCATCTTCGCGATCGCGATCAACATCTTTGGCGCGCTCGCGATCGCGATCGTGATTCCCGCCAGCAAGATCAACCTGAGCGCGGGAGTCCTCCAGACATTCCAGGTCCTCCTCGACCAATACCACTTCGCATGGGCGCTCAAGCCGGTTGCGATCCTTCTCGCGCTCGGGACGGTCGCCGAGGTCAGCGCCTGGGTCGTCGGGCCCGCGCAGGGGATGTTTGCTGCAGCGAAAGAAGGGATGCTTCCCCCGGTCTTCACCAAGGTGAACAGCAAGGAAGTGCCGATCCCGTTCATCCTCGCGCAGGGGGTCGTCGTCACGATCTGGGCGGTCATCCTGACTCTCGGCGGAGGCGGTAACAACCTCTCGTTCCTGCTCGCCATGGCGCTCACCGTCGTGACCTACCTCGCGATGTATATCCTCCTCTTCCTCGCCTACTTCGTTCTCAAAACCAAGCGGGCCGACGTCGCGCGGGCCTACAACATCCCCGGCGGCAAAGCGGGCGGATTTATCGTCGCCGGCGCGGGCCTGCTCATGGTCATACTGTCGATGGTCATCTCTTTCTTGCCCCCGACCAGCGTCACGGGCTCGGACGAATCCCACTACGTGGAAATCCTCCTCGGCTCGTTCGTCGTCAGCATGATCATCCCCCATGTGATCTTCGCCCTGCGGCCACGGGAAAAATAACCGCCCGCTTCAAACGGAACAGGGGAGCCCGTAAAGACCCCTGGCAGGATCTCCCCTTGTTTTTAAGGCGGGAGCACGCCAGAAAGGATGGATGAAATCTATTGTGCGATGGGGGATTCTTGGAACCGGGAAGATCGCCGGCACGTTCGCGGAGGAGCTGCCGTTTTCGCAGACCGGCCGGCTGGTGGCGGTGGCGAGCCGGACAGCCGGGGGCGCGCGGGAGTTTGCGGCGAGGTTTGGCGGGGTCCGGGCGCATGGTGATTATCCCTCGCTGCTGGCGGATCCGGAAGTGGATGCGGTTTACATCTCCACGCCACATCCGTTCCATGCGGAGTGGGCCTGCGCGGCGGCGCGCGCCGGCAAGCATATCCTCTGCGAAAAGCCGCTTGCGATGACGCATGCCGAGGCGTCGGCGATGGTCGATGAGGCGCGGCGCGCGGGCGTTTTTCTGATGGAGGCCTTCATGTATAAATGCCATCCGCGCACTACCCGGATTGCTGATCTGGTGCGGAGCGGAGCGGTGGGCAGGGCCCGCATGATCGAGGCTTCGTTTTCCTTCGCGGCCGCGTTCGATCCCGCGAAGCGTCTTTTCAACAAAGAGCTCGGAGGCGGGGGGATTCTGGATGTGGGATGTTACACGATGTCCGTCGCCCGGATGGTTGCCGGGGCCGCCTCGGGAAAGCCATTTGAAAACCCCTCGCGCGTGCTCGGAGCCACCGTGCAAACCTCCACCGGAGTGGATTCCTTCGCCGCTGCGACCCTGGAATTTTCGGACGGCCTGCTCGCCCAGATTTTTTGCGGCATCGGTCTTACCAAAGGCCACGATCTGGTTGTTTTCGGCGAGGAGGGCAGGATCCGGGCCCCGTATTTCATGAGTCCGCCGGGAGAGATCGAAATCCATCGCGGAGACAACGTGACCGTCGAACCGGCCTCCGGGTCCACACACAAATACGCGCTGGAAGCGGACGCCGTCGCGCAGGCGCTTCCCGGATTGGAGTCGCCACACATGTCGTGGGCGGACAGCCTCGGAAACGCCGCCGCGCTGGATGCCTGGAGGGAGGCATCCTGACAGGGTCAGCGGTCAGAGGCCGTGGATTTCCTCGCGGGCGATCCGGCACCAGTCGTCGAATCGCTCGGGGCGGCCCTCGCAGGTGTGGGTGTCTTTAAGGATGACCTCGACATGGCATCCGGCGTTCCGGCAAATCGCGAGGTTTTCGCGCAGGTAGGAGCGGATGCGGTCGGGGTCGAATCTCCCGACGAGGTCGGTCGGCCTGGGTTTCCAGGAATAGATCGCGCGTTTCCCGATCTGCGGCGCGGAACGGGCGACATTGGTGAAGGGAGAGATCGAGATCCGCCGGAGGTGCGGCACCTCGAGCACGAGACCGCACTTGCCGGTGATATCCTCGCAGCAGCCGTAGCCGGTCAGCGCGAACGGTTCGAGGAGTTCCTTTTCGTAGCGGAGCGCGAACTCCTCGTGCATCGCGGGAGACACCCCCGTCAGTTCCTGCGCCTCGGCGGACGCGAACATCTGGGCGCGGGTCGCTGGCTGCCCCGGCGCGGGTGCGGGTCCGGGGCAGGCTTCGAGCCAGCCGTTTCCCCCGGTCGAGTGGTAGGTGTTGTCGTGGTTGAAATCGAGCAGCCCCATCCGCTCGTGTTGTTCGAGAAGCCGGCGGTGGCCTTCGGCGAGGAACGAGATCGCGCGGTGGGTGAACTCCGGTTCGGCGATCATGTCCATGAGCACTTCCTCGAGGCCGCGAAGGGCCGTCCACTGGTTGAAGAGGTGGAAGCTGACATGCTTGAGGCCGACAAGCTCGACCGGGAGGAGGCCGTCAAAAATTTCCTGAACGGCTTCAAGCCGCCGCTGCGATGTTTCCCCGTCGTGGACGAGTTCCGGGAAGCGCAATTTGTCGAGGTCCGATTCCCGGGCGATGACCGGGTCGAACCGCTTGGCCCCGCGCTCCTCCCCGCTCCTCTCCCAGCGGGTTTCGACACCCCATCCGGTGTCGCTGATTGCTTTCGGCACGCAGATCGACGGGGCGGGAACATTGTCGGTGTCGAAATGCTCGAACGCGTAAAGTTCCATGCGGATCTCCTGCTCGATTCCCCGGAGGAGCGGATCCGCGCAGCGGCACCGGAGGCTGTCGTCAGCCGGAATGAGGTCCTGCCATCCGCCCTCGGGAAAAACGAGGAGCATCGGGCGTTCCTGGGCGAGGGCATTGTGCTTTTTCCAAAGCCGGACGCGCCCGGCGACAACGGGGTCGGCGAGAATCTCCGCCTTTCGGCGCGCAAGATCACGGAGAATCCGGGTTTCGTCGGCAGATGCGCGGGGACGGTAGGCTTGGTCAGGCATAGATTCGGTGAGCCCCGTTGGGCCTTAGATAAAGGGCGCTCACCCGAAGCGTCCGGTGATGTAGTCCTCGGTCTGCTTTTGAGCGGGGGTCGAGAAGATTTTTTGGGTCTCGGCGAATTCGATGAGGCGGCCGAGGTAGAAGAACGCGGTTTTGTCCGAGCACCGCGTGGCCTGCTGCATGTTGTGGGTGACGATGACGATGGTGAATTCCTGTTTGAGCTCGTGGATGAGCTCCTCGACCTTGACGGTGGCGATCGGGTCGAGCGCCGAGCAGGGCTCGTCCATGAGAAGGACTTTTGGCCGGCTGGCGATCGCGCGGGCGATGCAGAGCCGCTGCATCTGGCCGCCGGAAAGCCCGAGTGCGCTCTCGTGCAGGCGGTCTTTCGCTTCGTCCCAGAGCGCTGCCGCGCGCAGGCTGCGCTCGACCGCCTCGTCCAGCACGCTCTTTTTGTTCACCCCGCCGATCCGCAGGCCATAGACCACGTTCTCGTAGATGGATTTTGGAAACGGGTTGGATTTCTGGAAGACCATGCCGATGCTCCGGCGGAGCGCGATGACCTCGACGCTCCGGTCAAAAATGCTCTGCCCGAGAAGCCGGATGTCCCCCGAGTGGCTGATGCCGTCGATGAGCTCGTTCATGCGGTTGAAATTCCGCAGCAGCGTTGTTTTTCCACACCCTGACGGCCCGATGAACGCGGTCACCTGCTTCTCCGGGATGTCCATGTGGATGTCGAACAGCGCCTGCTTTTTTCCGTAGAAAAAATCGAACTCGCGCACGGTCAGGAAGTCCGCGCGGCCCGGGGCCGCGTGTTGGGCCTCAACGGAGTTGGTGGCGGCTTCGGTCATCATATCGGTGGATGTTCCATGGGGCGGGCGGAATGGCTAGTGCTTTTTTGAAAACGCGAGCTGGGCGGTGATGTTGGCCAGCGTGACAAACGCGACGAGGACGAGCGAGGCTGTCCAGGCCATCTGCACCTGGTGCGGGAACGGGACGGTCGAGAAATTGTAGATGAGGACCGAGAGCGAAGCGGTCGGCTCGGAGAGGGACTTTGCCCAGAACTGGCTGAAGAGGGCGGTGAAGATCAGCGGGGCGGTCTCCCCGGCCGCGCGGGCCACGGCCAGCATGATCCCGGTCATGATGGCCGGCAGGGCATCCGGGAGCACGATCCGGACAATTGTCTGAAACCTTGTGGCCCCCAGTCCGTAGGAGGCCTCGCGGAAAGCGCTCTGAACTCCAAGCAAGGCCTGCTCGGATGTGAGGAGGATCGTCGGGAGCATGAGCACGGCCAACGCCACCCCGCCGGCGTAGGCGGAGAAGCGGCCGGTGGTCGCGACGACGGCTGCAAAAGCAAATACGCCGCAGATGATCGAGGGGATGCCGGTGAGAAGTTTGGCGACGATCCTCACCGCCTGGGCCATGCGGCTGGTTGGCGCGTATTCGTTGATGTAGATCGCCGAGAGAATCCCGACCGGGGCGGACATCGCAAGCCCGAGCCCGACCATGACCAATGTTCCAAGCGCCGCATTGCCAAAGCCCCCGCCGGCCATTCCTGCCGCAGGGGGAAGCCCGGTGAAAACGCTCCCTCTCAGGAGCGGCAGGCCATTTTTCAGAACCAGATAAACAATCGAGACCAGCGGGATCAGGGTCAGGAGCGAAAGCCCGACGCAGAGAAAGCTGAGGACACGGTTCCAGAGCGAACGGGAGATCAGTTTTGTGGATCCGGCCTGGTTGTCGGTAAAAAAATCCGGCGCGTGGGTGGTGATCGTGTCCATCGGTTCAGTTGATCCCCGCCGTTTGTTTTTGGGTGTAGCGCAGGACCGCTTCCCCGAGGAGATTCACGAGGAGAGTGATCACGACGAGGATCAGCGCGGCGAACATCAGTGAGCTGACCTGCATGCCCTCGGCTTCGCCGAACTGGTTGGCCAGCAGCCCAGCCAGCGTGCCGCCGGGCGAGAGGAGCGACCATGACAGGCGGGAGCTGTTTCCGATGAGCATGGCGACGGCCATCGTCTCGCCCATCGCGCGGCCGAGCGCGAGGATCGTCGCCGCGACAACTCCCGGGGCCGCGGTCGGGAGGATGACACCCAGGATCGCCTCCCAGCGCGTTGCCCCCAGCGCGTAAGCCCCCTCCCGCAGCGTCTTCGGGACGGCGGTCAGGGAATTGCGCGAAATCGCCGTCAGCGTCGGCAGGATCATCAGCGCGAGGACGATGCTCGCCGTCAGCATCGAGTTGCCGTAGGCGGGCGGAGCAAACAGGGTCTCCAAAACGGGGACCCCGTGAAAAACCGAAACTGCCCACGTGCCAAAAATTTTCACGAGCGGGATGACGACAAATATCCCCCAGAGCCCATAGACGACGCTGGGGATCGCCGCGAGCATCTCGACCACGAACCGCACCGCCTGCCTCGCGGGAAGCGGCAGGAAATTCTCGCTGAGAAAAATCGCGATCGCGAGGCCGAGCGGAAAGGCGAAGAGGATAGCGATCAGCGAGCTCGCCGCAGTCCCGATAATAAACGGGAGCACGCCGAAGACCTCGCGGTTCGGCACCCACGAGGAGCTGGTGAGAAACCCCAGGCCGAATTTCTGGATCGCCGGCCACGCGCCGAAGACGATCTCGTAGACGATCAGCCCAAGGGTGGCCACGGCCGCCGCCGAAGCCACCCAGCACAGGAGGTGAAACAGGTCCGGACCCAAACGGATCTCCGCGATCGCGCGGGAATTTGGATCTCGGTCGGACACACGCTTGCTCGTTGAGTTATTGGACGGTCGCGAGGGCGGCCTGCGCCTTCTCGACGACCGGAGCGGGAAGCGGGATGTAGCCGAGTTCCTCGGAGAGGCCCTGGCCGGCGGTCAACCCGTAAGCCACAAAGTCCTTGAGGGCTTTGAGCTTCGCGGCATCATCGTATTTCTTGTAGAGCAGAAGCCAGGTGAAGCTCGCGATCGGATAATCGGTGGCCCCTTCGGGATCGACCGGCCAGATGCGGAGGTTTTCAGGAAGCTTGACGTTGGCGAGGGTCGAAGCGCCGCTCTGGATGCCGGGCGCAACAAACTTTCCGGATTTGTTTTCGAGGTTCGCCATCGAGAGGCCGTTGCCTTTGGCGTAGCCGTATTCGACGTAGCCGACGGCGCCGGGCGATTGTTTGACGAGCGCGGTGACGCCTTCGTTGCCTTTTCCGCCGACACCCACGGGGAAAGTGACAGACTTGTCGGTTCCGATCTTGTCATTGAAGTCCTTGCTGATCGCGGAGAGGTGCTGGGTGAACACGTAGGTCGTGCCGCTGCCGTCCGAACGATACGCGACTTGGATCGGGAGTTCGGGAAGCTTGGTGCCCGGGTTGGCCTTCGCGATGGCCGGGTCGTTCCACTTCGTGACCGTCCCGAGGTAGATCCCTGCCATGGCTTCGCGCGAGAGGTTCAGGTTCGAAACACCGGGCAGGTTGTAGGCGTAAACAATCTCGCCGGCCGTCGCCGGGATCATCACCACCCCTTTGGCGACCTTCGCGATCTCGGCGTCGCTCATCGCGGCGTCGCTCGCGCCGAAGTCCACCACGCCGGCCGTGAAATTTTTCACGCCGGCCCCGCTGCCGACCGACTGGTAGTTCACCTGCACGTCGGGATGGGCTTTATTGTATTCCACCCCCCACCGTTGGTAGAGCGGCGCGGGAAATGTGGCACCGGCACCGGAAAGTTGTTGGGCGGAGGACTGGGATGCGAGGCCGGCAACGGCCGATCCCACGACGAGGACGAGTTTTGTGAAGTTCATGAATGCTGGTGAAGCGGCCAGATTAGGTCCGCACGGCGGGGGTTCAAAAACCGAATTGTTACAATTTCGTCACAAAGGGGAAGGCCCGGATTCCTGTCAGCCCTGCTTGAGGGCTTCGCTCTCGAGAACTTCGCGGCGGACGCTCTTCCCGCGCAGTTTCGAAGCCCAGAGCACGATCGGGGCCGCAATGAAAACCGACGAGTAGGTGCCGATGCCGATGCCGACGAGAATCGCGAAGGAGAAATCCCTCAGCACGGCGCCACCGAAGAAATACAGGGCGCCGACAGAGAGGAGGGTGCTCCCCCCAGTGAGGATTGTGCGGCCAAGCGTTTCATTGATGCTGTTGTTCATCAGCGTCTGGATCGACCCGCGCGCCCCCTGCATCAGGCCCTCGCGGATGCGGTCGTAGATGACGATCGTGTCGTTGATCGAGTATCCGGCAATCGTCAGAACCGCGCCCACCATCACCAGCGAGAGCTCGCCGCCGATCAGGGAAAATATCCCGAGCGTGATAACCACGTCGTGAATCAGCGCCACCAGGGCCCCGAGGGCAAACGAAAACTCGAAGCGCAGGGTCACGTAGATCAGGATCCCCACCATTCCCAACCCGAGCGCCCAAAGCGCGCGCTTGGCAAATTCCATGCCGATCTGGGCGCCGACCGTATCCTGCCCGATGGCCGTGATCCCGCGGTCGGGGAACGCCTCCTTCAATTTGGCGACAATCGCCCCCGAAGAGCCCTGTGCGCTGCGGAAAGTCAGAAGGTCTTTCATGCCCTCGTGCTCGAACTGGATCACCACATCCGGATTATCGACGGCCTTGCGCGCCTCGGCGACAGTCACCGGCTGCGCGGAGTCCACGATCAGCAGGTCTCCGCCCAGGAAATCAATCCCGAAATTGCCTTCCCCGCGGAGCGCGAAGACCCCGATCGACCCCCCGATCAGGACCAGCGAAAACACGGCCGCCGCCCAGCGCTTGCCGAGAAAGTCGAACTTCCTCTTCGGGATGAGGTCCAGCATGGTGAGGTTTTTGAGGATCCCCTTGTCGATCATCCAGCGGAACGCGGTGCGGGTGATCAGGAGGGCGGAAAACATCGATGCGATGATGCCGAGGGTCAGGGTGACGGCGAACCCCTTCACCGAGCCGGTGGCCTGCCAGAAGAGGATGACGGCGGTGATGAGGGTGGTGGCGTTCGCGTCAAAAATCGCACTGAACGCCTTGTCGTAGGCCCCGTTGAGCGCGGCGGCAAAGGACTTGCCGGCCGCCAGCTCTTCGCGGAGCCGCTCGTAGATGAGGACGTTCGCATCCACCGCCATGCCGATCGTGAGGATGATGCCCGCGATACCGGGGAGGGTGAGGGTGAAGTGGAACATCGCCATCAGGCCGAAGAGGATTACGATGTTGATCAGCAGCCCGAAGATCGCCACCAGCCCGGCGAAGCGGTAGTAAATCATCACGAAGAACATCACGAGCACAAGGCCGACGAGCCCGGCCACCACGCCGCTTCGCACAGAGTCCTCGCCCAGGGTCGGGGAGACGCTCCGGGTTTCCTCGATCTGCACCGGCACGCGCAGCGGGTTTTCGAGCGCACTGGCGAGCTCGCGGGCCTCCTTGTCGGAGAAGTGGCCGGTGATCTGGGCGCGCCCGAAATAGTGGTCGCTCTGCAGGACCGGTGCCGAGAGGACCTCACCGTCCAGAATGATCGCCATCTGGTGGCCTTTGTGCTGCGCGGCCACCTCGTCGAAAATCTTCGCCCCCTCGGCGTCGAGCTCGAGGGAAACCCCGTAGCCCTGCTGGTCAAAAAACGGGAACGCGCGGGCGACGTGCTCGCCGGTGAGCGCGGGCCGCCGGGTGATCAGGATCTGGGTGATATCCTTGGGATCCTTGGAATCCTTCTTCAGCTTGTAGGGCTTGATGATGTAGGCGGGAGGCATGATTTCCTCGCCGGCCTGAATTTTTGCCACGCGGGCATCCCCGCCCGGATCGACCATCGCAAATTCGAGCTTGGCGACTTTCTGGAGCTGCCCCCTGGCCTCTTCGATCTGCTTGGTATCGAGCCCGGCGATCTGGACGAGGATCTGGTCTTTGCCCTGCGGGCTGATCACCGGCTCGCTGACCCCGAATTGGTCGACCCGCTTGCGGATGACCTCCACCGCCTGGTCCAGAAGGTCCTTGGTGATCCCGGTTTCGGTCTGGGGAATCAGGCGGATGAGGAACGAGGTCCCGCCCTGGAGGTCGAGACCGAGGCGGATTTTCCCGGGAACGACGACCTGCCCGGCAGCGTTTTTGACATCCATCGGCGGCCAGACCTGCTCCACGCAGAATGCCGTGAGGAGGACGGTCAGGACGAGGCCGATCCATCGTTTGCGCTCGGAAAGCTCGGTGGCAAAATACCAGCCGAAGAGCAAAAGCAGAGCCAGGCCGAAGAGGAAGGTGAAGACAGGTGTCATGAATCGAGGTGGGTGGTGCGGCCGCCGGGGCCGGATGGGGAAATCAGGTGGTGGAGGCGGGCTTTTCCACGACGGCGATCGCTGACCGGTCGAACTCGACCTTCACGTTGTCCGCGATTTTGATGATGACCGTCTTGTCCTTCACGTTGGAGACCGTGCCGTGGATGCCGGCGCTCGTGACCACTTGGTCGCCGGTCTTCACCGCCTGGACGAGCTTCTCGTGATCCTTCTGCTTCTTCTGCTGCGGGCGGATGAGGAGGAAGTAGAAAATAATGAAGATAAAAACCAACGGCATCATCGTCACGAGCAGGTTCTGCTGCGGCGCCGCCGGTGCCGCAGCTTGGGCCAAGATCAAAAAGTCGCTGATATTCATAGATAGAGGCCGGAAAGGATAATGGGATGGAGCCGCTTGGCAAGGAGGAACGCAACCGCATTGAAGGATGGACGCCATGCAGATCAGCGGGTAGGCTTTTTCCCACTATGGGAAGACAGTGGTTGCACGCAAAGCGCGAGGTCGCGAACCTGAAGAAGGGCCAGGTCGTCGGCAAACTGGTAAAGGAAATGATGGTCGCCGCGAAGCTGGGGGGGCCGGATATCGAGAGCAACGCCCGGCTTTTTGCGGTGGTGGAAAAGGCGCGGCGGGCCTCGGTGACGCGGGATGCCATCGAGCGGGCGATCAAGAAGGGCGCGGGGATCGGCGGGGAAAAGCTCGTGCTCGACCACCTGGTCTTCGAAGGCTACGCCCCCCACAAGGTCCCGATCATCGTCGAGGTGCTCACGGACAACAACAACCGCACGGCCCCGGAAATCCGGGTGCTCTTCAAAAGGGGCCAGCTCGGGACCCCGGGGAGCAATAAATTTTTGTTCGACCACGTGGGGATCGTCGAGGCGCACTGCCCGGACGCGGCCACCGACCTCGAGGCGGCGGCGATCGAAGCCGGGGCGAACGACGTGATCCCCCTCGCCCACGCGGACAACGACGACATTCCGGAGGGGGCGGCCGGAGCCCGGTTTCTCACCGAGCGCACGGCGACCGCAGCCGTCTCGAAATGGCTTTCGCAAAACGGCTGGACCGTCGTGACCAGCGAGCTCGGGTATGTGGCGAAGCAGTTTCCTGCGCTGACGGACGAGCAGCGGGCCGATGCGGGCGAGTTCCTCCAGGCGCTGGAGGACCACGACGATGTCCACCGCGTCTGGGCCGCAGTCAAGTAATGGAAGCCACCGCCACGCGGATTGTCCGGCGTCTGCGTGACGCGGGGCACGAGGCATTCTTCGCAGGCGGATGCGTGCGCGACCATCTGCTCGGGCGCGAGGCCCACGATTTCGATGTGGCCACCAGCGCGCGCCCCGGGGAGGTCCAAAAGCTATTCCCGAGGACTGTTGCCGTAGGCGCGCAGTTCGGAGTGATCGTCGTGCTGGAAGACGGCGCGGAGTTCCAGGTGGCGACGTTTCGAGCCGACGGGGCCTATATCGACGGGCGGCGCCCGGAGTCGGTGACGTTCACCACGGCCGAGGGCGACGCGCGGCGGCGGGACTTTACCGTCAACGGGCTCTTCTATGACCCGGTCGAAAAAGAAGTTCTCGATTACGTCGGTGGCGAGGCCGATTTGAAAGCGGAGATCATCCGCTGCATCGGCGAGCCGGGCGACCGGTTCCGGGAGGACAAGCTGCGGCTGCTCCGGGGAGTCCGGTTTGCGGCCGTGCTGGGGTTCCGGATCGACCCCGCGACCTGGGCGGCGCTCCGCGAGATGGCGCCGGAAATCCTGGCAGTGAGCGCCGAACGAATCCGCGACGAGCTGGTGAAAATTTTTGTGCATCCGTCCCGGGTCCGCGGCTTCGACCTGCTCGACGAGTCCGGGTTGCTGGAGGTTCTCCTGCCCGAGGTGACAAAAATGAAGGGATGCGAGCAGCCCCCGGAGTTTCATCCCGAGGGGGACGTCTTCGTGCACACGCGGCTGATGCTGTCGCTACTGCCGGTGACGGTTTCTGTCCCCCTGGTCTTTTCCGTTCTGCTCCACGACATCGGCAAGCCGCCGGCGGCCCAGGTGGATGAGACCGGCCGGATCCGGTTCAACGGGCACGAGTCGGTCGGCGCTGCGATGGCGGAGGAAATTTTCGAGCGGCTGCGGTTTTCGAACGCGCAGGCCGAGGCGACGGTGGCGGCAGTCAAAAACCACATGGCCTTCAAAGACGTCCAGCACATGCGGGTCGCGACGCTCAAACGATTCCTCGCCCGCCCGACGATCGACGACGAACTCGAGCTCCACCGGGTCGATTGCCTCGGGTCGCACGGGCTGATCGACAACTACGATTTTCTCCTCGCGAAGCAGGAGGAATTTTCGCGCGCGCCGCTGATCCCGCCGCCGATCCTGACCGGGCAGGACCTGATTTCGATGGGGTGGAAGCCCGGCCCGCTTTTCAAGCGCGTCCTCGATGCCGTGCAGGTCCGGCAACTGGAAGGCTCGCTGACCTCCCGCGAGGAAGCGAAGGAGTGGGTTGCATCGCGCCGGGATTTTGTGGAAAATGGAGAAATCCCATGAGCAGCCGCCTGGTC
>Ga0194063_10002200_pt1 | contig 12248 bp, 6 predicted proteins | sample SepL3720m_MetaG_FD_155459 | JGI IMG/M metagenome (GOLD analysis project Ga0194063, IMG submission 155459) | Anoxic zone freshwater microbial communities from boreal shield lake in IISD Experimental Lakes Area, Ontario, Canada - Sep2016-L373-20m | ecosystem: Environmental > Aquatic > Freshwater >... | reverse complement strand
CTCCCTCAATCGAACTCGTTGAGCGGTGATCGCCGGCTACCCACAGCCACGACCGAAGCCGCAGCGGGCGCTCGGCCGGATCGAGCGAGCCAACCGGCATCGCTGGCAGGGCGTTTTCGATGCGGTCGATGCGAAGCGTCTTCCAGCTATCAACGAGCGATCCGTACCAACCTCCAAGCTGTGTCCGAGCGGCCGCTTCGAGGCGTTCATCATCCGAGTCTAGGTCTGGCTCGAGGACTGAGCATGTAATAAGCGAATGACCATTTGGTGCGTAGCGCGGCGCAACACTCGACATCACCTGCAGGTTGTTAACCGGCCCGGAGCGTTCGCCATCGAGGACGAGAATCGAACCGTGATCGGGTGGGTTGAGACCGCCGTCAAAGCTGATCTGACCGACGCTGCGCATCCTTGGCGCGCGAATCTCATCGCTTAGCTTCGCTGCTCCCGCGCCATCGGTAGCAATCACAACGTAATCCGCCCGGATCTTCTCGCCGTCCTTCAGGTGCACTTCGCGCTTGTCAATCCGCTTGACCTTGGCACCGGTCCTAAGTGAACCGAGCGGCAGGTCGCCAGCGAGCATTTCCGGGATCCGACCCACACCACCGGCTGGAACCCCAGCCTGGCCGGCAGCAAACATTGAGAGGACGAATCTCAGGAAGCGTGCGCTTGTTGAGAGGTCACGCTCAAGCATGATGCCGCCGAGGAATGGGCGCCAGAACGCCTCCAGCATTGATGCTGAAACTCCGGCACGGCGCAGCGCTTCAAGCGTTGTGATGTCAGGGCCGTGCGATGCCGGGTGGGCATCAGGGTTCCTTGACTCATTCAGCAACTTGATCACCGCAACGCCATCGCGTGGGCGAACGATTCTGTCGAACAGTGCCTTCGGTGCTGAGAGCGGGCGGCGGCGAGGGTCGGCAATTAGGTGGAAGTCGCCACGGCGGTGAACGAGTGCGCCGGCTTCAAAGCCGCGAAGGTCGAGGTCATGCCAGTCGAGCTGCTCGTTGATCTCCGGGTAGGCGGAGAGAACAACTTGGAAGCCTCGATCAATCAGGAACCCGTCAACCTCGTCGGTCTGGACTCTGCCGCCGATTCGGTCGGATGCTTCGAGCACGAGCACATCAATGCCCCTCGCGGCGATCGTGCGCGCACAGGAGAGGCCGGCGAGCCCAGCGCCTACTACTACGACGGTTCGGTGTTGTCTTGCCATCAGCTAGATAATGACCAATCAGTTCTCACTCGCGGATACTTGGCGCCCACCGTGCAGTTTGTACTTTGATCCACGATCGTGTAGAAATTCGCGGTCATATGACAATTCGAAAATTGCGTTCACTCACCCAACGGCTAGTTCTCCCCGTCGCGCTTGCCGCAATCGCTATGGCTTCTGTCGCTCCGGCAGCGAGCGCCGACCGAGCCTTCACGCCACGATTTTCGACGGAGGCTCCCGGCAACATCACGATCACGTCCAACACCCTTATGACCTGCTCCACCACCGGCAGGAACGGGGCACAGTGTGCGGCCGCCCGCGCCAACACATCGGCTGGCACTACTACGAACAGCAGCCTCAACAACAACAATTACGACATGGTCAATGTTGATGTTGACAGCGACCCAACGACTGCAAACTCATCAACGGCAGCGTTGAGACTCCCAGCCGGTTCTGTAGTTCTATTTGCTGGACTCTATTGGGCGTCGACTGCACCGATTCCGTTGGATGTGAATGCTGTCAAGGCGATCAAGCTTCAGGGACCAAATGATGCTGGCTACAAGTCACTTGTTGCCGATGTTTATGACCCATCGCAGGATCCAAACTACGGTTACAACTGCTTCAAGGATGTAACTGCTTCCGTCGGTGCTCAAGGCGCTGGCAGTTGGACTGCTGGCGGCGTTGCCACCAACCAGAAGCCCCAAGCAGCCGCCGGCTGGTCATTGGTTGTTGCCTACCAAGCGCCGGGTGAACCGCTGCGTGACCTGACCGTTTTTGACGGCCAAGCGCAGGTCAACCTAAATAGTTTGGTGACGATTCCGGTCAGCGGCTTTCGCACTCCAGCCACCGGCCAGGTTAAGAGCGATGTTGGCCTAGTTACCTTTGAAGGTGACCGAGGAATGTTGGGCGACTATGCGCAGCTCAACTCAACAACGCTGACCGATGCTAAGCACCCACCCGCAAACTTCTTCAATTCATGGATTTCTGAGTTCGGCGCCGCCACTCCCGGCCGTAATCCCGACTTTGGGAATCAGCTTGGTTATGAGTCGGTGGTCGTTTCTGCAAATGGGGTCCTTGGCAACAATGCGACCTCGGCGGTAATCAGGGCAAAGACGACTAACGATGGTTACCAGCCAAGTGTTGTGACCTTCGCGACAGAGCTTTATGCGCCGAAAGTGTTGATCGACAAGACGGTCTCCGATCTAAACGGCGGCGAGGTGCGAGTTGGCGATGAACTTGAGTACACGATTGCGCTGCGAAACGATGGTGGCGATGGAGCTGTCTCTACAGTTCTAAGCGAACAGGCGATGCCTCTGGGTACCGAGTATGTCGGTGGGTCACTGCTCGTTGATGCTGCGGCTCCAGCGGCCGGTCTTGCTGACACACCTGCCGATGGTGGGACTGGTCCACTTACCGTTCGTCTCGGGACCGGTGCGACTGCGAGTTCCGGTGGGCTAATTGCCCCAGGAGGGTCCAGCACGGTGAAGTTCCGCGTTCGGGTTACAGACCCACTTCCAGCTGAAGGTGGAAAGATCACCAATACGGCGTATCTCGATTACGCCGCCCAGACGCTTGGAAGCCCTGTAAGCGTCGAAAGCGCACCTGCAGAGCTAACTGTCAGGCTGCCTGACGCGGCGATCACGAAGTCCGTCTCGTCGGCTGAGATCGCCGATGGATTGCCTGGCCAGTACACGCTTGCGGTCAAGAATTTTGGTAGCTCTGCAACTGAGGGAACGACAACGGTTACTGACACGCTGCCGATTGCATTCAGTTCGCCGACGATTAACTCGGCGGTGGGCTGGTCATGCTCAATCGTCGTTCAACTGCTGACATGCGACCGCACTGATGCTCTCGCGGCCGGTAGCAGCTATCCGCCGATTGTCATCAACAGCGCATCAGTCACAAACCCATCGGCGGCTGTGATTACAAACACGGCATCTGTTACCACGCCGCTTGATTCGGATCTCAGTAACAACAGCTCATCTGTAACCACTGATTCAACCGGCTATTCGACGATTGCCGTTGCAATTAGCTCCGACAAGGGCTCGGTCCTTCCGGGAGAGCCAGCGAAGCTGACCGGCACCTACACGAACACGGGTCCTTCAACGGCAACGACGCCAACATTGACACTCGCAACGACAGACATCACCGACAGCGATTCGACAGTCACCGGCTTCACTGTCAGCTCAACAGCTGGCAGCGTCACTAGTGCTGACTGCGTACTGACAAGGCCGGCTGGCAAGCCAACCGTTACCTGCACGCCCACATCGCTGCTAAAAGGCGAAACCGTTGAGATTGTGATGGTCGTGACGCCACTTGTTGGGACGACTCTCGCCTCATTTGAGGCGGAGGCGACTGGATCAGCAGGCAATGATTCGGCCTCACCGCATTCAGCGACTACAACTGTCGACATTGTGCCAACAGCCGATCTCGCGATCACGAAGAGCGCTTCTTCAGCAACCGTTGATCGCGGTGAAACCGTTGACTTCACACTCAACGTAATCAACAATGGACCGCGGGCGAGCGGGGCGGTAACTGCCTACGACACGCTGCCTGAGGGTCTTGTGCCGGAATCAGCAACATGGACTGCCAGTGGCGGGCCGAGTAGCGGCAGTGGCAGCTGCACGATTCTCGCCGCAACTCGTGCGGTCAGCTGCGTTGACATGGACAAGCTCAGCCCAGACGGCACTTCCAGCCCACCATTCAGCACGGCAATAACAATCACAATCACGGCACGAGCTGCCAATGACGCTTACGGTCCACGTCTCAATACCGCGACCGTGGAATCGGATGTTGATGATCCGGACTTAGGAAATAATTCCGATGGTGCATCGGTAGTAATTCTTCCGTCGGCGAACCTGTTCGTTGGTAAGACCGGCCCGAAGAATCTGTCACCCGGCCAAACCGGCATTTTCACCGTCACTGTCACTAACTATGGGCCGTCAGTGGCCACCAAGACTGTCGTAACCGACACGCTTGATCCACAGATGTCGATCGTTGGATCTCTCCCGGCCGGCTGCACAGCTGTTGGCCGAAAGATCAGCTGCCAGGCTGGTGACCTCGCGACTCCCGACTCGAAGAGCTACAGGTTCAAGGTCAAGATCTCCGAGTCCGCCAAGCCGGGCGCGACCCTCACTAACCGTGCTGAAGCCACCAGCGATGTGCCAGACCCCGACCCGGCGTCAGCAACCGACCAAGTCAAGGTACTTGTTGGCAGCATCGCCTCAGCAAGGATTGGTGTTGCGATCAGCACACCGAAGGAAACCGTCGCAAAGGGCGCTCCACTGACGGTTCGTGTCACCGTCAAATCCCGCAGTGGCGCGACTGCCCGTTCGGTTGTGCTCTGCGCCAAGCTGCCTCCGAATGTCAGCTACCAAAGCTCATCCGGCCGTCACATTGGTAACCGGGTCTGCTGGGCGATCAAGAGCCTCGCTGTCGGCGCCAAGCGCAGCTTCATCATCAATGCGCTGGCAAACAAGTCCGGCAGCGCTAATGCGACCGCCGCCGCTAGTGCGTCAAATGCCTCAAGGGTTTCGGCCCACTCGCCGATCCGAGTTGCAACAGCCTTTACCGGCTAGTTGGGCAGCGACCCCAGGCAACAACTGCACCGTGGCTTGCCAGGAGGGAAAACCCTCCTGGCACCCGGTTGTCAGCGGGCAGTTTGATGCCAGGGTGCGCGTAGCGGCCATTGATCAGAGGGTCGTCAGACGTGATGACGATCGCGACGCCGCTGGTGGCGACGGGCTGCTGCGCCCTGCCACCCGGTTCAGCGTCGTTGCCGAGGATCAGCCTCGCATCAGGAAGCAATCGGAACGAAGGAAACGTCAGCGGACCGCAGCTAAGTGACCCGTTGACTTGCTCCGCCTTCAGGACCGCGACAAGGTCTTGGTGGATGCCCCGGTCAATTCGCAGTTCATCGGAAAACTTTGCAGGGCTGCTAAGCACGACTGCCGCGACGATCGCAACTGCGGCTACTCCGCTGCCGGCAATTGACCAGCCTGTTCGTAGCTGAGTGCCACGCACGATGCTCGTCCAGCCGGCAACTGCAAAGCCAACAAAGATGCTCAAGGCAAGGTCTGTAAGCAGCAGGTAACGCGGCAGCAGCGAGAGACCGGCAACTGCGATCAAAACGGCAATCAACAGGCCGATGACGCCAATGATTATCGGCACGGCGATCGCCTTTCGACCACGCAGTCTCAGAGCAAGCGCAAGGCCAATTATGCCGAGCAGCGTTAGCGGGCCACGGACGCCACCGCCAAGTGAGCTGAGAATCACATGCGCTGCACCGCCGTCGTATTCAAGGGCAAGGTTGCGTGCGGTTCGAAGTGAGAGAAGCGGGTCGCCAGCCAACAGATGATCAAGCCCAAACCAAATGCAGGCCGGCAGAACCGTCGCGATGCCAAGCCGCAAGCGGTCGCTGCTACTGCTCGACTTCCAACTCAGCAGTAGCGCCGCGGCAGCTAACAACCATGCCTCAGGCCTCAGCAGGCCGGCTAGGGCGAGCGGCAGGGCTGCTGCCGCCGGTCGGCGCTCAATCGCAACTGCTGCAGCACAGCTGATCAGGAGCAGGAACCAGACATCGAGGTAGCCACGCAATGCCATTAGCGCCAGCCCATAGCCGCCGGCAAGCGCAAACCAAGCGACAACCCCTGCTGCCCGTGAGCCGAGCGCTGAGCGTCCTACCCTGACAAGGGCAGGGGCAATCGTGATTAGCGCCAGCAGCGTTAGCGTCAGCAGTAGCTGACTTGACTTTCCACCCGCTAGTGAGCAGAGAGTCGCAATCGCAAGCAACAGTGGGTGCTCTGTCGGTGCCGCCCAACTGTCAACCGTCGGCGTCCGCCCATCGAGGATCTGGCCTCCCCAGACGAGATGCCAGCTCGCGTCATATCCGGGGACCGCTCCGATCGCACCGATCACAAACCAGCAGACGAGGGCGATGGCAGCAGTCAGGCCAGCTAAAAGGAGTCTGCGGGTTGTCAAACTCATACGGCTGGCGCGCCTGTGCTGCCAGCCTTTGCCGCCGCCGCGCGGCTCGCCTCACGCGCAGCACGGCGCTCCTCGCGCGTTGGCGGCATCGGAAGCGCAACGCCGAGTGCAAGCAGCACCCACGCCGCTGGATCTTCAAAGAAGGCGGCGTAGAGCATTGAATGAACAAGCAGGGCTACAAGGCCGGCGGCGACCGCGGCACGCGCTGTGGAGCCTCGCGCCCCACGGAACAGCTGAATCAAGGCGATGATGATCAGTGCGAGGTAGATGATTAGTCCGATTAGGCCCTGTTCGGCGGCGATTGTTACCGGCGCCGTATGTGAGGCGGTAAGTGCGGTCGGTGCGCCGGCGCTGCGTTCGTGCTGGTAAGCCTTCGCGAAACCACCCGAACCCCAGCCGGCGATCGGTCGTGAACCGAACAGATCGAGGCCACCACTGACAAGGCCGGCGCGACCACTTGATTCCGAGTTGAGGACGCGTAGCGAACTGAAGTTGACGCCTGTCAATGATGGCGCGAAGGCGACGGCGAGGATTCCCGCGGCAAACAGGGCGCCAACCGTTGCCAGCGCGTAGCGCGCACGCCAGTGGAGAGCGGCGAGAGTCGCAAGTCCAGCAAGCAGGCCGATCAGACTCGACTGCGAGAGCGTCGTGAGCAGCGCCGCGAGCAGAATCGCAAGTGCTCCACAGCAGAGCGCGATGTTGCGCCCGCGGACAGCGCTGAGCAGGGTTGCGGCAAGTCCGATCATTACGAGCATCAGGAAGCGGCCGTATATGTTCGGGTCAAAGAAGACTGAATTGACGCGGAAATAGGTGTGGAACTCGTTACTGACTAATAGCTTCGGGTTGAGCAACAGCGTTTCCGTCCAATACTCGTAAAAGCCAACGGCGCTGAATAGAAGGGCGACTCCAACAAGCACAAGGCCGCAGCCACGGATCAACTCCGCCGTCCAGTTGATTCGGATCAGGAGCAGGTAGAGGACGCTGAATGGGACATAGAAGAAGACCGCCTGCTGGAGAGCCTTACCAGGGTCAAGCGACCAGATTGCACAGAGACCAAACAGTGCCAGCCAAGCGGCAAGCGCCCAGTCAAGTGGTCGTGGTTCGCGACGCGCGTCGTCGTCACGCCTGATGATCAACGGCAGGACCCATGCGACCGCGCCCGCGGCAATAACCAGGTAGAGCGGCAGCAAGAGGTTTGCTGTTTCACCGCCGATCTCAATTGGGATTCGGAATGGAAGCGTCGCAGCGATCAGAATCGGGAGAGTTTTGCTGTTGCGCCGCAGCAGCCACGCAAGGCCGCCGACGATGAGAACACCGACTGCTGCAGCGGCAACTGCCTTGATCGGCGCCTGCCGCGCGAAGCGCAGCTGCGGCGAATCGGCAAGGTCGGCGATCAGCAGGGCTGGCGCTAGCAGCAGCGCAGCGAGGGCAATCATCGCGCGCAGGCGCTCACGCGGAGTTATTAGCGCTGTTGCGGCGACTAGCGTCACGGCAACTACTCCGGCCTTCGACGCGGGTCCGGCAAGCGCGGCGATCAAAGTGGTCACGGGGTGTTGAAGTCTACGGACAGCTCGGAAGGGCCGGTGGTTTGGTTACCGTGTCCCGCAATGCGAATTGCCCGACTGGCTGCCGTAGCCGCCATATTTGCTCTTGCTGGCTGTGGGAGTCCACGTAGTCCCTTGCTCTCAGGTGGGCAGGATCCGGTTCGCGGTGGCGCGGCCGGTTTCGCTACCTATTCGCCGCCGGTTGCTTTGCTCAACTGTCTGCGAGCGCAGCGGATCGCAGCTGTTCGTGCCGATCGCAGCACCGTTGCTGTGCTGCCACTCTCCAGTCGGCTGCGGGTTCGGTTCGCGGCGCTAGACGAGTCAGCGCAAGCTGAGCAGGCGCGGGGTATGGCCGAAGGCGCCGAGTTGATCGGCTCAGCGTTGCTTTTCGTTGGAAGTGCATCTGACGCGCGGATCGCACAGGTCGAAGCCTGCCTTGGGCGCCGCTGATGACTGAACAGACCGTCGCTGGGATCAAGGGTTTGGCGCAGCGAAAGACGCTGCTGCTGCTAGCCGTGTCGCTCGGGCTTGCGGCACTAACACTGCTGTTTCCTTCGACTCCCTCATACGACCCGTGGGCATGGATCATTTGGGGCCGCGAGGTCGTACACCTTTCGCTGCTCACCGATCCGGGCCCATCATGGAAGCCGCTCCCAATCCTGTTCACGGCGCCATTTGCCCTGTTTGGTGATTCCGCGCCCGACCTTTGGCTGATCATTGCGAGGGCCGGTGGGTTCCTCGCAGTTTGGTTCGCATTTGTTCTCTCGGGCCGGCTGGTACGCAGCACATTCCCAGAGCAGGCAGGTCGCTGGGCGTTGCCGCCAATTGCCGCCGGCACGATTGCCGTCCTGCTGCTGGTCACTCAGTTCGGTTTTCTCAACTCGGTCGCCCTCGGTAACTCAGAGGGGCTGCTGATTGCATTTGCGCTCTGGGCGGTGATCCGCCACCTTGATGGCGACTACCGGGGCGCCTTCCTGCTCGGCGCCCTTACCGCGCTGCTTAGGCCGGAGACCTGGCCGTTCATCGGCGCCTATGGCATCTGGCTGATGATGCGAGAGCCCCGCCAACGCAAGTTGGTGGTCGCTGTTGGAGTAACGATCCCACTGCTCTGGCTTGTACCGGAGTACATCGGCTCGGGCAATTTCTTCCGCGCGGCGGATCGTGCTCATGACACCAAGCGGATTCTTGTCGGCTCGCTTTCACGGGCGCCGCATCCGTTTAGAGCGATTCTGCGGCTTGCGTTCAACATGCTCGGCCATATTGGCCAGGTAACGCTCCTATTTGGCGCTATCGCGACAATCTGGGCCGCGTGGCGGAAGCAGTTTTCACCACTGGTGATCGCAGCTGCCGGCGGCGCTTGGATCCTGCTTGTGGCGGCGATGACAGCAGGTGGCTATGCGGGCAACCCTCGCTATCTACTGCTTGGTACCAGCCTGCTCGAGGTAATCGCAGGCTTTGGCGTCGGTGCGCTGCTAGCTGCGCTCGCAGCAGTGGTTGCGCGATTGGCACCAAAGGCGGCACCGGTGGTGGTTGCGCTTGTCTGCGCACTTGGTGTTGTGGCGGTCTTTGCGGCTAGCGGCAGCGACAAACTCTCGCGCTGGACTCACCTCAGTGACCAGCTCCGTGGCGAGGCCGATGCGCGTGGTGCGCTACCTGGTGCAATAGCTGCCGCAGGTGGTCGCGAAACGATGCTGCTCTGCGGCGCGGTTACAACCCATCCGCTTCAGGTTCCGCTCGTAGCTTGGTATGTGGATGTGCCAATTGGTCAGATCGGACTCGACGCCACCGGTCCCGGGACTGCCTTGCAGACAAGGGTTGTTGGCGGCAAGCTTGCCCCACCAACTGGCCCACCAGGTGGGCGCCTTGTCGCGACCGTAGGAGCTTGGAATGTTCTCCAAGCATGTCCGGCAAATATGGGGGCCACGAAATGATCACTCGACTGATATCGGTGACCGGATGAGCACCCCTACCGCTAGCCCCACCAAACGCTTCGCAAAGCTGCTCGCAACGCCATGGGCCGCCGGCCTGTTCTTCATTGCTCTAGTGCTCCTCAGCATTCAGCTTCGGACGAGTGCGATTGGTGCGAGCTTCTGGATGGACGAAGGGCTATCGGTCGGAATTGCCTCGCACGACCTGTTCGACATTCCGTCAGTAATGAGGCATGACGGCTCACCGCCGCTCTACTACATGCTTCTCTCGGTCTGGATGGGCCTTTTCGGCAGGACTGAGGAGGCAACGCACACGCTCTCATTGGTTTCGTCGCTGCTGACTATCCCGGCGGGCCTCTGGATTGGTTGGAGCCTGTTTGGCAGGCGAGCGGGCCTTATGGCGGCGGCGCTTTTCGCGTTCAGCGCGTTCCTTACCTATTACGCTCAGGAAACGCGGATGTATTCGCTAATGGCGCTGCTTGCCCTTCTGGCAACCGGCTGCTTCATCAAGGGGTTTGTGCTCGGCAGGCGTCGCTGGCTGGTTGGGTTTGCGCTGTTCGAGGCATTGATGCTCTACACGCACGGCTGGGGGATTTTCTTCGGAATCGCTTCTGCACTTGCGCTGATCCCGGTGCTGCTCGCTAGTGATGACCGACGGCAAATCCTCATCGATGCTGCGCTGACCTTCGGGGCAATCGCAGTGATCTTCCTGCCGTGGCTGCCTACGCTTATCTACCAAGCCGCTCATACGGGCGCTCCGTGGGCGAACCCACCGCGCTTTGGGGTCGTAAAGCAGATATCACAGGGAATCATGGGCGGCGATCGCGTCACGATCGCGCTGCTGTTCGCCGGAGTCATTGGGGCAGTAGCGATCTTTGCGCCAACCCGTTCGATCACGGTAGGCGGGGAGCTGAAGGACGCCGAAGGCGGCCCCCTTTCCGGGCAACGGCTGCGAACCGCAATGCTTGTCCTTGTTGTGCTCGCGATCGGCTCGCTGATCGTCGCCTGGCTTGAGTCACAGTTCAAGCCGGCCTGGGTAATTCGTTACATGGCAGTTGTCGTCGGTCCAATGCTTCTGTTTGCGGCTGTTGCCGCCTCGCGCTCGGGCTGGGTCGGGATCGTCGGGATTGCTGCGGCATGTCTGCTGGCAACCGGGTCAAGCCTTGACGGCGAGCTACTCAACAAGAGCAACGCTCGCAACATTGCGACTGAGCTACGCGGCGATCTCCACCCTGGCGATCTCGTCGTCGTCGGCCAGCCGGAGCAGACGCCACTCAACTGGTACTACCTGCCGGGTGGGCTGCGTTTTGCGGACCTAACCGGTCCGAACCCAGACCCTCGGATGCTTAACTGGGTTGATGTGACCGACAAGCTCCGCGCAGCAGCGCCGCTCCCCACCTATGAGAAGTTGATCGCGAAGCTTCCGGTTGGGGCTGGCGTAGTCTTTATTCGGCCGATTACAGTTGGCCTGACAAACTGGTCGGCGCCATGGACGAATCTGATCCGCCTACGCTCAGCGCAGTGGGGCGGATTGTTCGAATCGGACCCGAGGCTCGTAAAGGTAAAAGCAGCACCTTGGTTTTACATTCCAGCTTCAACTGTCGCTAACAACGCCGTGCTATACCGCAAGATAGGGTCTCGCAGGTAACGAGCGCCCAGCAACGAATTTAAATAAGCCACCTCCCCCCAAGAAAAGAAGCGATGACAAGCCCAAACCCTCCTATCACTCCTGAGAAGCCCGTCGTAGTCCTTGGCGGTGGCCCAGCAGGCCTGACCGCTGGCTACCTGATGGCCAAGCGCGGCATTCCTGTGCTGGTGCTTGAAGCGACCGACATGCTCGGAGGGATTGCCCGCACTGAGATTCGTGACGGTTACCGTTTCGACCTTGGCGGACACCGCTTCTTCACCAAGGCCGACGAAGTAAACGCGCTCTGGGATGAGATCATGGGCGACGAATTCCTCCAGCGTCCGCGGATGTCGCGCATCTACTGGAACAAGAAGTTCCTCGACTACCCCCTGCAGGGCATGGATGTCGTCAAGAAGCTTGGCCCGATCGAGCTGATCCGTGCCGGCCTTTCATACCTTTGGGCGGCAGTCACGCCTAAGGGCCCTGAGGACAACCTTGAGCAGTGGGTCTCAAACCGTTTCGGCAAGCGTCTCTACACGCTGTTCTTCAAGTCCTATACCGAGAAGGTCTGGGGAGTTCCCTGCACTGAGATTCAGGCGGAGTGGGCTGCTCAGAGAATCAAGGGCCTCTCATTCTTCTCGGCTGCCAAGGCCGCGTTCCTTGGCAACAAGGACAACAAGATCAAGTCGCTGATCGACAAGTTCAACTACCCGCGCTATGGCCCCGGACAGATGTGGGAGCGAATGAGCGAAAAGATCACTGAGCGTGGTGGGGAAGTTCGCATGAACGCGCCGGTCTCAAAGATCAATGTTCGTGATGGTGAGGTCGTCAGCGTCATCGCCGGAGGGCAGGAGATCGCCTGCAGCCATGTCGTCTCTTCCCTCGCGCTGCGCAATACAGTCGGCTTTGCCGATCCCGAGCTTTCGGCTGAGATCCGCGATGCCGCGAAGGGCCTGCGC
>Ga0194063_10002198_pt1 | contig 12255 bp, 14 predicted proteins | sample SepL3720m_MetaG_FD_155459 | JGI IMG/M metagenome (GOLD analysis project Ga0194063, IMG submission 155459) | Anoxic zone freshwater microbial communities from boreal shield lake in IISD Experimental Lakes Area, Ontario, Canada - Sep2016-L373-20m | ecosystem: Environmental > Aquatic > Freshwater... | reverse complement strand
GCGAGAGTCAGCACGGCGACGTCGTTGGTCGCGGTCCGTCGGGAGTAGTTCGGATTGACGCTCACGCCGCCGATGGCTACGACGCGGTAGTCCGGGGCGTTGAGGTCCGGCCCGACGCCGATCACGAACGTGGCCGGGTTGCGGACCGTGCCGTCGTTCTGGTCGACGACGCAGTGGGCGGCCGTGACGACGGTGGTGGGCGAGGTCAGGGTGCCGGCGCAGAACTGCGCCTCGAACGGCCCTGGGTGGGGCAAGCGGTCCACCAGCAGCAGCGAGACCAGGAACGGGTATTCCGCGCCGTTGCCCTCGTTGCCGTTGATGACGCGGGGAGCCACAGTGGGGTTGGACTGTGCCTGAGCGGCGGGCGCGACGGCCAGCGCCAAGACGACGGCCACGGCGGTCGCCACGACCGCACATGGTTTGAGCTTCAACCCCACACCACAACGCTACGGTGGCATAGCAAGCCCGGACACCATTGGGGTGATTTGTCCGGGGGAAGGAGCGTCATGCCGACCGCCCTAATCACCGGGCCGACCTCGGGAATCGGTCGCGGATTCGCCGAGGCGTTCGCACGCAAGGGGTTCAACCTGGTCCTGGTCGCCCGGGACGGCGAGCGGCTCGAGGAACTCGGTCGTCAGCTGCTGGCCGACTATGGAGTGCGCAGCGAGGTCATCTCCGCCGACCTCTCCGTGCGTGCCGACGTCGATCGCGTGGCGGCCAGGCTCGCCGACGCGTCGGCCCCGGTGACGGCGCTGGTCAACAACGCCGGCTTCGGGCTGCGGCAGTCCTTCCTTTCGGACGATGTCGAGGACGAGCAGCGACTGCTGGACGTCCTGGTCGTTGCGGTCATGAGGCTCACGCATGCCGCGCTTCCGGGAATGGTCGAGCGCCGTCAGGGAATGGTCATCAACGTGAGCAGCGTGGCCGGCTGGATCACCGGCGGCACCTACTCGGCGGCCAAGTCGTGGGTCACGGTGTTCACCGAGGGCCTGGCCCAGGGACTGCAGGGCACTGGCGTGCGCATCACCGCTGCCTGTCCCGGCTTCGTGCACACCGAGTTCCACGAGCGAGCAGATATCGACATGACGCAGTTGCCCGACTTCATGTGGCTGGATGTGCCGCAGGTCGTCGATCAGGCGTTCCGTGACCTCGCCGCGGGCAACGCGGTCAGCGTCACCGGTGCCCAGTACAAAGCGGCGAGCTTCGCGCTGCGCCACGGCCCCCGGGCCATCGCGCGGTTTGCAACGGACATGCGCGGGCGCAACCAGCTCTTCGACGATCGCAGCTGACGTGGCGGGGCGGCCGCACTACTGATCGTCGGGGCTCCATTGGTCGAATTCGGCGTGGCCGATGACGGTCCAGCCACGTAGCCGACCCTGAAGCGATGCCTGGCAGTCGGCATCGTCGGTCACGACCATCACGCGGGCGTCGGGCCAGGACTCGGTGACCGCGGGCAGCGCCGGATCGATCAGCACGTACTCGGCCACCAGTCGGTGCGCGGTGCGCTGAGACAGGGCGACGGCCGGCAACGCAAGTGCCGATTCTCCGAAGGCGATGACCGTCAGCGGCGCGGTCGGCTTCATCTCGTTGATGGCCGAGCAGATGCGTGCCGAGGCGCTGCCCGCGCCCGGTTCCGCGATGACCACGGTGGCGGGGACGCCCCTGTCGAGGAACCGGTCGAGCACCGACTCTTGGCCGGGATCCTCAGAGGGCAGCACCAGCAGGGTCGACACTCGGCACACCCTAGGCTGCCGCCATGTCGTCATGGAACGAACTCAAGGACCAGATCATCGAGAAGGCCGTCGTCCGCGGCAAGGTCATCCTCAGCAGCGGCCGCGAGGCCGACTACTACGTCGACCTGCGCCGCGTCACCCTGGACGGCGTGGCGGCTCCGCTCGTCGGGAGCGTCATGCGCGACCTGACGAAGGACTGGGCCTACTCGGCCGTCGGCGGCCTGACCCTCGGCGCGGACCCGGTTGCTGCGGCGATGCTGCACTCCGCGGCTGCGGACGGCGTTGTGCTCGACGCGTTCGTCGTCCGCAAGAGCGAGAAGCAGCACGGCCTTCAGCGCCGGATCGAGGGGCCCGACGTGGCCGGTCGACGCGTGCTGGCCGTCGAGGACACCTCGACGACCGGCGGCTCAGTGCTCACCGCGGTCGACGCCCTTGTGGAGGACGGTGCCGAGATCGTCGGCGTCGCGGTCATCGTGGATCGCGGTGCCGGCCCGGCGATCGTGGAGCGCGGTCTGGAGTACCGGGCCGCCTACTCGCTGGCCGACCTCGGCCTCGAGTAGGCGCTCGTCACCGGGGTGTGAGTTGCGCCTCGGTGTCGATCTTGACGAAGCCCATGCGTTCATAGAGGGCCGCCCCCTCCTCAGTGGCGTGCATCCAGACGATCTGTGGTGCCTTCCCTTCCACTCCACGCGCCGCGACACGCGCCGCCGCCGTCGACAGCGTGTGACCGATGCCCTGACCCCGCAGTCGCTCCACTACGCCGATGCCCGACAGGTATCCCGTTCCACCCGCCCACCAGATGAAGGCGCAGCCCACGGGCTCGCCGTTCAATCGCGCGACGATGAATCGTCGATCGCGGCGTTCCCTGTCCTCGTGTCGAACCAGTTGCTTCGCCAGGGTCATGTCGGCCATCCATCCGCCATACGCGGCGCGGACGTCAGCAAGCGTCGGGTCGCTCAGGAGCTCGAGATCGTCCCTCGGGGTCAGTGGCAGGCGTGCAGCGGTGTCGACGTCGATCGCCCACATCGTCAAAGGGTCCGCCTGTTGCATCTCAGACCATGGGCTGCTGTCGGCGAGCGCTTCGGGGAGGCTCACACACCAGCCCTGGCCGCGATCACGCTCGCGGCACCACTGCATCGCCGACGCCGCGTCATTGGGCTCCGGCGGGCGAAGCCCGGCGGTGATCTGGATGCCCCAGTAGTGCTCGACGCCCAGGTCGACTCCGACGACCGAGCCGGTCCGGATCACAGCACGTAACGGTGCCGGACCGGAGGCGCCGATGGCGAGCAGCTCGGGATGGGCGGCCCAGACCAGTTCACGAGCGCTGTCCAGCGTCGTCATGACTGATCGTCGATCCGATTGGCACCGAGGAGCAAGGAGGCTCGATGCTCCTCGTCGTGTCCCAGGACCTGGATCATGAGGCCCTCGACGTCGAGCTCGCCGAAGATCTCGTGACGACCGACCGCGCTCCATGCCGCTGCGTCGAGCTCGCGAAGTCGGTGCAGGATGCCCGTCCGCGAAGCCAGCAGTCGCGCGCCCGCCGCGTCCACGGAGGTCTCCGCAAACGCTGTTCGGGTGGCGTCGGGATCTGGCTCCCACCAGGTGAAGGAGGGAACGGATGCGGACGACACCATGAGCTCCAGGCGCGGCAGCCACACCTGCTCGTCGACCTGGCTCAGGTGTCCGACGACCGTCGCGGGTGGCCAGGTGTCGGGGTCCTGGGCGGGCTCTGCCGTGCGCGCCGCGTCGATGATCCGGTCGGCGGACATGAGGAGCTCGACCATAAGGACCGAACGCGGGATGGCCATGTGCGCTCAGCTGGCGGCGCGCTCGCGGCGATGCCGGATGAACTCGAAGATCAGCGGGATCACGGAGACGAACACGACGAGGATGAGGATCAACTCGATGTTCTTCTTCACGAATTCGAAGTTGCCGAGGTAGTACCCAGCCACGGTGACACCCACGGCCCAGAGGAACGCGCCGATCGCGCTGAAGACCAGGTAGCGCTTGAAGTCCATCTTGCCGACGCCGGCCACCGCGGTGATGAAGGTGCGCACGATCGGCACGAAGCGGGCCAGCACGATGGCACGCGCGCCATAGCGGTTGAAGAACTGGTGCGTCCGATCGACGTACTCCTCCTTGAAGAGCTTCGAGTCGGGCTTGTTGAACAGGGAGGGCCCAGCCTTGTAGCCGATCCAGTAGCCCGTGATGTTGCCGAGCAGCGCAGCCACGAAGAGGATCGCGCACGCGAGCCAGATGTTGACCGTGATGGTGCCGTTGGCGATCAGCAGGCCGGCGATGAACAAGAGCGAGTCGCCGGGCAGGAAGAAGCCGATGAGGATGCCGCACTCGGCGAAGATGATGGCGACGACAATCCAGAAGCCCAGGTTCCCGAATCCCTCAAGGGTCTTCTGGATATCCGGTCCGAGAGCATGCACGGCGCTCGTGCTCAGGAGGGCGGCAGCGACGCTCGTGAGTGGCATGGCTGCAGGCTATCGTCGCGGTCATGGAACCGGACGCGACACCAGCGGTGGTGGGCGTCGGACCCTGCCCGGCACCGTGGCCGGACGATGCGCGGCTGGACCCCGAACTGCTTCGCGAGGGCGACCGCCGCAACGTGACTGACCAGTACCGCTACTGGACCGTGGCGGCGATCGTCGCCGACCTCGACACCCGCCGCCACCCCTTCCACGTGGCCATCGAGAACTTCAGCCACGACTTCAACATCGGATCGGTCATCCGCACAGCGAACGCCTTCCTGGCCTCGGAGGTCCACATCGTCGGGCGACGGCGTTGGAACCGTCGCGGCGCGATGGTGACTGACCGCTATCAGCACGTTCGGCATCACGAGGACCCCGCGGCTCTCGCAGCGTGGGCGACCGAGAGTGGCCTGACGATCATCGGCATCGACAACCTGCCGGGCGCGGTACCGATCGAGACCGCTGACCTACCGCGAGGCTGCATCCTGCTCTTCGGCCAGGAAGGTCAGGGCCTCACCGACGCGTCGCGAGCCGAATGCGCGTCCGTCCTGTCGATCGCGCAGTTCGGCTCCACCCGGTCGATCAACGCCGGGGCCGCAGCCGCCATCGCGATGCACGCGTGGATCAGGCGACACGTGTTCGACCAGGTGCCGTGATGTCTTCTGGCAAGGCGCTCGCGGGCAACGATTTCTACCGCCGGCTGTTCACCGCGCGGACGATCAGCAATCTCGGCAACGGTATCTCGCCGATCGCGCTGTCCTTCGGCATCCTCGCCCTTCCTGGTGCGAACGCCACCACGCTGAGCATCGTTCTTGCAGCGCAGGCCATCCCCATCGTGCTGCTGCTACCCATCGGCGGCGTCATCGCCGACCGCCTCGGGAACGCGCGAGTCATCGGCGTCACTGACGTGATGATGGGTGTGGTTGTCGCTGGCGAGGCCGCGCTGTTCATCACCGGGCGCGTGACCATTCCGGTGTTGGTCGTCCTCGCGGTGATCACCGGCGTGCTGATCGCGCTGTGGTACCCGGCGTTCCCAGGGCTGGTCCCTGACGTCGTCCGGGAAGAGCACCATCTGCAGCCGGCGAACGCGTACATCAGTGTCGGGTCGAACGCCGGTCTGATCCTCGGCAATGCGGTTGGCGGTGTTCTCGTCGCGACCGTCGGTGCCGGGGCCGCGCTCGCGGTTGACGCGGCGACGTTCCTGGCCGCAGGTCTGCTCGTCGTGTCGTTCCGGCAGGTGTCCAAGCCGCACGTCTCTGGAGAGTCGATGATGGGCGACCTCGCGCACGGCTGGCGACTGGTCATCTCCATCAGGTGGTTCGTGGTGGTCGTGCTGGCCTTCAGCGTCATCGTCATGGCGTTACGCGGCGCTGAGGAGGTGATGGGACCGGTGCTCGCGTTGCAGGAGTACGGAGGTGCCGCGGGGTGGGCCGTGGTCATGGGCGCCATGTCCGTCGGCCTGCTCGCTGGTGCGTTCACCGCGTCTCGGATCAGAGTCAGCCGGCCCATGCTGTTCGGGATGTTCATCACGCTGACGCTGCCGGTGTGGATGGTCTGCCTGGCGTTCGCGCTGCCGCTGGCGGTCGTGTCGGCGGGTGCGTTCTTGTGGGGCATGGCGATCGAGATGTTCCAGGTGAACTGGTTCACCACCTTGCAGATGCACATCCCCCGGGAGTCGATCGCCCGGGTCAGTTCGTATGACGCGATGGGCTCACTGCTTCTTGGCCCGGTCGGCCTCGCGCTCGCCGGTCCGCTGGTGGCGGCCGTCGGCCTCCAGACCAGCTTCCTCATCGCCGCCGCGACCTGCCTGGTAGCCATCCTGGCGGCGCTTTCGGCTCGGTCGATCTGGCAGCTTCGATCTCAGACGGCACACGAGCCCCATCCGCCCAGCGCCCCATGACATCCATTCGACGATCTGGAAGGATGGCAACGCTTACATCCGTCCGCTAGTCGCAGGAGCATTCATGCCCATCGCAACTCCCGAGGTCTACGCCGAGATGCTCGATCGAGCAAAGGCCGGCAAGTTCGCCTACCCGGCGATCAACTGCACCTCGTCCCAGACCATCGTCGCGGCCATCCGCGGGTTCGCCGAGGCACAGAGCGACGGCATCGTCCAGGTTTCCTGGGGCGGCGCCGAGTTCGCGTCCGGCCAGTCCGTCAAGAGCATGGTTGCCGGCGCCACCGCACTCGCCGAGTTCGCGACGTCCATCGCCGCGCACTATGACGTGAACATCGCGCTGCACACCGACCACTGCCCCAAGGACAAGCTGCCTGGCTTCATGGAGCCGCTGATCGCGATCTCGCAGGAGCGCGTCGCAGCCGGCCAGCTGCCGCTGTTCCAGTCGCACATGTGGGACGGCTCCGCGGTCCCGCTGAAGGAGAACCTCGAGATCGCCGACCGCCTGCTCGACGCGTGCGCGAAGGCGAACATCATCCTCGAGATCGAGATCGGTGTTGTCGGCGGCGAGGAGGACGGCATCGAGGCCACCCACGACGCCAAGCTCTTCTCGACGGTCGAGGACGGCATCGCCACCGCAGAGGCCCTTGGCCTCGGCGACCGCGGCCGCTACATGGTGGCCGCGACGTTCGGCAACGTGCACGGGGTCTACAAGCCCGGCAACGTGGTGCTCACCCCGTCGATCCTCAACGACATCCAGACGGCGGTCGGCGCCAAGTACGGCAAGGACAAGCCGTTCGACCTGGTGTTCCACGGCGGCTCCGGCTCACTGCTCAGCGAGATCCGTGAGGCCCTCGACTATGGCGTCGTCAAGATGAACATCGACACCGACACGCAGTACGCGTTCACGCGTCCGGTCGCCGATCACATGTTCAAGAACTACGACGGCGTCCTGAAGGTCGACGGCGAGGTCGGCAACAAGAAGGCCTACGACCCGCGTGCATGGGGCAAGCTGGCCGAGGCGGGCATGGCTGCCCGCGTCGTCATCGGCTGCGAGGACCTGCGCTCGGCGGGCACCAAGATGAAGTAGCTCTGCCTGTCGCATGACGAGGCAAGTCGAACGGGCCCGGCCAGCAATGGCCGGGCCCGTTCGCATTGTCGGCTGGCGATTGCGTGCAGGTGCGGGTCAGTGATGGCAGGCTGTCGGCATGACCATCGGTGAGAACCTGTTCGAAGGCCCGCCTGCGACCCTGCTGCCCGAGGATCCGGCGGCTGCAGAGCTCGCGGCGGGTGCGACCGCCGCCGAGGCCGTGCGGAGCCACCCCACCAGCTCGCTGGCCTGGGCCGAACTCAGCGACGAGGCGTGGGCCGAGGACAAGCCGCTGGAGTCCTATGCCTTCGCGCGCGTCGGCTACCACCGAGGGCTTGATGCCCTTCGCCGTAGCGGATGGAAGGGCTTCGGCCCGGTGCCGTGGTCGCACGAGCCCAACCAGGGGTTCCTGCGCTGCCTTCGATCGCTGTCGCGGGCCGCGGCTGCGATCGGCGAGACCGAGGAGGTCAACCGCCTTGGCGTCTTCATCGAGGAGTGCGACCCGTCCGTCCCGCGGGAGTAGGCGATGACCGCCGTCGTCATCGGCGGAGGGATCAGCGGTGCCGCGTGCGCTGCCGCGTTGTCGACGTCCGGCATCGACGTCGAACTGCGCGAGCGGGGCAAGGTGCTCGGTGGCCGGATGGCGTCCCGGACGCTGCGCGGGACCGGCACTTCGCATGACGGTCGAGTTGTCGACATGGGCGCGTCGTACTTCACGGCTGCCGACCCCGACTTCCGCGCACTCGTCGACGAGATGACCGCATCGGGCCTCGTCCGAGCGTGGACCGATGCCTTCCACGTTGCCGGCTCCGACGGCATCGAGGGTGTGTCCAGCGGGCCGCTGCGCTACGCCGCCCCGGCAGGCCTTCGAAGCATCGTGGCAGCCATCGCCGAGAGCGCCGCGAGTGTGCATGTCCGGACGGATGCTCGTGTTGACCGTGTACGCGTCGATGGATCCCGCGTCACGCTCGACGACGAGGACGCGACGGCGACCGCCCTGTGCATGCCGCTGCCCCAAGCCGGCCGTATCTGCGACCACGTGCCGCCGGAGACCATCATGTGGGAGCCGGTGATCGCCGTCGCCTGCGTCTTCGAGCGGCGGGCCTGCTTGGAGTTCGACGGGGTGTTCGTCAACGACGACCCCGTCCTCACGTGGATCGCCGACGACGGGAGCCGACGTGGCGACGGCGCCCCCGTCCTGGTCGCGCACGTTCATCCCGTGCTGTCGGCTCGGCACTTGGACGATCCGCAGGCGGTCATCCCGGCGGTGCTGGCCACGCTCCAGCGAGTGCTCGCTTTGACGGCACTGCCCGACTGGGTGGACGTCCACCGTTGGACGTTCGCCAAGCCGCTGGAGGGCAGGGCGGCGGGCCATTGGCTGCACGATGATGCGCTGCTGGGGATCGCGGGAGACGCCTGGGCCGGTGGTCCGCGTGTAGAGGCGGCGTGGCTGAGTGGGCGCAGTCTCGGATCGGCGCTCGCCTCGCGCATCTCCGGTTGACCGTCGATGCACGACGACGAAGTGGTCACGACCACAGAGCAGATCCACCGCCTCGTGCGCGCTCAGTTCCCCGCATGGGCCGATCTCCCCGTGACACCGATGCCCGTCGGCGGCACGGACCACGGGCTGTATCGCCTCGGCGAGACCATGGTGGTTCGGCTGCCTCGTATCGCCTGGGCGGTGGATCAGGTCGCGAGCGACTCGCGCTGGCTTGGCGAGCTGGCACCGCGCTTGCCGCTCGCCGTGCCGGTGGCCGTGGGCGTGGGGGTGCCGGGCGAGGGGTATCCGTGGCCGTGGTTGATCGTCGGCTGGCTGGCTGGGGAGAACCCACGTCCGGGGCAGTGGGACCTTAGACAGGGCGCGGTCGATCTGGCCCGGTTCATCGTCGCCCTCGAGTCGATCGACGCAGGGGAGGGGCCTCGCCCGGTTGAGGGCGGCCGCGGCGCACCGCTCGAGCAGCGCGACGGCCAGACCCGAGCAGCCATCCGGGCCTGCGGGGATCGCATCGACAGCGCTGGGGTCACGGCCGTCTGGGAGGACGCCCTCGCAGCCCCCGCGTGGGGAGGGGCACCCACCTGGGTACACGGTGACCTGTCCGCCGGGAATCTCCTCGTCCGCGATGGGCGCCTCTCGGGAGTCATCGACTTCGGGGGGCTGGCCGTGGGCGACCCGGCCGTCGACCTGATGCCGGCGTGGAGTCTGTTCGACTCCGTCACCCGGCCGCTGTTCCGAGCCTGCGTGGGAGGCGATGACGCGACCTGGCGTCGTGGCCGCGGCTGGGCCGTGTCGACTGCGGTCATCGCCATCCCCTACTACTGGGAGACCTATCCGGGGCTTGTTCAGGAGTCCTTGCGCAAGCTCGACGAGGTACTGGCCGACGAGGATCATCCGCGGCTACAGGCACCTGTCCGCGAGCGGTAGGCTTGCCCCCCGTGCCAGCAATCGTTCTCGTCGGTGCCCAGTGGGGCGACGAAGGTAAGGGAAAGGCCACCGATCTTCTCGGCGGCCGCGTTGACTACGTCGTGCGCTACCAAGGTGGCAACAACGCCGGTCACACCGTCGTCATCGGCGACCAGAAGTTCGCCCTCCACCTGCTTCCGAGCGGCATCCTGACGCCCTCGGTTGTGCCGGTCATCGGCAACGGCGTCGTCATCGACCCCGGCGTCATGCTCGAGGAGATGCGGGCGCTGGGCGAGCGCGGGGTCGACACATCGAAGCTGGTGATCAGCGCCAACGCGCACCTGATCACGCCCTATCACGTGACGCTCGACAAGGTGACCGAGCGCTTCCTCGGCAAGGCGAAGATCGGCACGACCGGCCGCGGCATCGGCCCGACCTACAGCGACAAGATCGCGCGCATCGGCATCCGCGTGCAGGACCTGTTCGACCCGTCGATCCTGCAGCAGAAGGTCGAGGGCGCACTCGCGATCAAGAACCCGATCCTCGTGAAGATCTACAACCGCCGCGCGATCGAGGCCGAGCAGATCACCGAGCACCTGCTTGAGTTCGCGCCGCTTCTCGCGCCCTATGTGGCCGACACTGCGCTCCTGCTCAACAACGCTCTTGACGACAACAGGGTCGTTCTCCTCGAAGGTGGTCAGGGCACGCTGCTTGACGTCGATCACGGCACGTACCCGTTCGTCACGTCGAGCAACCCGACCGCTGGTGGCGCATCGACCGGCAGTGGTATCGGCCCGACGCGGATCACGCGCGTCGTGGGCATCCTCAAGGCGTACACGACTCGCGTCGGGTCCGGTCCGTTCCCCACGGAACTGTTCGACGACGACGGCGAGCGTCTGCGAACGATCGGCGGCGAGCGTGGCGTCACGACCGGTCGACCGCGTCGCTGCGGTTGGTTCGACGCGCCGATCGCCCGCTTCGCCACCCGCGTCAACGGCCTCACCGACATCTTCCTGACCAAGCTGGACGTGCTCACCGGCTGGGAGCAGATCCCGGTGTGCGTGGCTTACGACGTCGATGGCACGCGCTGCGACGAGATCCCCATGACGCAGACCGAGTTCCACCATGCCAAGCCGATCTACGAGTACCTGCCCGGATGGACGGAGGACATCTCCGGTGCCAAGTCCCTCGCAGACCTGCCCGCGAACGCTCGGTCGTACGTGCAGTTCCTGGAGGATGTGTCGGGCACGCGTATCAGTGCCATCGGCGTCGGGCAGGATCGCGATGCCACGATCTCGATCCACGACCTGATCTCGTGACCATGCGCGCAGCCACGCGCGCCGACATGGACCGGGTGCGGGAGGTTCAGCCCGAGTGGTGGGGTGGGCGTGACCTGACCCCGTTGCTGCAGTCGCTCTTCCTGGAGAACTTCTCGACGACGAGCCTGATCATCGATAACGAAGGCGGCTCCCTCGCGGCCTTCCTGATCGGCTTCCCATCGCTTGACGATCCGAAGGCGGCCTACGTCCACTTCGTCGGAGTGGCGCCGGATCGGCGCGGCTCGGGCCTCGGCCGGAGATTGCATGACACGTTCGCCAAGAACATGGCCGAGCGTGGAGCCGGCACCGTGCGATGCGTGACCTCGCCGGTGAACGCGGCGTCGGTTGCCTTCCACCGGCACATCGGCTTCACCATCGAGTCGCAGGACGACGAGCTCGTCCACTTCAAGCGCGAGTGGGTGGCGGCTCCGTTCGCCACCCGGCCTGATCCGCGACCGCGGGATGCCCCGTGGCTCGCGGCCGAGTGGCCCGTGCCCGAGGCGACGGTGCTCGCGCACGGTGGAATCGAACTGCGGCTGGCAATGTCCGACGATGCAGCCGAGCTCTTCGCAGCCCTCGACGACGATGCCGTGTGGGCGCACGTGCGAGGCCGACCGACGTCGGCCGCCGAGATGTGGACGTCGCTCGAGAATGCGCGCGAGAACGGACGCTGGCCCTGGATCGTCCGGCGAGACGGTCGGGTGGTGGGCACGACGTCGTACCTGGAGGTGTCGCCGGTAGATGCCCGGTTGGAGATCGGCTTCACGCTGTATGCGCGGACGGAATGGGGCTCGGACCTCAACCCCACGTGCAAGCTGCTGTTGATGCGGTGGGCGTTCGACCACGGTTTCGGCCGCGTCCAGTTGAAGACTGACATCCGCAACGTCCGCAGCCAGCAGGCCATCGCCCGGCTGGACGCCACCTTCGAGGGGGTGTTGCGCCGCTATCAGCGCCGTCAGGACGACTCCGTGCGCGACACCGTCTTGTTCTCCGTCACTGCGGAGGATTGGCCGCGCGTGAGTGCTGGTCTCGAGGCTCGTCTGTACGGGGCCGGGTCGCTGAACTGACCAATGCGCGACGGATCGGAATACGCTGCAAAGCACGTGCCGTCCCTGGGAGTGCGCAATGACCCAACAGCCCTCTGCCCCTGCTGCAACCGACGCCTCCTGGTACTCGCTCAGCGTCAAGGACGCCCTGTCGAAACTCGGTGCGACCGTCGATGCCGGTCTGTCGTCAGGCGAGGCGAAGACCCGACTCGGCACCTACGGCACGAACACGCTGCCGGCGGAGAAGCCGCAGTCAGGGCTGATGCGGTTCGTCGGCGAGTACCGGAAC
>Ga0194063_10002196_pt1 | contig 12259 bp, 12 predicted proteins | sample SepL3720m_MetaG_FD_155459 | JGI IMG/M metagenome (GOLD analysis project Ga0194063, IMG submission 155459) | Anoxic zone freshwater microbial communities from boreal shield lake in IISD Experimental Lakes Area, Ontario, Canada - Sep2016-L373-20m | ecosystem: Environmental > Aquatic > Freshwater... | reverse complement strand
ATCCAGTGCCGCCTGGCTGGGGACATAGCCGGTCTGCCTGAGGGCAGCCTCGACTCTGGCGCAGGTTGCCGGGCAGATCCCGTACCGCTCGGCCTTGCCATTCAGGACCAGCGACGCGGTAGTCTTCGACACCCCGGCAGCAGCAGCCACATCCCGCAGTCGCGCCCCACCCTTTATGCGTTTCCTTGCCATCTGAACCGGTTTAGATGGCATTTTCAGGAAATGGGGTCAAGCAGGAAAAGCCAACCAATGGTGGGACCCCGAAGGGACTGGGGGGGCAATGAGGACGGGATATCTGTCGCTCATCATGTCGCACGGTCGCGTATAGTGTGGCTATTCATAACCCTACATCCAGCCCATATCCTGCCAGTACTTGTACTCGTAGGGCCACAGATCCTTATGGAATGCGATGAGGTTGCGGAAGCGGATCCGCTGGGACTCAATCGCTTGAGTCTGATCCGGCCACTGTTGCTTTGCCGCAATCGCTGACACCAAAGAGGCGCCCAGTGCGCCTGACAATGCCAGATCGACATCCTTCAGCGGAACACGGGCATCCACGCCCCCCACAAACTGGGCGCCCACCGTCACGGCGTACCGCTTCATAAATGCCATCGTCGCGTCACCCCCGCCTCCGCCGCTGGTCGTGAGTGTGGCGATGTATTTGCCGGTAAACCGCAGGCAATGAACAAAATGGCTGGTCCGATCCAGGATTGCCTTCATCTGGGCCGTAACGTGGTCGAGATAGACCGGGGAGGCCAGCACGATTCCATCGGCCTCCAGCATCTGGCGCAAAATGGCCCGGCCGTCATCATTCATCACGCAATCCGGCCCCTTATGGCAGGCCTCGCATGCCTGACAGAACCCGATGTGCACCTTCCCCAGATCCACTGTATCAACCTGAGCACCTTTGGACGTGGCTTCATCCAACAACGCCTCCAGCAACACCCGTGTCTGGCTCCGGCCGCCACGGGGACTCCCACAGATTCCGAGTATTTTCATACCATCTCCTTCATCTCTTCCCTGCACGAAGGATCGTTACGTTTTTATTCAATCGTTCCGTCGACAAAACGGTTCGCATGGTCATCGGTAAGTTTTGCGTTGAACAGGTCAGGATTCGCCGTTTACGTCCTCGTCGGCCAGGTGAAAGCGGTGCATGACACGGTGCAGGATAGGCGCCAGCACAATCCCCATCACGGTCATAAAGACCAAGCCGCTGAATATCGCATAACAACCTGCAAAGAGTTTGGCCGCGCTGGTGGTCATCTGGTCCACGGGACCCATGCCTGCCAGAATCATGGCGGCATTCTGGAAAGCATCGATCCATTCAAGACCCGCTATACTGTGGTAGCCCACCATGCCAATCATAAGGGCCACCACTGCCAGGCACTGTGATAGACCCAGACAGGCGGCCATGCGCCTGAAGAAGGTCGGCAGACTGGCCAAGGGCTGACGATGATGTTCAAACATGTCGGCAGTCTACCATGCAGTTTGATCATTTCAATCACACAAGGAGGAAACTATCGAACCGGCAACCTTCCTCCTAATCATCTCATCCGGGGCCTGAATGTTGAGAGTCCGAATCCATGCTGGACGACTTCCCCCATGCCGGGATCGCCGGTCTCATCTATTGTCCGCCTTCATCCAGCAGGGAAGGTTTCTCGGAGTTGAATCGGAGGGCAAGCCCCGTGTTCTGTGAATGCCACGAGCCACCCGGAAATGAAAGCCGCTTGCTTCTCGCGGACATGGTCGTGAAAATGGACGTGATCGCAGTAGAGATCAGCGCCCAAGTTTAGTGTGAAGGTATACAAATCGATTGAGGGGACCCCGGCGTCGCTCATGATGCGGTCTGCGGCCCGATTGTATTCGGCGCAGTCGGCCGAGAATCGGTAAAAACTCATGCCCGCGCGATTGTGTACAGTCTCGTCGCAGGGCGTAGTCCTGAGCCAGATGAGCTTGGGCCGCATGGTGGCGACCGTTTGCAGAATCGATCGAAGATTGTGCTCATATTGCCTGAGGGGAACCTGTCGCGCCCCAGTGGATGGATCTGTCTTTATGTCGTGAAGCCCGCAGTTCACGAGTAGCAGATCGGCATCTATGCCGCCCGAACGAGCTTTTCCCTTCAGAAAAGACAATACCATCGAGGAGTCCCCGCCATTTGCCCCCTGTGGGCAATCTAGGTTGAGGAGGGCCTTTTCCTCACCCTCTTTGCGAGCGTAGCCCATGGTACCCTTGAGATAGGCCTGCAGATGAGGCCCATACTGAATCGAGATACTGTCCCCAATGACATATACTTTCATGCTTCCTTCTTTGCCCGACTATTCTATATGACAACACGACCTTTCGGGAATCGTGTCCCGTGTTTCTCCTGCTTGGTTGTCCCAAATTGAAGGAAACTGGTCAAATACTAACCATACCGCGATGCGCTTGGTAGCGGGAATCCGGGCGGTAGCGGAGGGCAGAGCGCCGCCACGGGTGGCCGGGTGCGGGAAGAGGACGGGGGCGCGCAAGAGTGGAGGGTACAATCGGGAGCGGGGTTGGTACGCCCTATTTTGCTTGTTGCAGAAAGATAATATCAGCAAGGCAGACCGAGAGAAGGTAAAACTGGCGAGTCGAAGTCTTTTTGATGCCGTTACTAAACTAATTGCCCATCGCGAACGATGGACGGAGAAAGAGCAAACGCAGGCCGAGATGGAGGTATTCATTCTCGATCACGTATTCTCAACATTGCCTGCCACGCCATTTTCCGATGATGAGAAGATGGCAGTCGCCAAACACGTTTACCAACACGTTTGGCAACAATGCGCTACAGGCGTGTTTGCGGCATGATCGCACTTTGGGATAGGTAAAAGCGATAGCCACGCCAAGTGGTAGTGTTCTTAAATCAAAGGAAGGAACTATGGCAGTAAAAAAGACCAGTAAGAAGACAACGGGTAAACAGACGAGTCCGGCGCAGGAGGCGTTGCAGATTACCTTTGTGCTGAAGGGGAATCTCAAGCGGGCGCAGTTGATGTATCTGTTCATCGCCCGGCAACTGGCGGACGTGCGGGATCGGAGCCTGTACGCGGCGCTTGGACACAAGGACATGGAGGACTACGCGCACCAGCGCCTCGATCTGGGCCGCTCCTCGCTCTACAACTACCTCCACATCTACGATTGGGTGAAGCAGTCCCATCCCGAGTGGCTGGGCAAGAACGTGAAGGGCAAGATTCCCGACCTCTCCGATGTTGCCAACCTGATGTGGATCGAGAGTACGCTGGCTGCCCCGACGTTTGACCCCGCTAAACGCACGGAGGCCGAAGCGTTGCGGAAGAAGGCCCTGGCCGGAACGCTGAACCGCGGCAAATTGAAGGACTTCAAGGATACCGGCAAACCCGTCAAAGATCAACTTGAGGCAATGCTGACGTCCTTGCGCAGTTTGCGCGAGAAGGCGGGCAAGATTCCGGGCATGCCGCCGGAGGCCTTAAGTGGTCTTGATGCCGTCATCAATATTGTGGGCAACGAGAAGGTGATGAAGGTGGCCGACCTGCACCTGATCCGCCCTATCAGGCCGCCTGATGTCACGCCGCAGCAGTCCAACTGTTGGACTAAAGTACCGAGTTTCCTAAGAAATAGGCGTGATTTTGGTGAAAAAGGTTATGGTTTCATGACTTGCGACAGGATCCTTGCGAGTGATCGCATCGGCAGGCCAATGACGGTAGCCAGGTCGCCTTCGATGCGTTCGACAATGGCGGCAGAGGTGGAATCCTGAACGGCATACGCGCCCGCCCATGACAGGGGGCGAGTGAGGGCTACATGCGAGCGGATTTGCCCCGGAGTCCATTTGCGCAACGTTACATAAGCCGTATCCACGAGGCGGACCATGCGGCGCTTCTTGTCTTTTGCGGAAACAGGAAAGATGACGCAGGAGGCGCTACTGATCCGGTGCCTGCGCCCGCCCAGTTGCTCCAGCATCCGGCAGGCGCTCGCCAGGGAACCGGGTTTGCCGATGATTTGACGTCCATGAATCAAGGCGGTGTCAGCTCCGATCACAATGGCATCCGGATGAAGCCTCGCCACGGTCATGGCCTTCAGGAAAGCCAATTCCAGGACATGGAGCTCCAGGGGCGCGCCTGCCATCGGCCCGGGTTCATGGACCCGTGACGGGATTTGACGAAAGCGATAGCCCGCGCCCTTGAGCAAGGCCGCGCGCCCCGGTGATTGTGAAGCCAATATCAGTTTCATGAATTGAGGATCTCCTTGCCTCGAGCGTGGAGGACGGTTATAAGGGCAAGACTCAGCCAATGGAAAGAAAAAAGGAGCAGCGATGTCCGGAGCCAAGCAATTCGACAAGGTCAGTGTGGTGTGCAAGGCGAATGTGTATTTTGACGGGAAAGTGGTGAGCCATACGCTTCTTTTCTCCGACAACACAAAGAAAAGCGTGGGTTTGATCTATCCCGGGCAGTTCACCTTCAACACCGGTGCGCCGGAAATCATGGAGATCATCTCCGGTTCGTGCCGCGCCAAAATCAAGGGGGAATCGGATTGGAAACCCTATCCGGCAGGTTCCGCTTTCAAGGTGGACGGAAACTCATCCTTTGACATTGCCGTGGATGCCGGGATTGCCGAGTATATCTGCTCGTTCGGCTGAGCCGCTGCGACACCGGGTCGGGAGGGCGCCGCGTGGGTCTCATAGACCAACGCCACCGGTCCGATCCTGACCTCGTCGCCCTGGGCGAGAACGGCCGACTCAATCCGTTGCCCATTCAGCAGCGTCCCGGAACGGCTTCCAAGATCACGCAACCGGTGGCCGCCCTCGTGGGGTTCAATGATTGCGTGATGGTTGGAAATGGCCTGATCCGCCACCACGAGCCTATTCTCCGCCGACCTGCCGATCGTCGTGTTCCCGGCCCCGAGAGCAAACGTCGTTCCGCGCAAGGGGCCGCCGGTGACGACGAGGCGGCCGTATTCCCTGTGCGACGTTTCGACGGGGTGGCGGATATTCACATCGCGTTGCGGGAAGGGCATGGTCACGCCATGTCGTTTGAATGCGTACCAGATCTGTTTGCGCACATCACTTTCGATGGCGGGCAGAGACCCGTAGTTGTCAATCCAGATTCGCAATTCGTAAAGAACGGCCGAGTCCTGAAAGTCTTTGAGGAAAGCCGCAGGCGCGGGCGTGCGCAGGACTTCGGGGACTTTTGAGGCCGCGTCGAGCAGCGCCCCCATGGCGGCCCCGCAGGGCGTGTCGTAGGCGACCCCAACGTGAATTAATACAAGGTGCTCGGGGGTGGGGCGGTCGTAGTTAATCAGGACTTCTTTTGCCGCCAGCGAGTTGGGAATAAGCAAGTGATCGCCATTCCTTGTGCGGACGAGCGTCGTCCGCCAGGTCTGTTCCACGGCTTCGCCTTCGGTGTCGCCGATCCGAATCCAGTCGCCGATCTTGAACGGCCGCTCCACGCTCATGACGATACCGGCCATCAGGTTGCCCAATAAATCCTGAAGCGCCAGCCCCAGTACGATGGATACGACGCCCGAGGTGACGAACACCGGCGTGAAGTTGAGGGTCGGGAATGTCCACGACAGAAGGACGAACAGACCCACGAAGGCCAGCACAACCACCGCCATGCCTCGCAACAATGCGGGGACCCCGCCCCGCGTTTGCAGGGCGCGGGAGGGCAACAACCACTGCGCCACCGGCAGGAGGATGGAGATGAATACCAGAAACGCCAGCAGAAAGCCGATCAGGGCGAAGAGGTGCGGTATGTCGGCGAAATGGCCGACGCGCAGGAACAGCCAGAGCCCGCCTGTCAGGAAGATGAGCACGGGTAGAATCCACGCCAGCCGATTGATCAGTCGCAGCATTCGCAGGAGCCGGACAATGGTCCCGCCGAGAAGGAGAATGCCCGTTACGGCCAGCACCATCAGGCCCGGCTCATAAGGCGAAACCGGAACAGACGGCGCCGCAGTTTCCGGGGACTGTCCCCACGCGGAGAGGGAGTCCATCGCGACGAATGCCGAAAAGAATAACCGCCACCGGATATGAAGAAGAACGGATCGCATCATACAAATCCTCCTGCGCCGGGATGCCGCACGCCCCCGGCGCGCTGTTCATCATGGTTTGTTCTGGTGAAGTTGTTCAAGCCGGCTGCGCACCTTCTGCGACCGGCGGTCAGACGGAAAATCATGGACAAAAAGCTCGTAAGCCTGACCCGCCGCAACCGGGTCCTTGACCTTCTGGTCCAGCAATTCGGCGGCATGATACAGAGTGTCCGGCGCCCCGTTGGTGGTGAGGGCATAACGCTTCAGCAGCGCCTCCGCGGCGAGTCTGGTATTGGCCAGCATGGGCATCTCGGCGATTTCAGCCGTCAGGTCCAGGGCGGCCGCCACGGCCGCTTCGGCGGGATGCCTGTCCATCATCTCCCGCAGTTCGGTGATCAGTCGTTGCTGAAGCAGGGAGTCCCATACAGGCCCTCCCAGCATGCGTCGCTGGCGTCCGCGTTCCCATTCCGCGCGGCATTTTTGAACGGCCGCCTCGGGGGCGCGCGCGGACTGAGGGTAATTCCGGATCAACCGGTCGAACTCCAGGATGCTGCGATCCCGGTCCGGCAATTGGCCGCAGGCGGTAGCGATTTCAAACTGGAATTCAGGGGCGAGCGGATGATGCGGTTGCTGCAGGACCAACCCCGAAAGAATGGATATGGCCTCGGCCCACTTGCCCGCGCGGATCAACCCTTCCGCCCGGGCGTGGTCGGCCTGAAACCGCATTTCATCGGCAGAGAGTTTTTTTGCATCCGATAGCAAGGAGAGTTTGTCACGCTGAATCTTCTTCATGTGCCCGACACCTGCGGCAACGGCCAGGATCAGCACAAGTACTCCGGCGGCGCTCGCTGTCAGCGCCATCCACTGCTGGCGTTTATTGAACCGTCCGAGTGCCGAGAAGGATCTGGGTGCTGTGCGCTTCACCGTGAGGCGCTGGAGTTCGTCCCGGACCTCTTCGGCGCTCGCGTAACGGTCTGAGGGCGATTCGGCCAGGCAACGTCTCACGATGGTGTCAAACCCCAGGGGGATATCCTGGCGGATCATCGTCGGGGACTTGAAGTGCCCGACGGGAAGTTTGCCGGTCAGCATTTCATACAGCACAACGCCCAGGGAAAAAATATCGCTCGAGGCGGTCACCCGGTGGGAGTCCATCCGCTGCTCGGGTGACATGTAATTCATGGTGCCGATGGCGCTCCGGTCGAGGGTCAGGGTCGCAAGCGCACTGTCGGTGGTTTCAAGCGAGGCGATGCCGAAATCAGCGATTTTGATGCGGCCGGACCGCTGATCCACAAGAATATTGGCGGGTTTGAGGTCGCGGTGGATGACGCCCATCTTGTGGGCATAGCCCAGTCCATCGCATATCTGTGTGGTAATCTCGATGATCTGGGAGAGGGTCAGTTTGCCGTCCTTGATGAGTTTGTCGAGACTCTGGCCTTCGACGTATTCCATGACAATGTACAGCAGGTTGTTCTCGCGACCCCGGTCGATCACTTGCACGATGTTCGAATGGGCAAGTTGTGCGATGATGGAGGCTTCGCGGTCGAAGCGGGCCAGAAGTTCGGGCGTGGTGGCGAACTGGGGAGGCAGTACTTTGATGGCAACCGGCCGGTTCAGCGAGGACTGAACCCCCTTATAGACAATGGCCATCCCTCCCTGGCCGATCTTTTCGGCCACTTCATAGTGGCCGAGTTGGGTCGGCATGGCATCGTCGGCGCCAGTGGCGGTATCGTTCATAGACTCAATAGAATGCCTTAAAACGTACGGGAGACAAGTCCTAAACGTAATGGGTCATCCATCACTGACGAGGGGGAATATCAGATGCCCGGAGGACTTGTAGTAACCGGCGTCCCCGCCGGTACTGCACGAAGAGTGCCGCCGAGACGGCGGCTACTACAGCGCCCACGATGCCAGAGTTGTCACGTCATGGGGAGAAGTGTATCATGGGTGCCGTCATAACGGGAGATTGTGCGATGGAACTGACATTGAATCCAATCGAAGTCCGGGTGTTGTCCTCTCTTGTCGAAAAATCGTGTTCGACGCCCGAGTATTACCCGATGACGCTCAACGCTCTGACGGCAGCGTGCAACCAGAAATCAAACCGTGACCCCGTGATGCAGGTCTCCAGTCAGGATGTGGTTCGGGCTTTGGATTCCCTGCGTGATCGTAAACTGGCATGGTCGGTGTCGATCGCCGGGAGTCGTGCGCCCAAGTATCGCCACAGTGTCGGGGACGTTTATCAACTGACTCCGCCCCAGTTGGCAGTGCTGTGCGAATTGATGTTGCGTGGTCCGCAGACCGTCGGTGAACTCCGCACCCATGCCGAGCGTCTATGCAAATTGACGGATACGGCGGAGGTGCTGTCGGTCCTTCAGCAATTCATAACCTGGAGTGGGGGTCCACTTGCGACCGTCGCGCCGCGCCGGTCAGGCCAACGGGAGGAACGATACGCCCATCTGTTGGGCGGACCGCTTTCCGGTGGGTCAGAATCAGTCCTTCCCGCCGCCGAACCGGCCCCACTGAGCCTTATGGCGGAGAATGAACGCATTGCCGCCCTTGAAACAAAAGTGGTGGCCATGGAGGATGAGATGGCGCGCCTGAAGGCGGAATTTGCCGATTTTGCACGTCAATTTCAGTAAAACGGTTCTGGAGACTGCTTTCTCTGGTTATCGTTGCGTCAAATGGGGGATGGGGATATAAAGAGAGCCAAGTATTCCACAGGAGAAATGTTATGCTAAAAGGATTGTCGCCGTTGTTGAGTCCTGAATTGCTTTCCGTTCTTTGCCGGATGGGGCATGGTGATGAAATTGTCCTGGCGGATGCGCATTTTCCCGGCGAAACATTCGGTCGCCGTGTGATCCGGGCGGATGGTTTGAGAGTGGCCGACCTGATTGACGCCATCCTGCCTGTCTTCGAGTTGGACAGTTATGTCGATTCCCCCCTGATCATGATGTCGTCGGTGCCGGGCGATAAACTTGATCCCAAGGTGGAGAGGCTGTATCGCGCTTCGGTGGATCGACATGCCCCCAAGACACCGGCAATTGCCCGTATTGACCGGTTTGCATTCTATGGCCGTGCCAGGGACGCATTTGCAGTGGTGATGACTGGAGAAACGGCAAAGTACGGCAATATTATTCTGAAGAAGGGCGTGACGCCTGTCTGAAGACGATGACTACGCCCAGGCCTGTCTGGCCGCGTGCATTAGTTCGCTGGTTTGAGCGGGAGCATCGTCCCATGCCCTGGCGAAGTGATCCTTCACCTTATAAGGTCTGGATCAGCGAGATCATGCTCCAGCAGACACAAGTGGTAACCGTGATCCCGTACTTTGACCGGTTTATTTGCCGGTTCCCGTCATTTCGCGCCCTGGCATCCGCGGAACTTCAGGATGTGCTCAAGTTGTGGGAGGGGCTTGGTTATTATTCCCGCGCCCGAAATCTTCATCAGGCGGCCCGCCTGATCGTTGAAAAGCATGGCGGGAAACCGCCCCGAGCGGCCGAGGGATTGCGTGAGTTACCGGGGATCGGCGCCTACACCGCCGCCGCCATCGCCAGCATTGCCTTCGGGGAGCCGGTTCCCTCCGTGGATGGAAATGTTCTGCGCGTGTGCAGCAGGTTGTGGGGACTTTCAACCCCGATGCGCGATAAGGCGCTGGCGGAGGATGTCAGGGCGCGACTGACTCCGCTTATTCTGAGGGTCAACCCTTCGCACTTCAATCAGGCGATGATGGAAACCGGCGCCTTGATCTGCAAACCCCGCAATCCACTGTGCAGCGAGTGTTTGTTGTCGGGGGACTGCGTGGCCTTCAAGACAAACCGGACGCAGGAACTACCCGTCGTTCAGAAGGCGGCCAGGGTTCCGCACTATCGCATCGGTGTGGGCGTCATCTGGAAGAAAGGGCGGATCCTGATCGCGCGGAGGAGTGAAAAACAGATGCTGGGTGGGTTGTGGGAATTTCCCGGTGGCAAGCAGATGAAGGGCGAAACGCTTGGCCAGACTGCGGCCCGTGAGATTGCAGAAGAGACAGGGCTTCATGTCAGCGTCGGGGCGCGGTACGTGACCGTGAAGCATGCGTACTCCCACTTCAAGATCACGATGACCGCGTTTAGGTGCGATTGGTTGTCAGGCCGGGCCCGGGCAAAGGCCTCGGATGAGTTGAGATGGGTTACCCCCGCTGACTTGCTCGATTATCCCATGCCCCGCGCAAATCGCAGGATAGCGAACCTCGTGGCTCCTGCGAGTGAATAAACAGGATTTTCTTGCCCAGAGGGGTCCTTTTCCGGTACTGTGGAACGGTTTCAGCAAGGGGAAATGAGTTTTTGATGCCAACTATCGGGAGATAACAAAATGGATTATGGTTTGACCGAAACACAAATAATGATTCGTGATCTCGCCCGCCAGATCGCGCAGGAGAAAATTAAGCCGATTCGCGAGCATTACGATGAAGCGAACGAATTTCCCCACGAAATCGTGAAAGTCTTCGCTGACGCGGATTTGTGCGGTGTTTATATTGGCGAGGAATACGGCGGACTGGGTGGCGGCATCACCGATCTGGCCGTTTGCGTGGAAGAACTTTCCAAGGTGTGCAGTGGTATCGCGCTGGCCCTGGCGGCCACGGCGCTGGGTACGTTCCCGATCATTCTCTTTGGCACGGATGAGCAGAAGAAGAAATATCTCCCCCGTATCGCCTCGGGCAAGTCCCTGGCGGCCTTCGGGTTGACCGAAGCCAACGCGGGTTCGGATGCGGGCGGCATCAAGACCACGGCGGTTCTCGATGGTGACCACTACGTGCTGAACGGCACCAAACAGTGGATCACCAACGGTGGCGAGGCGGAAATCTACACGGTGGTGGCCATGACGAACAAGGCGAAGGGCCCGCGCGGCGCCTCGGCGTTCATTGTGGAGAAAGGGACGCCCGGTTTCACCTTCGGCAAGAAGGAAAATAAGATGGGTATTCGCGCGTCCGCGACCCGCGAACTTGTGTTCCAGGATTGCCGTATTCCAAAGGCCAATCTGCTGTCCAAGGAGGGCATGGGTTTCATCGTCGCGATGAAGACGCTCGACAGTTCCCGGCCCGGTGTAGCCGCCCAGGCCCTTGGCATCGCCGCTGGCGCCCTGGATGAGGCCGTCGAATACAGTCGGCAGCGCCGCCAGTTTGGCAAACCGATCTGTTCGTTCCAGGGAGTCCAGTTCATGCTGGCTGACATGGCCACGCAGGTGGAAGCAGCCCGCGCCCTGGTCTATGCCGCCGCCCGTCATATCGACGGCGGGGCGAAAGACATCAGCAAGGTGTCGGCCATGTGCAAACTCTTCGCGTCTGACACGGCGATGCGGGTCACCACGGATGCGGTCCAGGTTCTCGGCGGATACGGTTACATGAGGGAGTATCCGGTTGAGAAAATGATGCGCGACGCCAAGATTACCCAGATTTACGAGGGAACCAACCAGATTCAGCGAGAGGTGATCGGACTGGGTCTGATCAAGGAGTCTGCCGCCGCGAAAAAATAACGTGCCCAACGGGGACTGGATTGTTTCGGGCCGGCACGCTGAAAAGCAGGCCGGCCCGACTGTTATACTGCCATGGATTCTGCCGAAAACATTCTCAGGCAAATTCGGATGTTCGTGACCGATGCGGACGGCACCCTGATGGGGCGGCGTCCCGAGTTCGATCAATATCGCGCTTTTCGCGCCAAGATCAACGACATTCGCAACACGTATGGCGCTGTCTGGGTTGTCTGCACAGGGCGCAGTCTGGGCGGGTATAAGCGGATATTCCGGACCATGAATGTGTTCGGGATCAAGCCGGACTTTGTGATTGCCTGCCATGCCTACATTTACGAATGCAAGACATGGGGTTTTCTCCCACACTGGTTCTGGAATATTAACACCCTATGGCTGCAATGGAGAGACGACCTGTCCCTGCGCCGGGCCATGCCCCGGCTGAAGCGGGCCGTCCTCTCGCGCAATCCCTTTGCCAAGGTTTCGTATTCCTCCCGTGATCGACTCTGTTTTCGTTTTGAGGACGAGGGCGCGGCCAATTTCGGGGCGGAGATTCTCCGGACCGAGGCACGTTCACACAAGTATCTTCAGGTTTTTCAGACACCGGGGGAGGTGGAGGTCAGGGTGATTCCCTTCACAAAGGGTCTGGCGGTCAAGGAACTGGCCCGGCACCTGGGTGTGGCAAACGCCCAGATCCTGGTGGTGGGAGACGGCCACAATGACATCAGTATGATCGATATGAAGCCGC